>Ga0310334_100301_pt1 | contig 14251 bp, 11 predicted proteins | sample LakMicMIDCLREDC7_FD_195548 | JGI IMG/M metagenome (GOLD analysis project Ga0310334, IMG submission 195548) | Enriched freshwater cyanobacterial communities from Lake Michigan, Michigan, United States - MI23.DCL.RED.C7 (v2) (version 2) | ecosystem: Environmental > Aquatic > Freshwater > Lake...
ACCAGTGATCCCCTTGAGGGGTTCGTGGTGGCGGGGGAGCCGGTTCGCTGTCGTCCCCCCATCCGTCGTCCATGACCGCCAGCCTCGCCAGCCATCGCCACAGCCCCAGGGGCGAAGCCAGTGGTCGGCGGCCCCCGCTGCGGCTCGTGCCCCGGCCGGAGGGACTGCTGCAGATCCACACCGCCCCGTTCCGAGGCAGCTTTGCGGCGGTGTTCAGTCAGGCCCTGCGTACGGCCGGCCTCGGCAGCCGGGTGCTGATCAGCCAGTTCCTCAAGGGCGGCGTCGACCAGGGCGTGGAGGGCTCGCTCTGGCTCTGCGGCCGGCTCCAGTGGCTGCGCCCCGCCACCCCCCATTGCCTGGGGTTGGAAGCGACCGCCCTGGCCTCCAGCCCCGCCGATCTCGGCGCACCGCCCGCCGCCGACCCCCGCGAGGCCGTGCGGGCGGTGTGGGCCTACAGCCGCGACCAGCTGCTCAGCGGTGCCGTGGATCTGCTCGTGCTCGATGAACTCGGGCTGGCAGTTGAACTGGGCTATCTCCCGGCCAACGAGGTCACCGACACCCTGGAGCGGCGTCCAGCCCATCTGGATGTCATCCTGACGGGCCCCTCGATGCCTGCGGCGCTGATGGCGATGGCCGACCAGGTCACCCAACTGCGCCGCGCCCCCTAGGCCGCGCCGCCGGCCGCTCCCCTTCCAAGCCGATGCTCAAGAACGACCGCTGGATCAACGAGCAGGCCGCCGTCGGCATGCTGGAGCCGTTTCAGTCGACCCTGGTGCGCCACCTCGATCCCGAGGCCCGCACGGGCCCGGTGCTCAGTTTTGGTTGTTCCTCCTACGGCTACGACCTGCGGCTCTCGGGTAAGGAATTTCTGATCTTCCGTCATGTGCCCGGCACGGTGATGAACCCGAAGCGGTTCAACCCGGCCAACCTCGAGCCGGCACCGCTGCATCGCGATGAGGATGGGGAGTACTTCATTCTCCCGGCCCATTCCTACGGATTGGGCGTGGCCCTGGAGAAGATGCGGGTGCCCGCCAATATCACGGTGATCTGCCTGGGCAAGAGCACCTACGCACGCCTGGGAATCATTGTGAACACCACCCCGGCCGAGGCCAGCTGGGAGGGGCACCTGACGCTGGAGTTCAGCAATTCCTCCGGCGCCGATTGCCGCATCTATGCCAACGAAGGCATCTGCCAGTTGCTGTTCTTCGAGGGTGATCCTTGCGAAACCACCTATCAAGACAGGGCTGGTAAGTATCAGCATCAACCCGAGCGCGTCACCCTGGCGAAGGTGTGAACCCGATCGCCGCCGCTCGGTTTCAGCGAATGCTGGTCAGGCCGTAGCGCAGGCCGAGGATCAGGGCGTGGAGGCGGTTCTTGGCGCTGAGATTGCCGATCAGTCGCTTGGTGTAGGTTTTAGCCGTCTGTTCGCTGATCTGCAGGCTGTCGGCGATTTCGCGATTGCTCATGCCATCGGCCAGGCAATGGAGGATGTCGTAGTCCCGGTCCTTGAGGTCCAGGCTGGATGTTTTCTCGGAGATCTCGCGAATGTGCTGGCTGCGATAGCGTCTGCCACCGCTGACGGCCAGGATGGCAGCCCCCATCACACCCCTGGCTTCAATCAGTTCCTGGAAGCAGAAGATACCATCAATTTCGTTGGATTCAAATGCACGTTGATCGATCTGATTGCCGGTGCAGATCAGCAGGGTCTTCGTGGTTGGGCTAACTGTTTTAACGGATTGGCAAAGGTGGAAGCCATCGCCCTGCTCCAGTTGATCCGTACAGATCAAAAAGCCGATTGACGCTTTGCTAAATATCTCCAGGCAGCTTTTGGCGTCGGTTCCCGCGTAGCGAATCAGGTTGGGATCCCGGAGGGCCAGCATCAGGGGATGAAGTTGATCCTCCCGTTGCATGGCGATGGCGACACATGGCTCGATTCCACTTCTGATGATGGCCTCAAGGAGAACTTTGCGGCTTTGCACGAGTGGTGTGACTTTATGGGTTAAATCCATGGGCCGAGCTTCTCCTCCATGGGCCCCATCGTAGCGGTGTTAAACGAAATCCGAATTGGCGAATGCCGCCGCGGGCGCAGGTATCCCCTTTGGGGGATCGTCAGCTGCCGGCGAGAGGGGCTTGAGTCAGGTCACCAAGCAGGGTCAACATGGCCACATTGATTTCCACCACGGGAGCCTCCTCCCTCCATCTTCTCCTCGACGGAACCCTCTGGGATGGGGGGCTGACGGCCCAGCTGACGATCACGAACGCCGGCGCAGTGCCGTTGGCGGATTGGAGCCTTTCCTTTGAAAGCGATGTGTGGATCAATGCTGACTGGGGAATCAGTGTCAGCGTCACCACCCTGGCTAATGGACAGTATGGATATACGCTCACCGGAAACGATTGGGGTTCGGCCATTGCGGTCGGTGGCTCGGTCACGGTCGGTTTCACGGCCACCAGGTCCGCCGCTGCTGCCAGCGGGGCGCTGCGGGCTTCCGACCTCTTCGTCGCCCAGCCGAAGCTGAGCACCTTGTCGTCGCTGCCTCCAACATCGACCCCCCCATCGACACCCCCACCTGCTCCCAGTACGACACCCACTCCCATAACCGTGCCGCTGCCGACGGATGCGGGTGTGGTGAATCCCCGTTCCTTCGCCGTGAAGGGGGGTAGTGCTAATTATGCCGAGGCCCTGCAGAAGTCGTTTCTCTTCTATGAGGCTCAGCGTTCCGGCAATCTCGATGAGGCCACCAATCGCATCGATTGGCGCGGCGATTCAGGCCTCCGTGATGGACTGGATGGAGTTTATTTCGGCAATAACACCAGCACCAATCTCCAGGCGGGACTGAAGCTGGATCTCAGCGGCGGCTATCACGATGCCGGCGATTATGGCAAGTTTGGCCTGCCCCTGGCTTCCAGCCTCACCAACCTCGCCTGGGGAGGATTGCAATTTGCCAAGGGCTACGCCGCTGCGGGCCAGAGTGATGAACTGCTGGCGGCCGTGAAATGGGGCACCGACTACTTGCTCAAGTGCAATGTGCTCGATTCTTCCGGCAAGACCTCCTTCTTCGTGGCCCAGGTGGGGGATGCCGATGCCGACCATGCCCTCTGGCAACCCGCTGAAACCGAAACCATTCTCCGGCCTGCCATGGCCGTCACGGCCAGCAAGCCAGGCTCCGATGTGGCCGGTGGCAGTGCCGCAGCTTTGGCGTCTGCCTCGATCCTGTTTCGCCGCAGTGGCGATATTGCTTATGCCGATCGGTTGCTAAGTAGCGCTGTGGCGCTGTATCAGTTTGCCGATACCTATCGGGGTAAGTATTCCGATTCGATTCCGCTGGTGCAGGCCTTCTACAATTCCTACAGCGGTTATTATGATGAATTGGCCAATGGCGCCGCCTGGCTGGCCCAGGCTGTGCAGGCCCAGGGCGGCGATGGTTCGGCCTATCTGACAAAGGCTCTGAATTTCTATAACGTCAACATCGGCGGGCTGAACAAGGGCTGGACAGGCAACTGGGATGACAGCTCCTACGCGACGGCCGTGTTGTTGGCCCAACAGAGTGGCTCGACGGCGATTAAGCAGGAGGTGGAGGGCTGGTTGAATAACTGGGTGACGGGCGGCAATGGTGTGCAGATCACGGCGGGCGGCCTGCGCTGGGTTAGCCAGTGGGGTTCGCTGCGCTACGCCGCCAATACCGCCTTCCTGGCTGATGTCTATGCCAGCAGTGTTGGCGATCCGAGTGGTGCCTATACCGCTCTGGCGCAGCAGACCGTGGATTATATCCTCGGCGCCAACCCCCGCCAGTCCAGTTATCTGGTGGGCTATGGCAACAATTTCCCCCAGCAACCCCATAGCCGTGAGGCCTCGGGGGTGGGCTGGGATGGCTTCCGCAATGGCTTGCCCAACGCCCATATCAATTTTGGTGCCCTGGTGGGTGGACCCACCCAGCCGAATGACACCTCCTATGTCGATCTGCGCAGTGATTATGTTGCCAATGAGGTGGCGATTGATTACAACGCCGGCCTGGCCGGTGCCTTCGCCCGCAGTGTCGAACTTAAGGGTGGTGTTGCGCTCACCGACGCGGAGCTCGATGCTCTGCCCGGCATCACCGTCCATTCCCTTACACCCACGCCAACTCCAACTCCAACGCCCACACCCACTCCGACCCCGACTCCGACCCCAATCGATGGCACCACAGGCCGTGTGTTCCTCGTCAACCCGGCGGCCGCCGACATCGTTGGGTTCGATCCTTCCCGCGACCGCCTCGACTTCGCCGACGTGTCGGTCCACAACCTGATCATCGCCAAGACGGAGACCGGCGAGGTGGCGATCGTCAATCCGTGGGCATCGACGCCCGAGTTCCAGGTGCTGCGCGGCATCAGCTACCGCGATCTCACGAAGGCCAATTTCGGCGTCGTCCAGAACGAGCACCTGCGTCAGGACATCGGCGGCGTGCTCTCCTGGGAACAGGGCATCGGCCCCCGGGACGGCTCCACGGTTTACCTGCGGTCGCACGAATATGGAACCCGGCAGCGGATCGACGGCTTCAATCCGGCCACGATGAAGCTGAGCTTCCTCTACTTCGGCACCCGCGAGCGGCTCTCGGTGACCGACACCGCTGAGGGCCTGTTGATCTCCGTCTTGCCCACCAACCAGAGCATCCTGCTCGTGGGCCTTTCCAAGGCCCAGCTCGTGCCAGGGAACGTCGAATTCCATCACGACCAGATCGTGGAGGATCAGCTGGAGGTGCCTTTCGGCCACCCGGCGGAGCACTTCACGCTCGTCAGCCGGACATCGCTGCTGACACCGACCGCTCCGGTAGGCCAGGTCACCGACGGCAACCAGACATCGATGGGCCAGACCCAGCCCGGTGGCCATGATCACGGCACGATGCCCATGCCGACGCCCACCCCGACCCCAACGCCCGCACCGGTCAATTTGGGGACGGCCAGTTTTGCCATCAGTGGTAGCCCCGCCGTCGGTCAGACCCTGACGGCGGTTCAGAGCTCTACCGATCCCAATGGCCAGGGCAGCGGGGGGTATAGCTACCAGTGGCAGGCCTCCGGAGATGGTGGTCAGAGTTGGAGCCTCCTCGGCGCCACGGCCCCGACCCTCGTGCTCAGCCCCGCCCTGGAAGGCCAGACGGTGCGCTTGAAGGTGGCCTACACCGATGCCGCCAGCTTTTCTGAGGCGGTCTTCAGCGCACCGCTGACGGTACCCTTCGTCAATAACGGACAGGCGCGTTTCAGCCTGCTCGGCACTGGCGCTGTGGGCCAGGCGCTGAGCGCCAGCAAGACTCAGGCCGATCCGGATGGGGATGGCAGCGTCGTTTATCAATGGCAGGCTCAGGCCAGCGTCGGTGGTGCCTGGCAGGCGATCAGCGGTGCCAGTGGCGCCAGTTTCGTGCCGGCTGCGGTCCAGCAAGGCCAGAGCCTGCGGCTGAAGCTCAGCTATCTCGATGGCCAGGGATTCTCGGAGACCGTCCATACCGGCAGCGTGGCCGTACCCGCGGCGACGATCACCACCCCACCCACGCCGGCTCAGCCGATCTTCGATCCCGGTGGCGCCCTCAAGCCGGCTGTGCCCACCCCCAGCTCGCCGGCCCTGAAGATGAGCGTGGCCGGCTCGATTTGGTACCGCGGGCTCACGGCCCAGATCACGGTGACCAACACCGGAGCGAATCCCCTGAGCGCCTGGAGCGTCACCTTTGACACCACCCATCAACTTAGTGGTGCCCCCTGGGGGGCAAGCCTGAGCCAGGTCAAGCTCGGTGCTGGCCTCTATCGCTCCACCCTGAGCGGCAAGGACTGGGGTGCCCCGCTGGCGGCGGGAGCATCGGTGACCGTGGGTTTCAATGCGACGCAGGGGCAGGGGCTGGGCGCCGCGGGTCCGCTCACGGGGCCCGCGTTGTTGGCCACCACGGCCGCCCAGCTGGCGGCCATCACGGGCAACCCCGCCTATCAGAGCGGGGATGCGGCCGCCAACCTGCTCAGGGCCGGCAGCGGCGCCGATCAGCTCACGGGCCTGGCGGGCAACGACGTGTTCCAGGTGAGCAGCCTGGGACAGTCGTCGCTGGCGCTTCTGGATCGCATCACCGATTTCGCCGTCGGCGCCGACAACCTCGATGGCCCGACGGCGGTGGCCGCGTCCCAGGTGGCCAAGCTGGGTGCCGTCTCAGCGCTGAGCGAAACCGGTGTGGCCACGGTGCTCACGGCGACCAGCTTCCTGGCCAGCAAGGCGGCCACCTTCACGCTCGGCTCCGGTCCCACCACACGCACCTTCGTGGCCCTGAACGATGGAGTGGCCGGTTTCCAGGCCGCCAGCGATGGGGTGCTGGAGATCACCGGCTACGGCGGCGATCTGCGGGGGCTGGCGGTCATTTGATCGGCGCGGTGGACCAACGCTGGCGAGTCCGCCCGGTTCAGGCCCGCTGGGCCGCCGGCTCGCCAAAGAGATGGCCCGAGATCAGGGCGCCAATCGCGCCCTGTGCAGCCGGCTTTTCTCGTACCACTCGGCAAACTGCGGCGCCCAGGCCACCAGGTGGGGCCACATCAGATCACAGAGCTCGCGGATCTCTTGCTGGGCATCGAGCTTGGCCCGCAGATCCAGGAAGTGGAGGAAGGCCCGCAGGCTGAAGCTCACCACGAAGTGCTGGCGGTAATCGAAGGGCAGGATGCCGCGGGCGTGCTCCTCGGCGAAGCCGGCGGCCAGCAGATCCCGGTAGCGCCCGGCGGCGGCGCGGCAGAGCTCCAGATCGATGGCGCGCTGGTCGGAGGCGTAGGCGTATTTCTTGCCTTGACGGTCGCTGTAGTCGCCTTCGGGTCGCAGATAGAACACCTCCTCGAGCTCCAGCTCGCCGTTGGCCGCCTTGGAGATGCGATCGCCGGTGTAGCGCATCGATTGCACATCGAAGCTCACCCCCACCCGGTGGGTGCGGGCCTGCTGCATCACCGAGTGCGGAAACCAGCCCACATTCAGCACGATCTGGGCGTGCTCAAGGGGGCCGTAGTGGCCCCGCTCGCCGGCCAGCAGGCGTTTCACGCAGATCTCGCCGGCCCGCTGTTCATCGGGCCAATTGGCCCGATCGTCGGCCACAAAGCCCTCGCTGTAGTCCTGGTGCATGCCCGCGTAGACGCACTGCTGGGGGTTGGGCGTGGCGGCGATCAGGTCGACCCGGAAGCGGGGATCCATGGCGGGTAGGGCAGGGCGTGGTGAAAACGGGGTGTCAACGGAGCGGGCGGGCCGGTGGGTCGCCCTCAGCCATGGCTGCGGGGACCGATGGCGGCAGGGCGGCCGGCCGGGCGCGGCAGGGCGCTGTCGTCGATGGGCGACGGCGGGGTTTCGGAGGCCGAGGGAGTGCTGGAGGTCACTCTGGCTTCACTGAGGCCGCTGGTGGCGCCCACCCCGACCAGCTCGGGCAGGGGCTTGCCCTCCACCAGGGCCGTGGTGAGGGCCTCCAATTCATCGGGCCGCCGGGCTCCGATCGAGCGGCCCACGGAGCGGCCGGCGGCATCAAACAATTCGAGCTGGGGGATGCCGTTCACGGCGTAACGGTCCAGTTCGGGTTGCCAGCGTGGGTTGTCCACGTTCAGCAGCACCACGTCGAGCGCCCCCCGCCGCCGCTGTTCGATCGCCTCCATCGCCGGAGCCATGGCCCGGCAGGCTTCGCACCAGTCGGCATAGAACTCCACCAGGGTGGGCCGGCCATTGGTGAGGGCCGTGGTCAGATCCGGGGACTGGCGGGCCAGCCGTTCTAAGGGAGCCGCCGGGTGCAGGCCGCCCCGGACCCAGAACAGCAGCATCGCCAGCAGGGCCGCCACGGCTGCCAGCACCATCCTCTCGCGGCGGCCCAGGCCGCCTGGGCTGGGAGCAGGGGCCAGGTTGGCTGTGGCCGCGGTGGCGGGCTCACCCGGGGGAACCGTCGCATTGGCGTTGGCGCTGGCGTCGGCGGTGGAATCCGTAGGAGGGAACATTTGGTTGGGCCAGCCCAGGCTGGATGGCACTCTGGCAGGAGTGGCCCTGGGCTGGACCCAGGTGCCGCTGGACGGGCTTGCTAGCTTCCGCTCAGCGGGACACTCCCGGTGAAACGGCGCCTCACCCTCCATTTCCCCCGAGAGGCGGTCCACCAGCCGATCACCTATCGGCTCGCTGTGGACTTTGATGTGGCCGCCAAGATCCTGCGGGCTCAGGTGGCGCCCAACCAGCTCGGCACCATGGTGGTGGAGCTCTCCGGCGACATCGACGAACTCGATGCCGCCGAGCTCTGGCTGGAGCGCCAGGGGCTGGGGATCAACCGGGCCCCGGGAGAAATCCGCATCGATCCCCTGCGCTGCGTCGACTGCGGCATCTGCTCGAGTGTCTGCCCCAGCGGAGCCCTGCAGTACGAGCCAGCTCAGCAGCGGCTGCATTTCGAAACGGCCCGCTGCCTGGTCTGTGAGCAGTGCATTCCCAGCTGCCCGCTCACCGCCATCGCCCTAGTGCTCGATCCTCGGGGCGCCGAACCGCCGCTGCCGGAGCCCCGGGCCTCTGGTGGTTCTGCTTCGGTTCCGCACCGCCGCTCTTCCCGGCCCGGCGGCAGGCCGGGACGGGAGGCGTTGTGATGAGGCGCTTGCTCCGCCTGCTGCTGTTGCCGCTGCGGGCTCCCATGCTGCTCCTGCTCGCCGGGGTGAGCGTTTACCTGGGCCTGTACTGGGGTGACCCCCAGGGCGGTGGCCTCGACTCCGCCCATCATTTGGCCCCGCTGTTCTGGTCGGCCCAGTGTGCCCAGGCCCTGCTGGTGGTGGTCTTTTGTTGCATGCCCGATCTGCTGTTGCGGCGGTTTTCGGTGATGCTCGCCGCCAGCCGGGTGGTCACCCTGGTGGCGACCCTGCTGCTGGTGACCATCGGTGGCCTTTACCTCTTGCACTTGGAGGTGTTCTCCAATGTGCTGATCCTGGCCACTTCGGTGCTGCTAGTCCGTTTGGACCTGGTGCGCATCCGGCTGGCTCCCCCTCCTGCCGTCCTGGCCTTGATGCTGGCCATCGTGGTTCTGGTCGGGGCCAACCTGGGCCACAGGCTTGGCCTCAGCCAGCTTTCCGCGGAGGAATCCGCCGACCCCTCCCCCGGGGCGGCTCTCCAGCGGGACCAGCCGATGGTGCCTGAAGGGCGCCGCATGTTGCTGCTGGGCCGGTTCAAGCCCTTGCAGTAGCGGGCACCCCAGGCCCGCTATGCCCACCGCCGCCGATCAGCAGCCCGGTAGACCGGGCTGGCGATAGCTCCAGGCGTTGCCGAGCACCTTTTTCACATAGAGACGGGTTTCGGGAAAGGGGATGGCCTCCACCCACAGTTCCGGTGCCGCGCGAAGCCGGGGATTGACCCAGCCCTCCACCGCCCCGGGACCGGCGTTGTAGCTGGCCACGGCCGGCAGGGGATCCCCTTTCCACTGCAGCAGCAGTCCCTTCAGGTAAGCGCCCCCCAGGGCCACGTTCCGCTCCGGGCGCTCCAGCTCGGCCGTGGACACCGGCCCGCCGGCCAGTTCCGCTGCGGTGGCCGGCATGAGCTGCATCAGGCCGACGGCGCCGGCGGCGGACTGCACCGTGGGGGTGAAGCGGGATTCCTGTTTGGCCAGGCCCTGCAGGAGTTCCAGGGGAAGCTGCCGTTGCTTGGCCACGGGCCGGAAGGCCGCCAGGAAGCGTTGGGGATGGAGGCTGCGCTCCAGCTGGGGGAGCAGGGCGCACTGATCAGGCCTGAGGCGCAGGCTGGCCTGTTCCAGCTGCCCTAGGCCGGTCCAGTCGTCTCCTACCCCCTGACGCAGCCGGCCTTCCACCAGCAGTTCGGCCGCCTGGCGGGGGGGCGTGTTGCCCCTCCGGGCCCGCCAGGTTTCCCAGACCTCGTCGCGCTGGTCGAGGCGCCAGAGCCGATCGAGCAGGGGATCACCGCTTGCGAGGGGTTGCCAGTCGCTCGAGCGATCCGCAGCACCCCCTGGCGGTCCATCTCCTCCATCGCTCGCGCCAACGGTCGGCTGCCCCGCCCCGATGTGGTTGGCCTCGCCCAGCTGCACCGCTGCCCTCCAGCCGTAGTAGCCGCCGGGGCTGTGCTGCCGGAGATCCCGCCAGGTGGCGGCGGCGGCGGTTCCATCGCCCTGTTGTCGCTGGATCATTCCCAGCCAGAAGCGGGAGCGGGCGGCGAGGGGGGCCGGCAGGCGTTCCGCGGGGATGGTTCGCAGCAAGGTGGCCGCGGCGTCCCACTGGCCGGCCAGGAGCTGCCGCCGCGCCAGTTCCCACTGAAGCTCCCAGCTGGCCGGGTCGTCGGGCCAGCGCCGTAGCACCGTCAGGGCATCGGCACCCTTCGGATCCGCGAGCGCGCGGCGGCTCGCAACGGGGGCGCTTGCCCGCCAGGCCTCGGGGAGAGAATCCAGCGCTTGCTGGGCTTCTGGTCCCTTCTGCTGGGCGAGCAGTCGGACGGCCTCATCGGCCTCCGGCGAGTCCCCGCCTGGTCCACCTTGGCGGGCCACCTCCAGCAGCAGGGCCAGGGCTTGGGGGTGGTGCTCCGGGCTGCCCTGGAGCAGGGCCCGGGCCAGGTCCAGCTGGCCGGCGGGGTTGAGTTGGCTGGTGGCCGCCGCCCGGGCTGGATCGCCGGCGCCGCCGCCCAGGCAGGCCAGGGCCCCATCGCCATCGCCGAGCTGGGCGATCCCTGCGGCGAGGCTCGCCCGCTGCGGCGCCGTCGGTCGGAGCGGGCCGGGTCGGCAGGCCTGCCGCAACCGCTCCGCGGCCCCTGGCCAGCGGGCCCCCCAGCGGGCCAGGTGCAGGGCGCCGGCCAGCCGGTCCGCGGGGGCGGGGCCCGCCTCCAGGGCGGCAGCCAGGGCGGCGGGATGGGCAGGGAAGCGTTGCATCAGCTCGGCCCGCAGGGCAGGGCGCCGCCGGCCGAGGGTGTAGAGGGCATCCGCCGCGGTGGCGGACCCGCGGAACCGCTGCAACAGCGTCTCCCACAGCTGGAGGGCTCGGTTGTCTTCCCCCAGGGCGGCGGCGTTCAGGGCGGCGTTCTTGAGGGCCACCGCCGCCACCGGATCGGTGCCCCACCCCAGGCCGCCCAGCAGAGTCCTCTGCAGCCGAGCGTCGCCTGGGAACCGCTGGGCTAGCAGCAGGTTGGCTTCGCGCCGCAGGCCCGGATCGGGTGCCCAGCGCCGCAACCGTTCCAGCTGGCTTGAGGGCGTGGCGGGGGTCAGGGGGGGCAATTTCTCCAGCAGGGCCCGTCCCCCCACAAGGGCAGCGCCGGTGCCGAGGCAGGAGGCGGCAAGCAGCAGGGAGAGACGGGTCAACGCAGGAGGGCACCGCAGTCGGCATTCTGGGGAATGACCCCGACGCCTACCCGGTGCGCCTGCCCCTCCCTTCCCTGCCGGAGCGGTTCCGCAAGGCTGCTGCCCTGCCCGCGGTGCTGCGCCCCCTGCTGCTCGATCTTCCCGGATCGGGTCAGCGCCGCCGGGCCCTGGTGGCGGCCGCTCTGGGCATCCTGGTGCTGCTGCTCAGGCCCTGGCCTCCCTTCCTCTGGCTGCCGGGCTGGTGCGTGGGGGGACTGGGACTCTGGGCTCTCGTGGAGGTGCTGCTCTGGCTCTGGCGCCCCCGCCGCTGGCGGTGAGCCAGGGTCCCACGGCACGTAACCTGACCGCCGACTGCCGCACGCCGCCCCATGGCCGAGTCTCCGGCCACCCTTCCTATCCCAGCGGCGACCACGGCCACCGCGGCGATTGAGGAGCGGAGCTTCTCCCCGATCGGTGCTCCCCTCGAGGGGTCCCAGGCCGTCTTCGGCACCGATGGCATCCGTGGCCGGGTCGGCACCGCCATCACCCCCGCCCTGGCCCTGCAGGTGGGCTATTGGTGCGGGCGGGTGCTGCCCCCGGAGGGGCCGGTGGTGATCGGCACCGATTCCCGCACCAGTGGCCCGATGCTCGTGGCGGCCCTCACCGCCGGCCTGACCGCTGCCGGTCGCCAGGTGTGGCAGCTGGGTCTCTGCCCCACCCCGGCGGTGCCGGGCACGATCCGTCGCTGCGGCGCGGCGGGAGGTTTGATGGTGTCGGCCAGCCACAACCCCCCCCACGACAACGGCATCAAGGTCTTCGGTCCCACGGGTGCCAAGCTCGCCCGCGCGGCTCAGCAGGCGATCGAGGCGGGGCTCCGCGGCGAGGCGGAGGCGGTGGCCCTGGTGGCGGACGGAACGGCCCAGGCGCGCGCCGATCTCCTTGACGTTTACGCCGACACCCTGATTGCCAGCGTTGGCGGAGAGCGGCTCCAGGGCTGCAGGGTGGTGCTGGATCTGTGCTGGGGTTCAGCCACCGCCTGCGGCGAGGCCGTGTTCCGGGCCCTCGGGGCCGAACCCCTGGTGCTCCATGGGGAGCCCGACGGTCGCCGCATCAACCAGGGCTGCGGCAGCACCCATCTCGAATCCCTGCGGCGCGGGGTGCTCGAGTCCGGGGCCGCCATGGGCTTCGCCTTCGATGGCGATGCCGACCGGATGCTGGCCGTGGATGGGCGGGGCCGGGTCGTGGATGGCGACCAGATCCTCTACCTCTGGGGCTCCGCCCTCCGGGTGGCCGGCGAGTTGCCAGGCAACCGGATCGTGGCCACGGTGATGTCCAACCTGGGCTTCGAGCGGGCCTGGACCGAAGCCGGTGGCGTGCTGGAGCGCACCGCGGTCGGCGACCAGCACGTGCATGCCGCCATGGAGAAGTTCGGCGCCGGCCTCGGTGGCGAACAATCGGGCCACATCCTCTCGGCCCGCCACGGCATGAGCGGCGATGGGCTGCTCACGGCCCTGCAGGTGGCCACCCTGGTCCATGGCCGCGGCCAAACCCTGGCTGACTGGATGGACGGCAGCTGGACCCCCTTCCCCCAGAAACTGGTCAACGTGACCGTGCCCGATCGGGACCGTCGCATTGGGTGGCAGCAATGCGATCCCCTGCGCCGGGCCGTGGAGGGGGCCGAGCAGGCCATGGCCGGCACCGGACGGGTGCTGGTGCGGGCCAGTGGCACCGAACCGCTGCTGCGGGTGATGGTGGAGGCGGCCGAGATGGAGCAGGTGGAGCACTGGTCTTCCCTGCTGGCGCGGGCCGCCGACGACCACCTCAACCGCCCCTAAAAGACCCCCGGCCCCCGTCTCCCCCTGGGCTGCGCCAACATTCCGCCATGGTCGCCGCCCCGCTCACCGCCGAACTGGATGTGGTGGTGGTGGGTGGCGGCATCGCCGGCCTCACCGCCGCCGCCCTGCTGGCGCGGGAGGGGGTGGCGATGGAGCTGCTGGAGGCCCACCATCAGAGCGGCGGCTGCGCCGGAACCTTCCGGCGTGGTCCCTGGTGCTTCGATGTGGGCGCCACCCAGGTGGCCGGCCTGGAACCCGGCGGCATTCACCGGCGCCTGTTCGCCCATCTGGGGGTGCCGGCGCCGGCGGCCACCCCGCTCGATCCCGGCTGCGTGGTCGACCTCGGCGATGGGGAGCCACCGGTGCGCCTGCACCGCGATCCCACCGCCTGGCGGGAGGAGCGGCGGCGCCAGTTCCCGGGCAGCGAGGCCTTCTGGAGCCTCTGCGCGGCCCTGCATCGGGCGAGCTGGGCCTTCGCCGGCCGCGATCCGGTGCTGCCGCCCCGCTCCTGGTGGGACCTGGGCCAACTGCTGGGGGCCCTGGGGCCCGGAACCTTGGCTAGCGGCCTACTCACCACCGCCACCATCGCCGACCTGCAGCGCCTCAGTGGTTGCGCTTCCGGTGCGGCAGGCGAACGGCTGCGCCGGTTCCTGGATCTGCAGCTGAGGCTTTATTCCCAGGAATCTGCCGACCGCACCGCCGCCCTCTATGGCGCCACGGTGCTGCAGATGGCCCAGGAGCCGCTGGGGCTCTGGCATTTGGAGGGGTCGATGCAGGCCCTCAGCACGGCCCTGGAGCAGGCCCTCACCCGCTGGGGCGGCGGGTTGCGGCTGCGGCACCGGCTGGAGCGACTGCATCCCCCGCAGGGGCCGGGTGCCCCCTGGCGGTTGGCGGGCGTGGGACCCGGTGGTGTCCCGTTCCTGATCGCGGCCCGGGAGGTGGTGCTCACCCTGCCCCCCCAGACCCTGTCCAGCCTGCTCGGCGACGCCCTGCCCCCGGCCTATCGCCGCCGGATCGCCGCCTTCCCCGATCCCTCCGGGGCCCTGGTGTTCTACGGGGCGGTCCACCGAAGCCGTCTGCCGCCCGACTGCGCCCCCCACCAGCAGCTGGCCTGGGGGGATCCGGGGTCGCTGTTTGTGTCGGTGAGCCGGGAGG
>Ga0310334_100302_pt1 | contig 14231 bp, 15 predicted proteins | sample LakMicMIDCLREDC7_FD_195548 | JGI IMG/M metagenome (GOLD analysis project Ga0310334, IMG submission 195548) | Enriched freshwater cyanobacterial communities from Lake Michigan, Michigan, United States - MI23.DCL.RED.C7 (v2) (version 2) | ecosystem: Environmental > Aquatic > Freshwater > Lake...
GGCGGGCGGGCGTCAGGATGGCCCCATCCTGCAAGAGGGGAATGAAGGCCAGGCCTTTCCTGGCGGTGCTGCTGGCCCTCGGCCTGCTGGCCCTCGCCCTGGGCGGCGCCGGCTGGTGGCTGGTGGGGCAGCGGGGCCCCTTGGCCCTCCAACACCGGGCGGTCAGTTTGCCGCGGGCGGCCCGCTTCGTGCCGCGCCAGGCCCCCCTCAGCCTCTACCTGCTCAGCGATGGGGAGGAACCCGTGGCCTATGCCCGGGCTGTGGCACCGGCCCGCAACCGCCGCCAGGCGGCTGCGGCGATCGAGGGGCTGCGCGATGGCGCCTTCGCCGCAGCGGGCCTCGATTACCGCACGGAGCTGGCCTCCTGGCTCGCCCCCGAGATCGGCCTGGCCCTCCTGGATCTCCCGGACGGTGATTCGGGCGCGGTCCCGGGGTCCGGCAACTGGCTGCTGGCCCTGCGCAGCCGCGATGGTGATGGCGCCCGTCAATTCGTGCAGCGCTTCTGGCAGACCCGCAGCCTGGCCGGCACCGACCTGCAGGTCAGCCGCTATCGGGGGATGGGCCTGATCAGCGGCCGGGGTGCCCTGCTCGGCCGCCAGCCGGTGCCCCTCGCCACTGCCCTGGTCGATGACGACCTGCTGCTCATCGCCTCCGGCCGGGGTGTGCTGGAGCAGGCCCTCGATGTCTCCCAGATCGATGAGCTCAACCAGGGCGCCGATCCTGCGCTGCGGCAGCGGATTGCCGACCTCGGCGAGGGGGCGGCCCTGCTGGTGGCTCGGGGCGCTGGATTGGCCGAGGGGCTGGGAATCCCGACCGACCCGGGGGCCGCTGTCCAGGTTCTGGCCAGCCTCCGCCCCGATGGACCCTCTCTCTGGCTCGAGGCTCTGGTTGAACGGCCCGGCGCTGGGCTGGACGGTGCCGTGGGCCTCGATGCCACCGCATTGGCCGTGCGGCGCGCCCTGGTGGCGGCGGCCCCCGCTGCCACGGAGCGGCTGGGCCTGCTCCAGAACCCGATGGCCCTGCTCTCCGACCCCCTGCTTCGCCCCCTGGTGGAGCGGGTGGGAGCCCTGGTTCCCGGGGCTGGCCCCCTCCCCCCCCTGCTGGTGGCCGCCGCCGATGGTCCCCTCGTGGTGGCCGAAGCTCCCGCCGGCTGGCTGATGGCCTCGCCGCCGGATCGGCCGGCCCCCGCCGCCCTGGATGCTCCCTTGGCCGCCGCCGGCCTGATCCCGGCCCCCCTGGAGGTGGAAGGCCGCCCGGTCACCGTCTGGACCCGGCTGGTGGCCGGCCGCGCCCGCCCCGACCGGGAGGGCGTGGATCGCCTCCAGGCGCCCCTCGAGGGCTGGCGCGGCGAGCAGGACGGCCAGGCCCTGTGGGGGCGCAGCCTGGCCCTGTTGGAGGCGGCTGGAGACGGCCGGGGTGCGGAGCGGCGCGAGCGGCAGCTCGAGGCCCTGGATCGTCCTGCCGCACCGCTGCAATGGGCCCTCGCGGTCGAGCCGGCCCGCTCCCTGCTGCGCGACTGGTTGCCCTGGCGGCGCCTCTCCACCCTCGCCGGCGGCCCCCTGGATGGCCATCTGCGGGGGCTCGCCCTGGCTCTGGAGCCCGGGGCCGATGGCCTCAGGCTGCGGGCCCGGCTCGAATTCGGATCGGCGGCATGAGCTCGAGCGGTCCGCTCCCCCGTTCCAAAGAAACCTGACACGGCAGTCCCATGGCATCCTCCGGCTCCCGACTCCTGCTCCTGCGGCACGGCATCGCCGAGGACCGCAGTGATGAACGGCCCGATGGCCTGCGGGCCCTCACCCCCGCCGGCCGCCGCCGCACCACGGCGGTGCTCGAACGGGCGGTGGCCCTGGGGCTGGCGGTGGACCGGCTGGTCTCCTCCCCCCTGGTGCGCGCTCGACAGACCGCTGAGCTTGCCCTCGGCGCCGGCCTGGCTCCTTCCCTGGAGCTCGCTACGGCCCTGGAGCCCGGAGCCGATCCCCTGCCGTTGCTGGCCCGCTGGCTGGCCTCCACCCCCACAGCCACCGCTTCCCCGCCACCAGGGGGGGGGCGCCCAGCCGGCGAGGATCTGCCCCCGGCCGTCGACTCCCCCGGGGCCAGGCCCCTCAGCCTGGCCCTGGTGGGCCATGAACCCGACCTGGGGGATCTCGCCGCCAGGCTTCTGGGGGCTCCGTCGGGGTCGATCGCCCTGCGCAAGGCTGGTCTGGCTGTGCTCGTTCTGCCCCGTTCCGCCCAGGTTCGCTTGGAGGAGCAGGCGGCGGCCGGTGCCTGGCGCCTGCATCTGCTGCTCACCCCCCGGGTCCTGTTGGCTTAGCGGTAGCCATCACTGGCAACCAGCGCTACGGCGCTGCGGCGACCAGACGCCTAGGTTCAGCCTTCCCGGTATCCACGACACCTGGCATGGCGGCGAAAAGTACCCCTGAGGAAGCCACCACCCCTGCCCCCGCCGCCGCGCCAACGGCGACGCCAGCCGCCCTGCCAGCCTTCCGGCCGGGCCTCGAGGGTGTGCCTGCCACCCAGTCGGCCATCTGCGACATCGATGGCCAGCGCGGGGTGCTCACCTACCGGGGCGTGCCGGTGGACCAGCTCGCCCGCCAGAGCAGCTTCCTGGAGACGGCCTATCTGCTGATCTGGGGCGAATTGCCCACGATCTTCCAGCTCAACGGCTTCCAGCACGAGGTGCAGATGCACCGGCGGGTGAGCTTCCGCATTCGCGACATGATGAAGTGCTTCCCGGCCTCGGGGCACCCGATGGATGCGCTGCAGGCCAGTGCCGCCTCGCTGGGACTGTTCTATTCCCGCCGCGCCCTCTACGACCCCCAATACATCACCGAGGCGGTGGTGCGCCTGATCGCCAAGATCCCCACGATGGTGGCGGCTTTCCAGCTGATTCGCAAAGGCCAGGATCCGATCCAGCCCCGCGATGACCTCGCCTATTCGGCCAACTTTCTCTACATGCTCACCGAGCGGGAGCCCGACCCCCTAGCGGCTCGCATTTTCGATGCTTGCCTGATCCTCCACGCCGAGCACAGCCTCAACGCCAGCACCTTCAGCGCCCGCGTCACCGCCAGCACCCTCACCGATCCCTATGCGGTGGTGGCCTCGGCGGTCGGCACCCTGGCCGGTCCGCTCCACGGCGGCGCCAACGAGGATGTGCTCGACATGCTCGACGAGATCGGCACGGTGGACCGGGTGGAGGCCTGGCTCGACCAGGCGACCGCCTCCAAGCAGAAGATCATGGGCTTCGGGCACCGGGAATACAAGGTGAAGGATCCCCGTGCCGTGATCCTGCAGGGCCTGGCTGAGGAACTGTTCGTGCGTTTCGGCTACGACACCATGTACGACGTGGCCCGCAGGCTTGAGGAGGTGGCGGCCGACCGGCTGGGCCCGAAGGGCATCTACCCGAACGTGGATTTCTATTCCGGCCTGGTGTATCGCAAGCTCGGCATCCCCCGCGACCTGTTCACGCCGATCTTTGCCATCGCCCGCACCGCCGGCTGGCTGGCCCACTGGCGCGAGCAGCTCGGCGCCAACCGCATCTATCGTCCAACACAGATCTACACCGGATCGGCCGAGCGCCCCTGGCTCCCCCTCGAGTGCCGGCCCGCCGCCTCCTGAACGGGTTCCCCCCAGCCCAGCTGGGGGGGGCTTAACGTCCACCCACCTGCCCCAACAGCCATGCAGACCTTTGCGGTCGTGACCCCGGGCCTCGACCTGCAGGCCAGCTTCCTCGATCTGCTCGACGGTTTCGGTGTCAGCCAAGGGCTCGCCCACCTGCTCTGGTTGCCCCTGCCCATGCTCACCGTGCTGGTGGCGGCGGTGGTGGGCGTGCTGGTGAACGTGTGGCTCGAGCGCAAGATCTCCGCTGCCGCGCAGCAACGGATCGGCCCGGAGTACGCCGGTGCCCTCGGGGTGCTGCAGCCGATGGCTGATGGCCTCAAGCTGCTGTTCAAGGAGGACATCATCCCCGCCAAGGCCGATGGCCTGCTGTTCACCCTCGGCCCGGTGCTGGTGTTGGTGCCGGTGATCCTGAGCTGGTTGGTGGTTCCCTTTGGCCAGAACCTGCTGATCAGCAACGTGGGATTGGGGGTGTTCCTCTGGATTGCCCTCAGCAGCATCCAGCCGATCGGCCTGCTGATGAGTGGCTACTCCAGCAACAACAAATATTCCCTGCTCGGCGGGCTGCGGGCGGCGGCCCAGTCGATCAGCTACGAGATTCCGCTGGCCCTGAGCGTGCTGGCGATCGTGATGATGAGCAATTCGCTCAGCACCGTCGACATCGTCAACCAGCAGACCGGCGCGGGCATCTTCAGCTGGAACATCTGGCGCCAGCCGGTGGGCTTCGTGGTCTTCTGGATCTGTGCTCTGGCTGAGTGCGAGCGCCTCCCCTTCGATCTTCCCGAGGCGGAGGAGGAGCTGGTGGCCGGCTACCAGACCGAATATTCCGGCATGAAGTTTGCCCTCTTCTACCTGGGCAGCTACATCAACCTGGTGCTCTCAGCGCTGCTGGTTTCGGTGTTGTACCTGGGCGGCTGGAGCTTTCCGATCCCGGTGGAGTGGCTGGCCGGCCTGCTCGGCCAGTCGGTGGATGCCCCGCTGGTGCAGGTGATCACCGGCAGCCTCGGCATCGTGATGACCGTGCTCAAGGCCTACCTGCTGGTGTTCTTCGCGATCCTGCTGCGCTGGACCGTGCCGAGGGTGCGGATCGACCAGCTGCTGGATCTGGGTTGGAAGTTCCTGCTCCCCGTGGCCCTGGTCAACCTGCTGGTCACCGCCGCCCTGAAACTGGCCTTCCCAGCTGCCTTCGGCGGCTGAACCGCCGCGATGTTGCCGGTCCGGCTGCAACCTGCTCACCGGCTGCGCCAAACCCCCTTCCTTGCCGCCATCATGGTGGCCCATCCCGTTCCCTGAGCTCCCTTCCCCCATGTTCGGGTTCCTCAAGAAAGTCGGCGACTACACCCAGGATGCGGTGGGCGCGGCCAAGTACATCACCCAGGGTCTGGGCGTCACCTTCGACCACCTGCGCCGCCGGCCGATCACGGTGCAGTACCCCTATGAAAAGCTGATCCCCTCGGAGCGCTATCGCGGCCGCATCCACTACGAGTTCGATAAGTGCATTGCCTGCGAGGTGTGCGTGCGGGTCTGCCCGATCAACCTGCCGGTGGTGGATTGGGTGATGAACAAGGCCACCAAGAAGAAGGAGCTGCGCAACTACTCGATCGATTTCGGCGTGTGCATCTTTTGCGGCAACTGCGTCGAGTACTGCCCCACCAACTGCCTCTCGATGACCGAGGAGTACGAACTGGCGGCCTTCGATCGCCACAGCCTCAACTACGACAACGTTGCCCTTGGCCGTCTCCCCACCAGCGTGACCAGCGATCCGGCCGTGGTGCCCCTGCGGGAGCTGGTCTACCTGCCCAAGGGTGTGATGGATCCCCATGATGTGCCCGCCACCATGCCGCGGGTCGGCAGACTCCCCCAGCAGGTGCTCGAAACCCTGCCCAGGCCGGCGACGGCCGCTCCTGACTCCGCCGCCACCGCCGACCCAGGCGCCACTCCCCAGCCATGACCATCGCCTCCACCACAGAGCTCATCTGCTTCCTGGTGCTCTCGGTCACCCTGGTGGCCGGGTCCCTTGGGGTGGTGCTGCTCCCCAACATCGTGTATTCCGCCTTCCTGCTGGGCGGCGTGTTCCTCTCGGTGGCCGGTCTTTACCTGCTCCTCAATGCCAGCTTCGTGGCCGCTGCCCAGGTGCTGGTTTACGTGGGGGCTGTGAATGTGTTGATTCTGTTCGCGATCATGCTCGTGAATAAGCAGGAAACCCTCGCACCCATCCCTGGTTTGTTGCTGCGCCGGATTCTTTCTGGGGCGGTGTGTGCCGGTCTGTTCGCGCTGCTGCTTCGGGTCTCCTTCACCACCGACTGGGCCCTGCCCGGCCCCACCCCGGTGGGTGAAGAGGCCACGATTCGGATCGGGGAGCACCTGTTCAGCGATTACCTGCTGCCCTTCGAACTGGCTTCAGTGCTGCTGCTGATGGCGATGATCGGTGCCATCGTGCTGGCCCGGCGTGATGTGTACAGCAGCGACGTCATCACCGGTGAACCCGTGGACCAGGGTCTGATCGAGAAGGCCCGCACCCCCCTGCTGCTTGAGAAGCCCGCTCTGGAGAAAACCCCATGACCCTCGCCCTGGTTCTTCCCGGTTTCAGCAACGGGATTCCCCTACAGGCCTACCTCGCCCTTGCTGCCGTGCTGTTCTGCATCGGGGTTTGGGGCCTGATCAACAGCCGCAATGCCGTACGGGTCTTGATGAGCATCGAGCTGATGCTTAATGCGGTGAACCTGAACCTGATGGCCTTCTCCAACTACCTGGACGGCCAGCTGATCCGCGGCCAGGTGTTCACCATCTTCGTGATGACCGTGGCCGCCGCTGAGGCAGCGGTGGGTCTGGCGATCCTGCTCTCCTTGTATCGAAACCGCGAAACGGTGGACATGGAGCGTTTCAATCTCCTGCGCTGGTAGCCAGGCTGGGTTGAGCTGATCTGCGGCGTTTCGCACCATGCGGCTTGAGAAGGTCTGGTTGATCGTGCGCAGCGGCAGCCGCGTCGCCCAGCTGCAGGCAGGCCGCTGTGCCGAGGATCTCCGCTCGCGGGGCATCGCCGTGGTCGTCGCCGCCAGTGGCCTGGCCCAGAATCCCTTTCCGGCCCTGCTGGCCACCGAACCGGCCCCGCCCGATCTGGCCCTGGTGCTCGGTGGCGATGGCACCGTGCTCGGTGCGGCACGCCACCTCGCCCCCTACGGGGTGCCCATCCTCAGCTTCAACGTGGGGGGGCACCTCGGCTTTCTGACCCATGAGCGCAGCCTGCTGCGCCTCGCCGACGAGGGATCCCCTGAGCCCTGCCTCTGGCAGCGTCTGCGGGAGGATCGCTTCGCTTTGGAGCGCCGCATGATGCTGGAGGCCCGCATTGAGCGGGGTGATGGCGGGAGCGCCACCGCGGCCGCCCGCCCAGGGGCGCCGAGCACCGTTGCCGATGTCGATGCCGATGGTCCCCACGGCGCCCTCAACGATTTCTATTTCCGGCCCTGCCTCGATGAGGTGTCGCCCACCTGTCTGCTGGAGCTCGAGATCGATGGGGAGGTGGTGGACCAGTACCGCGGCGACGGCCTGATCATCGCCACTCCCACCGGTTCCACCGGTTACGCGATGGCGGCCGGTGGGCCGATCCTGCATCCCGGCATCGAGGCCATCGTGGTGAATCCGATCTGTCCGATGAGTCTCTCCAGCCGTGCCGTGGTGGTGCCTCCCCGCTCGAGGCTCACGGTGTGGCCGCTTGGGGAGAGCAGCCGGCGGGTGAAGCTCTGGAAGGATGGCGCCCACGCCAGCCTGCTCGATCCTGGCGATCGCTGTGTGGTGCAGCAGGGGCCCCATCCGGCCCTGCTGCTGCAGCTGGAGCAGAGCCCCTCCTACTACCGCACCCTCACCCACAAGCTGCACTGGGCCGGCAGCCTCACCAACGGCGAGGCGTCCACCAACTAGAAGAGTGCTCCAGCCACGGACTTGTTTCACAATGCACCTTTCCCGGCGACCCCTGGTCGCGGCAGGCCGTGGCGCTGGAGATCGAACGACGCTTTTTGGTGGTGGGCGAGGGTTGGCGCCACCACAGCCTCTGGGAGCGCAGCCTGCACCAGGGCTACCTGGTGGCAGCCGCCGATGGCCTCACCCTGCGGGTGCGCACCAGCGCGCCCTTGGGGGAGCCAGGGGCGCCCGAAGCCGCGAGGCTTGGAGTGAGGCCGAAGCCCTTGTCGGAGGCCTTCCTCACCCTCAAGGCCGCTCCCCCCGCCGCCTTCAGCGGTCCGGCCCTCTGCCGGCTGGAATTCGAATATCCGATTCCGCTGGGCGATGCCGAGGAGATGTTGAGCGTGGCGGCGGCTTCGCTGCGCAAACGGCGCCATGGCCTCGACCTGAGCGGTGGTGACTGGGTTCTTGACGTGTTCGAGGGCGACAATGCCCCTCTGGTGCTGGCCGAGGTGGAGCTGGCCAGCGCCGATCAGGCCGTGGTGATTCCTTCCTGGTGCGGCCGGGAGGTCACCGGCCGCCATGACCTGAGCAATGCCGCGCTGGCGCACCACCCCTTCGCCCGCTGGAGCGAGGCTCAGCGCCGCGAGCTGCTGGGCTAGTCCTACATAGGCTGTTGATTGGATGTAGTGTTGGTGGGTTCCGCGCTGCGGCGTCCCGGGCGGGGCGCAGATGCCATGACCGGCCTTTATGACGACCAGGGTGTGCTGCGCTGCGCCGGCAGGGATCCTGATGATTGCCTCGCCTACGCCGATCTTTTCGACCTCGCTGCCGGGCAGTTCAGCTTGGTCGCCCTGGAGGCTCCCCGGCCTTTGGCCTGGTGTGACGTGCCCAGGGCCGCCTCCCATCAGCCGGGCCTGCTGGCCTGAGCGGAACCGGATCAGCGTCGGCCTTCTTCGCTGGCCTGGCGGGGCCCGGTGGCATGGTCGTCTTCCGTCGGTTGGGGAAGCACGCAGCAGTTGATGCCATCGCGGCAGATCTTGCCGTGATCCATCGCCCAGTTGAGGAGCGCCACCCGGTTCTTGGAGCCGGTCTTGGTGAAAATGTTGCTCACGTGGTTGTCCACGGTGCGCTTGCTGATCATCAGCTGGTCGGCGATCTCCTGGTTGGTGAGGCCGGTGGCGACCAGTTCCACGATCTCCACTTCCCGCTCCGAGAGATCGCTGCGGCCAGAGGCGATGAAGCGGGCTCCCGGGGAAGGTTCGTCAGGCCCAGGCTTCGGCCTGATGCGCTCCGGTGTCCCGCGCTCGGGCATGCCCTGCTCCGCCTTGATGGTTCACTTTAGGCAGGCCCTTGCTGCATGATGGGCTGCCAAAGGGGTGAGGGGCGTGCTGCTCCAGGACGCACTGCAGGCCGGCCAATTCGCGCTCACCGCCGAGGTCATGCCGCCCCGTGGGGGTGACCCCTCCACGGCCCTAGCGCTGGCCTCCCTGCTGCGGGGAAGGGTCCATGCCGTGAATGTGACCGATGGCAGCCGGGCGGTGATGCGGATGAGCAGCCTGGCTCTCTGCCGTCTGCTGCTGGAGGCCGGCATTGAGCCGGTGCTCCAGATGACCTGCCGCGACCGGAACCGGATTGCCCTGCAGGCCGATCTGCTGGGGGCCCACGCCCTCGGCATCCGCAACCTCCTCTGTCTCACCGGGGATCCGGTGCGGGCTGGCGATCAACCGATGACCCGGCCCGTGAACGAGCTCGAGGCGGTGCGCCTGCTCCAGCTGGTCGGGCGCTGCAATGCCGGTTTGGATCCGGTGGAAGGCACCCTGCCCGACGGACCCACCCGGCTGTTTCCTGGAGCTGCGGCCGATCCGCAGTCCCCAAGCTGGAGTGGTCTGGCCTCAAGGGTGCGTCGCAAGCAGGCCGCCGGCGCCCGTTTTCTGCAGACCCAGATGGTGATGGATGGGGCCGCCCTGCGGCGTTTCGTGGAGGAGATCACCGCTCCGCTCGGGCTGCCCGTGCTGGCAGGGGTGTTTCTGCTCAAATCGGCCCGCAACGCCCGCTTCATCAACCGCGTCGTGCCCGGCGCCTGCATTCCCGAAGCAGTGATCGCCCGCCTGGAGGCGGCGAAGGATCCAGCCGCGGAAGGCGTGGCGATCGCTGCCGAGCAGGTGCACGACTACCGCTCCATTGCCCAGGGGGTGCATCTGATGGCGGTGAAGGCCGAGGAGCGGATCCCCCTGATCCTCGATCAGGCCGGCATCCAGCCCCTCGCCTAGCCAGGGCCAAATCGCCTTCAGTTGGCCTTCAGGGCGAGATCGCTGCCGAGGAGTTCGGCCATCGCTTTCTGCTGGGGCGAGGGAGAGAGCACGTCCTGGCGGCGGGCATCGGTGATCAGCCAATCAAGGGCAGCTTCCTGGAGATCGAAATGGTCGCCGTTCCGGTCCACGCAATAGCGGCCGTACACAAGTTTTTCAACCAGACGGACACCGGCTCCAATGCGTGAATAATCGAAGATGATCGAGTTGTCGATCGTGGCACCCTCACAGATATGGCAGCTTGGGCCGATCATCGCCGGTCCGATGATGGTGGCTCCGTCTTCGATGCGCGTCATGCCACCCACATAGATGGGACCTTCCACATTGATCTTGTCCCAGTCGGCCGCCACGTTGAGGCCGGTGTAGATGCCTGGTCTTACCTCAACTCCGGGGATCTGCACCTGGCGCACATGGCCCTGGAGCACACTGCGAATGGCCTGCCAGTAGTCGGGTACCTTGCCGATATCGACCCATTCGAATTCCATCGGCAGGGCGAAGAATGGAGCAGCGGCTTCGACCAGCTTGGGGAAGAGATCGGCGCCGATGTCGAAGGGTTCACCACTGGGGATGTAGTTGAAGACTTCCGGCTCGAAGATGTAGACGCCCGTGTTGATCATGTCGCTGGCGGCTTCGTCAACCGCCGGCTTCTCCTGGAAGGAGAGCACGCGGCCATCGGGGTCGGTCACCACGACCCCATAGCTGCTCACCTGGTCGCGAGGTACACGCTTGGTAATCAGGCTCGCCATGGCGCCCTTGGCCCGGTGCCGGCGCACGGCCTCGGTCAGGTCGAGATCGATCAGCGCATCCCCGCAGAGCACCACGAAGGTGTCATCGAAGAACGGTTGAAAGTCTTGGATGCGCTTGAGCCCACCGGCGGAACCGATGGCCGCGCCGATCAGTTCGCCATCCTCAATCCTGCCTTCGAAGCTATAGGCGATCTGGACGCCGAAGCGCTGGCCATCGCGAAAATAGTTTTCAATTTCCTCGGCCAGGTGGGAAACATTCACCATGATCTGGTCGAAGCCGTGTTGGCGCAGCAATTCCAGCAGAAACTCCATCACCGGCTTCTGCAGGATCGGGATCATCGGCTTGGGCGTGGTGTGGGTGATTGGTCGCACCCGTGTGCCTTTGCCCGCCGCCAGGATCATCGCCTTCATCGGCGTTGTCTTGCTCAGATTGGTCGCGCCAGCCTACGGACATGCCTCAGGCCGCCCGTGCTTCCAGAGCCGGCCCCCCATCTGGCCCCTGGCCACTGAGAATCGGCACTGCTGCTGCGGTTTCGACCTCGCTGAGGCGCCGCAGCCGCAGACTGCCGAACAATCCACCCTCCTGCTGCAGTTCCAGCTTGCCCTGGGCCGAGAGAAAGAGAAGCGCCCAGAACACCCCCACCCGGTCCCGATCCAGGTCGTCATCCGAGAGGAGTCCTGCCGTGCTCCAGGCCTCCACCAGTTCGTCGAAACCCACCCAGCGCTCATCGCGGGCGGCCTTCCACTCGAGCAGGAACAAGCTCAGGGCCGCCGTGGTTTCCGGCAGTTTCTCCCGGTGGGCCAGGGCGCTCACCTGGGCGATGGCCGCCGTTTCGCTATAAGCCCTGCCGCGGGGGCGGTGGCGGGGGCGGGGCCCCTCCTGCTCCAGCCGTTCGGCGATCTCCTCGAGCTGGCGGATCAGTTCGCCGAGGGTCACGGGCCGCTGCAGGGGCGGCGGGGCTACCGGGCGCCGCCGCAGGTGGGTCTCCGGCCGGCGGGGGAGCGCCATGGCTGGGGCGCTCAGGCCGTCCCCGGGATCATCGAAGCCGAAGGGATCCTCGAACACGGGTTCCGGTGGGAAGGTGGCGGCCTCCAGCACCTCAGCCTTCAGGCCCACAAGCACCGAAGCCGCGAGAAAGGCCTCACTGCTCTCCGCCAGATCGCGCTCGAAGCTGCCCCCCTGGGCGGACGCCAGGCGCGGCAGGGCGATCCTCTGGCGGAGCTGATCGAGGAAGCCATCGATCACCCCGATCACGTCCACATCCCAGGGGTCGATCTCGCCCCGCTCGGCGGCGTCCTGGAGCAACCGGATGGCCAGCCTGGCGCCTGCTTCTGCCACTCGCTCCGCCGCGCTCCGAAGCCCACATGCCCCTCAAGGTATCGGCTTCGGCCAGCAGCGTCACGCCCGCTGATCTCCGGAGACTCCGAGGGCAGGGCTCAGTCCACGGAAACCGACACCGCCTCGGCGGGGCCGGCGGGTGCGCTGCTCCCGCCGGCTGCCGGCAGCAGGCCCAGCTGGGCATCCACGGTGGCCCGGTAGCGCTGCAGATCATTCTCGAGTTCCTGGATCCGCACCTGCTGGGCATCCAGCTCGCCGCTCTCCTGGAGGGTTTCCACCTTCTTCACCACCCCGCTCCACACGGCGAAGATCCAGGCGGCGGTGGCCCCGATGCCACCCACCAGGAGCAACAGAACGGCCAGCGGGAGGGTGGTGGAGACCCCAGGCAGGAAATGAACCGTGGTGGGTGTCGTGTTCTCGAGGGTGAAGGTCACCGCCGCCAGGCCGAAACTGAAGATCAGCAGGAAATTCAGCTGCCGCATCGCTGGGTTCCGGTCGTGATGCCCTGAGGGTATCGAGGCGATCGCTTCACCAGGGATCGAGCCGCCAGGGCGCAGAACTTTGTTACCCCGCCAGGGGATCAGACCCCTCGATCAGCCGGGGCTGGGCGTGAGGGCCGGAGCCTGGAGGGCTGGGGGAAGCGCCAAGGCCAGGGAGCCATGGCGCATCACGGCGGCCCCGGGGGGGTGCTGCACCAGGGCCATGGCGGTGGACTCCCGTTTGACCAGGGCCTCGATCGAGGCGCGGTAGGTGTCGGTGAGCAGGCGGGGGTAGAGGCCGATGCCGATGATCGGCACCAGCAGGCAGCTGATCACATAGATCTCGCGGGGTTCCGCGTCCACCAGGTGGGTGTGGGACACCAGCTCGGCGTTCTCCTTGCCGAAGAAGATCTCCCGCAGCATCGAGAGCAGGTAGATGGGCGTGAGGATCACCCCGATGGCCGCCAGCACGCAGATCACCACGCGGAAGGACAGGGTGTAGGCCTCGCTCGTGGCAAAGCCCACGAACACCATCAGCTCGCTCACGAAGCCACTCATGCCCGGCAGGGCCAGGGAGGCCAGAGAACACACGGTCCAGAGGGCGAACATCTTGCGCATCTTCTGGCCCACGCCGCCCATCTCATCAAGCTGCAGGGTGTGGGTGCGGTCGTAGGTGGCACCCACTAAGAAGAAGAGGCTGGCGCCGATCAGGCCGTGGCTCACCATCTGGAGCATCGCGCCGCTGGTGCCCAGGGCACTGAAGCTGCCGATGCCGATCAGCACGAAGCCCATGTGGCTGATCGAGCTGTAGGCGATCTTGCGCTTCAGGTTGCGCTGGGCGAAGGAGGTGAGGGCCGCGTAGATGATGTTCACCACTCCCAGCACCACCAGCAACGGGGCGAACTGGGCGTGGGCCACCGGCAGCAGTTGCACGTTGAAGCGCAGCAGGGCGTAGCCGCCCATCTTCAGCAGGATCCCCGCCAGCAGCATGTGCACCGGCGCCGTGGCCTCGCCGTGGGCATCGGGCAACCAGGTGTGCAGGGGCACGATCGGCAGCTTCACGCCAAAGGCGATCAGCAGGCCGGCGTAACAGAGCAGCTGGAACTTCTGTGGGAAGTCCTTGGCCATGAGCTCCGAGAACTCGAAGGTCGGTGCTCCGCCTCCGTAGAAGCCCATCGCCAAGGCCGCCAGCAGGATGAACACCGAGCCGCCAGCGGTGTAGAGGATGAATTTGGTGGCGGCGTACTGGCGTTTCTTGGCTCCCCAGATGGCCAACAGCAGGTACACCGGCACCAGCTCCAGCTCCCAGGCCAGGAAGAACAGCAGCATGTCCTGCACGGCGAACACGGCGATCTGGCCGCCGTCCATGGCCAGAATCAGGAAGAAGAAGAGCCGGGGCTTGAAGGTCACGGGCCAGGCCGCCAGCACCGCCAGGGCCGTGATGAAGCTGGTGAGCAGGATCAGCGGCATCGAGATGCCATCCGCCCCCACGGACCAGGCCAGGCCTAGGTCGGGTAGCCATTCGTAGCGCTCGGCCAGCTGAAGACCCTCCACCGAGGGGTCGTAGCCATTGAGATAGGCCCCCACCGTGATCAGGAAAGTGAGCAGGGCAACGCCAAGGGCGTACCACCGCACGGTCTTGCCGTCGCCCTTGTCGGGAATGAAGGGGATGAGCAGGGAAGCCGCGATCGGGAACAGGATCGCGGCACTCAGCCAGGGGAAAGGCACCAACCACTCACACCATCTGGGCGGAGTGTAGAAATGACGGCTGGTTTGGCTGGGAGCCGATGGTGGTTGTCACACACTCTTGGGGGCTGACGCCGCCCCACCGCAGGGCGACGGC
>Ga0310334_100303_pt1 | contig 14162 bp, 11 predicted proteins | sample LakMicMIDCLREDC7_FD_195548 | JGI IMG/M metagenome (GOLD analysis project Ga0310334, IMG submission 195548) | Enriched freshwater cyanobacterial communities from Lake Michigan, Michigan, United States - MI23.DCL.RED.C7 (v2) (version 2) | ecosystem: Environmental > Aquatic > Freshwater > Lake...
AGGTAGGGGAAGGGGTTGGGGTGATCATGGGGCTGGGGTCCAGCAGGGCAAACCAGCTGCAAGGCCTGGCGTCGCTGCCAGCAGGGGGATCAGATCGAGGGGGTGATCCGGGTGCCGATCGCCTCGCCGGCAACGGCCCGGCCGATATTGCCCGCGCCGAAGAGGTCAAAGACCAGGATCGGGATGGCGTTGTCCTTGCACAGGGCGATGGCGGTGCTGTCCATCACGCCCAGTTCGCCGCTGAGGACATCCTGGAAGGTCAGGGTCTCGTAGCGGCGGGCATCGCTGTGCAGGGTGGGGTCCTTGTCGTAAACGCCATCGACCTTGGTGGCCTTCATCACCACATCGGCACCAATCTCGGCGGCCCGCAGGGCAGCGGTGGTGTCGGTGGTGAAGAAGGGGTTGCCGCAGCCGGCACCAAAGATCACGACCCGGCCCTTCTCCAGGTGGCGGATCGCCTTCCGGCGGATGTAGGGCTCGGCCACCTCCTGCATGCTGATGGCGCTCTGGACTCGGGTGGGCACCCCGGCCCGCTCGAGGCCGTCTTGGAGGGTGATCGCATTCATCACCGTGGCGAGCATGCCCACGTAGTCGGCCGTGGCCCGATCCATGCCGGCTGCTGAGCCCTTGAGGCCGCGGAAGATGTTGCCGCCGCCCACCACGATCGCCAGTTCGGTGCCCGTGGCCACCACGGCGGCCACATCGGTGGCGATCGATTGGACGATCGCCGGGTCAATGCCGTAGCCCTGATTTCCCATCAGCGCTTCGCCGCTGAGCTTAAGCAGGACACGCCGGTAGCCCATCGGGTTCCTGGGGAAGCAGTCGGCCGAACAGTAGCAAGCGTTTGGGACGGTGGCCGATCAGTCCTGGGGCCCCAGGGCTGGGGTGAACCTTCAGTACTCGATGCCGGCCTGGGCCTTGACCCCCTGTTCGCGGAAGGGGTGGCGCACCAGTTTCATCTCCGTGACCAGGTCGGCCCGCTCGATCAGGCCTGGGGGCGCGCCGCGGCCGGTAAGGGCCACATGGGTCAGGGGTGGGCGCAGGTCCAGGCCCTCCAGCACCTGATCAAGGCCCAGGTAGCCAAGTTTGAGGGCCACATTCACCTCATCGAGCACCACCAATTTGCGGCTGCCATCGGCCAGGTAGTCGCAGGATTTTTGCCAGGCCTGCTGGACCAGCTGCCGGTCCCGTTCCCGGTCCTGGGTTTCCCAGGTGAAGCCCTCGCCCAGGGCATGCCAGGCCAGGGCCTCGCCAAACACCTGCAAGGCCCTGGCCTCGCCCGGTTGCCAGCCCCCCTTGATGAATTGCACGACCGCCACCTGGTCGCCATGGCCCAGGCAGCGCAGCACCAGGCCCAGGGCGGCGGTGGTTTTGCCCTTGCCATCGCCGGTGAACACCAACACCAGGCCCTTTTCCAAGTTGCGCTCCCCCACCCGCTGCTGCTGCACCTCCCGGCGCCGGGCCATACGCTTGCGGTAGCCCTCGGCATCGCCCTCGGGGGCTAGGTCGCCGCCCGGTCCCAGCTCGGCGGCGGCCTGATCCAGGTTTTCGCCTAGGGAGTCCCGGTCGGACCGGCGCTCGCCCCTGGGATCGGGGTTAGGGCTCTGGCTCAAGGAGGCTTCCCATCAGGGTTGGCACTCTGGCGTGTTGAGGCCCACGGCTGTTGCCATAAGGCCCACGGCTGTTGCCATAAGGCCCACGTCTGTTGCGAAAAGGCCCATGGCTGTTGCCATAAGGCCACTGGCTGTTGCCCTTAGGCCTATTCCTCTGGCGATTAGGCCGGCGCCTATCGCCGAGCCAGGGCCGCATCAACGGCCTGCTGCTGGTCGCGGCGGGTGATCCAGTGGTGGTATGTGCGGGTGTGGATCGCCACCGAGTGGCCCATCATTCGGGCCGCCACCGTGTCGGGTAGGCCCAGGTGGATCGTGCGTACGGCCCAGGCGTGGCGCAGGTCGTAGGGGGTGAGGGGCAGGCCATAGCGGCGGAATTGCTCGGCCACCCGTCGGCCCACCTGCTGCAGGGTGGTTTGGCGTAGGTCCGTGCTCACCGGTGGCAGCTGACCCTTGAGTTCGGCAAGGCGCGGCAGCTCGAAGGCGTCGACCCACTCCGGCTGGAAGGGCCAGATCTGGTGTTCGCCGGTCTTGCTGGTGGGCAGCACCCGGATCACCCGATCGCCGCGGCTGCCCAGGGCCGAGAGATCACTGAAAAAGATCTCGTGGTTGCGTAAGCCGTAGGTGGCCATGAGCCCGTAGGCCAGACGCCAGCCCGGGTTGGGGATGCGCTCGTTCCAGCGCAGGATCTCCTGGTCATCGGGCAGTTGCCGGAATTGGGCCACATGCAGGCCATAGCCTCCGGCCCGTTCGCTCCAGTCGAGCGGCAGGATGATCCCTAGCTGGCTTGCAAGGGCCGCCAGGCTGGTGCCGCATTGTTGGCGGCCGCGGCTGGCGCTGGGATAGCTCTCCAGCACCTGCTCCAACAGCCAAGGCGGCGGCGCACTGGTGAGCGGCAGCCCCAGCTCGCCGGCGGCTTGCTGCAGCCGGCGCAGGTAGGGGAGGTAGGCGCTGGTCCAGGTGGTGCGGCTGCCGGCCGGAGTGCGGCGGCGGCGGGGATCGGCAAAGAACTGGTGCTCGAACGAGGCCAGGATCGGGGCGAGCTCACCAGGGGCCCAAGGGGAGAGGCCAGGGGGCCCGGCTTGGGGACCTGGGGGCCCGCCTGCCTGGCCCGGCCCCAGGGGGTCTGGGCGCCGGCTCTGGTTGGGACTGCTGGCCTGGCGCCGTCGGCGCGGGGTTCGAGAATCGCCAAGGTTTTGGCGATGGGACGCCGGGCTGGTTGGCTGGGGCGCCGCAACGGGGGCGATCCCTGCCCGTTGGGTTGGGGGCGGGCTCCAGTCCTCCCAGCGGAAGCGCTGCTGCTGCAGCTGTTGCAGCAGCCGGCGCAGCTGCAGCCGCGCCTGCTCCAGGCCATGGGCGTCGGCGGTTAGGCCCAGGCTGAGGCGCTGCACCGGATGGGCTCCGGACCCGCGGCGACAGGGCAAGGGGCCCCGCAGGCCCAGGCGGTTGCCGCGCCGCTCCAGGCGCAGGGCAATCCCCGTGGCGGCCAGGAGGGCGTTCTGGCCCTGGATCTCGGCATCCAGGGCGGTCCCAGGGGTGGGCTCCGTGGGACTGGTGGGGTCGCAAGCGTTGGCGGGACGGCCCGGCGGCTGCGGCTTGGCCGCCGTGGGGGCCTGGGCATCGGCAGCCTGGGGCTGGGGATCGGCCGCCTGGGGCTGGGGATCGGCCGCCTGGGGCTGGGACATCGGCACGTCTGCTTCCGGTCCCCATGGCGGGCCGACCCTATCGATGGCCCGACCGTATCGATGGCATTGCAGTCGCGCCAGGCCCAGCTCCGGCGCTGCAGCGTTACGCTCGGGTCATTCTCGTCCAAAAGCCTGGGGCATGACCAAGGTCGGCGTGCTGTTGCTGAACCTCGGCGGCCCGGAACGCATCGAGGACGTCGGTCCGTTTCTCTACAACCTGTTTGCCGACCCGGAAATCATCCGGCTGCCGATTCCGGCCCTGCAAAAGCCCCTGGCCTGGTTGATCAGCACCCTGCGTAGCGGCAAATCGAAGGCGGCCTACCGCTCGATCGGGGGGGGCTCACCCCTGCGCCGTATCACCGAGCACCAGGCGCGGGAGCTCCAAAGCGAGCTGCGCCATCGCCAGATCGAAGCCACCACCTATGTGGCCATGCGCTACTGGCATCCCTTCACCGAATCGGCGGTGGCCGACATCAAGGCCGATGGCATCGAGGAGGTGGTGGTGCTGCCCCTCTATCCCCATTTCTCAATCAGCACCAGCGGCTCCAGCTTCCGGGAACTGCAACGCTTGCGCCAGCGGGATCCCGCCTTCGAGCGCCTACCGATCCGTTGCATCCGCAGCTACTACGACGACCCCGGCTATGTCGGGGCTATGGCCGAACTGATTGCCAAGGAAATCGAGGCCTGTGAGGTCCCGAGCACGGCCCATGTCTTTTTCAGCGCCCATGGGGTGCCGAAGAGCTACGTGGAGGAGGCGGGCGATCCTTACCAGGCCGAAATCGAAGCCTGCGCAGGCTTGATCATCAAACGCCTCGAGGCCCAGTTGGGCCACTCCAATCCCTTCACCCTGGCCTACCAGAGCCGGGTCGGTCCGGTTGAATGGCTGCGGCCCTACACCGACGATGCCCTGCACCAGCTGGGCGCCGACGGGGTGAAGGATCTGGTGGTCGTGCCGATCAGTTTCGTCAGCGAGCACATCGAAACCCTCGAAGAAATCGATATCGAGTATCGGGAAATTGCCACCGAGGCGGGGGTGACCAACTTTCGCCGGGTGCCCGCCCTCGATATCACCCCAAGTTTCATCATGGGGCTTGCCGATCTTGTGCAGCATTCCCTGGCGGGTCCGGAAGTGAACCTGGATCAGGCGGCGGAACTGTCCCGCACGGTCAAGCTCTATCCCCAGGACAAGTGGGCCTGGGGCTGGAACAACAGTTCCGAGGTTTGGAATGGGCGCTTGGCCATGCTGGGTTTTTCGGCTTTCCTCCTGGAGCTGATTAGTGGCCAGGGGCCCTTGCATGCCCTGGGTTTGCTTTAAGACCTTGGGCCCTAGGGCCAAAGGTCCCCCGCCGTCCCAGCCAGGGTTGGGCTGCCAAAGGTCTGGCTGGCCAGGCCCCCGGAACCGCTGGCTCCCTTGGGGCTTGCTAATGGCAGCGGTCCTGGTGCCATCGATAGCGGCGCCAGCCCAGGCCGAGCCCCGCTGGCGCCGCGGTGTGTTCCCGGTGGTGAGTTTTTTTGGCTACACCAGCCATTTCGGCTTGCGGGCCGGCCCGGGCGGTGGTGCGGAGCCCCACTACGGCCTCGATATCGCCGCCCCCCTGGGCTCCCCGATCCGCAACTGGTGGGGGGGCGTCGTCAGTGATGTGCTGGCCGGGGGGGCCTGTGGCAATGGCCTGGTGATCCGCTCCGGCCCCTATGAACACCTTTATTGCCACCTGGCTGGTGAGGTCCGCGGTGGGGTCTACCGCAGTGGCGAGGTGCTGGTGGCCCCTGGCCAGAGGCTCCAGGCCGGAGCGCTGATCGGCCATGTCGGCATCACCGGCCGCACGACGGGCCCCCACCTGCACTGGGGCATCCGCTACCGGGGCCAGTGGCTCGATCCGGCCGCGATCCTGCGGGCCATGGCCATGGCCCGAAAGGGGGGCTAAGCCAGGGCCGCCCTAGCGCTCGGCAGTGGTGCCCGGCCCCGTGGATGGGCTGCCGCGATTGGGCGCGATGCATCCATCGGCTGGCCGCTCCAGCCCCCATCGCGGAGGTCAGCCCTTAGGGTTGGACATCGCTGTTGTCGGTGCTGGCTGTCGTCGTGACCCTGACCTCCGTATCTGCGGCGGCTGAGGCCGCCATTGCCTCCTACCCGGTTCGGGTCAACGGCGGCTACGCCCTGATGGATGCCCTGCACCGCCATGGTGTGGACCATATTTTCGGTTACCCGGGCGGGGCGATCCTGCCGATCTACGACGAGTTGCATAAGGCCGAGTCCCGGGGCTGGCTCAAGCACATTCTGGTTCGCCATGAACAGGGCGGCACCCATGCGGCCGATGCCTACGCCCGAGCCTCCGGCAAGGTGGGGGTCTGTTTCGGCACCTCTGGCCCGGGTGCCACCAACCTGGTCACCGGCATCGCCACGGCCCAGATGGATTCGGTGCCGATGGTGGTGATCACCGGCCAGGTGCCGCGGGCTTCGATCGGCACCGATGCCTTCCAGGAAACAGATATTTTCGGCATCACCCTGCCGATCGTGAAGCATTCCTGGGTGGTGCGCGACCCGGCTGACATCGGCCGGATCGTGGCCGAAGCCTTCCTGATCGCCTCCACGGGGCGGCCCGGACCGGTGTTGATCGATGTGCCTAAGGATGTGGGCCTCGAAGAGTTTGATTACACCCCGGTGGAGCCCGGCTCGGCCATGCCCGCGGGCTACCGCCTTCCGGCGCTTGCCCATCCCGAATCGATCCTCCAGGCCCTAGAGCTGATCCGCCAGGCCCATCGGCCCCTGCTTTATGTGGGTGGTGGCGCGATCAGTTCCGGCGCCCATGGGGTGATTCACCAGTTGGCCGAACGGTTCCGGCTGCCGGTGACGACCACCCTGATGGGCAAGGGGGCCTTCGATGAAACCCATCCCCTCGCCGTGGGCATGCTCGGCATGCACGGCACTGCCTACGCCAACTTTGCGGTAACCGAGTGTGATCTTTTGATTGCAGCTGGGGCCCGTTTTGATGATCGGGTCACCGGCCGGCTCGATAGTTTTGCCCCCCGGGCGCGGGTGATCCACATCGACATCGATGCGGCCGAAGTCGGTAAGAACCGCGTGCCTGACGTGCCGATCGTGGCCGATGTGCACCAGGCGATCACGGCCCTGGTGGCAGCCTCCGCCGGCGAGGCCCCTTCCGGCCGTACCGAGGCCTGGCTTGAGCGCATCGCCAGCTGGAAGCACCACTACCCCCTGGTGATTCCCACCCCGGAAGGGGAGATCGCCCCCCAGGAGGTGGTGATCGCCCTGCAGGAGCTGGCGCCCAGGGCCTATGTCACCACCGACGTGGGCCAGCACCAGATGTGGGCTGCCCAATTTCTCCATACCGGTCCGCGCCGCTGGATCAGCAGCGCCGGCCTGGGCACCATGGGCTTTGGCATGCCCGCAGCCCTTGGTGTGCAGACCGCCTTCCCCCAGGAGCAGGTGATTTGTGTGGCGGGCGATGCCAGCATTTTGATGAACATCCAGGAACTGGGCACCCTGGCCCAGTACCAGCTGCCGGTGAAGGTGGTGATCCTCAACAACGGTTGGCAAGGCATGGTGCGCCAATGGCAGGAAAGTTTCTATGGCGAGCGCTATTCCGCCTCGGAAATGACCGGCGGCATGCCCAACTTTGAGGCCTTGGCCGAGGCCTTTGGCGTTAAAGGCATCACCATCACCGAACGGGAGGATTTGCATGCCGGCCTGGGCCGGGCCTTGGCCCATCCAGGCCCGGCCTTCGTCAATGTGGTGGTGCGGCGGGGTGAAAATTGCTATCCGATGGTGCCCCCCGGGGCCAGTAACGCCCAGATGGTGGGCCTGCCCAGCCATCCGGAATTGGCCATCGACACCACCCGCCAGTGCAACGCCTGCGGCAGCACCACAGAAAGCGCCCACCACTTCTGCCCCAGCTGTGGGGCAAAGCTCTGAACGTCCCGTTCCGGCGCCGAACAGGTTGCTGCGTTCCACCTGGCAGCAGAAGCTGGTTCTCCAGCTGGTCCTCGAGCTGGGCGGCGGGCCTGGTCAGGCTCGGGCTTGGGATCGTTCTCGGGGCCTGCTTGCTGTTGGGCTCACCCCTAGCCCTCCAGGCCGCCGAGGTGCTGCAGGTCCGCAGTGGCACCCTCCTGCAGATTGGCGATGGCAATCGCAACTACACCGTGCGGCTGGCCTGCCTGGCCGTGAGCCCGGAGGCCAACAGCGATGCCGTGGCCTGGTTACGCCAACAGCTGCCGCGCCGCAGCCGGGTCAACCTGCGGCCGGTGGGCAGCGAGGACGGCATCCTCGTCGCCCGGGTCAACCGGCTGGAGGGCGGCGCCAACGGTCCCCCTGGCCCCCCTAGCGCCCGAGAAAATCGGCCAGGAGCTGACCTGGCCCAGGGCCTCGTCGACGCCGGCTTGGCCAGCTGGCTGCCAAACTGCAACTCCTGACGCCCGTTGGCCAGATTCGGCCAGTCCATGGGGATCAATCGCACCGCGAAGGGCATCGTGCTGGTGCCCACCTTGTTGCTCGGAGCCGCCTTCCTCTCCGCCGCCGCCTGGCTCGATGGGGAGGCTGCCGCCAACAGGCCCCTGGCCCTGGGCATCGGGGCCGTCTTGATCGGCGCCGGGCTGCTGGCCCAGCTGTTACCGGAGCCGCCCAAGGAAGGGCCCGAGTGAGGCCCTAGCCCAAGCCCGGGCTTGGGGGTTGGTCAGGGGCTTCTCGGCTCCTTGATGGAGAGCCCCTAGCGCTGCCTAGGGCGCCTGGGTGCCCTAGGCAGCGCCTTACTTGGCTGGCAGGGCGGACGCTGGGCCAGGGGCTTGACTTGCGGGTGTTGGGCTGGGGGAGAGCAGTTGGGGTTGGGGTTGGGCCTTAGGGTCTGGACGTTGCTGGTTCTGAAGTCGCTGCTTCTGTACCAATAGGAAGTAATCAGCCGTCGGGAAAATCACGTAGCGATCCTGGGGCGATTGGATGATTTGGCGTAGAACGGCGGAGAGATCAGCCACCTGGGGTTCGAGGCCGGCCCGTTTGGCAGGCGGAACTTTGGCGATCGCCGCCTGGAGGGAGGCGTAGCTCATGAAGAACACGAGCTTGGGCTCAGCTGCTGCCGTTGCTTTGCTAGCTGGCTGGGGCCCGGCCAGGCTCAAGAAGGGTTTGGTGAAAAACACAGGCACGGCAAGGCCCTCCTGAATTTGTTTGTCACTCAGGCCCTGCTGTTTCAGCATCAAGATGGCCTGTTGGCGGTCGGCCGGGCTGCTGATCACCGGTGCCACCAAGGTGCGGCTCTTGTCTTTGAGTTGCAACTGCAATTGCTTGACCTTGGCAGTCATGTCATTGAGGGGAATGGCGACTAGCTTGGCCAGCAGGCTGGGATTGGCCTTCTGCAGAATTGCCAGTTCGGCCTCGGCTTTGGTCCTTTCCAGGTAGAGGGGGAGGACCAGGGTCTTGTCCTTGGCCATGGGCAGGGGCACCCCCTTGCTATCGGTGAGAACGAAGACCGGCACAACGGCCAGCTTCTTGAGCGCGTCTGCCTCGGGGATCGCCTGGGCTGGCGCCATGGCTAGCTGGAGGCTGGCGGTCAATAGAAGCAGTTTCGCGACCGGATTGAGCCGGTATTGTTTAAAAAACATGCGCCAAGATTGCGGCAAGGGTTGCATTGATGCGGCAGATGTGAGCACCGGCTTGGCTAAGGGAATGCTCCTAATCTGACCGTGGTGGACGGTGGCGCTCATGGCAGGAACCGGCCCCGTTCGACCCCGCCATCCTGGTCCCTGCCCAGCCTGGGGTGGGGGTCGCCTGGCTGGGCCCGGCCCACGGCGGTTCCGGGGCAGGCCCAAAGCCTTGGACAGCTCGCCAGGGGGGTCTGGGTTAAAAGTCTGGGCCCAGCGGTCCTGGCTGTCCCGTTGCCTGGGCACCTTGGGGCTCCTGGCCAGTCTGCTGGGCAGCCAGGGCCTGGCCTCCAGTAGCCCCCAGGGGGCCGAGGTGGTGCTGCTGCTTGCCGCAGGCCATCCCTGGTCTGCCCCCAGCGATGGCCTGCGGCGCGGTTACGGCCTGGCGATCGAGCAGGCCCAGGTCTGCGGCCAGCCCAGCCTGACCGCGGATCTGGCCTGGCTCCCGGCCGGCAGCGAACCGGCTGATGCCCTTGCCGGACGGCCCCGCACCCGGCTGGTGATCGCCCCGGCGGCGGCGCCCGTGGAGTCCTATGGGGTGCTGGCCGAGCAGCGCCAGTGGACCGTGCTGCTTCCCCTACGGCGGGGGGCCAGCCTGGGCCGCTTGCCCCAGCTGCGGGGCTCCGATCGCCTTTGGCCCCTGCTGGCTCCCCGGGGCCCGCAGGCGGATCGGCTCGCCCAGGGGCTGCTGGCGGCCCGCCTAGGGCGGGTGTTGGTGGTGCGCGATGGCAGCCCCGGCATGAAAGCCCTGGCCGAACGCTTCCTCGAAAGCCTGCTGGCCGCTGGTGGCTCCAGCGCTGGCTTGGAGCCAGGGGCCCAGGTCCTTGATGCCCGTCAGCCGGCGGCCCTGGCCCAGCTGCGCCGGGATGTCGATTGGGCCGGCCCCCAGGTGTTGGCCGTCTTCAGTGAACCAGGCAGCCCCCTGGCTAGGGCGGTGCGCTCCAGTCCCTGGCCGGCGGTGCTGACCCTGGCCTGGCCGTTTGCCGCGTTGGAGCCCTTGGCCAATCCCCAGCTGGGGGTTGATCCCGGCGGCCGGGGGGAGGGCTGGCCGGCCTTTGCCCGGGCCTTTAAAGCTCGCTGGGGCTACGGCCCCGGCCTGGCCGAGGCGGCGGGATTCGACGCCGGCCAGCTCGCCAGCCTGGCGGCGATGGGGTTCCAGGGCCAGCCGGGCTGGGATTTGCGGTGGTTCCGCGGCCATGGCCGGCCCCTGCCGCTCTGTGCGGCCATCGCCGCGCGGCGCCTGGGAGGTGCGCTGCGGCCCCAGGGCGCCGCCAGTCACCTCGATGGCGCCGCCGGCAGCGCCCCCACGGCCGCCCTGCGGCTTCGCCATCTCCCCGCCAGACCATGAACCAATCCCCAGGTCATGCTTCGAGCCTTTTCAACAGCCAACCGGAGGACCGAAACCAGCCCCTAGTCCTGGCCCTGGAGGCGGCTGGGCTGGAGGCGATCGCGGCCGTGGGGGGGAAGAACGCCTCCCTGGGCGAACTCCTGCGGGAGCTGGGAACCGAAGGGGTACGGGTGCCGGGGGGCTTTGCCACTACGGCCTACGCCTATGGGGCCTTCCTGGACGCCAACCGGCTTCGGCAGCCCTTGGGGCGCCTGCTCGCGGGTCTCGATGGCAATGATCTTGCTGCCCTGCAGGCGGCCGGCCTGGCCGCCCGGGCCCTGGTGCTGGCGGCCCGCCTGCCGAAGGACCTCGAGCAGGCCATCCTCAGGGCCTATCGGAGCCTGGGGCAAGCCAGCGCTGGTGGGGGGCAAGCCTCGGGAGTCGCGGTGGCGGTGCGCTCCAGTGCCACCGCTGAAGACCTGCCGGAGGCCAGCTTTGCCGGCCAGCAGGAAACCTTTTTAAACGTCGCCGGTGAGGCGGAAGTGTTGGCCGCCTGCCGGCGTTGCTACGCCTCCCTGTTCACCGATCGGGCGATCTCCTATCGGATCTTGCATGGCTTCGACCATCTGGAGGTGGCCCTCTCGATCGGGGTGCAACGCATGGTGCGCTCCGACCTGGGCGCCGCCGGGGTGATGTTCAGCATCGACACCGAAACCGGCTTCCGCGATGCGGTGTTATTGACCGCTGCCTATGGCCTGGGTGAAACGGTGGTGCAGGGCTCGGTTAACCCGGACGAATACCTGATCTTCAAGCCGACCCTGCAGCAGGGCTTTGCGCCGATCCTGAGCCGGCGGCTGGGCAGTAAGGCGATCCACATGGTCTACGCCAGCGGCGCCGTTGCCAGCAACCACCCAGCTGGGACGGGTCCAGGGCCCGAACCCCTGGCCGCGCCGGCCCCAGGCCAAACCGTCCCTAGCCAAACCGTCCAAAGCCAAAACGACCCTTGCGAGCAGCTAGGCCTCAGCCACACCTGCACCCTGGCTGTCGATCTAGCCGATAGGGCCCGCTTTGCCATCACGGACGACGAAGTCCTGCAGCTGGCCCGTTGGGCCTGCCGCATCGAGGCCCACTACAGCGCCCGCCGCGGCAAGGCCACGCCCATGGACATCGAATGGGCCAAAGATGGCCTCACCGGCGAGCTCTTCATCCTGCAGGCGCGACCGGAAACGGTGGAATCGCGGCGTTCCGCCCAGGTGTTGCGCAGCTGGCATCTGGAACCCCACCAGGCGCCCGTGATCACCAGGGGCCGGGCGATAGGGGCCTCGATCTGCACCGGCCGGGCCCGGATTATCCAGGATCCCTCGGCAATTGCCAGCTTCCAGCAAGGGGATCTGCTGGTGACCGATCGCACCGATCCCGATTGGGAGCCGATCCTCAAGTTGGCCAGCGGCGTGATCACCAACCAGGGCGGGCGCACCTGCCATGCGGCGATCATTGCCCGCGAAATGGGCATCACCGCCATCGTCGGTACGGGTGATGGCACGGCCGTGATTGCCGATGGTGAAGCGATCACGGCCAGCTGCTGCGAAGGCGATGAGGGGCTGGTTTACCGGGGTGAGCTGGCCTTTCGGCTTGAGGAGCAGCAACTCAGCGATCTCCCGGCCACCCGCACCCGGATCCTGATCAACGTGGGCAATCCTGATGAGGCCTTCAACCTGGCGGCGATCCCCTGCGATGGCGTCGGCCTGGCCCGGCTCGAATTCATCATCGCCAACCAGATCAAGGTCCACCCGATGGCCTTGCTGGAGCCCGATCAACTCAGGGATCCGGCGGATCGTCAGGCGATCGCCGAGCTCACCGCCGCCTATCTCCGGCCAGCCGACTACTACGTCGATCGGTTAGCCCAGGGCATGGGACGGATCGCGGCGGCCTTTTTCCCCCGGCCGGTGGTGCTGCGCTTCTCCGATTTCAAGAGCAACGAATACGCCCGGCTGCTGGGCGGCCGCGACTTTGAACCCCAGGAGGAGAACCCGATGCTCGGCTGGCGCGGCGCCTCCCGCTACACCGCCCCAGGCTTTCGGGAGGCCTTCGGCCTGGAATGCCAAGCCTTCAAGCGGGTGCGCGACACCATGGGGCTCACCAACGCCAAGGCGATGGTGCCCTTTTGCCGCACCCCAGAAGAGGGCGATCGGGTGCTGGCCGAGATGGCCCGCCACGGGCTGGTGCGAGGCGAGAATGGTTTGGAGGTGCTGGTGATGTGCGAACTGCCCAGCAATGTGATCGGAGCGGCGGCCTTTGCCGAGCGCTTCGATGGCTTTTCGATCGGCTCGAACGACCTCACCCAGCTCACCTTGGGCCTGGATCGGGATTCGGCCCTGGTGGCTGACCTGTTTGATGAGCGCCATCCCACGGTGCTGGCGATGGTGAGCCTGGCGATTCAGACCGCCAAACGCTGCGGCCGTCCGATTGGGATCTGCGGCCAGGCCCCGAGTGACTATCCCGAATTCGCCCGTTTTCTGGTGGAGCAGGGTATCGACTCGATCAGCCTCAATCCCGACGTGGCCATTGCCATCCGCCTCGCCATTGCGGCGATCGAAGCGGACCTGGCTGCCCAGGTCTGAGCCCACGAGTTGTCCCTCCCAAGGGGAGACCATCCCCCCCTAGGCGAAGCCGCCCCGTGGTGCCGCTCAGGCCGGCTGCAGCACCAGGCTGCTGTCAGGGCGCCGGCCCCATAGTTGCCAGAGCAACAGCAGATGGGCACTACTGCGCAGCACACACAACGCGGCCAGGGCCATACAGAGCGGGCAATGGGTGATCGACACGGCGCAGCGCCCCCTGGGTCCCGAAGTCTGCCAGTGCTGCCAGCGTCCCGCCCGCCCGCGCCATGCTTCGACATCGCCATGGCCGCGGCGTTCTGGTGGGTCGGCCAGCCAGGATTAGGGGGAATGGAACTCACCGGAGCGGGCCCGTGTTGCGGCTGACGGAACTGAAGTTGCCGCTCGATCACACCGAGGCGGATCTGGTGGCGGCCGCCTGCAAACGGCTGCGGCTACCGGCCGATGCCCTCCTGAGTCACCAGCTGGTCAAGCGCAGCATCGATGCGCGCAAATCGGGCCAGATCCAACTGACCTACAGCCTGGATTTGGAGCTGGCCCCAGGCCTGGAGACCAAGCTGCTGCAACGGTTTCGCGGCGATTCCCACCTGGCTCCCAGCCCCGAGTCCCGTTACCAGGCGCCCTGGCAGGCGCCGCCCCAGCTCAGCCAGCGCCTCGGCCACGACCTGCCCCGCCCGGTGGTGATTGGTGCCGGGCCCTGTGGGTATTTCGCCGCCCTGTTGCTGGCCCAGATGGGTCTCAAACCCCTGCTGCTCGAGCGGGGCCAGGCGATCAAGCAGCGCAGCGCCGACACCTTTGGCTTCTGGAAGGGGCGCAGCCCGTTTAACCCCGAATCGAACGCCCAATTTGGCGAAGGCGGGGCGGGCACCTTCTCCGATGGCAAGCTCTACAGCCAGGTCCGCGATCCTGGCCACCGGGGCCGCAAGGTGTTGGAGGAACTGGTAGCCGCTGGGGCGAACCCGGAAATTCTGGTGCTGCACCGGCCCCATATCGGCACCTACAAGCTCGCCACGGTGGTGCGGGGCCTGAGGGCTCAAATTGAGTCCCTGGGGGGTGAGATCCGATTTGGCAGCCGGGTGGAACGGCTGGAGCTGGAAGCGATCGATCCGGCTGGGGCTGCTGCGGACGCCCCCCAGTTCCGCGTCACGGGGGTCACCCTGGCCGATCACAGCGTTATCGCGGCTGACCAGGTGGTGCTTGCCCTGGGCCATAGCGCCCGTGACACCTTCGCGATGCTGCACCAGCAGGCGGTGGCGATGGAACTCAAGCCCTTCTC
>Ga0310334_100307_pt1 | contig 14059 bp, 13 predicted proteins | sample LakMicMIDCLREDC7_FD_195548 | JGI IMG/M metagenome (GOLD analysis project Ga0310334, IMG submission 195548) | Enriched freshwater cyanobacterial communities from Lake Michigan, Michigan, United States - MI23.DCL.RED.C7 (v2) (version 2) | ecosystem: Environmental > Aquatic > Freshwater > Lake...
CCCCCCCCCCCCCCCCCCCCCCCCCCCCCCCCCCCCCCCCCCCCCCCCCCCCCCCCCCCCCCCCCCCCCCCCCCCCCCCCCCCCCCCCCCCCCCCCCCGCCCCGGCGCCGGGCAGGAAGGGACCGTTGGGGTCGAAGGCCCAGGCCGGGTTGAGGGGGGGGGCCGGTGGCATTGGCTCGGCCAGCAGCGGGGCTGGGCTGGCCGGACCCAGGGTCAGCAGCGCCGCGATTGCGCGTGGCAGCCAGGCCACGGTCCGCTGAAGTGGGCTGGAGGTCATGCGGCCTGGGCGATCCGGTGCTGCGCCCAGTCTGCCGGTTGCGCCAGGATCGACCGGTCTGCTGGTCCGCTGTGATCGCTGCTCCGTCCCCCGCGTTCCCGGACGCCGACCCTTCCGGCCTGGCTGAGGCCCCGGACAACTCCCTCACGCCGCATGGTGCCGGAACGGAAGTCCAGCCCCAGGCGCTCGACGCCGATGGCAACCAGGGCGATCCCCTGGTGATCAGCCTTGCCGAAGCCTCTCACCAATTCGATGGCACAGGCTCGGATCCAGAACGCAACTGCTGGATGGCCGTGCACCGCCACGTCCATGGCGTGCTCCCCTCCGAGTACGACATCCGCGAGGTGCCCGAGGAGCTCTACCTGGCGGTGCTGGCGCAGCGCCGACGGCAGGACATCGCTCGGGCCTGATCGATCACGCCAAACATGGCGCTGATGGCTCACTAAGCAGCCATAAGGCACAACGATTCCAACAAAAAACCCGGCAGAGCCGGGTTGATTGAAAGGAGTGATCGAGGGTGTTTTTCGATCAAGATCAAACTATTGTTGGGAGGCGTAAGCCTCCCTGAACAAACCAGGCTGGAGATGATTCCAGCCCAGTGGATCACCAGCCCTTAGCCGACTGTTCGATCACATAAGCGGCCACGTCGGCGATGTCGCCGGCGCTGAGCTTGCCGCCGAAGGCGGGCATGGCGTTCTTGCCGTTGGTGACCTGCATGGCCACGGCGGCCTCAGGACCATCGGCATAGCCGGCCAGATAAGCCGTGAGAGCCTCTTTCTTGAGGGTGCGCTCGGCATTCACCACGTTGCCGCCGCCCATATGGCAGGCGGCGCAGTTGGCCGAAAAGACCTGGGCGCCATGGGCGCTATCGGCGGCGAAGCTCGGAGCAGCTCCCAGCACCAGCGCCAGGCAAAGAGCGAAAAGAGAGAAAAGACGACGCATGGTCGGCGCGGTTTAGCACGTTCAACCAGCTAAAGCTACGGGCCAGGTGTCGGGTGGTGTTGGTGCTTGTTACATTCGCAACAATTACCCACAAACCTGCTGGCCACTGGGTTTCGCCCCATGCGGCCTCGCCACCGAGGTTCGGTTAACCGAACCTTCTACTGGCGCTTGTCCTGGCTTGGGTCCTTCAACCCAGCAACCTGCCCCGGTGCGGCACGCCGGCCGTTTCCAGCACCGCCTCCAGGGTGGGGGCGTAGCTACTTAGCCCGAAGCGCTCCGGCGGGCTCACCGGCTGATGCACGAAATGGCGCTGGCGGATCGAGAAGCGATCCCAGGCGTTCACCTCGATCCGCAGCAGCTTGATCAGCCCCTCGATCAGCCAGGGCGTGAGATCCAGCCCCACCGGCGGCACCCAGCCCCGCCGCCAGCGCACCAGGGTGGCCACAGCCTGGTTGATCGTGATGGGGGCCTGGCCTAGGACAAGCCGCCGCACAGCCCCCTGTCCCGGCTCCGGGTTCGGCTGGTGGGGCGTGGTGGCCAGGTGGGCGCAGACCGTGGCGATGTCGGCGGCGTGGATGAAATGGAAGCTGGAATCGGTGCGCAGCCACTTGGCCAGCCACAGCCAGGGGAAGGCCTCCTTCACGCCGGAAGTGAGGTAGCTGGTGGGATGGGGATCGCCCGGCACCACCCGCCCGCCGAACACCAGGGTGGGGAACACGGCCACGATCCGCTCCGCCAGCGGATGGGCCTCCAAGTCCTGCAGGCACTGGGCCTTGGTCTGGATGTATTCGGTGCCGTAGGCCATCGCCTCGGGCAGGAGCTTGAGGTTGCGGTCGAGGATGCTGGCGGTGGAGAAATAGATCACCTGCTCCAGCCGCGCCGGATCGAGCAGGGCCAGCAGCCGTTTCACCGCCACCACGTTCACCTGCTGGGCCCGCTCCGGATCGCCCCAGGCCGTCGCGGTGTGGATCACACGGGTCACGCCGGCGATCGCTTCGGCGTGGGGCTCGAGATCGCGCAGATCGCCGACCAGCAGGGTGATGCGCGGATCGTTGGCGGACACCACCTTCAGCTTGCTGGGGTCGCGGAGCAGCAGCAGCAGGTGGGCATCCGAGTGGCGGTAGAGGTGCTCGACCGTGTACTGCCCCACGCAGCCGGCGGCGCCCGTGATCAGGATGCGGGCCTGAGCGCTCAAACGGCAGCCCCCAGCAGTTCGTTCACGGCCTTACCCGTTTCGAAGAAGACGCGGGCGTTCTCCTCAGGGGTGCCGGGCAGGATGCCGTGGCCCAGGTTGAGAATGTGCCGGCGGCCACGGGCCTTGCGGACCGTGTCGAGGATGCGCGCGCGAATGCCCTCGGGCGTGCCGAACAGCAGGCCGGGATCCACGTTGCCCTGGACGCCGATGTGCTCCGGCAGACGGGCGAGGCCATCGGCCATGTCCACGGTCCAGTCGAGGGAAATGATGTCGACGCCGGTGCGGCCCATGCGCTCCAGCACACCGGCACTGCCGGAAATGTAGAGAATCAGCGGTGTATCGGGGTGGGTGGACTTCACCTGGTCGATCACCCGCTTCTGGTAGGGCGCCGCGAAGGTGTCGTAGTCGATCGGGCTGAGCTGACCCGCCCAGGAATCGAACAGCTGCACCACCTGGGCACCGGAATCGATCTGATAGCGCACATAGGTGGCGATCGAATCGGCCAGGTGGCCCAGCAGCTGGTGCAACAGCGCCGGCTCCCGGAAGGCCATCGCCTTGATCACCGAGTAGGTCTTGGAGCTCTTGCCCTCCACCGCGTAGGCGGCCAGGGTCCAGGGGGCGCCCACGAAGCCCAGGACCGCGGCGGCATTGCCCACGTCGGCCCGGAGACGGCCCAGCACCTCGCCCACGAAGGGAAGGGCCTCAGCCGGATTGAGGGGCCGCAGGGCATCCACCTGGGCCTGGGTGCGGATGGCGGGCTCGATGATCGGGCCCTTGCTTTCGATGATGTCGAAGTCGATCCCCATGCCCGGCAGCGGCGTGAGGATGTCGGAGAAGAGGATCACGCCATCGGGCTGGAAGGCGTGGAAGGGCTGCATCGAGATCTCGTAGGAGAGATCAGGGTTCTCGGAACGTTCGCGGAAGCCCGGATGGCGGTCGCGCAGGTCGCGGTAGACCTTCATATAACGACCCGCCTGCCGCATCATCCACACCGGCGGCCGCTCCACCTGCTCACCTCGGGCGGCGCGCAGCAGCAGGGGGAGGGTTTCGGCCATTGCAGGGGAATCATGCGGATTGGGCAACCTAGCTGAGCCCCAGCGGCTGCCTCAGTTTTCTGTCATGGGCTGCAGGGTTCCGCCAGGGGCACTGGGTTCGTGGCTCCTGATCAATCTCAGGATGCCGAGGCCACCTTGGGCGGTATCCGCTCCAGCTGAATCAGCATCAGGTAGGCCGGCTCTCCGTCCAACGCCCCAGCGCGGTGGCCCAGACGACCGTCGGTTCTAAGGCAACCCTGATCGCCACCGAAGGAGAGCTCACCGGGTCCCATCTCGACGCGATGCCCATCCATCGTTTGCACGAACCAGCGACCAGAGAGCGGCACGATCCATTGGGGTACAGGGTTTTCATGCCACCCATAGTCGACATCCGGCTCGACTTTGATGACGACGATGCCGGTGCATCCCTGCTGGGTCGGGGTCCGCCAAATGCTCTGCATCCCTTCGGCCAGGTGGGCGACCTCGAAGTTCTCCACCAAGGCCCGGTGCTGGTGGCTGATGCCTTCGGCGTCACGCCAGACCCGCCAGTAGGGCACGCGTGGATTGGGAGTTGGATTCATGGCAGCAACGGGGTGGGGGGCCAGCGCGGCGTTGATCGGCTCTTGGCTGGGATTGCAGCGCACTGGACCTTCAGAATGGCAACCATTCGGCCCGGGGCCTGTGTTCGGTTCCCGGTCTTGTCGACCAAAACGCACGGCCCTGAGCCTGTCTTCGGCTGCGCTTCGCTCGAACGCTCCACGCGGGCCCCACAGGCCCGGTGGCTTTGCCGATCTGCTCTCCCTCCCAGCAGCCCTGGTGCTGCTGTTCAGCCTGGTGGGCTGCCAGTTCCAGCCGTTCCTGCGCCGTCAGACCCTGCATGTGGTCGTGGTCCCCACCAACCGCCTGGAGTGGCTGCAGCGCGATGGCAACGACCAGATCCAGTGGACGCCGTTGCTGCGGGAATACCAGCGCCTCCATCCGGGCGTTCAACTGCAGATGTCGGTGGTGAACGAACCGGACCTGGAGGAGACGCTGCGGCGCGACCGCAGCCGGGGGCTCGGTCCGGATGTGGTGGTGCTTCGGGCACCGATGGCGAATGCCCTGCTCGAGCAGGGGCTGGTGGAGCGCCTCAACGATCAGCCGGCCTGGCACCGCAGCAAGCCCCTGCTCAAGCCGGACGTGGTCGACCGCGTCACCACCAGCGCAGGGGTCTCGGGTCTGCCCGTCTTCAGCCTCCTCACCCTGGCCTGTTTCGATCGGCGAGCGGTTCCCCAGGCCCCGGCAAGCCTCGATGCCCTGCTGGCCCTGGCCGCCTCCGGCCGACCGATCGGGGTAGCGGTTGATCCGATCGGCATCTGGTGGAGTGCCGGCGCCCTCGGCGCCCAGGACGCCATGGTGCCGATCCTCACGGGGAATCCAAAGATCACGTCCAACCCTGGGCCCGGCGACCGGGCCGCCCTGCTGGCCTGGTTCACCTGGCTGCGGCAACTGGCCCTCCAGAGCCGGGTGGACATCGCCAGCGGGCCGCAGGAGCTGGTGGAAGGGCTCGAAAGCGGACGCCTGAGCTGGATTCCCTGCTACAGCTCTGCCCTGGGGCACTTGGAGCGGACCATGGGGAAAGGGCTCGGCGTCGCTTCCCTGCCGGCCGGGCCGGCCGGTCCCCCCACCCCGTTCAGCACCATGATGGTGATGGCCCTGGGCAGCGATTCCTCGCCTCCCCAGCGCCGGATGGCCCTTGAGCTCTCCGAACTGAGCCTTGATCCGCTCGTGCAGCGGGAGCTCACCCTCGAAAGCCGCATGATTCTGCCGGCGAATCGCTTCGTGCAGGTTCCCGTGGCCAGTTCCGGGCGGCTGGCGGCCCTGGAGCAGGCCCAGCGGCAATTCGATCAACGCTCCAAGCTGCTGACCTCCTCCTTTTCGGCGGATCGGGTCCAGCGGCTGCAACCCCTGGTGGAAGATCTGCTCTGGAAGGTGATGCTGGGGGTTCTGACGCCCCAGCAGGGTGTTGACGCCATGATTCAGATCCGCCCCCCCTCCTGATGTCCACCGTCCTGGCCGAGATTCAGGGGTGGTTGGCCTTTCTCGACCGGTTGCCGGTGCTGCTGCAGATCGTGCCGGTCGGCATGCTGCTCATTGGCCTGCTCCGGCTGCGCCGCCTGCCCCGCCGTGGCCGCTGGGGCTGGCTCTTCGACCTGCCCCTGGTGGTGCCCCTGCTGATGGGACAGGCGCTGATCGTCCTGGTCCTTGTGATGCTCGGGCAGCGGGTCGGCCTGGTGCTGCTGCTGGGTCAGTTCAGCCTGGCCTGGCTGCTGTTGCGATTGGCGGAACGCCAGCTGCTGGCCCGCTGGCTGCCGCCCGCATCCCTGCAGCTGCTCAGCACCCGGCTCCTGCGCCCCCTCTTCCTGTTCACCGTGATCCTGCAGGGGCTCGATGCCCTTGGCAGCCTGCAGGATCTGGCGGCGGTGCCCCTCGGCGTGTGGTTCGGCGGCGCGATCCGCCTGGGCGATCTGTTCAGCGTGCTCGTGGTGCTCTACCTGCTCCTCGTCGGACTCCACCTGCCGGCCGCCGGGGTGAGCCTGCTGGCGCAGCGGGGCCTGGGCATCAGCGAGGGCAGCCGGCGGGCCCTGGATCAGATCCTGCAGTACGTGATCTTCACCCTGGGGGTGATCTGGGCGATGGGCCGGCTCGGCTTCAACCAAACCGGAGTGCTAGCCATTGCCGGCGGCCTTTCGGTGGGACTGGGGTTCGGCATCAAGGAAGTGTTCTCCAACATCGTGAGTGGCCTCTGGCTGCTGATCGAGGGATCGGTGCGCCCCGGTGAAGTGCTGATGCACGAGGGCGAGGCCTGTGAGGTGCGCCGCCTTGGCCCGCGGGCCACCACCCTCTGGCGCAGCGGCGACAACGCCGAAGTGGTGGTCCCCAACCAGAGCTTCTTCACCACCGCCACCACCACCTACACCCGCAGCGACCGGATGCGCCGCTGCAGCCTCCAGCTCGAGGTGGATCGCAACTGGAACCCCCAGCAGATCATGGAGTTGCTGCAGACCATCGCCGCTGATCACCAGGCCGTCCTGGCCGATCCACCGCCCCTGGCGCGGCTGGTGGAGTTCGGCAGCGAACGGTATGGCTACAAACTCAGTTTCTCGATCGCCGATCCGCTCACGGCTGTTTCGGTCACGGCGGACCTTCGCCTGGCCGTGTTTCAGCATTTCGGCGAACTGGGTATCGCCCCACCGTCCTGAAAGGCGGGGGATTCACCGCCCCGCCAGAGCAACCCAGCCGGGCATCAGGACGGCAACGCCGCTTCGGCTTTGGCCTCGGGTTCCGGGAGGCGAGCCGGATCGTGGCGAAACACCAGCACGCTGAGCGGCGGCAAGCAGAGTTCGAGAGAGTTCTCGTAGCCGTGCATACCCCAGGCATTGGTGAATTTGCCGCCGAGGTTGCCGAGGTTGCTGCCGCCGTAGCGGCTGCCATCGGTGTTGAACACCTCGTGGTAGTAACCATCGAGAGGAACACCCACTCGATAGTGGGAATGGCTCTGTGGTGTGAAGTTGGCCACGACCACCAACCAGCAGCCGGTGTTGCTTTCGCGGCGCATGAAGCTGATCACCGAGTTTTCACTGTCATTGCAATCAATCCACTGAAAACCATATTCACTGAAATCATCGCCCCACAGAGCCGGCTCTGATTTGTAAAAGGCATTCAGGTCGTCAACCATGCGCTGCAAAGCCTGGTGCGGTTCGTGCTGCAGCAGATCCCATTGCAGATCCCCCCAGACATTCCACTCGGCTCTCTGGCCGAACTCCATGCCCATGAAGATGGTTTTCTTGCCCGGGTGAGTCCACATGTAAGCCAAAAGGGCCCGAACATTGGCAAATTTCTGCCAGTCGTCACCTGGCATCTTGTGAAGCAAATGGCTCTTGCCGTGCACCACCTCATCGTGGCTGAGGGCCAGCATGAAATTCTCGGTGAAGGCGTACCAGATCGAGAAGGTCACATTGTTCTGGTGGAACTGGCGGAACCAGGGATCCAGCTCGAAGTAATCGAGCATGTCGTGCATCCAGCCCATGTTCCACTTGAGGTTGAAACCAAGCCCGCCAATGTCGGTGGGCTGGGTCACCATCGGCCAGGTGGTGGATTCCTCCGCAATCGAAAGTGCGCCAGGGAAGTGCTGGAAGAGCACATGGTTGGCCTGTTGCAGGAAGCGCACCGCTTCGGTGTTCTCGCGGCCGCCGTGTTCATTGGCCAGCCACTCCCCATCGGGGCGCAGGTAATCGCGGTAGAGCATGGAGGCCACGGCATCAACCCGGATGCCATCGATGTGGAACTGCTCGAACCAGAACACCAAGTTCGCCACGAGGAAGTTGCGGACTTCGTTGCGGCTGTAGTTGAAGATCAGCGTGCCCCATTCCTTGTGCTCGCCGATGCGCGGATCGGCGTGCTCGTAGAGGTGGGCGCCATCGAAGAAGGCCAGGCCGTGGGCATCCTTGGGGAAGTGGCCCGGCACCCAGTCAAGGATCACGCCGATGCCTTCGGCATGGCAGCGGTCCACGAAGGCGCGGAACTCATTCGGGCTGCCGAAGCGGCTGGTGGGGGCATACCAACCGGTCACCTGGTAGCCCCAGGAGCCATCGAAGGGATGCTCGGAGATCGGCATCAACTCGATGTGGGTGAAGCCGCGGGCCTTCACGTAGGGGATCACCTTGTCGGCCAGCTCGCCATAGGTGAGCAGGCGGGCGCCGGGCTTCATGTCCGCCGCCGGCACCGGCGGGCGGGGCGTGCCATCGGGTTCGATGTAGGGCTGGTCGGCGGCGGCGTGGATCCAGCTACCGAGGTGCATCTCATACACCGAGATGGGCTGGTCGATGGGATTGCGTCCATCACGCGCCCGCATCCAGTCGCCGTCCTGCCAGTCGTAGCCGCCGAGCTGGGCCACCACCGAGGCGTTATCGGGGCGCACCTGGTGGCGAAAACCGTAGGGATCGGACTTCTGGTAGCAGTGGCCGTTCTGGGCCCGCACCTCGTATTTGTAGATGGCGCCCTGGCTCAGCCCGGGGATGAACAGCTCCCAGCCGCCACCAAGCCGCTGCTGCATGGGATGGTGGCGTCCATCCCAGCCGTTGAAATCACCCAGCACCGCAACGCTGCGGGCGTTGGGAGCCCAGAGGCAGAACTGCACGCCGGCCACCCCGTTGTGGGTGACGGGGTGGGCTCCCATCCGTTCCCAGATGTGGTGGTGGTTGCCTTCGGCGAACAGATGGCGGTCGAGCTCGCCCATCCATTCATGGCGGAAGGCCCAGGGGTCGTGGGCTTCGTGGTCAATGCCGCCACGCAGCACCCGCACCCGGTAGCTGCTGCCGGGGTCGTGATCGAGATCCGCCTCAAAAATCCACGGATGGTGCGGCGTGGCCATCGGCCGGGGGACGTGGCCGTCGAGCAGCAACTCGACCCGCTCGGCCTCCGGCATCCAGACCCGCACCACCCAGCCCCCCTCGGGGAGGGCCTGGGGACCCAGCACGGCGAAGGGATGGTCGTGGCGACATTCGGCCAGCCTGGTGGCGTCGTCGACCATCCAATCGAGGCTGGGCAGCACCATGGGGGATCAAGGGGGTTGCGCCGGGAGCTTACGCCGCTTTGGTCTTGCCTCAGCGGCTGGGGGCTGGAGGGTTCGGTTCGGTGGGGAAATCGACGCCGACGATCTGGTTGCGGCCATCGAGGATCACAAACAAGGTGTCGGTGATCCGGCGGAACTCGATCTTCACCAGCACCAGTTTCTGATCGCCACTGCTCTCGGAGCGGAGCACCTTCTTGATGGCCACGAAATCGCCAGTGAGGCGCTGAAGCCGCTGCCATTTGAGCTGCATGGAGGCCGGCGGGATCTCGCTCTGCAGCTCCGGTGAGAGCAGGCTATTGGAACTGATGTAGCGCCCCTGGCTAATCAGCTCCACAAATTGCCGAGCCACTGTTTCAGCCGGTTGGTCAGCGGCGTCAAAGTGATAGCCCTCCAGCCGGCCGTTGGCGTCGATCACCATCAGCAGGTCCCGGGGCCCGGCACTCGTGAGCAGGCGGGCGGTGATCGTGCTGGAATCCTGACCTGGCACCACCGGGCCAAGGGTCCAGCGCAGCAGCTTCGGCATCATGTCCATTCGCTGGCGGATCATCGTCGGGCTGGTCACGCGCTGCAGGCTGGGCGCGAACTGGCGGTAGCGGCTGTTGGCGTCGCCATCGCGCAGGGCCACCAGGATCCGCTCAGCGGCTTCCTTGGTGCGAGCTACCACCATGGCGCTGCTGGCCTGGCTGGCGGGGGCCACGGCGGGGGCCGCCGTCTGGGCCCGGACGGGGCCGTTCACCAGGCCCACTCCTGCGAGGCCGCACGCGGCGACAACGACCAGGGAGCAAGAGAAGGGGCGCAGGAAGGAACGCTGCATCGCGGCGGTGGCTGGGGTGGGCTCAGTTTGCCCCAAGCGTCCCGTGCCGCTGGTCAGCGGCCAGGAGAGGCTCAAACCGCAGCAAGCTCCCCTCCAGGGCCAGGGTCAGCGTGATCACGCGGTGCCCCGGCCCGGCGGCGCCCCAGGGCTGGGATCCATCACCGGGGTTCACGGCGATGGCCGGCCAGGCCGCCCCGGCGATCGAGAGCCGCAGGCGGTCGCCGGGAGCCGGCATCACGGCCAGGGGCTGCAGGTCCACCCGACGCACCCTGGCCTCCAGGGCTTGCGGGCCCAGCACACGGAGGAAACCGGTGCTCAGCTGGCGCACTTCGGTGCTCCCCGCCGGGAGCAGGGAGAGGGAGACACAAAGATCAAAACCCGGTTGATCGGCCTGAACCGTGATCTCCAAACTGGGGCAACCCAGCAGGGTCAGCCCCCCGGGCAGCGGCGCGGAGCTGAAGCAAGCCACATCGGCGCGGTTGTCGAGATCAGCGCGCTCCACCACGCCCGGATTGGCGCCCAGGTGCCCGCCCCGGGCGGGCACCGGGCGCCAGGGATCGTGCACCACCCACACCCGAGCCGCGGCCGCCCGATCGGGTGCAAGGGCGAAAGCGACCTGCTCACCCTGGCAAGGAACGAGCTCTCCTTCGTCCGCGCTGATCGCGGCCCGTCCATCGCTGCACAGGGTCCAGGCGAGCATGGGCTCCGCTTGCCGCGGGGCCGCCGCGGGAGGGGTGGCGGGATTCCACCAGCCTCTGCGCCCTTCAGCCTCCAGGGCGATGCCACCGTCCAGGGCGCCAACGAGGGCGGCCGGGATCTCTGCAGCATCCGGATCGGGCTCCTCCTCGATCAGATGCCGGCGGAAGAAGGCGAGCTGAAGGGCATCGACTCCCCCCCGCCAGTGCAGATGGGTCCAGCTGCCGATCACCAAACCCGGGTGGCCACCGGCGGCCCGGGCCCGCTCCCCCAGGTCCAGCAGCCCCCGCAGGTGGGGATCATGCCAACCGCCGATCAACAGCATCGGCCGCCGCAGCAGCTCCGGAGCCACCCTATGGCGCCACCATCCCTGCGGATCGGCGGCGTTGCACCGCAGCCAGCCCAGGCCCATGCCCGCCGGATCGAACCGCTCCAACAGGGCCGTCCCCTCCTTCAGGAAGGATCCGCTCTCCAGGCAGCGGCGGATCTCCTGCCATCCCTGGGCTTCGTCACGGCGCCGGCAGCCCTCGGCCGCCAGCTGCAGCGCCCAGGCCAGGCCCAGGCTCCACCAGTGGGCACCGCCTTCGCTGGCCCAATGCAGCCGCTCGTCCAGCCCCGCCATGGCGGGCGCCAGGCAGTCGGGGAAGGGATCATCGCGGCGGTCGCTCCCGGCACCAGCGCTGGCCTCCGCCTCCAGGCTCCCCTCCTCCCTGCCGGCATTGAGGAGCTGGGTGAGGCCCTGGTACGAGAAGCCATAGGTGCCCACGCGGCCGTTGGCGCCCTCCAGGTTGCGGGCCCAGCGCACCGCGGTGGCACCATCGGCGGCCTCACCGGCAAAGCCGCGGAACTCCCCTTCGGAATCGCCCCGGCCCCTGACATCCTGCACGGCCACCAGGAAGCCCTGGGCCGCGTACCAGGCCGGGTGGGCATAGGTCACGGTGGAGGCGATCGCCCGGCCGTAGGGCTGGCGCATCAGCAACACCGGCCAGGGGCCCCCGCCGTGGGGTCCGGCCGGGTCGGGCCGCCAGAGCCGGGTGGCGAGACGGACCCCGTCCCGGCAGGGCATCCACAGATCCTGAACGGCCTCCACTCAGCGCACGTCGGGACAGTGCAGGCCAATCACATAGGTGGTGAGCACCTCCGCATCCAGGGTGCTGAGCCCCTGGCTGGCTGCCACCTTGGCGATCGCCTCCTTGGAGGTCGCCGACTGGCCGTTGGCGTTGAGCTGCTTGAACTGCTCACAGAGACTGCGGGCCAGGGCGGGATTCTGTTTCACCGTGTCCAACATCCCGGCGGCCACCGGCAACGGTGAGAGCAGCAGAGAGGCCATGGCCAGGCCGAGCAGCAACAGGCCCGAGGCGAAGCGGCAGGACGATCCGAGGGCCAGGGGCGCAGCGGAGCTGGACGACCTGGCGACGGCCACGGACGTGGCCTGGAACGGCGTGGTGACCATGGCGGTACGAGGGCAGGCGAGGAGGTCGGAGCAGCCGCCTCCTTTGGCTCTATTCCACGCATCCTGCCGTTGGCGGTCGGTTCGGTTGGGGTCAGTTCCGCGAGCGACCGGTGCTGGCGCGGGCCCGCAGGATCCAGGTCCGCAGGGTGCCAAGGCTGGGTGGCGGCACCGCGGCGCCGGTGAGGCGGCGCTGCAGCCGTCCGACCTGGCGCCGCAGATCCTCGGGGTTCGCCTCCGCCAGGGCTCTGGCATCACCGACGCCCGCATGCAGCAGCAGAGCCGCGTCGGCCGGGGCCAGGTCCACCGCCACCACCAGCCTGGCCTGTCCCCTGAGCCGGACCAGCCGCGACTCGCTGCCGGGGCTGGCGCTGGCAAGGCGGCGCAAGTGTTCTCCATCGAGGGTCGCCATCGCTTCCCAGCTGCCGATCCCTGAGCGCTCCAGCAACTCCCGTTCCTTGCGGAAGGAGCCGGCAAGCAGGAAGGGATGGGGGCTCACGGTTTTAGGGTCACCGTGCCGGTGGCCAGCTCCACCTGCGCTTCTCCAAGCACCACCGGCCGCCCCGCCCCAGCCGAGGCGGGCTCCACCCGCCGCAGCCGCACATCAATTTTGCCGTTGTCACTCGTCCGGCCGCTGCCGCGAACGTTGCGGGCCACCTCCTCAAGCGTCGGTCGGATCGCTTCGGCGGAGAGGTCGTCCGGGGCGGCGGCGATGACCAGATCGCTGCCGTTGTCGTACACGATCGGCACCGAGCGGGCCCCTGGGATCGAGACCCGCTGCACGTAGCTCACGGCAAAGGCCAGGCAGCTGACCGCCAGCAGCAGGGTGAAGCTGCTGACGCCCACCAGGCGGAAGCGCACTCCCCAGCCAGCCAGGAAGGCCACCACGGTGACCACCACGAGCGCCCCTCCGGCGACGGCGAGCCACTGGCCAGCCTGAAAGAGGATCGGTTCGGCGGCCATGGCGTCGAAGGAAAGGCCCTTTATATTGCGGCCCAACCGGACGGCGACGGTCCCAGGGGGATGCCCGAACGGCCAGAACGGATCACAGCCACCCTCCCGGAACCCCGCGGATCCGGATGCGGCGCAGGATGTCTCCTGCCCCTGGGACTCCTGGCCGGCGGTTTGCTGGTGGGTGGGGGCTTGGCCCTCCGCTTCGGTTTTGACCCGCTGCTCCAACGGGCCTACGACCGCTGGCGCCCCCGCATCGAGCAACTCGTGGGCCGGGTCATGGGCCACCCCCTCGAACTGGGCGCCTACCGGGGCATCGGCCCCGAGGGTCTGCGGGTCGGCCCAAGCCGCTTCCGCTCCGGCCCCGAAGATGGCTCCACCATCAGCACCGGGGAGATCCAGGTCCGCCTTCATCCGCTGGCGAGCTGGCGGCAGCGCACGCTGGTGCTCGACCTTGATGTGCTGGATCCGGTGGTGGATCTGCGGCGCAATGCCCAGGGCCAGCTCTGGGTGTTAGGCCGGCTGAAGCCCGGGGGTGAGCCGCCGCGGGTCGATCTGCGGATCCGGGTCCCCCGGGCCAGCCAGCTGCGCCTCTGGAATGTCACGGCCCAGGGGAAGCCCCTGGCCTTCCAGTTCAAGGGGGGAGCCCAGCTGCGGCTCCATGAACGCAGCATCCGCTTCCAGGCCGGCATCAGCGCCCCGGGAGAGGCGGGTGAGGCCCGGGTGGTGGGAGATGGCAACTGGCAGCGCAACCTCTGGCGGGTCGACCTGGCCACCCGCCGCTTCGCCGCCGCACCCTTCGAGCCACTCCTGCCCGTGCAGGGAACCCTTCGCGGCCAGGCCGAGGGGCAGATCAGCGTCCAGGTCGATCGCAGTCGCCCCAGTTGTACGGGAACGCTGACCGTGCGGCAGGCCAGCTGGCAGCCTCCGGCCCTGGAGGTCCCCCTCACCAGCGACCGCCTGGCCTGGAGCTGCCGGGAGCAAACCCTCACCCTGGCCGATTCCCCCTGGAGGTACGGCACCTGGGCCGGCCGCATCGCCGGCCGCACCGCCACCGATGGACGGCTTGCCCTCGATCTGCTGGCC
>Ga0310334_100311_pt1 | contig 13962 bp, 11 predicted proteins | sample LakMicMIDCLREDC7_FD_195548 | JGI IMG/M metagenome (GOLD analysis project Ga0310334, IMG submission 195548) | Enriched freshwater cyanobacterial communities from Lake Michigan, Michigan, United States - MI23.DCL.RED.C7 (v2) (version 2) | ecosystem: Environmental > Aquatic > Freshwater > Lake...
GCTCCTGACGCCAGGCCCCACCCAGCCCGCCTCGGCCAGAGCCACCAGAGCCCGCTCCAGGGCCAGTTCGGCGTGGGCGCGGTGGGTGCCGCCCTGGGCGTAGAGCACGTACGGCTCGCGCAGGGGGCCGTCAGCCGAGAACTCACTGGTGCTGCCATCGATGAAGGTGCCGCCAGCCATCACCAGCTCACTGGCATAGCCGGGCATCGGTGCCGGCACCGGATCGAGATAGCTGCCCACCGGTGAACAGGCCTGGAACGCACGGCACACCGCCTTGAGCGGCTCCGGATCCTCGAAACGCACCGCCTGGATCACATCGCTGCGCAGCTGTCCCAGGCCGGGCTTGACCGCATAGCCCAGCCCAGCGAACACGGCCGCCACCAGGTCGCTGCAGAGCAGGGCCTCACTCACCATCTGTGGCGCCAGGAACAAGCCCTGGAACAGCAGGCGGTGCAGATCGAAACCGGTGCCCCCCTCACTGCCGATGCCAGGCGCCGTGAGCCGGCAACAGGCCTGCTCCACAAGCTCGGCCCGGCCGGCCACATAGCCGCCGGTGGGCGCGATCGTGCCGCCCAGGTTCTTGATCAGCGAGCCGGCCATCAGGTCGGCCCCCACGGCGGTGGGCTCCTGCAGCTCCACCAGCTCGCCATAGCAGTTGTCCACGAACACCACACAGTCGGGCTGAATCGCCTTGACCCGCTCCACCAGCCCACCGATCTGCGCCACGGAAAGCGACGGCCGCCAGCTGTAGCCGCAGCTGCGCTGAATCAGCACCATCCGCGTCGGCAGGGCCAGGGCCTCGGCAATGCCGGCCTCATCCACGCCGCCATCGGCGAGCAGATCGAGTTCGTCGTAGACGATGCCGAACTCCGCCAGGGAGCCCTGGCCACTGCCGCGGATGCCGATCACCTCTTCAAGGGTGTCGTAGGGGCGACCGGTGAGAGCCAGCAGGCGATCGCCCGGACGCAGCACGCCGTAGAGCGCCGCGGCGATGGCATGGGTGCCGCTCACAAACTGGAGGCGAACGGCCGCGGCCTCGGCCTGCAGCACCCGGGCGAACACCCGATCGAGCACCTCACGGCCCAGGTCGCCATGGCCGTAGCCACTCACCGAGGCGAAGTGATGCACCCCGAGACGCTCGGCCGCAAAGGCCGCCAGCACCCGCTCCAGCCGTGGCTTCACGCCGGCGCGGCGCTCAGCCGCAAGGGGGGCGCTGCGCTCCAGGGCCGCAGCCAGCTGATCGGCAGCCCAGGTGTCAGCCGCAGCGGGGCGTCGGAACGCGGTCATGACAGACGGGAGAACGGCTTCATGCTGCCTCGCGGGATGGGACCTGCCGATGACTAGATTCCTCTGACTGATGCCCTGGCGACAGTCGGCATCCCAGGCCAGTGGTGCGCCAGGCCCGTCAGGGGCTGTCCCGCGAACCGGAGCCTGCGCATCCTCAAGGAGTTCACTTTGGTCCTAGCCCCTGATGCCGCGGCGGCGGCCCGCCCCCTCCAACCGGGCGAAACGGCCCGCGTTGAGGTTCCCGGCGGATCTGCCGGACTGACGGCTGCCCAGGAGGCTCGCATGCGTGCCGCCTTGGTGGTGCCGCGGGCACCACTGCCCCCAAGCCAGCGCAAGTACAAGCTCGGCACCACCGGTTTCATGCTGGTGATGCACGTGGGCTCGGTCTTTGCCCTGCTGCCGCAGTTCTGGAGCTGGCAGGCCCTGGTCATCCTGGGCGTTCTCTACTGGATCACCGTGCTGGGCGTGACCCTCGGCCTGCACCGGCTGGTGGCCCACCGCAGCTTCGTGGCTCCGAAATGGGTCGAGCGCGTGCTGGTGCTGATGGGCGCGCTGGCCTGCCAGAGCGGTCCGATCGAATGGGTGGGTCTGCACCGTCACCACCACAAGTTCTCCGACCAGCCGAACGACCACCACGACGCAGCCAGGGGCCTGTGGTGGGCCCACAGCGAATGGATGCTGCACGACATCCCCGCCTTGAAGGAGATGCACCGGTTCACCGGTGACATGATCCAGGACCCCTTCTACCGCTGGCTCGACCGCTGGTTCCTGCTGCTGCAGGTGCCCCTGGGTGCAGCCCTCTACTGGTACGGCAACGTCGCCCAGGTGCATGGCGGTGGCCTTGGCCTGGTGCTCTGGGCGATCCCGCTGCGGCTGGTGCTCGTTTATCACGTGACCTGGCTGGTGAACTCCGCCACGCACGCCTTTGGCTACCGCAACTTCGACTGCCCCGATCTCTCCCGCAACTGCTGGTGGGTGGCGATTCTCAGCTTCGGCGAGGGCTGGCACAACAACCATCACGCCCATCCGGCCAGCGCCCGCCATGGGCTGCGCTGGTTCGAGTTCGACATCACCTGGCAGCACATCAAACTGCTGCGTGCCATGGGCTGGGCCAAGCGCATCCGCGAGGCGCGTTACACCGGCTGACCGGATCGGCAGCGGTCCCTAGATTGAAACCAGCGTCTTCGCTGACGTTCTGGACGCCATCACCACTTACGTGTCCCACGCCGCTCCACGCGGCGTGCTGGACCGGTTGCTGCAGGCCGAGCGCATCCTGTTCTGCTGCCAGAGCCGCCTGATGGCAACGCTCTGGGTGCGCTCGGAGCGGGGTCGCTACGCCGGCCAGAGCCTGATGCCCGAGCGGTTGGTGGGGTCCTGCACAACCCTCCACGAGGGACTGAAAGCCTGCCGTGATCGTGATCCCAGCCTGCTGATCACCACCCAGCTGCTGGAGGAGGGCTCAGGGCTCGAATTGATCGTCGAGGCCAAGCGCATCCTGCCGGAGCTGCGCACCATCCTCTTTCTCCAGTACGACCATCGGGCACTGCTCGAGGAGGCGGTCAAAACCCACAGCGACGGCATCGTGCTGGAGTCGGAAATGGGGTCAGGCCATGTGATGGCAGCCCTGCGGACCGTCAGCAAAGGCGGGCTCTACCTCGAACCCAAGATCGCCCGGGAACTGCACGGCAGCACCCAGGGGCGCAATCCCGGTCTCTCGCCACGCGAACTGGAGGTGATGCAGGAGGTGGCCAACGGCCACAACGACCGCGAGATCGGTGAACGGCTGCACATCGCCACCGACACCGTGAAATACCACCTCAAGCAGGTGTATCACAAGCTCAACGTCCACACCCGCACCCGCGCCGCCATCAGCCTTGTGCTGCTGGGGATCATTGCGCCACCACGCCCGCTCCTACCGGACAGCAACCCAGGTCCGTGACCCCCGGCCGACTGTCCTGTCATTGCCGCGACAACCGCAGACGGATCGCCGCCGCCAGGTCCGCGCCCCCGTCGCCGGCATCCGCCTGAGCCAGCTGCCGGGCCCGCTGCCGCAGCAGCTCAAGGAACTGATCGGCACTGAGCTCCTGGTCGTCGGCCGCCCCCAACCGGGCCAGGGTCTGGCGCAGGTCGGCCAGCTCGCCGTCGAGCTCCTCGGCGCTGTAATCACGCTGTCCAGCCATGACCTCAGCAAAGCGGTCGCGGCGCAGACGCTTGTCGGCCGGGTAGGCCGCCAGCACCTGCTCGCGGCACTGCCGCCAGGGCCGCCCGGCCGTGAACAGTTCCGCCAGAGCGGCACTCAGGGCCGCCGCCTCCGAAGCCGCGATGCGCAGATCGAAGGCGCTGGGGGGCTGACGCAGGCCCACGAAGATCTCGAACAGCTGTGCCGGCCCGAGGGGCTCACCGCCCTCCGCCAGCAGCGGCAGGGCCGAGGCCTGCAGCGCTGTGAGCAGCTCCGGCTGATCGGCAAGCCGCTCTGTGAGCTCAGGATCCAGGCCCTCCACTCCCGCCTGTCGGGCCAGCAGCTGGTTGAGCCGCCCCAGGGCCACGAACAGCTCCGGCCCCGGCGAGGCCAGCTTGCGGTTGCGCAGGTTGGAGAGCTGCGAGTTGTGCACCCGGCCCAGCTCCAGCCGCTCCGCCAGGGCCGGCAGCACCCGCTGGCTCCAGCCGTTGCGCTCATGCCAGACCTTGATCAGATGCCCGAACGCATCGCGACCCGCTTCGAGTTCATCCCGATAATTCAAGCAATACGGATCCGTACTGCTACCATTTTATCGGACTCTCACGGAGCGGGCCCATGACGGCCTCGATCACCGCCCCCAGCCGCGTGCGGCACCTGCACCGGCCACGCCGGGGCCAGCTCTCAGCCGGCGCGCCGCAGGTGCCAGCGCCGCTCCCGGCAGACCCTGCTGCCACCCCCTCCCCACAGCGCAACTGGCCGGTGCTGCTGTTCATGATCGCCATCCATGTGCTAGCCGCCGTTGCGCTGCTGCCGCGCTTCTGGAGCCTGCCCGCCGTGGCCAGCCTGCTGATTCTCTACTGGGTCACCGCCTGCCTGGGGGTGACCGTCGGCTATCACCGCCTGCTCAGTCACCGCGCTTTCCAGGTGCCCCGCTGGCTGGAGCGGTTCTTCGCCACCTGCGGCGCCCTGAGCTGCCAACACGGCCCGATCGACTGGGTGGGCCTGCACCGCCACCACCACAAATTTTCCGATACGGATGCGGATCACCACAACAGCCATCGCGGCTTCTGGTGGAGCCACATCGGCTGGATGTTCCGACCCATCCCCGCCATGGGTGCCGTGCCCCGGCTCACCGGCGACCTGGAGGCTGATCCCTACTACCGCTGGCTGAACCGCTGGTTCCTGGCCCTGCAGCTGCCCCTGGCCGCCCTGCTGTTCTGGATCGGCTCCAGCACCGCAGGGGGCAGCGCCGCCGCCGGCTGGGCGCTCGTGCTCTGGGGCATTCCGCTGCGCCTGGTTCTGGTGTATCACGCCACCTGGCTCGTGAACTCCGCCACCCACCGCTGGGGCTACGTGCTGCACGACAGCGGCGACGGCTCCCGCAACAACCCCTGGGTGGCGGCAGTCACCTTCGGTGAGGGCTGGCACAACACCCACCACGCCTACCCGCACGCGGCCCGCCACGGCTGGGGCCGCCGCGAGCCAGATCTCACCTGGCTGCACATCCGCCTGCTGCAGCAGCTGGGCCTGGCCAGCCGGGTGCGCCTGCCGCGGCAACTCACCGAACGGTTCGCGACCCGTGGCGTAGGCTGACCGATCGCCCCAGTGTCGACCGTTCGTTCGTAATTCCCATGGCCAAGCGCGTTTCCGTGGTCCTCAGCGAGGACGTTCTCAGCCTGGGCAAGAACGGTGATCTGGTGGATGTGGCCCCCGGCTACGCCCGCAACTTCCTGCTGCCCCAGGGCAAGGCGGTGCCGGTGACCCCCGCTGTGCTGCGCCAGGTTGAGCACCGCCGCGCCAAGGAAGCCGAGCGCCAGGCCGCCCTCAAGGCTGAGGCCGTGGCCTTCCGCACCGCGCTCGACACCATCGGCCGCTTCACCGTCAAGAAGCAGACCGGTGGCGACGACGTGCTGTTCGGCACGGTGACCAACGGTGATGTGGCCGAAGCGATCGAAGCCGCCACCAAGAAAGAAGTGGACCGCCGCGACATCCTGGTGCCCGAGATCCACCGCACCGGCACCTTCAAGGTGCAGGTGAAACTGCATCCCGAGGTGACCGCCGAGATCAACCTGGAAGTGGTCAGCCACTGAGCCATTGCGCAGGCGCCGCCTCTTTCGGCGCCACGTCTGCAGCCAGCCGCGGCACGACCCCACAGGCTCCGGCACAATGAGACCCCCAACGCCGCCAGGCCCGTTCGGGACTGGCGGCTTTTGCATGGTCGGCCCTGCCGCCACCGCCACCCAGCAGCGACAAGCTTCAGCAACTCCGACAGCAGTCCACCCAGCACCCCCGGCGATGGTGAGCGTTCCCCTGAGCAACCCCGGCCCCGAGGAGGAGGCAGGCTCTCGGCTGTTGCGCCGTGGCCGCCAGCGCCAGGAGGCCGACTTCGAGGCCATGCCCGACGGCGTGCCACCCCAGAACCTTGAGGCCGAAGAGGCGGTGCTGGGCGGCATCCTGCTGGACCCGGACGCCATCGGCCGCGTGGCCGACGTGCTGCAGCCCGAGGCCTTCTATCTCACGGCCCACCGCGAGATCTATCGCACCGCCCTGATGCTGCACAGCCAGGGCAAGCCCACCGACCTCACCGCCATGACCGCCTGGCTGGCGGACACCGGCAATCTGGAGAAGGTGGGCGGCAGCGGCCGGCTGGTGGAGCTGGTGGAGCGGACCCTCTCCACCGCCGCGATCGACCAGGTGGCCCGCCTGGTGATGGACAAGTACCTCCGCCGCCAGCTGATCCGCTCCGGCAACGAGGTGATCGCCCTCGGCTTCGATCAGAGCAAGCCGATGGAGCAGGTGCTTGATGAGGCCGAGCAGAAGATCTTTGCCATCAGCCAGGAGAAACCGAGCATCGGCCTCACCCCCACGGCCGAGATCCTCACCGCCACCTTCAACGAGATCGAGAGCCGCTCCCTTGGCACCGCCGTAGCCGGTATCCCGGTGAACTTCTACGACCTGGACGCCATGACCCAGGGGCTGCAGCGCAGCGATCTGATCATCATCGCCGGCCGGCCGGCCATGGGCAAAACGGCGATCACCCTCAACCTGGCCAAGAACGTGGCCCAGCTGCACCAGCTGCCGGTGTGCGTGTTCTCCCTGGAGATGAGCAAGCAGCAGCTCACCTACCGCCTGCTGGCGATGGAGGTGGGCATCGAGAGCGGTCGCCTGCGCACCGGGCGCCTCAATCCCGAGGAATGGCCGCTGCTGGGGCAGGGCATCAGCACCCTCGGCCAGATGCCGATCTACATCGACGACAAACCCAACGCCGGCGTGCTCGAGATGCGCTCACTCTGTCGCCGGCTGATGGCCGAATCGGGCAAGGAGCTGGGCCTGGTGGTGATCGACTACCTGCAGCTGATGGAGGGCGGCGGCTCCGACAACCGCGTGCAGGAGCTCTCGCGCATCACCCGCGGCCTCAAGCAGATGGCCCGCGAACTGAACGTTCCGGTGGTGGCCCTCTCCCAGCTCAGCCGCGGCGTCGAAGCGCGCACCAACAAGCGCCCCATGCTCTCGGACCTGCGCGAATCCGGCTCGATCGAGCAGGACGCCGACCTGGTGCTGATGATCTACCGCGACGAGTATTACAACCCCGACACCCCCGACCGCGGCATCACCGAAGTGATCGTGACCAAGCACCGCAACGGGCCGGTGGGCACCGTGAAGCTGCTGTTCGAACCCCAGTTCACCCGTTTCCGCAACCTGGCGGCGCCGGGGGGGCTCTGACCGAAGCAGCTGCCGTTCCTGCCAGCCCTCCCTAGCTTTCATCCATCGCGGCAGGGCACGTCGTTATGGGTCCATCCGGCGGCAGGCCAGCATCCGCCCCGTCGGAGCAGCGGATGCAGCAACGATCAGAGCGGCGGATGGTCGGGTTGTTCAGCCTGACCATCGGGGCCGTGCTGCTGGTCCTGATCCTGTTGCGCGGCCAGCAGGCCGCCCGCGAAGGGAACCAGGAACTGCGCAACGACACCTACTGGGTTCTGGTCTCACCGCTGGTGTTCGCCGGGTTCGGGGTTTATCTGCTGCGCCATCCGGGCCGCAGCGGTTCAGGCCGCAGGCCGTTCCCTGCACCGCTTTCGCCTCCACCCCAGCTCCAGCGCAGCATCCAGACGGCCCGCCGCGAAGCCGAACAGAGTCAGCAGGATCTGGCGAGCGCCGGCGCCGTGCTGGATCGGAGCCTGATGCAGGCACGGCAGGACCTGGCGAGCGTCGAAGCCCGGGCGGCACAAAGCGAGCGGGACAGGGAGCGGGCCTCCGACCAGTCACGGGCGCGCATGGCCGCACTGGAGGAAGAACTGGCCAGGATTCGCCAGCAGCACTCCAGCAGCCAACAGGAGCTGCTGAGCGCCACTGCCGCCGGCGACCAACGACTCCACGAGGCCCGCCAGGCGATCGACAACGCGGAACGTGCCGCGAAAGCCAGCGAGCAGCAGCTGAGGCAGTCCGCCGCCGCGGCCCAGGAGCGCATCGCCGGGCTGGAAGCGCAGCTGGAGGGAATGCGCCAGTCCCGCAATCGCGCCGAGACGGATCTGCAGGAGCTCCTGCACAACCGCGCAACGGTGAGCCACACCAGCCTGGACCAGGCGACGGCCCTGCGGCAGCGCCTGGAGAAGCTGACCGGCGAACTGGAGCAGCGCCTGGTTCAGGCCCACGGCGATCAGTCGAGGGTCCTGACGGCGCAACAGGCCGAGCTGGAGCGCCTGCAGCACCAACTGCTCAGCGCCACCGCAGCCGCTGCCACTGCCCGTGAGCAGGCCGCCGCGGCGACGTCAGCCCTGGAGGGGCGCCTCAATGGCCTGGACAGCCAGCTGCATTCGCTCGCGCTGGAGCGCGACGCATTGCGGCAGGCCCTTCTCGAGCTCGGTCGAAACGGTCCGGAAGCAAGCGCCCAGGCCCTCGCCGCCGCCGAGGCGGCCCGAGCCGAACTGCGCGACCTGCTGGGCCAGCTGAGCAGCCAACAGAGCGATCTGCAGCAGGGTCTCGAGCAGTTCCTTGTGCACGAACAGAACCAGCTGGCCCAGACACGCAGCAAGCTCCAGACCAGCCTGGAGCAGCTGGAGCTGGCCCACGCCCGCGAGGCCGAGGCCAGCGCTACCACCGGCAACCGGCTGCAGCAGCTCGACCAGGAGATCCAGCAGGCCCAGCAGGCCGGGCAGCGCAGCAGCGACGACATGGCCGCAGCCATCAGCGGCCTCACACAGGCCCGCAGCGAGCTGGAGGAGGGCCTGCAGAGCGGGCGCCAGACCCTGGCAGCGCTGGCGGTGCAGGTTGACGCGCAGCTGGTTCAGGCCCGCGACAGAGCCGACCGGGCGCTGCAGATGAGCCAGGACGCCCAGGCACGCGTTGAGGGCTTCCTGCAGACCGCGGACCGACAGACCGCTTCCCAGCAGGCGGCTTCCCAGCAGACAGTGGCACAACAGAACATGGCCAGCGCGGGGCCCGATCCCGTCCAGGCCAGCTATGCCGAAGCCTGCGCGGAGATCGGTGTGCTCCCCGGCAGCGACTGGATCGTGGTGCGCGCCACCTGGCGCCGCAACCTCAAGCAATGGCATCCGGATCAGGGCGGGGACGCCCAGCGCTGGAACCGCCGCAATGCGGCTTATCAACTGCTCAGCGCCTGGTACGACTTCCACGGAGCCACCTGACCAGCACGCTGGAACCCAGCACCCGGGCACCCGCTCCGTGGAGAATTGAGCCATGGCCGTCTCCAGCCCGTCCAGCCAGCCCTGCACCACCCCCTTCAGCGAGCACTTCGAGGTGATCGTGGTGGGTGGCGGCCACGCCGGCTGCGAGGCCGCGATCACCGCGGCGCGGCTGGGACTCAGCACCGCCCTGTTCAGCCTCAACCTCGACCGCATCGCCTGGCAGCCCTGCAACCCAGCGGTGGGCGGCCCGGCCAAGAGTCAGCTGGTGCATGAGGTGGATGCCCTCGGCGGCGTGATCGGTCGCCTGGCCGATGCCACCGCGCTACAGAAGCGCATCCTCAACGCCAGCCGGGGGCCGGCTGTGTGGGCCCTGCGCGCCCAGACCGACAAACGCCAGTACGCCCGCCAGATGCTGCAACTGCTGCAGCACACCCCCAACCTGGCCCTGCGCGAAGCGATGGTGACTGGCCTGGAGGTGGACGGCACCCCCGGCGAGGACGGCGCCGGGGGTGCCCGGGTGACCGGCGTGCGCACCTACTTCGGCAGCCGCTACGGCGCCGGGGCCGTGATCCTGACGGCCGGCACCTTCCTCGGTGGCCGCATCTGGGTGGGGGATCAGAGCATGGCGGCCGGCCGCGCCGGCGAACAAGCCGCCGAGGGGCTCACCGAAGCCCTGCAGGCCCTCGGTTTCGAGCTGGGCCGCCTCAAGACCGGCACACCCGCTCGCGTTGATCGGCGCAGCATCGCCCTCGATCAGCTGGAAGAGCAGCCCAGCGACGCCCACGACCGCTACTTCTCCTTCGATCCGGCCAGCTGGGTGAGCGGCGAACCGATGAGCTGCCACATCACCCGCACCACGGCGGCCACCCACCAGCTGATCCGCGACAACCTGCATCTCACGCCGATCTACGGCGGCTTCGTCGACAGCAAGGGCCCGCGCTATTGCCCCTCGATCGAGGACAAGATCGTGCGCTTCGCCGACAAGGACTCGCACCAGATCTTCCTGGAGCCAGAGGGCCGCGACACGCCGGAGATCTACGTGCAGGGCTTCTCCACCGGACTGCCGGAGCGGCTGCAGCTGGAGCTGCTGCGCACCCTGCCAGGGCTGGAGCAGTGCGTGATGCTGCGGCCCGCCTACGCGGTGGACTACGACTATCTGCCCGCCACCCAGCTCAAGGCCTCCCTCGAAACCAAGCGGGTGAAGGGGCTGTTCTCCGCCGGCCAGCTCAACGGCACCACCGGCTATGAGGAGGCGGCCGCCCAGGGGCTGGTGGCCGGGCTGAACGCCGCCCGATTGCTGCGGGGCCAACCCGCGGTGCACTTCCCGCGGGAGGGCAGCTACATCGGCACGATGATCGACGACCTGATCACCCGCGACCTGCGGGAGCCCTACCGGGTGCTCACCTCCCGCAGCGAGTACCGGCTGGTGTTGCGGGGCGACAACGCCGACCGGCGCCTGACGCCGCTCGGCCGCGAGCTGGGTCTGATCGACGACCGTCGCTGGCAGATCCATGAGGCCAAACAGGCGGCAATCACGGCCGAGCGGCGCCGGCTCGACACGGTGCGGCTCAAGGCGAGCGACCCTGCCGCCGCCGCCGTGGAGGCCCAGACCAACGCGCCGATCAAGGGCTCGATCACCCTGGCCGATCTCCTGCGGCGGCCCGGTTTCGGCAGCGCCGAGCTGGTGCGGCACGGCCTGGCAGATCCGGCCCTGCCAGCGGATGTGCGCGAGGCCGCCGAGATCGAGATCCGCTACAGCGGCTACCTGGCCCGCCAGCAACAGCAGATCGAGCAGGTGAAGAAGCAGGAACACCGGCCGATCCCGCCGGGGATCGACTACGCCGCCATCAGCACCCTCTCACGCGAAGCGCGCGAGAAGCTGGCCGCCATCCAACCGAGCAATCTGGGGCAGGCCGGACGGGTGCCCGGGGTGAGCCAGGCCGATGTGAGCGCCCTGCTGCTTTGGCTGGAGCTGGAGCGCCGGCGGCGCTCTCTCGTCAATGCCGGAGAGGACCGTTAATCTGCGGCGAACCTGTCGCAGTCCGGGATGGTTTGCTGGTGACCTCGAGTCGCTCCACCACCACCTCCAGGGCCTTCTGGGAACTGCGGGCCGAGCAGGTCATGGACCGCGTGTTCAGCCCGGCCGTGGCTGCGGTGCCCAGCGATGGGTATGCCTGTTCCGACGCGACGGCAGCCCGGCCTGCCAGCAACGACGACGACGACAGCATCGAGGTGGAGGTGCGCGAGGCACCGACAGCGGCTGCCAGGCCGTCAGCCGCCCCGCAGAAAGCTGCAACACCGCTCACGGCCGTGCCGTCCCCGCCGCAACAGCGTGTCGCTGGCGGCCGGCGCCGTTCCGCCTGGGGTCAGCCTCCCTGGCGACCGCAATCCCCCCTGTTCAACCGCGCCTGGCTCTCCACCCCCTGGCAGATCGGCGGTGTGGCGATCCCGCCCAAGCTGGCCCTCGCCTGCGGCGGCGGCCTGGCCTGCCTGGCCCTGGGCACCTCCGCCACCCTCTGGATCGGCTGGAACCAGGCCAGCCAGGATCTGCGCCAGGAGCGCACGATCCGCCTGCTCGAGGGCATCAGGCAACTGGACGGCAATGAGACCGCCGCAGCGACGGCTCCGGCGGCTCAAGCCACCAAGGAAGACACCACGGCCCGCAGCGACGGTCTGCCGCCGCCCCCCCCGACTGAGCCCTGGATCGAGGAGCTTGGCCAACTTGAGGGCCAGGGCAGTGGCGGCGCCGCTCCCCTCAAGGTGCCCGTCAACGGCACGCTGAGGGCGCCTGCGCCGGTGGCCAGTGCATCGGCTTGGTCCGGTCCACCCACTCCGCCTCCACCGGTGCCCTCCGGCAGTGGCGGCGGCGCCACCCCGGAACTGGTGGGTGTGGTGCAGATCCCCGGCAAGCCTGGATCGGCCATCTTCCAGGTGGGCGGCAGCTCCACCAACGCCACAGCGGGGGAAAGCATCGGCAGCAGCGGCTGGCGGCTGGTGAACACCAGTGGTGATTCGGCCGTGATCGAACGCGCCGGCGTCAGCCGGCGCGTCAGCATCAGCAGTGGTTTCTGACGGCCTGAACGGGCCGCGCTCCGCTGTCTGTGCACGAACCACCCCTCTGGCCCTCCCCTGAACCGATCTGGCAGGCCGCACCCGAGGCGGTGGCAGCCGGCGTGAGCGGAACCGAGGGCGACGGCCCTGCCCTCAGTGGCCCATGGCGGCTGTTGCTGCTGGGCGATGGCAGCCCCACCCGCCATCTGCAATCGCTCACGGGGCTGGCGGTGGAGGTGGAGGTGATCGCGATGGCGGCCGACCCTGACCCGGGCAATGAGGCGCCGGCCGAGGTGGAGGAGCTGGAGCGGCCGCTGCTGCGCCGCCAGGTGTGGCTGCGCTGCGGCCCCGACACCCTGGCCTGGGCGGAGAGCTGGTGGAACCAGGAGCAGGCGGAACGGCACCTGCAGCAGCGCTCCCAGCCGATCTGGCGCAGCCTCACCGCCGATCGGGCTGAGCTCTACCGGGAGGTGGACGGCCTGGCCCTGGTGCAGGCTCCCTGGCTGGCGGAGGGGTTCGGCTGCCCCGGGCCCTACTGGAGCCGCCACTACCGCTTCTTTCGCGGCGGCCGCGAACTCACGGTGATCCGCGAAGTGTTCTCGCCACGCCTGCAGGACTGGCTCGGCCCCTGCCAAGCGCTTGCTTCATGACGCTTTGCAACAGTTGTGACGTACCGCTACGGAGTGAGATTGACAACTTGACCACACCTGTGCTGCGGCCAGCATGGAAGTAGTCAGACAGGAGCGTGGCGAGATGACGGCGCGACAGCACGGCGCACCAGGCCTTCCAGCCCTGCACAGCGGGGCCGCCCCCGGCGGCGAGGCGTCCCCCTGGCTCACCCTCACCGATCTCGGACGCCTCTACGGCATCTCCGCGGTGCACTGCGGCCGCCTGCTCAGTGAAGCGGGCCTGCGCGATCCGGAGGGGCAGCCCACCTCTCGCGCCCTCGATGCCGGTTGCGCCACAGAAAGGGAGCGGCAACGCCAGGGAGGCCAACCCTTCTGGCATCGCCAGCACTGCCGCCGCGCCTTTGAGGCCGCTGGGCTGGTGACTGTGCAGCGAGCCACCTTGGTGCAGCAATGGGCCGCCCTGCTCAGCGCGCTCACCGAGGGATCTCCCTCGATCAGCACCAGCGCCGATCAGATGGCCGAGGAACTACCCGGCGAGCTGGTGGAACCGGTGAACCGGCAGCTCCGCGAACTGGGCTGCAGCTTTCAGGTGCAGCGCAACAGCCACGGGGTCAACCGGGGCGGCGGCGTGAGGAACGGGGCACAGCCCGAGCTGACGGAGTCGCCGGCTCGGAAGGAGCGACCGAACCACGGGCTGGCAGGTCGCCCCCGGCGTCACGCCGCCAACGGTTCAGGCTGAAGCTCGAATCATCGGGCCAGTCCTGCTGCTCCACGGGCTGCTCCACGGACGGCGGGGGCAGCAGCGGTGCTGTTCGGCGGGACAAGGCCTCCAGCGGCCGGCGCCGGGAGGACGCGGCTGGCTCGGCAGAGGGCTGCGGGGCCGGTGCAGGCGCAGGGCGCTGCGGCCGCTCCTGTCGCGGCGGCGCACCCTCCTGCCAGGGTTCGCGCCAGCCGTCGTCATCTTCAAGCAGCCAGTCGAGCCTGTCCTCCACCCAGCGGCCCAGATGGTCGAGGCGCAGGGGCGATCCGGCCCGGGATCCGGCTGAGCGCGACGACGGACGCGAGCCCGGGCGAGCCCCGGCGACTCCATCCACCAACTGTCGTCCCGCCGTCATCCACTGATCCAACCGCTGCTCCAGCCGCGGCTCGAAACGGGACTCGGAACGTGCCTCAG
>Ga0310334_100313_pt1 | contig 13918 bp, 17 predicted proteins | sample LakMicMIDCLREDC7_FD_195548 | JGI IMG/M metagenome (GOLD analysis project Ga0310334, IMG submission 195548) | Enriched freshwater cyanobacterial communities from Lake Michigan, Michigan, United States - MI23.DCL.RED.C7 (v2) (version 2) | ecosystem: Environmental > Aquatic > Freshwater > Lake...
CCTGCGCCAGCTGCCTCAGCAACGCGGTGGCCGCTTCTATCAGGACGTTGCCGCCTACGGCCATTTCGGCCGCAGCGATCTCAATCTCCCCTGGGAGGACGTGGACGCGATCGCTGCCAGCCTCAAGCAGGCCACCGCGGCGCGCGTCGCTGTCTGAGGTCTGCGCGGCTCGGCCAGATTCCCTGGCAAGCCAAGCAGCCTCGGCCGCACGCCTCCACCAGCAGATCGCGCCATGGCCCATGCCGCTGAGCCCCTCGGCATGGGCGTCGATCTGGGCACAAGTGGTCTGCGGTTGGCCCTGATTCAGACCGATGGCCAGGTGGTGGTGGAGCTCGACTCCGCCTATCCCACGGCCTTTGAGGATCCACGCGGTTGGCGTGCTGGCCTGATCGCTCTGTGTGCTCAGGTTCCTCCTGGGCTGCGGCAGCGGGTGGGCGCCATCGCCCTCGACGGCACCTCCGGCACCCTGCTGCTCTGTCGCCCCGACGGCAGTTCGGCGCCGGATTCGCTGGGGTTGGCGCTTCCTTATCACCGGGCCTGCCCTGAGCAGGCCGGCGCCGCTGCGGCCCTGGTGGGCCGAGCTGGTGCAACCACGCCGGCCGCCAGCGCCAGCGGCAGCCTTGCGCGTGCGTTGGCCCTGCTGGCCAAGGCCGATCAGGCTGGCCTGCGGGGCCCCTGGCTGCTGCGCCATCAGGCCGACTGGCTGATGGGCTGGCTGCTGGCCGACTGGCGCTGGGGCGAGGAGGGCAACAACCTCCGCCTGGGGTGGGATCTCCACGCCCATGGCTGGCTCGGAGCGATCGCCGCGCAGCCTTGGAGCGCGGCCCTGCCGCAGATCTGTGCCACCGGTTGTGTGCTCGGCCCCTTGGCTCCGTTCGTGGCCTCGGCCCTCGGCCTGCCGGCTGGCTGCCGCGTGGTGGCGGGTAGCACCGATGCCAGCGCTGCGGTGCTGGCGGCCGATCCCCAGCCCGGCGATGGCATCACCGTGCTGGGCACCACCCTGGTGCTCAAGCAGTTCAGCCCGCTGCCGCTGGCCGGAGCCGGCCTCAGTTGCCAGCGGCTGGCGGGACAGAGCCCGGTGGGGCCGTGGCTCGTGGGCGGTGCCTCCAATGCCGGCGCCGGGGTGCTGCGGCACTTCTTCTCGGATGGACAGCTGGCGGAGCTGAGCCGCCAGATCGATCCGCGCCGCGCCAGCGGCCTGGTCCTGCGTCCCCTGCCGCGCCCGGGCGAGCGCTTTCCGGTGGATGATCCGGCTCTGGAGCCGATCCTGGAGCCCCGGCCCGTCAGCGATGCCCTCTATCTGCAGGCCCTGCTGGAGGGGCTGGCGGTGATCGAGCGCGACGGCTGGCGCCGGCTGCAGGCGCTGGGGGCGCCGCCTGTGCGGCGGGTGCTGAGCCTCGGCGGCGGAGCGCGCAACCCCCAGTGGCGCCTGATCCGCCAGCGGTTGCTGGGGGTGCCGGTGCTGAACCGGCCTGAGGCCAGCGCCGCCCGTGGCATGGCCAGACTGGCGGTTCGTGCCGTCTGCCCGCCATGAACGAACGCCTGCGCGCCTGGATCTCCATGGCCCTGTTTGTGGTGCTGGCCGGCTATGTCGGCTTCAGCGCCCTGCGGCTGGGGCTGCTGCTCTGGCAGCGCTTCGGCGCCGGCTGAGCCGCTGGTCTCAGAATCAGCTCCAGTTCGCCCCCTCGCCGCCCATGGCCGCCGACCCTCTCAGCCCCGCCGTGAGCGATCGGATCTGCAAGCACATGAACGACGACCACGCCGAAGCCGTGTTGGCCTATGCCCGCCACTACGGCGGTGTCGCCAACCCCGTGGCGGCGCGGATGCTGGCGGTCACGCCCGAGGCCATGCGCCTCGAGGTGGATGGCGCCAGCGTTGAGGTGCCGTTCGATCACACCCTCAGCGACAGCGAAGACGCCCATCGCACCCTGGTGGCAATGCTGCGCGCCATGCCGCAGGCCTGAGCGCCGAGCCTGAACTGTCGGCCTGAGCGGCGGGCTCCGACGGATCACCTACGCCTGCAGCGGGAATGCTCAGGTCGGTGTACGCCGGCCGAACGATGCTGCCGCTGCTCTGGCGCGGGGCCCTCGCCCTGATCAGCGCGCCGCGATGCCCCGCCTGTGGGGGCGTCACAGCCGAGCCACGGAGCGCTGCCGGGCCGGCCCCCCTCTGCGCTGCTTGCTTCACGCCCCTGGGCCTGCCGACCGGCGGCATTCAGGGCGATGAGCCGTTGATCTGGTGCGCCCTCGGGGCTTATGCCGGCGGTCTGCGCCGCCTGCTGCTCCGTCAGCGCCCCAGGCCCCAACCGGCTCTGATCGCGGCGCTGGCCGTTGAGCTGCACAGCTGCTGCGCCCAGGCTCAGGCGGGTTCGCTGCTGGTGCCGATCCCCAGCTGGAAGCGCTCCGCCAATCCCCTGCCGCAGTTGCTGGCCGCGGCTCTCGTGCAGGCCTCCGCCGGCCGCAGCCGCCTGAAGGCGGACCTGCTGGTGCGTCGGCGCGTCACCGTGGGCCAGCATCACCTGAACCGCCGCCAGCGCCTGGGCAACCAGCGTGGCTCCTTCGCCGGTGTGCCCGCCGGTTCAGGCTTGCGCCGTGCGCCGGTCTGGCTGGTGGACGACATCCTCACCACCGGGGCCACCGCCGGAGCGGCGGCTGAAGCGCTGCAGGAGGCCGGCTGGGCGGTGCAGGGTCTGCTCTGTCTGGCGCGCACCCCCGGGCCGGTGCCGCGTCCGCTGTGATCTAAGATCCCCGAGTCGCTGAGGCGACGGGCCGGGATAGCTCAGTTGGTAGAGCAGGCGATTGAAAATCGCCGTGTCCCCAGTTCAAATCTGGGTCCTGGCATGATCAATTCAGACTGAAGTCGACACAGGCCGACGTCAAGGCAGACTGAGTTCAACTCAGATTCAGGCGCTTGCGTGCGTTGACCGCCTTCCGGGGAATCCCGAATTCATGCCCATTCCAATTCCGGACAAGCCAGGTCAGCTGTTCGACAATGCCGACAGCTTTGCCATGGTCTTCGATGAGGCCTGGCAGCGCCAGCAGCGCAGCCCGGCCGCACGCGATCTGACGATCGAGGAGAAGCGTCGACAGGTGCTCGAGGCCTGTGCCGACCATCCGTTCATGGTCAACCAACCGGACATGGCGGCTCAGGTGGCCGATTTCCGCATCCGGCTGCTGGGTCTTTGAGGCGCTGGCTCACCTGCAGGGATCTGCGGCACCCATAGGATCCGCCCGAACCCGCTTCCGGCGATGTCCACGCCTCTCGCCCGTCTGCTGCGCCAGCTCAGCGGCGGCTTCAGCAACCAGCAGCAGGCCTTCGAAAACCCGCCGCTCTACGCCCACATCCTGGTGAAGTTCCGGCCTCTGCCGCAGCTGGATCCGGGCTCCCTGCTGCTGGAGCAGTCGTACGCCATCAACCCGGCTGCTCCCTACCGCATCCGCGTGCTGCGGGCGGAACCCCAGGGTGACGGGCTGGTCATTCACAACCAGGCTCTGCACGACGATCAGCGCTTCTGGGGTGCGGTGGACGATGCAGGCAAGCGCGCGTCCATCCGCGCCGAGGATCTGCGCCCCCTGGAGGGTTGTGCCTACGTGGTGCACGAGACCTCCGCTGGTTTCAGCGGTGAGGTGGAGCCCGGCTGCCGTTGCCTGGTGGAGCGCAAGGGGGCCCTCTCCTATCTGGTGAGCAGCTTCGAGCTCACGGATCGGGGCATGCGCACGATCGATCGCGGCCACGATCCCACCAGCCATGAACAGCTCTGGGGGTCTCTGGCCGGGCCGTTCGAGTTTGAGCGCACGGATGACTACAGCCAAGAGCTGCCGCCCCACTGGCTGGGTGCGTGAGTTGTTGGCGGCGTTGCATGGGTGGCCCGCGCGAAAACCGTAAGTTCGGCACCGATTTCTCCCCATGCCATGGCATTGCCGCTGCTGGCCACGCGCCCCATCACCCAGAACGCCCGGGTGAACAACTTCGCCATCGGCAGCGATGAAGCGCCGCGCCCCCAGGTGACTGTGGACGAGCAGATCGAGCAGGCCTATCGCCAGATCTTCTTCCACGCCTTCAAGGTGGATCGCGAGCCGATGCTTGAGATGCAGCTGCGCAATGGCGATATCAGCGTGCGCGAGTTCGTGCGGGGTCTGCTGCTCTCGCGCAAGTTCCGGGAGGGCTTCTACCGCTGCAACAGCAACTACCGCGTGGTGGAGCAGGTGGTGGGCCGGGTCCTCGGCCGCGAGGTGCATGGCGACCAGGAGCGCATCGCCTGGTCGATCGTGATCGCCAACAAGGGTCTCGAGGGCCTGGTGGATGCGTTGCTCGACTCGCCGGAGTACCTGGAGAATTTCGGGGTCGACACCGTGCCCTTTCAGCGCTCACGGGTCCTGGCCGGCCATGCCCGGGCCGCGCTGCCCTTCAACCAGAAGGCGCCTCGCTACAACGCTTACTGGCGTGATGCCAGCGCCCGCCGCGCCCCCGCCAGCCCCTTCGCCGGTGGCGGCGCTCAGTTCAGCGGCGGTCAGATGTCGGCTGCCTGGGTGGGTGGACAGCCCCCCAAGCTGGCTCAGACCATCTGGCTTGCCGTGGCGGCCATCGGTGGCCTGGAACTTGTGCGCCTGGTGATCACCACCGCCGGCTCGATGCTGAGCACCGGTTCGGCCGGCTGAGCCGGGTCCCGGGAGCCGCTGCTCGTGGCTCCCGGGGCCCGGCGCTCCTTCTCGATCAGGCGCTCAGTTCATCCATGAACGGTTGCTCCTCCTCCTCTTCCGGGAAGGGGTTCAGCTCCAGTTCCAGCTCGGGCTCCTCTGAGGAGGGGCCGTCGCTATGGGGAGCAGCCGTGCGGATCCCCTCAGCCTCAAGGCCCAGCTGCCGATCCGGACGCCGCAGGGGCAGGGGCTGCACACGGCCATGGGCGGCGGTAGGGGCGGCGGCAGTGAGCAGATCCTCCAGGCGGGCGATCCGCTCTTCGGTGGCTGCCAGCAGCTCATCGGTTTCGCTGGTGTGATCCGCCTGGCTCAGCTCGCCCAGCTGCAGGGCGTGCAGCTGATCCTCCAGGCCCCCCAGCCGCTCCTCCAGCTCCAGCAGACGCAGAGTGAGCGTTTCGCCCACCTGGCTGAGGGCTTGCAGTTGTTCACTGAGCCGCTGCTGCAGTTCGCTGGCGGTGACGGCTGACATCCCAGTGCCTGTAAGGAGTTGCGCGGATGGTACCGTCGCTGGCAAGGCACGCCAGGTCCCTTGTTTGTAACGATTCTGAAAGGCGCCGGTGGATGGCAAACGAGCCCCATAGGATCCGGCTCTGGCACCAACAGCGCAGGTTGTCCCTCGGTGCGGCATCTGCCTCGGCGCGGCCATGCTCCTCCCCTGGCCCGCAAGCCCGCCCCCTGAAGTCCCATAACTCTCGCCAACGCTGCCTACCTGGGCATCGAGCGTCACACCAACAACCGCGTCAACGAAAACTGGATGTCCGCCTCGTCGGACGACAAAGCATCTGTGATCCCTGCTGGCTATCAGCAGGTTCTCGGCAACCAGTACGTGATGGCCAGTGAGCGCCTTGAAGGTCCGGAATCACTCTTGAAGCGCGGCAACCTGAGCGTGCGCAAGCTCGTGTGTCAGGTGGCCAAGAGCGGTCTGTATCGCAAGCGCTTCTTTGAGAGCAGCAATCCCTACCGCTTCATCGAGCTCAACTTCGAGCACCTGCTGGGCCACGCGCCCCAAAATACGGCAGAGATGCTGCACCACTTCACCATCCTGCAGGAGCAGGGCTACGACGCCGAGATCGACTCTTACTCGACAGCGTCGAGTATCAGGATCGTTTCGGTGAAGAGGATGTGGCCTATCTCCATGGCTGGCACCACTCCGTGGGTCAGCAGGGTCTGCAGTTCTCCTACATGCAACTGGCCCGCGGTGCCGGCGCCTCCATCAAGGGTGACATCCTCAAGAACCAGTCCCGCCTGAATCCCGCGGTGCATGCCGAGAAGCCCATGCCCGTTGTGGCTCAGGGCTCCAATGCCGCCGGTTTCTGCAAGGTCGCCAGCGATGGCGTCACCCTTCAGGATGTGGGTTCTGGCGAAGAGGACCGCACCTTCCGGGTGGAGATCACCGGGTTCAACAACTTCCGCCTGCACAAGCGCAGCAATCGCGTGTGCTTCACCCCAGGGCCGACGGAAAGTCCGTCATAGGGGGGGCTGGTGCGGCCATGATGGTGCCGGTTTTGTCGGGACTGCTCCCGTCCGTTGGCCGACCCCGCTGCCACTGCTGATCTGATCGCCTTTCTTCAGGCCTTACCGGAGAGGCGGAAGCGCGGAGGGGTGCGTTATCCCCAGTGGCTGCTGTTGTTGATGGCGATCCTGGGCATCCTCAGCGGCTGCCGCAGCGCCAGGGATCTGGAGCGTTTTGCCAAACGGCATCACCAGGCATTCGGCTCCGCGCTGTTCTCTGGAGCACACAAGGCCCCTATGGGCCCCGCTTCGGGCTGTTTCGCAACCAGCTCTCATCCTGCAGAGGCCTTGCAGCGCAGGCGATCAGAGCCTGCCAGTGACTGTTTGTTAAGCGCTGCTGATGGGGGCCATAGGTAGGGCCAACAATATATGGGCCAAGCGGTGAGGCGGACTTCGGCCTGCTCGCTCGATTTGGTGCCGTGATCCCCTGGTAGCTCGCGCTGCCGGCAGAGCGCGCATTCCCCTCTTCACCCTTGACCCAGTCGAGAACAGGAGCCTCCCCCCAATGTTTGACGCCTTCACAAAGGTGGTCGCCCAGGCTGATGCCCGTGGCGAATTCATCAACGCCGGTCAGCTCGACGCCCTCGCCGCCATGGTGGCCGAGAGTAATAAGCGTATGGATGCCGTGAACCGCATCACCTCGAACGCTTCCAGCATCGTCACCAACGCTGCCCGCAGTCTCTTCGAGGCCCAACCTGCCCTGACAGCCCCGGGTGGCAACGCCTACACCAGCCGCCGCATGGCTGCCTGCCTGCGCGACATGGAGATCATCCTCCGCTACGTCACTTACTCCGTGTTCAACGGCGACGCCTCCGTGCTGGAAGATCGCTGCCTGAATGGCCTGCGTGAGACCTATCTCGCCCTGGGCGTGCCCGGCGCTTCCGTTGCAGAAGGCGTCCGTAAGATGAAAGAATCCGCTATCTCGATCGCAAATGATCGCAACGGCATTACCGCCGGCGACTGCTCTGCACTGATGAGCGAGATCGGTACCTACTTCGATCGCGCTGCTGCGGCAGTAGCCTAAATTTTAAGCCCAAAGTAATTTTTTAGTCAGGTACTCCCATGAAGACCCCTCTCACCGAGGCTGTTTCAGCAGCTGATTCCCAAGGCCGCTTTCTGAGCAACACTGAGATCAACTCTGCATTCGGTCGATATAACCGTGCAAAGAGCGCCCTTGCAGCAGCAAAGGGATTAACAGCGAATGCGGACAGTCTTGTCAATGGTGCTGCACAAGCCGTTTACAGCAAGTTCCCTTACACCACCCAGATGCAGGGTGCCAATTACGCTGCTGATGCTCGTGGCAAAGCAAAATGCAGCCGTGATATTGGTTACTACCTGAGAATGGTTACGTATTGCCTCGTGGCTGGTGGCACTGGGCCGATGGATGAGTATCTGATTGCTGGCATTGATGAAATCAACCGCGCCTTTGAGCTGTCTCCTTCATGGTACGTTGAAGCTCTCAATTATATCAAGGCTAATCATGGACTTTCTGGCGAGCCAGCCACTGAAGCCAATAACTACTTGGACTATGCAATCAACGCCCTAGTTTGATTGCATGCAATCAATTGTTGCATTCTCGGGCTCCCCATGTGGGAGCCCTTTCTTTTGCAGGCCAGGACTTGAAGCTGCAGTTTATAAAAATAATAATGCAACTAGCTAGTGCAGCTCGGGCAAGAACGCATATCATTTGACCTAGTATTTGAGCAGTACTATTTGAGGACGGAGATTATTCTATTGGTTCATTCGATATCATGCTGATAAGCAAAGAAGCCTCCGCAGTTGTCTTTCCCTCATCTTTTCATGAACATGATGTTCCAGCAGCCCGAGCAGATCAAGTACTTAATAAACCAAGCAGGAGAGGGCGCAGAGATTGTATATAAGTCGGGAGACATGCGCCTTCGCATTGACCTTAGAAGTGACGATATCACCCTTTGGAGATCTCATTTTCTGACTCATTCTAGTGAAGCAAATCTTCTATTTGCATGTGAAGATGGTGGCGGTGAACTAAAGCAAACGCGCCTCACATGGGTCGTAGGTTCTGCTATTCGGACTGCTTTCGTATCTGGAAAAAAAGAAGCTAAAACGCTCTTGGAAGCAATCGGTGTAGTGGCCGAGCTAGCCAGCCTTGCTTGCGATCGTTGCTATGGATTAGGTGCATCAACTATATGGGCATTCTACTTAGACCGCAAAGATGAATTGTCCGCAACTCCACTCGGCTCATGTTCATACTAACAGAAGCCGAATACAGAGCGGAGATTAACTCTCTTATCAAGCAAGCTAATGTATGCGGTCTTGGCTCAAGAGAGGCAATACCTATAAAAGCTCGAAGGATTATCAAGACTGCAGATGCAGCGCGAAGTGCGCTGAGTGTAAGTGAAATAGAGTATATCTCCTCTCTTTGTAAAAGCTCAGTAAACGCTGTTACCGAATTAATCGAGAAGTCGCCAAAGATGATCGCCAAAGCGAGCGCGTCACTTCTACGCAAGCAACCAGGATTGATAGCCCAAGGAGGAGAGCTTTTCCCTGAGCACAGAGCGGCGGCGTGTTGGAGAGACTGTGAGCAGTTTATGAGAGTGGTGACTTACGGGGTGGCTTGTAATTGCATGGAAATCACCGACAAAGCAGGTATGAAAGCATTATCAGAACTCTATTCGTTGTTAGGAGTGCCCGTAAAAGCGCTTTTGTACGTCTTAACAGAATTAAAGATTCTCTCAGTCAATATACTCGAGATATCAGGCTGTGAGAATGAAAGCAACTGCGCTGAAGGTGCTTTCATTGACTTGATCTGCGCACTAAAGCCAAAAAGCGAATAACAACTCCAGAGGTACTATCAAGCAATTCAGACTAGAGCAAGACATTCTGCCAGCCCGATTTTTCCCATAACATGCACCAGGCATAAGAACTGATTAAGTTAGCCAAAAGTACTCTTCCTATGCATCCTGAATCTCAACTCAAAATCACACTGTTGCCAGAGAATCCACAGCAGTGGCATCCCCCAGAGGCATGCGAACCTGATGTGGTTTATCAGGTGCCGCTTGATGCACGCGGAGCTCGTTGGACATATCGAATTCTACCTCCTCTAGACCTAAGAGAATCTAAACTGTGCCGAGCAGATCTAAGAGGTTCCGATCTTTCTAGCTGCCAGCTTGATGGCTGTGATCTCAAGTTAGCTCGTTATGATATGAATAGCAAGTTTCCCGAAGGATTTAATCAATTCAGATCTGGAGCAGTCGGACCCAAGGCTTACCTGAATGGGGCGTTTTTTAATGGTGCCGACTTAAGGAGTATGGACTTAACTGAAAGTAGTTTCATGGGGGCCTATCTCAGTGGCTGCGACCTTAGTGGCTCTGTGTTAGTTGGCGCAAGCTTGGTGGGGGCTGATCTTCGCTTTGCAAAGCTACAGGGGTGCAGCTGTAAAGGAGCACGCTTTACGGGTAGCCAGCTGAATCAGGCCGATTTACGCGCGGCTGATTTCAGTAACACATCCATAGAGACTGCAGAGAGCATTCAGGGAGCTGATTTTAGTTGGGCCTCCGGGATCAATTCTGAGCAACTGACAAACCTTTTATCACGGTCGCACACCGAGCTTGATTGCTGGAACCCATTCACTCGTACGACAACTCGGGCCTCTCTGGAGTCGCTTCGGTGCTGAGGGCAAGCGACATGAAAACGGCGAGGCGCTGAACTACTAATCATGGCCACCAAGGGATAAACAGACAACAGCTAAAGGGTGGAGCCAGTCAAAAGGGGTTGAGTTTCATAAAGCATCCTGAACGCTCTGCCGATGAGTCATGGATAATTATGAGGTTTCACCCAAGCACCCATGCCCTTCGGCCCTGCCTCGATTCTCGGCGTTGAACGCTTCGCTCAAGACTGCGAGGCACCCCATGAGCTTGTGCCTGGGGATGATGACGCCGCCAAGGAAGTTCTGATTCGTGCTGTATACAAGCAGGTCCTCGGAAATGCTTATGTCATGGACAGCGAGCGCCAGCTGGTTGCCGAATCACAATTCAAATTAGGCGAGATCAGCGTGCGTGAATTCGTGCGCACCATTGCAAAAAGTGAACTCTATCGCTCACGTTTTTTTGATGCGTGTGCCCGATACCGATATATTGAACTCTCGTTTCGCCATCTGCTTGGGCGCGCGCCTGCCAGCTTTGAGGAAATGCGCCGCCACGCAGAGCGACTTGATGCAAGCGGCTATGAATCAGACATCGATAGTTTTCTCGACTCTGACGAATATCAGAACACCTTTGGTGAATGGACAGTCCCGTACCAGCGGGGCTGGAGGACTGAATCCTGCGCCACTCTCCAGGAGTTCACATGGACATTCCAGCTGTTGCGGGGAAACAGCAGCAGCAGCCTGAAGGGAAACCTCTCCGGGATCCAGAGTCGGCTTGGCGGAGCTGCCTACCAAAACCGGCCGCTCCCGGTGGTAGCACCTTCATCGATCGATTCACAGGGATGGAGTTACCGCCCATCACCAAACCTTGGCGATGCCGTTACTCGCAGTGGCGTTGGCGCAGGGATGGAAGGAAAGGTCTATCGGGTTGAAGTCACGGCGTACCGTGCAAATAATGTGCGACGTCTTTCCCGATACACCAAGGCCAACCGTGTCTACTTTGTTCCCTACAACAAGCTGTCGGAGCAGTATCAGCGCATTCATCGTGAGGGAGGGAAAATAGCCAGTATCACCCCAGTTGGCTGAATTTCCAACGAGAATAGACATTCATTGATCTCTCCAGAATTTCCAAATCCTTCACTTTAGGCGTAATCCTTATTGCAGCATTAGAAGGCTGTCAATCGACAAGAATAGTCACCTAAAACCCCTCATTGCCCCCTCTCCATGTCTGCAAATCAATCACCAGCATTTGGATTTGGTGCCACTCAATTGTTAGACGCACCTGCCAGATTTTCGCGACGGCTAAAAAATCAGGCTACAGAAGTAGCAACTAGCAACGACCGATACAGAAACCAGCAAGACCTAAGCGAGCCTGGGGCGTTTACAGCTAACGATAACGTCTCCTATCAGCTTGCGGTGATTGCTGCCTATCGCCAAGTATTCGGCAATGTTCAGCCGATGGAGAGTGAGCGTCTGCTGAGTGCCGAATCGCAACTCCGCAATGGAGATATCAGCGTTCGCGAATTCGTGCGCCGCCTTGCGCTATCAAGTTTTTATCGCTCTCGCTATTTTGATGCGGTGTCTCCGCATCGTGCTGTTGAACTCAACTTCAAGCATCTACTTGGTCGCCCGCCGCAGGACGAAGCCGAGATCAGTGCCCATGTGGCAACGGTTGCCACCTCAGGTTTTGAAGGTGAGATTAACAGCTACCTTGATTCCGATGAGTATTTGCAGACATTTGGTGAGGACACTGTTCCTTATCCCACCAGCTGGAATTCTCCACTGGGTCAGCCACAGTCTGCCTTCAACCGGATGGCGGCTCTTGAGCAGAACTTCGCAGGAAGTGATACCGCTGTGGGGAATAAGAGTCAGCTATTGGGTAACCTTGCAAGAGGCTACAGCCTCTCGATCAAGGTCCCGGCTCAAGTCTACAGGTCTGGAAACGCAGGCAGCGTGAATCGATCATTGGCGGTAGGTACCCGTGGGATGTTTGAGCCCGTCAGGCGTATCAATGCCGATGGGGGTGACTCCGCACCGATGCGCGGCGATCTTTACGTCGGCTTCGGTCTTGGCCAACGAGATCAGGAGGTGTTTGAGCGCAGCGGTGGTGAGTCCGCTGATCAAATTGCCGGGCTGATACGTGCAGCCTATCGCCAGGTGATGGGCAACCCCCATCTGATGGAAAGCGAGCGGAGCCTCACAGCAGAGAGCCAGTTCGCGGAGGGTCGGCTCAACACGCGTGAGTTTGTACGTGCAGTTGCTCTTTCTCCTGATTACCGGCGCCGCTTCTTTGAGAGCAACGCGCCCTATCGCTTTGTGGAGCTCAACTTCAAACATCTTCTGGGTCGAGCTCCACTTACTCAAGCAGAGGTAAGCGAGCACATCCAACGACTCGCCAACGAAGGCTACGAAGCCGAAATCAACAGCTATATTGATAGCGATGAATACCAGAATCTGTTTGGCGAGAACACCATCCCGTTTGCTCGTATCAGCTCAGAACAAGGCCGCTCCCAACTAGCATTCAACCGTCATCTTTCGCTGGCAGGGGGCTATGCATCGAGCGACACAGTCCAATCTGCATCGAGTCTGGTGATGTCGGTGGCCACCAATACGGTGCCCAGCAATTGGTCAAACACGTCGCAAAGGATCAACCGCATCGGTGCCAACGCTGGCACCACCGAGCCAACAGGCAAGCGCTATCGGATTGTCGTTCAGGCCCAGCCTGCGGGAGGCCGGCAGCGCACGCCGAATGCGACCTATCTCGTCTCAGGGAAAGACATGAACAGCCAGCTTGGTTATGTCCATCGCCGAGGTGGTCGGATCCTCTCGATCACTGAAGTGCTCTGATTGCTACAAGGCGATCAAGACTACGTTCTCGCCAACTCAAAAACATTCACTCTGTCTCCTCCCATGCCTGAAGCTACAATCGCTATAGCTGATGCCAGTCTCCGTCAAGAGTCGGCACAAGCCATTATCCGTGCGGCCTACCGCCAGGTATTCGGCAATGCCCATCTGATGGAGGAAGATCGTAACGCCACTGCAGAAAGCCTTTACATCAACGGCGATCTCAACGTCCAGGGGCTGGTGACCGCCCTTGCCCTATCAGACAGCTACCGCCGTCGTTTCCTCGACAAGAATGGACCCTATCGCTTCGTGGAGCTCAACTTCAAGCACCTCCTAGGTCGCGCACCCCGCAATCAAGCTGAGGTTAGCGAGCATGTGCAGCGACTTGCAAACGAAGGTTATGAAGCTGAAATCAACAGCTACACCTTCAGCGTGGAATACATCGACGCCTTTGGGCTCGATGATGTACCCCACATGCGCGGCAGCCAAAGCCAAATCGGTGAAAGCAACGCCACTTACGTCCGTTCGAAGGCCCTTGGCAACGGCTTCGCCGGATTTGACGGAAGCCATCAGTCCGTGCTTCTGAGCAGCATTGGCACTGGCACTGCACTCTTTGCTGGCAGCAAGGTCCCAGGACCTGGAAATCGAGACAGCAAGCGTTACGCCATCACCTGGACCACTGCGAACCCAGTGGGCATGCGTCGCCGTTCCGTGCAGACATCGATCGCTCCCTACAGTTCCCTGACGACAGCGATTCAAGGCATCCAGAAACGAGGCGGACGCATCCTTTCTGTTGCAAACACTTAACGACCACGGGCCTGGAGTCAATCCAGGCCCCCTTTCCCAGTAGCGTCAGTAAACGGCTGGTTAGTTGGGAATGATTGTTTTCCCAAAGTTTAATCGCCATCGAATTCTGCTCAGGACAAGTCAAATGCCTCTATCCCCGCGCCAATGCAATCAGAAAAAGGGCCCATGTGAAAAGCCTGCAGGCCATTCAGGGAGCGGCATTTCCATGGCTACGGCCCTAATGGTGGAGTCCATTGTTTACATGGTACACAACTCTCAAACTCTGCAGAAAGGCGAACGTTGAATCTGACGCTTCGAAATCGAGGTAAGGAATGAATCTCGAAACATTTGTATTGCAGAGCGAAGGAAATTGGCGCTGTATGAGAAGTGGCCATTCGCTTGCATTTCGACAATTTGAGGAAGTACTGAGCCATATTACGATCAAGCGGCTTTCACT
>Ga0310334_100317_pt1 | contig 13866 bp, 17 predicted proteins | sample LakMicMIDCLREDC7_FD_195548 | JGI IMG/M metagenome (GOLD analysis project Ga0310334, IMG submission 195548) | Enriched freshwater cyanobacterial communities from Lake Michigan, Michigan, United States - MI23.DCL.RED.C7 (v2) (version 2) | ecosystem: Environmental > Aquatic > Freshwater > Lake...
CACATGCAGGGTCTGCACCTCGGTGTGGCTCACATCCAGGGTCTGGATGTTGATCGCCAGGCCCAGCAGCAGCACGCCGAGGATCGCCGGGATGCCGAACCGCACGGAGAAGCGGCTGATGATCAACGTGCCGAGGTAGACGATGCCGATGAACAGCACCTGGGCTTCGATCGGCACATCACCCAGTTGGGAGCCCTGAGCGGCAGTCGCCGCCAGCAGGTTCGGCAGCAGGCCGCCCAGGGCTTGCATGGAGGATCGTTCACGTTGGCGTTGACGCTAGGCGCTCCCCTTCAGCGGATCGCGTAGTGCAGCCAGCGGCAGTCGATGCCGCCGTTGCTCACAGGGATGCGCCGGCTGGCCTTCATGCGCAGGGCACCGGTGAGCTCGGGATTGCCGCTCAGCAGCCAGAGGTCCCAGCCGCCGCAGCGCTCCTTCACCATCGCGCCCAGATCGGCGTAGAGCTGCTCGAGTTCGTCCCGTTCGCCGATGCGTTCGCCGTAGGGCGGGTTGCACACCAGCACCCCCGGCCCCGGCGGTGGCCGGAAGTCGCGGCAGTCGCCCGCCTGCAGCTGCAGCCAGGGGGCCACACCGGCGGCCTCGGCGTTGGCGCGGGCCTGGGCCAGCACCAGGGGATCGGCCTCATTACCCAGCACCGGGGCGAGCGGGCGGCCATCGGCCAGCTGCTGGCGCTCCAGGGCGCTGGCGGCCTCCACCTCCTGCATCCAGAGGCGGCCGTCGAAGTCGGGCCAGCGCTCGAGGGCAAAGCGGCGCTCCAGCCCCGGCTGGCGGCCGAGGGCCATGCAGGCCGCCTCGATCAGCAGGGTGCCGGAGCCGCAGAGGGGATCGGCCAGGGGCACGGATCCATCCCAGCCCGTGAGCCGGATCAGCCCGGCGGCCAGGTTTTCCTTCAGCGGAGCCAGCCCCATGGCGGCCCGGTAGCCGCGGCGGTGCAGGCTGTCGCCGCTGCCATCGAGGCTGAGGCTGGCCTGGGGCGTCTGCCCCGGTCGGCCGGCACTGAGGTGCAGGTGCAGGGCCAGATCGGGGTCGTTGAGGTCCACTGTGGAGCGCTGGCCCCAGCGGCTGCGCTGCCAGTCCACCAGGGCGTTCTTCACCTGCAGGGCGTTGTAGTGGCTGTGGTTCAGCCCCGGCAGGCTGCCGCTGGCATCCACCCGGAAGCTCAGCTCCGGCGGCAGCCAGTGGCTCCAGTCGGTGGCGCGCTGCACGCCGTCGTAGAGGTCGTCGCGGCCGCGGCAGGGGAAGGCGGCCAGCTGGCGCAGCAGCCGAAAGGGCAGGCGGGCCCGCAGGTGCAGCCGGTAGTAGGTGGCCAGATCGGTGCGGCAGCGCACGGCTCGCCGCAGCGGCTGCACCTCGGTGGCGCCCAGCTCGGCCAGCTCGGCGGCGCCGGCCTCCTCCAGCCCCGGCGGCAGCACGGCATTGCAGAGGAACGCCGGTACGGATCGGTCGTGGTTCTGCATTCAGTCGTTTGGGATGACGCACAGGTGGCTGGCAGCTGCGGCAGGCACCACCTCAATGCCGACCCGTTGATCAAAGGTCACAAAGCGACCGCCATGGTGAACCGCCAGGGCCAGCAGATAGGCATCCGTGATCTGGCGAGGATCCAGCAGTCGCTGCCAGTCGATCAGGCCGCTCTGCAACAGGCTGATCGGCTCAGGCCAGAAGGCATGGCTGGGGTGCTCGCAGGCTTCCGATAGCCGTTCAGCCACCAAGGCGGCGGGCTGACAGTTCGGGTAGGCCGGTTGGGCCATGATCCGCACGACTCCGTTCTGGGTGATCGGGCAGGTGGCCCAGCCGTGGTCCAGTTCGCTCTCCAGCCAACGGGTGGCTGTCCGATGCAGCACGTGGGCCTGGTCGAGCAGCGAGATCACCACGTTGCTATCCAGGAGGGCCCTGGGCATCAAAGGCCGTCCTCATCACGCAGTTGATCAATCTTTGCGTTGGTCACCAGCTGACCGCTGCGGGCTGGGAAGGGCCGAAACCCCGCCAAGGCCCCAGTCGTGGCAGGCGCCGATGGTGCAAGGCCGCCTGCAGCGCTCCCATTCAGGGCGGCCCGCAGCAGGCGGGACACCATCGCGCCTGCCGAGGTGCCTTGGCGGCGGGCGAGTTCCTTGGCAGCCGCCAACACATCGTCCTCGATGTCGAGCGTGGTGCGCATGGCGGCATCGGATTGATCCGTCAGGTCAGCCTACATCGACGCATCAGGTCATCAACGCATCGGATCAGGTGGTTCGGGGTTCGGTGATGCCCACCCCAATCGCCTGAGGTTCCTGCTGCCACAATGCAGGTGTCCGGTTTCGGCCGGACTAGGTGGCTCACACCAATGTTTCGGACAGCGGTTCGATTCCGCTCAGCTCCATTCCCCCGCTCCCGGCTCTGCCGGCAGCACCGCGGGGCTGCAATGGTTTCGACGGGGCATCAGGAGGGTGACTGAAGCCTGCTCGGTAAGAGCACACACGTAACAGCGAACAACATCGTTCGTTTCTCCCGTCAGACCGCCCCTGTGGCTGCCTGACCCTAGTTAGGGAGATGGGGTGAGGTCAGCCTTATCACCCAAATGACCGCTTGGGGGTGGAAGCCCCCCTTCAAGCACTGTCCTGGAAGGGGCCTCCCGCCCATGTCACCGCCGGGCGAGCGCAGCGCTTACGATCCGATTGAGTGGTGGGGTGGACATGGGAGAGATGAAGAGTTTCCGGCTGTACAGGCCCTCCGAAGATCAGCGGGAGCAAGCAAAGGCCTCAGTGCCAGGGCCTCGGCCGCGTCGCGGGTCTCTTGCCCGCAAGGAACAGTCGGCAGACTCAGCGTCACAGCGCAAGCCCCGCCAGGCACCACGGTTTTGTCTGCCCTTCGGCGCCTCGGCTCCGCGCGCGAGATTCCGGGCGGACAACAGCGCTGAGACGCCGGTGATCCAGGCTCATCTTTGGAATGTGAGCGATCACGGCAGTTGCCTCACCGTTCAAGGCCGCCTCTCCCTCGCCGCGCCGGTGCCTGGGCATCTGGAGTTCACCGAGCCTGGTGGCCGTGAGACCCGCCGGCTGCCAGCCGAACTGCGCTGGACGAACACCCTCGGCGAGGCCAGCTTCTTCGGGCTGCGCTTCCTCGATGGTCCGCTGCCGTCCGACACCTATCTGCGGGAGTTCATGCAGCAGTCATGGACCGATCAGATTCCCGGTTCCCGTAGATCCGGCGGCTGAGCCAGCGCCGCTCTGAATCGCCATGGCGCGAACCTCTCTGCCCGTCACCACCACCTTTGAGCTGCCGGGCGCAAGGGTGGTCACCTGCCTGGGTGTCGTTCGCGGCATCGTTGTGCGCTCACCCACGCTGCTGCAGGGCTTTTTCGGTGGCCTCAAGACGATGATCGGTGGACGCATCGGCGCCTACACCGCCATGTGCGAGCAGACCCGGGAGCAGGCCTTCGAGGAGATGGTGGCCCATGCCCGTCAGCTCGGGGCCAACGCCATCGTTGGCATGCGCTACGACGGCTCGACCGTGGAAACCGGCTCCAGCGGTGCCACCGAAGTGCTCTGCTACGGCACCGCCGTGGTGGTGGAACCCCTTGAGCCGTAGCGGCCATTGCCATGACCCTGCGAGATCTCTGCCCGGCCTTGGCCAACAAGGCCTACTTCAACTACGGGGGGCAGGGACCGCTGCCGGATCCTGCCCTGGAGGCGATCATCGCCAGCTGGCGCACCATCCAGGAGCTGGGGCCCTTCAGTCTGGCCGTCTGGCCCTTCGTGGAACGGGAAACCACCCGGGTGCGTAACGCCCTCGCCGGCCTGTGCGGCGTGGCTCCCCATCGGCTGGCGCTCACAGAGAACGTCACCAGCGGCTGCGTTCTGCCCTTATGGGGCCTGCCATGGCAGCAGGGCGATGTTCTGTTGATCAGCGACTGTGAGCATCCCGGCGTGGTGGCGGCCTGCCGGGAACTGGCACGTCGTGAACGACTGCAACTCGCCACCCTGCCGGTGCAGCAGCTCTGCCGCTCCACGCCTGCGGCCCTGCTGCCGGATGCGGTGCTGGCCAGCGTGGACCAGCACCTCAGCGATAACACCCGCCTGGTGGTGCTCTCCCATCTGCTCTGGAACACCGGCGCCGTGATGCCGATCAAGGCGGTGGCGGAGCGGCTGCGGGATCACCCCCGCCAGCCGTGGCTGCTGGTGGATGCGGCCCAGTCCATGGGCAGCATGCCGGTGGCTGAGGCTGCCGCTGCCGCCGACATCTATGCCTTCACCGGTCATAAGTGGTGCTGCGGGCCGGAGGGACTGGGCGGCGTGGCCCTGTCGGAGCGGTTGCTGGAGCAGGCCAGCCCGACCCTGATGGGCTGGCGCAGCCTGCGCCACGAGGCCGATGCCGGCAGCCCCTGGCACCGTGATGCCCGGCGGTTTGAGGTGGCAACCTCCTGCCTGCCTCTCTGCAGTGGCCTGGCCACATCGCTTGAACTGCTGGCCGTCGAGGGCAGCCCCGAGGCGCGACTGGCCGGCATCCGCGCCGCCAGCGGCCAGCTCTGGCAGGGCCTGCAGGCGATTGCCGGGATCCGTACCGTTCTGAGCGAGCCGCCGCCGGCGGGCCTGGTGAGCTTCGCGCTGCAGTCAGCGGAAAGCCCTGGCTTGGATGCTGGCTGCCCTCCCGGCTGCCCTCCTGGCCAGGGTCTCACCGCGAAACACGCCGCTGTGGTGCGCCAACTGGGTGAGCGAAACATCTGGATTCGCCAGCTGGATGATCCCGACAGCCTGCGGGCCTGCACCCACATCACCACGACCGGCGCGGAGATCGATCAATTCCTGGCAGCGTTAACGGAGGCTGTGTAAGCCCCGCGCCGGCCGTGGGCCAGGGACAGGGAGAAAACCTGTGCAAATCGAACCCAGCGGATCTGCCGCAGTGAAGCTGAAGCAGATGCTGCGATTCGCATCGATGCGACATCAACACCTCCTGCTTCTGGCTGCCTGTGCAACGGGCCTGAGTTGCTCACTGGCCGTGGCTGATCCGATGGTGGCACCGCCAGCCGAGGCGATGCCCCTGCTGGCTCAGGCCGCTGTGGAGAAGGCCTCGCCCTTTGCCTCGGCCAAGGATGAAACTGGTGCCGGAGCTGCCGATTCATCGCCGGCCGGCGCCCTGAAGGAGCTTGCCGGCACCAAGGCGACGGGGACCAAAAAGAACTCTCCATTCGCTGCCGCCAAGGAGAGTGATGAGGAAACCCACGATGACCTGAAGGTCGATCGATCCAGGCTGTGGTGGTTGTTGCTGCCCGTGGGGCTGGCGGCGATCAGCTACGGCGCCCTGAAGAGTCAGGAGGGAGAAGGCGAGGCCTGATCCCCCCTGACTGCCCTGGGCAGGCGCCTGAGGCTCACTCCCGGCCGTCGAGCAGCTGGCGCTGCACCCAGCCAGCCAGCAGAGCGCCCACGATCGGGGCGAGCCAGAACAGCCAGAGCTGACCGATGGCATCACCACCCACCCACAGCGCCACACCGGTGCTGCGGGCGGGGTTCACGGAGGTGTTGGTCACGGGGATGCTGATCAGGTGGATCAGCGTCAGCGACAGGCCGACAGGCACACCGGCGAAGCCCAGCGGCGCCTTCTTGTGGGTGGAGCCCAGGATCACCAGCAGGAAGATGAAGGTGAGCACCACCTCGATCACCAGGGCTGAGACCAGGCCGTAGCCGCCGGGGGAGTGGGCACCGAAGCCGTTGGTGGCCAGAGGGTTGGAGCCCGAAAGCTCAAAGCCGGCCCGACCCGAGGCGATGCCGTAGATGAGGCCGCCCGCGATCACGGCGCCCAGCACCTGCGCCACGATGTAGGGGAGCAGTTCGGAACCGCGGAAGCGGCCGCTGGCCCAGAGGCCGAAGCTCACGGCCGGGTTGATGTGGCAGCCGGACACGTGGCCGATGGTGTACGCCATCACCAGCAGGGTGAGACCGAAAGCCAGGGACACACCCAGGAAGCCCAGGCCCAGAGGATTGCTTTCCGCCTGGGCATAGGGGAACACGGCGGCGAGAACGGCGCTGCCGCAGCCACCGAACACAAGCACGAAGGTGCCGATCAACTCGGCCAGAAACTTTCTAGACAGGGGCTGGGACTGGGACATTGCCCGCCATACACGAATGCGCCGTTGGAAATTACGGGACGATCGGCTCCAGTTCAGGCCGTGATGGTCTGTTCGTGCATCGGTTGGCGCCCCGGCACCGGCTGAGGGACCTGCCGCTCAGCAGGGCCTTGCCCTGAGGGCCTTTTCGGCTTCCTCACGATCATCGAAGTGGATCTTGCTGGTGCCCAGGATCTGGTAGTCCTCATGGCCCTTGCCGGCGATCAGCACCAGATCGCCCGCCGCCGCGCCGGCGATGGCGCTGGCGATGGCCGTGGCCCGGTCCGCTTCCACCTGCAAGGCCGTGCCGGAGGGAATCCCGGCCACCACGTCGTCCAGGATCCGCTGGGGCTCCTCGGTGCGGGGATTGTCGGACGTCACCACCAGCTGATCCGCCAGCCGGGCGGCGATGGCGCCCATCTGCGGCCGTTTGCTGCGATCGCGGTCGCCGCCGCAGCCGAACACGCAGATCAGCCGTCCGCTGGTGAACGGGCGACAGGCGTTGAGCGCACTCTCCAGGCCATCGGGTGTGTGGGCGTAATCCACCAGCACCGCCGGCAACTTGCCCTCGCCGCACTCCTGCCGCGCCACGGCCACCCGCTCCATCCGGCCCGGCACACCACGGAAATCCGCCAGAGCCTCCAGCAATGGCTGCAGCGGCAGCCCCTGCTGCAGCAGAGCGCCCACCGCCTGCAGCTGGTTCATCAGGTTGAAGCGACCCAGCAGAGGTGAGCGGAACGCACCACGGCCCAGCGGGCTCACCAGCAGGCCACGCACGCCATCGGCACTGAACTGCAGCTCCTCCATGCGCAGCTCGGCGGCGCTGCCCGGCTCCAGGCTGCAGCGCCAGCAACCAGCCCCCAGCCGTTCCGCCAATTGGCGGCCCCAGGCGTCGTCCACATTGATCACCGCCCGCGGACCTTCGGCCGGGTCCAGCTCCAGCAGGGGAGGCTGGAACAGGAGCGCCTTGGCCTCGAAGTAGGCCTGCATCGACGGGTGGTAGTCGAGGTGGTCCTGGGTGAGGTTGGTGAACACGGCGCCGGCGAACCGGCAGCCGCTGATGCGCTGCTGATCGAGGGCGTGCGAGCTCACCTCCATCGCCCCGATGCGGGCGCCGGCCTCCACGGCCTGGGCCAGCTGGCCCTGCAGCACATCAGCAAAGGCGGTGGTGTGCTGGGCCGTCACGCTCTGACCGGGCCAGCGGTTCATCAGGGTGCCGAACAGGGCGGTGGGCTGGCCGCAGCTGCAGGCCAGGTGCTCAAGCAGATGGGTGGTGGTGGTCTTGCCGTTGGTTCCGGTCACACCGATCAGCTTCAGGCGCTGGCTTGGGTCCTGCCAGAACGCCGCGGCCAGCAGGCCGGCCCAGCGCGACACCGGCTCGGCCACCACGAGCACAGGGTCGCCGTCGGCGGGGGGGCGAGCCTCGGCGGCGCCACGGCCGATCACCGCAGCCACGGCACCGGCCTGCAGGGCCTCCGGCCAGAAGCGCCCACCATCCGCGGAGGTGCCGGGCAGGCCCACGAACAGGGTGCCGTGCCCCACCCGGCGTGAATCGCAGCTGACCCCGCTCACCTCGGCATTGGCCAGGCCGGGGGGCACGCCCAGTCCGGTCTGACGCAGCAGGGGATGCAGCCGTTGGGTCATGGATGCCGGCATCGGGGGCAACGGGCCCGTTCTAGGCGGATGTGGCCGGGAAAACGTCGCCGCGGTCACCAGTCCCGTGAGCCTCAGCCAAGACCCCCTGATCCTGGAGCCAGCGGCGCAGAGCCTGGGCGCTCAGCCGCGGGGACGGCCGCGGCAGTTCCCGCTCGCCGGCGTCGCTCGGCAGCAGCAGCACCGGCACCTCCAGGCCGTAGCGGGCCTGCAAGACGGCATCGCCATCCACATCCCGCAGCTCCAGCGGGATCTGCAGCAACCGCAGCTTCTCCTCCAGCCCCTCGCAGAGGCAGCAGCCCCGGCGGGTGAGCAGCACGAGGGCGGCCGTGGCGGAATCACTGGGCATGTCAGTCCGGCACGGGGTCGCAGCCGCAGGGGGTGAACGGGTGGCAGCGCAGCAGCCTGCGGGCCGTGAGCCAGCTGCCGCGCCAGGGGCCATGGCGTTCGATCGCCTCCAGCCCGTAGGCGCTGCAGCTGGGGATGAAGCGGCAGCGGGGTGGCCCCAGCAGCGGCGAGATCCAGCTGCGGTAGGCGGTGATCAGGGCGAGCAGGAACCCTTGCAGCAGGCGATTCATCGGGGCGCGCACCGGGCGATAGGATGGCCGGCTGGCATGGTCTCAGCCAGCGCTGCAGGGGATTCCCTCCCATGCTCGCAGGCCGCTCCAGCCTGGATCAACCTGAACACCGTTCTCCATGTCTCGCTACCGCGGCCCTCGTCTGAGGATCACGCGGCGCTTGGGAGACCTTCCCGGTCTCACCCGTAAGTCCGCCAAGCGGTCTTATCCCCCCGGTCAGCACGGCCAAGCCCGTCGCAAGCGCTCCGAATACGCAATCCGCCTCGAGGAGAAGCAGAAGCTTCGCTTCAACTACGGCATCTCCGAACGTCAGCTGGTTCGCTACGTCAAGAAAGCCCGGGCCCAAGAGGGTTCCACGGGTACCAACCTGCTGAAACTGCTCGAGAACCGTCTCGACAATGTTTGCTTCCGTCTGGGTTTTGGTCCCACCGTCCCCGGTGCCCGTCAGCTGGTGAACCATGGCCACGTGACCGTGAACGGCCGCGTCGTGGACATCCCCAGCTACCAGTGCAAGGCCGGTGATGTGGTTGCCATCCGCGAGCGCAAGCAGAGCAAGAAACTGGCTGAAGCCAACCTGGAATTCCCAGGCCTGGCCAACATCCCGCCCCACCTTGAGCTCGACAAGAACAAGCAGGTCGCCAAGGTGATCAGCAAGTGCGAGCGCGAGTGGGTCGCCCTTGAGATCAACGAACTGCTGGTGGTGGAGTTCTACTCCCGCAAAGTCTGATCTATTCGGATCACGTCATTCGGATACGTTTCCGGATCACGCAACAGCTGTTCTCCTGCGGCCCTCGCTTCGGCGGGGGCTTTTTTGTGGGAAGGCACCATACCGGTGCCGGGGCACATCGCGGTGCCGGTGCACATCGCGGTGCCGGCGCACATAGCGGCGGCTCGGTCGCCCTTCGGCAAGCCGACAACGCATCAAGTCCTGCCGATCGTTGCTGTCGCCATCTGTGGCAGCTGGTTTACCATCGGCCCGCTCTGTCTGCACCCTTGATGCCATTCAGCTCAACCGGTTTCCGCTGCGCGATGCCAGGGCTCGTGGCCTTGGCTCTGGCCTCCAGCAGCGTTGGTCCTGTGAAGGCTGAGGGTGCGGATCAGGCTGCCCCTGTGGCAGCCCCTGCAGCGAATCCCGCAACGAATCCCGCAACGAAGGCTGACGCAAAACAGGCAGGCTCGCCTGAGGCGGATGCAGATGAATCTCTGGCGGAAAAAGCGCAGAATCCAATCGCTAATCTGATCAGCCTGCCCTTCCAGAACAACACCACATTCGGCCTGGGTCCCAACCAGGATCGGGTTCTGAATGTGCTCAACATCCAGCCGGTTGTGCCCTTTGCGCTGAGTAAGGATCTCAACCTTGTGACGCGCACCATCCTGCCGGTCGTGAGCCAGCCAGCCTTTGCTGGCCAGCAGCGCACGGGCCTCGGTGATATCAACCCCAGCTTCTTCTTCGTGCCCAAACCAAGGGGAGCCTGGACCCTCGGTTTTGGCCCCACACTGTTGCTTCCGACCGCCACCGATCAGTCGCTCGGATCAGGCCAATGGGGGGCGGGCCCTGCCGGAGTGGCGGTGTACACCAAAGGGGCCTGGGTTGCGGGAGCCCTGGTGAATCAGATCTGGTCGTTTGCCGGCGATCGTGATCGTTCCGCCGTGAGCGCCTTTCTCGTGCAGCCGTTCTTGAACTACAACCTGCCGGGAGGCTGGTATCTGGTGAGTGGGCCGATCATCACCGCCAACTGGCAAAGCACGAGCGGGCAATGGATCCTGCCCGTGGGCGGCGGCGTTGGCCGGCTGTTTCGCGTGGGGCGCCAGCCCATGAACGCTTCCATCCAGGCCTACGGCAATGTGATCAAGCCCGATGGCTTCGGGGGCGTGACCGTGCGGGCTCAGATTCAGTTCCTCTTCCCCGCAGGGGGATCCTGAACCTGACCCTGGCGCTCAGCCGTTGATCAGGGTTTCGATCGCCGCGGTGATGTCGGCCTGACGCATCAGAGATTCGCCCACCAGCACCGCGTCAGCGCCGGCGCTCTGCACACGATCGAGATCGTCGCGCGTGAACAGGCCCGATTCGCTCACCAGCAGGCAGCCCCTGGCGCGGATCTGCTCGCCGTAGCGTTCGGTGAGCTGCTCCGTGGTGGCCAGATCGGTGTGGAAGGTGGCGAGGTCGCGGTTGTTGATGCCGATCAGCTGCACGCCCTCGAGGGCCAGCACCCGCTCCAGTTCGGCGGCGTCATGCACCTCCACCAGCACCGCCAGCCCCAGGCTGCGGGCCACCTTGAGCAGGTAGGCCATGTCCACATCGGTGAGGATCGCGGCGATCAGCAGGGCGGCATCGGCGCCGGCGGCGCGGGCCTGATACAGCTGATAAGGGCTGAGGACGAAGTCCTTGCACAGCAGCGGCAGGTCCACCACCTGGCGCACCTGCACCAGCACCTCAAACCCGCCCTGGAAGAACTGTTTGTCGGTTAGTACCGACAGGCAGCTGGCGCCGCCGGCGGCGTAGCAACGGGCGATTGCCTCGGGATCGAAGTTGTCCCGGATCACGCCCTTGCTGGGGCTGGCCTTCTTGATCTCGGCGATCACCGCCGGTTTGCGGCAGGAGGCCTTGAGGGCCGCCACGAAATCGCGCGGCGGGGGCAGCTCGGCCACCTGCTTCTTGAGCTGCTCGAGGCTGACGCGATCGCGGGCCACCGTGATCTCGCGGTCCTTGGCCCAGACGATCGCCTCGAGGATGTTGCGGGGTTCGCTGTCCTCGTGGGGGATGGCGTACTCGAGGTGCGCCACCTTCACTTTCGGATTGGGCGGCCGACGGCGGATTTCCATGGTGCTCAACCTGCCACCGCCATGGCGGCCTGCTTGTAGGCCACTTCCACCACTTCGCTGAGCGTGGGGTGGGTGTGCACCTCGTTGGCCAGCTGCTTCACGCTCTGGCGGCGGGCCACGGCGTTGGCGATCTCCTGGATCAGGTCGGCCGCGTGCAATCCATAGATGTGGGCGCCGAGCACTTCGCCGCTGGCCTTGTTGAACAGCAGCTTCATCAGGCCGTCGCTCTCCAGCTCCGCCAGGGCCTTGGAGTTGGCCTTGAAGTAGCTGCGCACCAGACCCAGCTCGAATCCGTCCTTCGCCGCCAGCTCCTTGGCATCGGCTTCGCTCAGGCCCACCGAGCTGATTTCGGGGTGCGTGAAGGTGGCCGCAGGGATCGAGCGGTAGTCGATCGTGCGCGGGTGGCCGAGGATGTTGTCCACCGCCACGGTGCCCTGGGCGGCGGCGGTGTGGGCCAGCATCATCTTGCCGGTCACGTCGCCCACGGCCCAGAGGTGCGGCACGGGGGCACCATTCACCAGCACGCGCAGCTGATCATCCACGGGGATGAAGCCGCGGTTGGTCTCGATGCCGCAGGCCTCCAGGTTCAGCCCCTTGCTGCTCGGCACCCGGCCGGTGGCCACCAGCACCGCATCCACCTCCAGGGTTTCCACCGGCTCGCGGGTCTGCATGTCCACCAGTTCGATCTGGACCGGGGCACCCGGCTTGATCGATTTCGCCAGCACGCCGGAGCGGGCATCGATCTCGCGCCCCTCGATCAGGTTGCGGGCGGCGATCTTGGCGATGTCGGGATCGAAGGTGGGCATCACCCGATCCAGGGCCTCGATCATCGTGACTTCGCAGCCCAGAGCGGTGTACACATCGGCAAATTCCAGGCCGATGTAGCCGCTGCCGATGATCGCCAGCCAGCGCGGCAGCCACTCCAGGCTCACAGCCTCGTCGCTGGTGAACACGGTGCGGCCGTCCGTTTCGATGCCGGGGGGCACAAACGGATCGGAGCCGGTGGCGATGATCACGTCGCGGCCGCTGAGCACGCGGTCGACGCCGTTGATCTCACGCACACCCACCTTCTGGGGCCCCTCCAGCCGGCCCGTGCCGCGGATGATCGCGACGCCGGCGCGCTCGAGCGTTTTGGTGAGGTTGGTGCGGATCGTGGCCACCAGCTGATTGGCGTGATCGGCGATCTTCTGGCGCTCGAAGCGCACCGGGGCCGCATGGATGCCGAAGCCCTTGAGGTGTTCAACGTCTGCCAGTTCGCGCACCCGGCCGCTGGCGGCCAGCAGCGCCTTGGAGGGCACGCAGCCGCGGTTCACGCAGGTGCCGCCCATGTCGCGGCTTTCGATGATCGCCGTGCGCAGGCCGTGGTCGGCGGCGTGCTTGGCCGCATCGAAGCCGCCGTAGCCGGCGCCGATGACGATCACATCGAAATCGAAGCTGCCCTCGCTCACCGGATGCTTGCTCAGTTGGCGGGCATTCTCTCCTGTCAGGGGACTCAGCCCCGCTGACATTGCTGCCGCCAGCGTTCGAGCAGCAGTGGCCCGGCTGCCACCGCCACGTTCAGGGATTCCACCGCGGTGCTGTGGGGGATGGTGACCCGCTGGCTGGCCAAGGCCGCCAGCTCGGGGTGCAGGCCGGCGCCCTCATTGCCCAGCAGCAGCACCGTGGGTCTGGTCCAGTCCAGTTGCCAATAGGGGAGTGGCGGCTCCGCTCCGGCGGCAGCTCCCTCCACCAGGGTGGCCACGAGCTGGTGGCCGGTGCTGAGGGCGCCTTCCAGCAGCGGCCTGAGAGCAGCCCGATCGGCTTCGCGCCGCAGGGGCAGGGCCAAGGCGGCCCCGGCAGAGGCCCGCAGCACCTTCGGCTGCCAGGGGTCGGCGCCGCCGGCCAGCCACACCTCCTTCACGCCGGCCGCCAGGGCGGTGCGCAACAGCGTGCCGAGATTGCCGGGGTCCTGCAGCTGATCGAGGGCCAGCACGAAGCCACCTCCACCCTCACCTCCACCGCTGGCCTGCGGCAGGGCTGCGGTTGGCAGGGTGAGCACCACGCCATCGGGGTGCTCGGTGGTGGCCACCGCCGCCAGGACCTCCTCGCTCACCGGCTGCACCGTTGGCGCACCCGGCGGCAGCAGGCCGTCGTGGCGTTCCAGCCAGGCCGGCGTGGCCAGGATCCGCTCGGGCTGCAGCCCCAGCCGCCTCACCTCCTGCAGCAGATGGGTTCCTTCCAGCAGCAGCAGCCCCTGCTCACGCCGCCCCCGGGGCTGATGCAGCGCCCGCAGGCGGGCCACCAGGGGATTGCGGCGACTGGTGATCAGCTCCACGGGCGTTCGGTACCGCAGGGGCCTCAGAAACTCTGGTGGCGGCGCACATGCAGGCCTTCGCCGACCACCAGCTTGTGCTCCTGCAGATCCAGACCCCGCACCGCGGCCACCTCACCCTTGAGTCCCTCGGCGGTCAGGTTCTTGATCAGCTCCTTGATCAGGATGTCTTCGATGGTGTTCTGATCGAAGGCATCAGGTGTGAGCGCCTCGAGGAACTTGCCCAGCTTGGAGGCCATCACCTCGGAGGCATTGGTGATCTTGAGAACGAGCATTGCGCCGGTCCGGGGAGAAGGCTGCGGGGGGCAGTCTGCTCGGCAGCAGCAATGCCCCCCTGGTCACAGCCCCACGCTGGACACGGGAGTCCCATAGCGCAAGCACCACACGGCCGGGTCACACCCGTGGCA
>Ga0310334_100319_pt1 | contig 13767 bp, 12 predicted proteins | sample LakMicMIDCLREDC7_FD_195548 | JGI IMG/M metagenome (GOLD analysis project Ga0310334, IMG submission 195548) | Enriched freshwater cyanobacterial communities from Lake Michigan, Michigan, United States - MI23.DCL.RED.C7 (v2) (version 2) | ecosystem: Environmental > Aquatic > Freshwater > Lake...
GCGCTGGGGACGCCTGGGCGGAGGGGGGCGGTTTCGAGCGGCATGAACTGGCTTTTCAGCCATGGGCGAAGCCCCCAGCGGGCTGCTCCGGGCCATGGCCATGGGCGTTTGCCCTTGGAATGCTCCGAAATCCCCTGTTAGCTGCCAGCCTGCCAGGGCAGGTCCATCGCTGGTGGCGTCAAGGGATGCGAGTTCGGCTGCGGCGTTTTTCCCTCACCAAGGCCGTGCCCCTGGCGATCAGCCGGGGCACCACGGCCGCGGTGGAGCACCTGCTGGTGGAGGTCGAGCAGGACGGCCTGATTGGCAGGGGCGAAACCGGCGGCTTTGACACCGGCCTGCGCGCCTACGAGACCGACGCCATCGCCGCCGAGCTGGCGGCCCTCGTGTCCGAACTCGAGCCCCTGGCCCCCGAGCCCCTCCAGGCCCTCGAACCCCTGTTGGCCCGCCTGAGCCCGCCGGCCCGCTGCGGCCTGGACCTGGCCCTGCACGACTGGTGGGGCCAACGGCTGGGGCAGCCGCTCCACCGGCTCTGGGGGCTGGATCCGGGGGCCTGTGTCGCCACCAGCGTCACCCTGGGGCTAGGGGAGCCGGCGGCGGTGCTGGCGCGGCTCGAGCGCTGGTGGCAGCAGCTGCCCGCCAGCCGCATCAAGCTCAAGCTCGGCAGCCCCGCCGGATCCGACCACGACCGCGCCCTGGTGCAGGCCGTGACTGAAGCCATGGCCCGGCGCCAGGACCAGCACCAGGGGACGCTGGAGTTGCAGGTGGATGCCAACGGCGGCTGGGACCTGGCCACGGCCCAGGCGATGGTGCCTTGGTTGGCGGACCAGGGGGTGGGTCTGGTGGAACAGCCCCTCGCCGCCCTGGCCGATCCGGTGGCCGATCGGGCCGGATTTGCGGCCCTGGCCGGCCTGGCGCCCTTGGCCCTGGTGGCCGATGAGAGCTGCTGGAATCTGGCCGACCTGCTGCGCCTGGCCCCGGTGGTGGATGGCATCAATATCAAGTTGCTCAAAAGCGGCGGACTCTCGGAAGCCCTGCTGATGGCCCGCTGCGCCCGCCGGCTCGGTCTGGGGGTGATGCTGGGTTGCTATTCGGACAGCAGCCTGTTGAACAGCGCCGCCGCCCAGCTCCTGCCCCTGGTGGAATGGCCCGACCTCGACAGCCATCTCAACCTGGTGGATGACCCCTTCCTGGGGGCCGTGCTCGAGGGGGACTGCCTCCGGCCCTCGCCCCTGCCGGGCCTGGGGGTCCACTGGACCCCGGGCGCCGGGGACGCTGCCACCCAGGTCGATGACGACGGGCCCAAGGTCGCTGGGTCCAAGGTGACAGGGTCCAAGGTGACTCGGGCTAAAACCGCCCCAGCCAAAGCCGCACCATCCAAACCCCCTCGATCCAAAACCGATGGGTCCAAGGCCGCCGGAGGCCGCAAGTCCCCAAGCGGCCCGTCCAAGGACAACTCCAAAGCCAAAGCCAAGGGCCCAGAGGCCTGATGCTCAGCGCCTCCGCCCCCCTGGTGCTGCTGCTCCATGGCGGCCTGGACAACCTTTCTGGCAAGACAGGCCTGGCCCTATTGCGCTATCGCCCCGGCCCGATCCTGGCCGTGGTGGATCCGGCCCATGCCGGCGCCGATCTGGAGGCGATCACCGGGATCCCCCGCGCCGTGCCCATCGTGGCCTCCATGGCCGAGGCCCTACCCCTGCTGGGCACCCAAGGCCAGGGACCGGGCCAGGGCCAGGGGGGCGAACGGCCCGTGGCCGTGGTGGGGCTGGCCCCTTCCGGCGGGATCCTGCCGGCCGAGATGGCAGGCGATCTGCTGCTAGCCCTGCAGGCCGGCCTGAACCTGGCCAGTGGCCTGCACAGCCGCCTCGGCGACGATCCGGTGCTGGCCGCCGCCTGCCGGGAGCCAGGGCAATGGATCTGGGACCTGCGGCAGGAACCACCTGGCTTAACCGTGGCCACGGCCCTGGCGGCCGGCCTGCCCTGCCGCAGGCTTCTGGCCGTGGGCACCGACATGGCCGTCGGCAAGATGAGCGCCTGCCTGGAACTGGCGGCGGCGGCCAGGCGGCAGGGGATCGATGCCCGCTTCGTCGGGACGGGTCAAGCCGGCATCCTGATCGCCGGCCAGGGGGTTCCCCTCGATGCGGTGCGGGTCGACTACGCGGCTGGGGCCGTGGAGGCGGCGGTGCTGGCGGCCGCCCTAGGGGCCGGGCCATCCAGTTTGGTGCTGGTGGAGGGCCAGGGTTCCCTCTGCCATCCAGGCTCCACCGCCACCTTGCCGCTGCTGCGGGGCAGCCAGCCCAGCGACCTGCTGTTGGTGCACCGCGCCGGCCAACGCTTGGTACGCACCCGTCCCGGGGCCGCTGCCGTGGCGATCCCGCCCCTGGCCGAAGTGATCGCCGCCTACGAGGCCGTGGCCGCCCTAGGCCGGCCTGCTGGCGCCCCCGCCCCCCGGGTGCGGGCGATCGCCCTCAACACCGCTGGCCTGGATCCGGCCGGGGCCGAAACGGCCCTGGCCCAATGCCAGGAGTCGGCGGGACTGGTCTGTGACGATCCCGTGCGTCACGGTGGGGCGAAATTATTAAGGGCCTTGCTTGCCTCCCCCGCTGTGACCGCGCCGTGATCCCCCCCCAGCCGCCGCCGTTGCCGCCCCCGGGGTTAAATCCCGAGTTCCGCATCGGACCGATCCGGGCGGCCATTGACCAGTTGATCGCCGAGGCCAGTGCCAGCAATACGGGGGTGGCCACCCTGGCCGACCTGACCGCGAAGGCAGCACGACTGCTGGTGGGGGGCGGCCTGCCCCTCGATCGCCTCAGCCTGTCGGTGATCCCGCTCCAGAGCGGCCACGACGGCGTCCAGTACTGGTGGGAGCTAGAGCAGATCGATGCGGTGCGCTCCTTCCACCGCACGGCCGATTATTTCGAGGAGGAACATCGCCGCAACACGGTCTTCAAGCACCTGCGCGAGACGGGGGAACCGCTGCGCTTGCGCTTGGAGTCGCTGCCGATTGAGTCGATCGCCTTTGATTTCCTGGTCAAACTCAAACGGGAGGGATTCACCGATTACCTGGCCGAATCCCTGTTCAGCGACGGCACCTACCTGGCAGCCCTCACCCTGGCCACCCGGCGCAGCGGCGGGTTCCGCGGATCGGACCTGCAAGAAGTCCAGCGTCTGATCGGCACCATGGGGATGGCCGTGGTGACGCGTTTCCGCGAACGGGCCAAGCTCAATGCCTGGAGTGATCCCCTCACGGGCCTGATCAACCGACGGCGGCTGGAACAGCGCCTTGCCGAAGCCTTCGAGGCCAAGTTAGCGATCAGCCTGCTGCTGTTCAATCTCGATGACTTTGGGGCCTACAACACCCAATTCGGCCATTTCTGCGCCGACGATTGCCTGCTGGCGGTATCCCGGGTGCTGCTGGCCGCCAGCGCTGGCAATACCCATTTGCCGGCCCGCTTCGGCGGCGACATCTTTGCCCTAGTGCTGGCGGGGGCCCAGGCCGGGGAGGCCGAGGCCATCGGCCGCCAGGTGATGGCCCAGGTGCTGGCCCTACGGCTGGCCCACCCCGGCTCGAGCGGGTCGCCCTTCATCACCGTGAGGGTTGGCCTCGCCGTGGTGACCCCGCAGGATGGCCGTGCCACCGACCTGGTCAGCCGGGCCCAAGAGGCCCTGGCGGCGGCCAAAGAAGCGGGTGGGAACTGCCTCATCCGGCTCTAATCGGTTCGGCTCAGGCTTGTTGGGGTGTCGAAGCGCCAGGGAATTGGGGCAGATCCGCGCCGTTTGGTCAAAAAAAAGCCCGATCCTTCAGGATCGGGCCGGTCGTTCCGAAGGAACAGGGCGAGCGAGGGGACTTGAACCCCCGAATGGCGGAATCACAATCCGCTGCCTTAACCACTTGGCGACGCCCGCCATGGCTAAGCCATCCTATCAAGGGGTCCTCACTGTCCTTGGCTGCGCCAGGGGTCCTTCTCTTGATGTCGCCGTCGTCCTCCCGTTGGTCCTGGGTCCTCTGGCCCGGATTGATCAGTGCCGCCGTGGCGACCCTGGCCTGGAGCAATCCGCCCCCAAGGGACTTTGAGGACTTCGCCGCCGACCAGCTGGTGAACCTGGCAGTGAAGGAGGTTTGCGGGCCCCAGGGAATGCCCATGCTGCTGCAACTGGTGGTCCAGGACTGCCCCAAGCTGATGCTCAGCCAGCGCCAGACCCTCGGCTCCCTGGCCAGCCAGGCCAGTCACCGCTGGAATTTCGGTTTGTTCAGCCTCTACCGCACCGACCTGGGCGGCCCGACCGGTCTGCCGGGCCTAGCGCTGCCCCGGTACCGGGCCCTGACCCTGGCCGGAGCGGGTCAGTTTCTGGTGCTCCACACCAATACTGATACTGATCCGGGTTCGTCCCGATGACGGCACCCGCTGCTGCCAGGACTGCCAGCGAGGGGGCCAACGATGGGTCCCCCGGCCGCCGCTGGCTACCGCCCCTGCGCCTGCCACGGTCCCTGCTGGATCCGACCCTGACAAACCTGCCGGCGGGCAACGGCGAGGGGTTGGTCACGGTGCGCCTGGCCATCGACGCTGGTCGCATCGGCGCCATCGAGGCCATCCCCGAGGGTCCTGGCCAGGCCGCCTCTCCCTTGGCGATCACGCCGCCGGTGGATGCCCACGTCCATCTGGATAAGGCCTTCAGCTGGAGCGCCTTCCCGAACCAATCGGCCACGATGGCGGCGGCCCTGGCCGCCAATGGCCGCGAAGCGGAGCAGCGCTCGGCCGACCAGGTGCTGGAGCGGGGCGAAGCGGCCCTGGATCGGGCCTGGCGCTATGGCCTCAGGGGCCTGCGCAGCCATGTGGACAGTGCCGGTCCGGCGGCCGCGCCGAGCTGGCAGGCCCTGCTGGAGCTGCAGCAGCGCTGGCGGGGCCGCCTGGAGTTGCAACTGGTGGCCCTGGTGCCGATCGCCTACTGGTCGAGCCCGGCAGGGCTGGAGTTGGCCCGGCAGGTGGCCGGCACGGGCGGACTGTTGGGGGGGGTGCTGGGGCCGCCCTTCCGCAGGAGCGCCAGCGATGGCGAGCACCTCCTCGCCCTGCTGCGCCTGGCCGAACGGCTGGGCTGCCCTGTGGACCTGCATGTGGATGAGGGGTCGGCCGCCCCGGGGGCCGGCGTGGCCCTGCTCACCGGCCTGATCGAGCGCCAGGGCTGTGGCGTGCCCGTGACCTGCAGCCACGCCAGCAGCATGGGCCTGATGCCCCTAGGTCCCCGGATCCAGCTGGCGGAACGGATGGCGGCCGCGGGCCTGCAGGTGGTGGCCCTGCCCACCACCAACTTCTGGCTGCTCGGCCACCAGGACGGCCTCACCACCCCGGAGCGGCCCCTGGCGCCGATCCGGCTGTTGCAGCAGGCGGGGGTGCCCGTGGCCCTGGGCGGTGACAACGTGCAGGACCCCTGGTATCCGGGCGGCGATTTCGATCCGATCGAGCTGCTGCGCTTTGCCGCGCCGGCGGCCCAGCTGGCCCCCTGGCGGCGCCTGGGGCTGGCGCCCTTCACCAGCGCGGCCGCCCGGCTGATGGGCCTGGCCTGGGACGGGGTGCTACGGCTGGGATCCCCGGCCGACCTGGTGGTGCTGGGCGCCAGCAGCTGGAGCGAGCTGCTGGCCCGGCCGGCCCAGCGGCGGGTGCTGCGGGCCGGGGAGTGGCTCCAGCCGCCCGCCGCGGAAGCCCCCCAGCCCCTACTCACCCCATTTGCAGCCAGGGTTGGCCCCTGAGCCACCGCCACCGATGACCTTGCCCGCCTGCCCCCCCAACGATCCGGCCAGACCGAGGCCCGTTCTGCCGACTGACCTGCCCGGGCCCCTGCCGCCCCTGGCGAGCGAGGCCCAGCTCCTGGCCCTGGAAGGGGATCTGCTGGCCGCTGGGCTGGCCCCCCTGCGCCAGCCCCAGGACCTGGCCCGGGGCTCCGCCGATGCCTTCGTCTATTCGCCGGTGTTGACGCCCCTCCTGGAGGGCTGCCGCGCCCAGATGCTGGTACGGGTCCAGAGCGTAGATGGGGTTCTGAGGGTGGCGGCGGCCTGTGGCCGCCAGGGGGTGAGCCTCACCCTGCGGGGCGCTGCCACGGGCAACTACGGCCAGTGCGTGCCCTTGGCCGGAGGTCTGGTGCTCGATCTCACCGGGCTCAAACGGCTGCGGAACCTCGATGGCGACACCGGCGTGGTCACGGCTGAGGCGGGAATCCTGCTCGAGGACCTGGACCAGCAGCTCCAAGCCCAGGGTCGGGCCCTACGGCTGGTACCCAGTACCTACCGCAGCGCCAGCCTGGGGGGCTTCATCGCCGGGGGCTCCGGTGGCATCGGCTCCCTGCGCTGGGGCTTCCTGCGCGATGCGGGCCACCTGCTGGGGCTGGAGCTGGTGACCCTGGAGCCCCAGCCGCGCCTGCTGAACCTGGATGCCACCGCAGCGCGGGCGATCAACCATGCCTATGGATGCAATGGCATCATCACGGCCCTGAGTCTGGCCACCACCGAGGCGGTGGCCTGGAGCCAGCTGGTGATTGGCTTCGACGCCTGGGAGGCGGCCCTGGCGGCGGCCCAGCAGCTGCCGGCCTCGGCCCTCCTCCTCAATGGCCTTTGCCTGTTGGAGGCCCCCGTGGCGGCCCAGCTGCCCTGGCCCAGCGGCTGCGAGCCCGCCCAGGGCCAGGAGCACCGGCTGCTGCTGCTAGCCGCCCCTGGGGCAGTGGGCCCGATCGAAGCCTGGCTGAAGGAGCTGGGCGGGGAGATCCTCTGGCAGGCGCCCCAGGGAGCCAGCCGCGGGGTGCCCTTGCGGGAGCTCTGCTGGAACCACACCACCCTGCACCTGCGGGCCCGCGATCCCGGCTGGACCTACCTGCAGCTGCTCCTGCCCCAACCGGAAGCGCCCTGCCTGGAGGCCCTCAAGGCAACCTGGGGGGACGCCCTGCTCTGGCACCTGGAGGCTGTGCGCTCGGGCGGCAACCAACGGCTGGTGGCCCTGCCGCTGGTGCGCTGGCAGGGAGCCGGGGCCCTAGAGCGGCTGATCGACCAGAGCCGCCAGCTGGGGGCGGTGCTGTTCAACCCCCACGCGATCACGGTGGAGGAGGGTGGCCTGGGGGGGGTAGACGCCGAGCAGGTGGCCGCCAAGGCCGCCTACGACCCGGCCGGCCTGCTCAATCCCGGCAAGTTGCGCGGCTGGCTCGAGCGCCAGGCTGGCGCGGCAGTCCAGGAGCGGCCCTAGGCGCTCAAGCGGCCTAACAGCCCAAGCTTTCCCTGGTATCGGCGCCACTGACCGGGTTGGTGCCTGTGGCCGAGCGGCAGAGCTGGCGCTGGCTGGCCCGATCAATGAGGGCATCGCTGAAATCGGCGTTCTCGATGCGGGCACCGCCAAAGCGGCTGCCCGAGGCAATCGCCCCGCGCAGGATGGCGCCCCGCAGGTCGGTGTCGCTGAAATCGGCCCGGTCCATCAGGGCGTCGGTGAGGTCGGTGCCGTTGAAGTCGGCGGCGGGGAAGGCCGCCTGGGTGAGGATCGCGCCGCTGAGGTCGGCCCCGGCAAAGTTGGCGCCCCGGCCCACCACCCCGGCAAAGGAGCTGTTGGCCAGCGCCTGGCCATGGAAATCCTGGCCGCTCTGGTTGGTGAGGGTGTAATCGACCTTCTCAAAGGCCCAACCGGCCCCGGGCTGGGCCAACAGCACGGCCATCAGCACGGCAGACAACACCACCGGCAACGCCCTAGCCCACAGCCCCCAAAGCCCCCGGCCCAGGTCGGGCCTCGCACACCCATGGGGGAATCCCCCAGGCAGCGGAGATCCGCCCCAGGGATCAGGCCCGAATCGACGCGAAGGCTGGGCCATGGCATGCCGTGGGCAAAGGGGCTGGGGGCTGGAGCAGCGTCGATCCAAGCGAGCGCTCCAGCACGCTCATCCTGGCCCTGCTGGGGCCGGATCGAGCAAGGGGATCAGGGCCCCGAGCAGATACAGGGAACCGGCCACAACCGGGAGGGCCGTGGCGGGTTCCGAGCGCCCGCCAGCCCCTGGAGAGGCCAGCTCGCCGGCCCCGGGCTCGCTCCCCGCCCGCTGGTGCAGCCAGGCCAGGCCTTCGGCAGGATCGGCCACCGGCCGCAGTTGACAGGCCAATGCGGGGCAGGCGGCCACCAGATCGGCGGCACTCCAGCTGGCGTGCTCCGGCAGGGGGGTGATGGCCGCCTGGTCGCCGGGGGCCAGCAGGTCCCGCACCATGGCCGCGCCTTGCTTGTGGCGCTGGATCCCCAGCAACCATCGGCGCCCGCCCGCCCCCCAGGGGGCCCGCTCCCCCTGGTCCAGCTCCTGGCGAAGGGCGCTGGCGGCCGGCGGGTTGTGGGCCCCATCGAGGAGCAGGGGCTGGCCCCGATAGGCGCGGATCTCCAACCGGCCAGGCCAGCGGGCCTGCGCCAGGCCCCGCCCAATCGCGCCCGCCTCGATGCCCCAGCCCAGCTCCCCCAGGGCCTGGGCCATGGCGACGGCCACGGCCCCATTGCGACGTTGCAGATCGCCGGCCAGGCCGAGGCGAGGCCCGCCCGAAGACTCGGGCGGTAATGGTTCCACCCAGCGCAACTCCGTGCCCACCCTCCGGGCCTGGTCGGTAAGAACGGCGGCCACCGCCGGCTCCTGGGGGGCGCTAACAGCGATCGCCCCCGGCTGGAACACCCCAGCCTTTTCGAAGGCGATCGCCTCCAGGCTGGAGCCCAAGTATTCGCAATGGTCCAGGCCGATGCTGGCCAGGCCAATCACGCGGCGGTCGGGATGGAGGGTGGTGGCATCAAGGCGACCGCCCAGGCCCACCTCCAGGATCGCCAGCTGCACAGCTTCGGCCGCGAGGCGATCAAAGGCGGCGGCCGTGAGCAGTTCAAAGGGGGTGAGGTGGAAGGCGCTAGCGATCGGACGCCAGCGGCCCAGGTCGGCGCGGAGCTCGGCGGCGGTGATCCAGCGCTCGCCCAGCTGCAGGCGTTCACACCAGCTGAGCAAATGGGGGGAGCGGTAGACGCCGTAGTGCAAACCGGCCTCCGCCAGGATCGCCGCCAAGAACGTGCAGATCGACCCCTTGCCGTTGGTGCCCGCCACCTGCACGGCAGCAAAGCGGCGCTCCGGATGGCCACCGGCCGCCAGGGCCCCGGCCAGCCGTTCGAGGCCGAGGTCCACACCGCGGCTGGCAAAGGGTTCGAGCAGATCCTCCAGATCCACCGGCGCCGGCAGGCCCAAACCCACCTAGGCCGCTTCCTTGGTCAGAGCCTGGTTGGCTGGGGCGGCGGCCGCCCGACTGGCCACCAGGCGGGTGAGGGCCGCTTCAAAGCGCTGCACAGCCAGCCGCAGCTGGCGCGGCTTAATCACCAAAGGCGGCACGAACCGCACCACCGCAGGCCCGGCAGGCACGAGCAACAACCGATGGGCCATGGCCTCGGCCACCAGCTCGGCGGCGGTCACGCCCTCGGGCTGCAGCACTAGGCCCTGCAACAGACCCCAGCCCCGCACCCCGGCCAACTGCTGGGGATGGCGGTCCACCAGCTCGCCCAACAGGCCCGCGAGCAGCTCGCCCATGCGCCCGGCGTGGGCCACCAGCTGGCGCCGCTCCAGCTCGGCCACCACGGTGAGGCCGGCGCGGCAGGCAAAGGGATTGCCCCCGAAGGTGCTGGCGTGTTCCCCAGGGCGAAGCACGTCGGCCCGGCGGTTCACCGCCAAGACCCCAATCGGGATCCCGCCACCCAGGCCCTTGGCCAGGGTGAAGGCATCGGGCTCCACGCCCAAGTTCTGGTAGCCCCAGAGGCAGCCGCTGCGGCCGACCCCCACCTGCACCTCATCGAAGATCAGCAGGATGTCGCGCTCATCGCAGAGCTGGCGGACCCGGGCGAAAAAGGCCGGATCGCCAGGATTGACGCCCCCTTCTCCCTGCAGCGGTTCCAGCAGCACGGCCGCCACCCTGGGCCCCTCGGCCTCGCACTCCTGGAGCAGGGCTTCAAAGGCGGCCGTGTCGTTGTAGGGGAAGAAGCGAAACCCCTCCACCATGGGCTCGAACCCCTGGTGGTACTTGGGCTGGCCCGTGGCACTCACCGCCGCCAGGGTGCGGCCGTGGAAGCTGGCCTGGGCCGTGAGGATCACCGGCCGCTCGATGCCGCGGCGGGTGTGGCCGTATTTGCGGGCCAACTTGATCGCCGCCTCGTTGGCCTCAGCCCCCGAATTGCAGAAAAACACCCGATCGGCGCAGCTGTGGCCGGTGATCCAGCCCGCCAGCTGCTCCTGCTCCGGGATCCGGTAGAGGTTGGACACATGCTGCAACCGCCCCAGCTGGCGGCTGAGCGCCTTCTGCATGGCCCGGTTGCTGTGGCCCAGGGTGCAGGTGGCGATGCCCGCCACGCAGTCGAGGTACCGGCGGCCCTGGTCATCCCAGAGCCAGCAACCCTTGCCCTTCTTCAGGGTCAGGGGATAGCGGCTGTAGGTGTCCATCACGGGATGGACTGGCATTGGGGGGATGGGAGCGGTGGGACTCGAACCCACAAACCCGAAGGCGCTCGATTTTGAGTCGAGTCCGTCTACCAATTCCGGCACGCTCCCTTGATCCCGATCTTAGGGGAGCCTCCGGATCGAGGCGCCCACCCCATTGAGCTTGCCTTCCAGATCGGCATAGCCCCGATCCAGATACTCCAACCCCTGAACCGAGGTAACCCCATCCGCCGCCAGGCCGGCCAGCACCATGGCGGCCGAGGCGCGCAGGTCGCTGCCCTGGACCGGGGCGCCACTGAGGCGGGGCACCCCCTCAATGAAAGCCGTATTGCCCTGGAGCCGGATCGCCGCCCCCATCCGCTGCAGCTCGGCCACGTGCTGCAGGCGATTCTCGAAGATGTTTTCGGTGATCATGCTGGTGCCCTGGGCCGTGGCCAGCAAGCTCATGAAGGGAGCCTGGAGGTCGGTGGGGAAGCCCGGGAAGGGCTGGGTGCGCAGGTCGACGGCACGGATCTCGTCGGCGCTGATCTCCAGGGTGGAGCCATCCATGGTGAGCTTGCAGCCCACGTCCTCGAGCTTGGTGAGCACGGCGCCGAGGTGCTCGGGGATCACCGGACCGACCCGCAGGCGCGAGCGGGTGATGGCAGCGGCGAGCAGGAAGGTGCCCGCTTCGATGCGGTCGGGGATCACGGCGTAATCGGCGCCATGGAGCCGCTCAACGCCCTCAATCGTGATCGTGGTGGTGCCAGCGCCGCGGATCCGCGCTCCCATGGCGCTCAAAAGCCCGGCCAGGTCGATCACCTCCGGCTCGAGGGCCGCGTTGTCGATCACGGTTTCGCCCTCAGCCAGAGCGGCGGCCATCATCAAGGTCTCGGTGGCACCAACGCTGGGGCAATCGAGATGGATCCGCCCCCCGGTGAGGCGACGGCGGCGGCCTGGCACGACGGCGGAAACCACACCGTGGTCGATCGTGACCTGGGCTCCTAGAGCCTTGAGACCTTTGACATGCTCAACCACGGGGCGGGTGCCGATCTGGCAACCGCCGGGAAGGGGCACCTGGGCGATACCGAGGCGGGCCAACAGGGGGCCAATACAAAAGAAGCTGGCCCGCAGGCTATTAACCAATTCGTAAGGGGGAGAGGACTGGTTCAGGCCAGACCCATCCAGTACCAGGCTGTCGGCGGAGCGCTGCACGCCCACGCCCAGGGAGCCGAGGATGTCGCCCATGCCGAGGATGTCGGTGAGGGGCGGCACATTGCGCAGACGCAGGGCATCGGCCGTCAACAGGGAGGCGGTCATCAGCACCAGGGCTGAATTCTTGGCGCCACTCACCTGCAACTCACCGGCGAGGCGGCGGCCACCAGCAATTTCAAGCTGGGGGCTGAGCACCTGAGTAGACGGGACAACCGTCAGGGTCATGGCTTCCGATGTCCCGGGCTGGGTGCCCCATCTTGACGGCCAACCCTGAAGGCGTCCAGACGTCCGGCGCCAGAACTGGCTTGTTTTTGACCGCAAACCCTCCCTAAGGCCTGTTTCCAGGGCCGCTCTGGAGGGGCCAGGGCCATGGGCTATGGTCACTGGGTCGCTGAGGCGACACGCCCGCGGATGTGGCGGAATTGGTAGACGCGCTAGTTTCAGGTACTAGTGGCAGCAATGTCGTGGGAGTTCAAGTCTCCCCATCCGCATACGAAACAAGACTAGGTCAGGCAGTGCCCTGACCAGCTTTTTCGCCCTCCGGTCTTTCCCATCTCTGACTCGGCCACACGCTCGTAGAGCGACCGATTGTTCCAAGCCCGCCCCAAGCCACCGCCAAACTGCTGCAGGCCATTGGTTAGGGTCCAGGTCAGGCCCAAGGCGACTTCATGATCATTCTCAAGATCAGCAATGCTTCCGAGGTGGTGGCCTCCAAGCTCGGCAAATTTCTGCAGGCCCTCACCCCCGATGCCCTCGATCAGGCCTCGGTAGAAGACGTGCTCCTGAAAAAACTGATCGAAAACCTGGCGGCCGAGGGCCTCAAGGGCGAGGTGGCCGCCGTTAAAGGGTTGGACCTGCAGGAGGCCAACCTGGTGATCCAGGGCAACCTGCACGTGCGCCGGCACCACGAGTTCTGAGCCCAAGCCGGGATCGGGGATCGGTGCCCATGACAGGGATGGATGCGGATCCGGGCCAGGGGGGTCTTGAGTTGATTTCCAGCCGGCGCAATCCTCTAGTGGGGCGACTGCGGGCCCTGCACCAGGGGCGCGGACGCCGCGAGCAGCAACGGCTGCTGCTGGAGGGCACCCACCTGCTGCAGGAGGTTCTGCGCCTGGGTCTCAGGCCCGATTGGCTCCTGGCCACCGCCCCCTGGATGGAGCGCCACGACGCGCTGCTCGCCCAGCTTCGGCAAGGAGCCCTGCAGGGTGTCAGCCCCTCAGGGGGGGATTCCGCCCTCCAGCTGCGGGTCGTAAGCGAGGAGGTACTGGCCGCCGTTGCCACCACCGAGCAACCCGATGGCGTCGTGCTGACCCTGCCCCTGGACCAGCTGCCCCGGCCCCGGGCCTGGCCGGCCAGCAACGACCAGCCAGGGGACTCGCTAGATCAGGAGCCGCCCCAGGCCCCCTTTCCCAGTTTTGTGCTGGCCCTCGACCGCCTGCAGGATCCGGGCAACCTGGGCACCCTGCTGCGCTGTGCCTTAGCTGCCGGTGTGGAGGAGGTGTGGCTGGCCGGCGGAGCCGATCCGCACCAGCCCAAGGTGCTGCGGGCCTCGGCGGGGGCGGCCCTGGCCCTGCCCCTGCGGCGGCTACAAAACCTGGCCCCGGCCCTGGCCCAAGCCGCTGGCCAGGGCAGCCAGGTGGTGGCCACGGTGGTGGCAGCGGCAGTGCGGCCCTACTGGGAGCTGGATTGGGGCCAGCCCACGGTGTTGTTGCTCGGCAATGAGGGGGCGGGGCTGGATCCGGCCCTGGTCGCCCTGGCGAGCGAGCGGGTCACGATCCCCCATGCCGCCGCGGTGGAATCCCTGAACGTGGCCCTGGCGGCGGCGCCCCTGCTGCTGGAGCGTTGGCGCCAACGGCTGGGGGGGTGACGGGGGAGAATGCCCCTAACAACCGCAGGGTCCTTCGGTGAGCGCCTCCAGTTCCGATGCCTCCAGCGCCACTGGCTCAGATGGCATGGCCTTTGATTTCGATGTGATCGTGATCGGGGCCGGCTATGGCGGCTTCGATGCGGCCAAACATGCCGCCGACCATGGCCTGCGCACGGCGATCATCGAATCGCGGGACATGGGCGGCACCTGCGTCAACCGGGGCTGCGTGCCCTCCAAGGCCCTGCTGGCGG
>Ga0310334_100321_pt1 | contig 13744 bp, 9 predicted proteins | sample LakMicMIDCLREDC7_FD_195548 | JGI IMG/M metagenome (GOLD analysis project Ga0310334, IMG submission 195548) | Enriched freshwater cyanobacterial communities from Lake Michigan, Michigan, United States - MI23.DCL.RED.C7 (v2) (version 2) | ecosystem: Environmental > Aquatic > Freshwater > Lake...
GATCAGGGTGAGGGATTCGAACAGCTCATCGAAGGTGCCGAAGCCGCCGGGCAGCACCACGAGTGCATCGCTTTCGCGCAGGAAGAACAGCTTGCGGGTGAAGAAGTAGCGGAAGTGAAGCAGTCGCCCCTCGCAGCCGCTCACGTAGCGGTTGGCGTGCTGTTCGAACGGCAGCTCCACGTTCAGGCCGATGCTCTTCTCGCAGCCGGCACCACTGTTGGCGGCCTCCATGATGCCGCCGCCGGCACCGGTCATGACCTCAAAGCCCCGCTCGACGGCCTCAACAGCCAGGGCCTGGGCCAGCCGGTAGGCGGGTTCATCGGGCTGGGTGCGAGCCGACCCAAACACCGTCACCTTTCTCGTGAGTCGGTGCGGTGCGAACACCTGGAAGCCGTCGCGGATGTCGGCGAGGGCGCCGCTGATCAGCCGCCAGTCATCACTGTCGCGGCTGTTGCGGGCGATCTCCAGCAGGGTGACGATGCTGCGTTCGATGGAGCGCCGCTGTGGGTGATCCTGTAGCTGGGCTTCCAGGGCCTGCAGCGGGCTCTGCTCCATCGGCGCCGACCTCAGGCTCTGCGATTCAGAGGTACTTACTGATCGTGCCGGAGAGGGTGGTCTTGGGCACAGCGCCGACCACGGTGTCCACTTTCTGGCCGTCCTTGAACACCATCAGCGTGGGGATGCTGCGGATGCCGTACTGGCTGGCGACGTTGGGGTTTTCGTCGGTGTTCAGCTTGAAGACTTTGATCTTGCCCTCGAATTCCTTGGCAATTTCATCGACGATCGGCGCGACCATGCGGCAGGGGCCGCACCAGGGCGCCCAGAAATCAACCAGCACGGGCACATCACTCTTGAGCACATCTTGCTCGAAGGAAGCGTCGGTGACGGCAGCGGCGCTGGACATCCGAGGAGGGAACAGGGTTTTCGGAATCTAGCAACCAGTTTCCGGCTTGCAGCCAGGTGAAGCGGACTCGTTAACGGACTGTTCTGGCTGAGCTGGCTGAGCTGGCTGCCGCCGGGGGAGATGACAGAAAGCCCGGACGCGCCGGGCCGGGGGGTGTGAGGAGTGTGTGGGCCGAAGCCCGCACATGCGGAGGCTAACGCCGCCCCCTCACTTGCCCATGCCGAGCTGCTGAGCTTTCTGGTAAACCTTGCCTTCGGTGAGCAGGGACGGTGCCACCACCACTTCCACCTGCTGCATCTCCCTGAGGGTGCGGGCACCCAGGGTGCCCATCGAGGTGCGGATGCAGCCCAGCAGGTTCTGGGTTCCGTCGTCCAGAGACGCGGGGCCGCGCAGGATCTTCTCCAGGCTGCCGGTGGTGCCCACCTTGATGCGGGTGCCGCGGGGCAGCACCGGGCTCGGGGTGGCCATGCCCCAGTGGAAGCCGCGGCCCGGGGCCTCGGCGGCGCGGGCGATCGGCGAGCCGATCATCACGGCGTCGGCGCCGCAGGCCAGGCACTTGCAGATGTCACCGCCGGTGACGATGCCGCCGTCGGCCACGATCGGCACGTAGCGGCCGCTCTCGCTGAAATAGTCGTCGCGTGCAGCCGCGCAGTCGGCGACGGACGTGGCCTGGGGGATGCCGATGCCGAGCACCCCGCGGCTGGTGCAGGCGGCGCCGGGGCCGATGCCCACCATCACGCCGGCGGCACCGGCGCGCATCAGCTTGAGGGCCACCTCGTAGGTGACGCAGTTGCCGATGATCACCGGCACGCCGAAGTCGCGGCAGAGGGCTTCAAGATCCAGGCTTTTCTGGCCTTCGGGACCGATGTGCTCGGTGCTCACCACGGTGGCCTGCACGAAGAACAGGTCGGCACCGGCTTCGGCGATGGCGGCGCCGAACTTCAGCGCTGCCACCGGCGTAGCGCTCACTGCGGCGATGCCACCGCGCTCCTTGATCTCGGCGATGCGCCTGCGGATCAGGTCTTCACGCACCGGTTGGCTGTAGAGCTCCTGCATCAATGGCACGAACTCCTCCTTGCCAACCGCTGCGATGCGATCCAGTGCAGGGTTGGGGTCGTCGTAGCGGCACTGAACGCCCTCGAGGTTCAGCACCCCCAGAGCGCCTTGTTTGCATAGCTCCACGCACATGCCCACATCCACAACGCCGTCCATGGCGCTGGCGATGATCGGGATTTCGCGGCTGATGCCGCCCAGGGTCCAGCTGCTGTCGGTGACAGCTGGATCAACCGTGCGTCCACCGGGAACCAGGGCGATCTCATCGATGCCGTAGGCGCGGCGAACGGTGCGGGAGCGGCCGAGCTGAATGTCCACCGAAAACCATGACGCAATCGCGCCAAGCTATCAACCTGCCCGGCGATGCTCCCCGCGGGATTGAGCCCCTCAGCCCTGCCCGCGGAACGACTTCCAGCGTTGCTGCAGGGACTGGATCAGGCTGCGGCGCTCTTCACTGCGCACCAGTCGGGTGAGGCTGAACTGCACCACGGCGATCAGTCCGGCCAGCTCCAGGAGGCCCGGCAGCAGGGGCAGGCTGTCGATCACCGCCAGCAGGGCGCCGTAGAGGCGCAGGACCAGCAGCAGGGCAATCAGACCCGCCAGCAGGCTCAGGGGCGTGCGTGAGGCCTGCCACTGCTCCTGCAGCTGGCCGCTGCCGATCCACTGGCGCAGCTTCTCCACCAGCAGCTCCCACTCGCCTCCCTCGCCTGATGTCTGGCCGCCGGGGGCGCTGGCCGGAACCTCGATCGTGCTGGCCACGCTGGGCATGGCGAGCGGTGCCTCGCTTGGCGTGATGACGGGTTCTGCGGGAACGACGTCGGCCGCAACGGGTTCAGGCTCCGTGGGCGCTGCCGCCGACACGACGGCTTCCTCCTGGACCGGTGCCTCCTGGACCGGTGCCGTCTCGACTGGAGCCACCTCAGTTGGTGCCACGTCGGTAGGGCCTACTGCTTCAGCAGCGGCCTCCGAAACGGTTTCGGCAGCCTCAACCTCTTCGGCAGCCCTCACCTCGGCAGCCTCGGCAGCAGCCGCCACAGCCTCGGCGGGCGCCTCGCTCAGGCTGGCATCAGCGGCGATCTCCGGCTGCTGTGGAGGCTGCTGGTCGTTGTCCGGCGTGGGGGCGGCAACGTCAGCCATGGATCCGTGGAGGCGGCGATCGAACCAGGAGCTTAAGGCGATTTGCCGGGGTGTTCATTCCAGCGGTAACAGGGCCGCGCGCAGGGGCAGCGACTGCAGTGGCAGCCGCAGCGGAAAGGTGCCCTGTCGCAGCCGCTCAGCCAGGCACTCGCCGATCTCCGCCGTGAGCCGGGGGCTGTGGGCCGGGGCGCAGGTGAGCCGATGCCCCCGCAGATGCAGGCTGCCGCTGTGGAGCTGGGCGTAGGTGACGCTGCCGTAGCTGGGCCGCACGCGCCGGGGAATGCCGAAATCCAGCACCGGTGCCTCAAGCGCGTCATCGCCGCAGGCGGCCTGAAGCGCCACCGTGCCGTTGATCAGGGGAACAGGTGCCGCGATCGCCACCAGCAGTCCGCTGCCCCCTCCCTCGAGCCTGGTGGCCCGCAGCCAGCGGCGATCGAGGCTGTGGAGATCCACCTCGACGGCTGCACAGGCCCCGGGGCTGAGGGCATGACCGCTGACCTGCCGCCGGGCCTGGGGGTTATGGCCGCTGCCGGCACCGCTCACCTGGCCGATGGCACCGGCCACCAGCAGGGGTGATCCCGTCCCCAGCAGGGAGAGCCCCGGCATGGTGAGTCCGATGCTGCCGGCGCCGCCGCAGCTGTAGAGCGCCGTGGTCATGGGTCCAAGCACCGGTCCCCAGGGGGTGGCGATGGTGCCCTCGCGGCTGTTCACCGCGACCACGCCGTTCTCCGTGACGCCGCGGTGCAGCAGCAGCCTGCCGGCGCCGATGTCCGCCAGGTTCAGCCGGGTTTCCAGCTCCTGGCGCGGTTGCTGGCCGGTGGCCTCGCCGCTGAGGCTCAGGGATAGGGTCTCGCCTGCGAGAAGGGTGGCCAGTGCCTCGGCACCTCCCTGGCCGATCGGCACCACCAGATCGGTATTGCCATGGCCGCCGCTGCCCTCGGCGGTTCCCAGGCGGAACCGGCGCACGCGGATCGGCGGATCACTCGGCCCGAGATGCAGCAGGAGGCTGGCCTGGTCGGTGAATTCGGCGTTGGCCGCCACCACCACATCGGTGTGGCGGTAGGCCTCCGCCAGTCCCTGCGCCACCACCAGGGCGCGAAAATCGGCTGCGCTGCGCACCTGCAGATCGCCTTGCTGCTGTCGCTTCAGCAGTTGCCCTTCGCTGCGGCTGGGGCAGCGTCCGGCCTCGGAGCGGAGCGATGCAGAAGACACTGGCCGAGAACCCGATAAAATGGGTTCTAACGAAACGGTGGTGAATGGCGGATCCAACCGGCCCCGGTGACCTGACTCCCGGTGACGGCCCAGGCGGATCTGACGACCGGATCATCCTGGCTGACCTGCGCAACGAGATGTCGCGCTCCTATCTGGAGTACGCGATGAGCGTGATCGTGGGCCGGGCTCTGCCCGATGCCCGCGACGGTCTCAAGCCGGTGCACCGGCGCATCCTCTACGCCATGTACGAGCTGGGCCTCACCAGCGACAGGCCGTATCGCAAGTGCGCCCGTGTGGTGGGCGAGGTGCTCGGCAAATACCACCCCCACGGCGACACGGCGGTCTACGACGCGCTGGTGCGCATGGCGCAGGACTTTTCGATGCGCATGCCCCTGATCGACGGGCACGGCAACTTCGGCTCGGTGGACAACGATCCGCCGGCGGCCATGCGGTACACCGAATCGCGGCTGCAGGCCCTCACCACCGACAGCCTGCTCGAGGACATCGAGAGCGAGACCGTCGATTTCAGCGACAACTTTGACGGCTCGCAGCAGGAGCCCACGGTGATGCCGGCGCGCATCCCGCAGCTGCTGCTGAACGGCTCCACCGGCATTGCCGTGGGGATGGCCACCAACATCCCACCCCACAACCTCACGGAACTGATCGATGGCCTGCTGGCGCTGATCGCCAATCCTGAGATTGAGGACCGTCAGCTGACGGCGATCATCCCAGGCCCCGATTTCCCAACCGGCGGCCAGATCCTCGGCCGCCGCGGCATCCGCGAGATGTATGCCACCGGTCGCGGCTCGGTGACCATGCGCGGCGTGGCTTCAATCGAGACGATCGAGGCCAAGGGCCGCCCTGATCGCGATGCGGTGATCATCACCGAGCTTCCTTATCAGACCAACAAGGCGGCGCTGATCGAGCGCATCGCCGAGCTGGTGAACGACAAGAAGCTCGAGGGTATCGCCGACATTCGCGACGAGAGCGATCGCGACGGCATGCGCATCGTGATCGAACTGCGCCGCGACGCCTATCCGCAGGTGGTGCTGAACAATCTGTTCAAGCTGACGCCGTTGCAAAGCAATTTCAGTGCCTACATGCTGGCGCTGGTGAAGGGCGAGCCGGTGCTGCTCACCCTGCGCAAGATGCTCGAGGTGTTCCTCGAGTTCCGCGTCGAGACAATCGAGCGGCGCACGCGCTACCTGCTGCGCAAGGCCGAGGAGCGGGACCACATCCTGCTCGGCCTGCTGATCGCCCTCGACAATCTCGACGCGATCATCGCCTTGATCAGGGCGGCTGCGGACACGGCTTCGGCCCGCGCGGAGCTGATGGAGCGCTTCGGCCTCAGCGATGCCCAGGCGGACGCCATCCTGCAGATGCAGCTGCGGCGGCTCACGGCCCTCGAGGCCGACAAGATCCGCCTCGAGCACGAGGATCTGCTCGCCAAGATCACCGACTACAAGGACATCCTTGCCCGCCGCGAACGGGTGTTCGGCCTGATCACTGAAGAGCTGGCTGTCATCCGCTCCCGCTACGACTCGCCGCGCCGCACTGAAATCCTCGATCTCGAGGGCGGCCTTGAGGACATCGATCTGATCGCCAATGAGCGCTCGGTGGTGCTGCTCACCGAGAACGGCTACCTCAAGCGGATGCCGGTGAGCGAATTCGAGGCCACCAGCCGCGGCACCCGCGGCAAGGCCGGCACCAAGAGTCAGGGCGAAGAGGCCGTGCGGCTGTTCATCAGCTGCAACGACCACGACAACCTGCTGCTGTTCTCCGACCGCGGCGTGGTTTACACCGTGCCTGCCTATCGCGTGCCGATGTGCAGCCGCGCCGCCAAGGGCACGCCGATCGTGCAGCTGCTGCCGATTCCGCGCGAGGAGCAGATCACCTCACTGCTCGCGGTGAGTGAGTTCACTGAGGATGCCGTCCTGGTGATGCTCACCAGCGGTGGCTACGTGAAGCGCACGCGCCTCTCGGCCTTTGCCAACATCCGCTCCAATGGCCTCATCGCCATTTCCCTGGAGGAGGGCGATGCCCTCACCTGGGTGCGGCTGGCGCAGCCGGGCGATTCGGTGCTGATCGGCTCCCGCAACGGCATGACGATCCACTTCCGCCTCAGCGATGAGGAGCTGCGGCCCCTGGGGCGCACGGCCCGTGGCGTGCGCGCGATGAACCTGCGCGCGGGCGATCAGCTGGTGAGCATGGATGTGCTGCCGGTGGAGCTGGCCGACCGTGTCGAAGGCAGCGCCGCCGCCGGCGACGACGAGGCTGAGACCGACGGCGAGGTGGACGAGGTTGCCGTGAGTGAGGGCCCCTGGGTGCTGGTGGCCTCCGCCAGCGGCTTGGGCAAGCGCGTGCCGGTGGATCAGTTCCGCCTGCAGAAGCGAGCCGGTATGGGCCTGCGCTGCATGAAGTTCCGCCGTGACGGCGACGTGCTGGTGGGCCTGAAGGTGCTCGGATCCGGCGAGGAGCTGCTGCTCGTCAGCGAGCGGGGCGTGATCGTGCGCATGCAGGCCGATGCAGTGCCGCAGCAATCGCGGGCGGCCACGGGTGTGCGCCTGCAACGGCTCGATGCCGGTGATCGGCTGACGGAGGTGGTGCTGGTGCCGCCGGCGCCGGACGATGAGGACGCCGATGCTGAGGCCGAGGCCGGCACCGCAGCCCCCACCGACAGCACGGACGCGGCGGCCACCGATGCCTGATCACCGCGGCGATCTCTGGATCGCCAACACGGTGAGCGATCCCACCAGGCTCGTCAATCGCCTGGTCCTGGAGGTGCGGGTGTGAGCGCCTCACCAGCGGCGCCGGCCCGCGATGTGCTGGTGATCGGCGCGGGGCCCGCCGCCCTGGCCATCGCCGCCGCCCTGGCCGAGCGTGGCGTGCGCCTGGCACTGCTGGCCCCCGCCGACCCGCAGGCTCCCTGGGCCAACACCTACGGCATCTGGGGGCCTGAGCTGGATGGCCAGGGTTTGGGGGAGCTGCTGGAGCATCGATGGAGCGACTGCCGCAGCTATTTCGGTGCCGGCCTGGAGGGGGATGACGCCACGGCTGGAGCCAGCCTGCACCCCTTTGACTACGGCCTGTTCGATCACAGCCGGCTGCAGCAGCACTGGCTGGGCCACTGCCGCGCCGGTGGGGTGGCGTGGGAGCAGGGTATGGCGGCGTCCATCGCCCATGACCGCCACGGCTCCACGGTGACCACCGCCGATGGCCGCAGCCTGCGGGCCCGGCTGGTGGTGGATGCCAGCGGTCATCAGGCGGCGTTCGTGCAGCGCCCCGACGAGGGCCCCGTGGCGGGTCAGGCGGCCTACGGCATCGTCGGCACGCTCTCAGCCCCGCCGGTGCAGCCGGGACAGTTCGTGCTGATGGATTTCCGCTGCGATCACCTCAGCCCAGTGGAGCAGCGCTGCGCTCCACCAACGTTTCTCTATGCCATGGATCTCGGCGGCGGCCGCTTCTTCGTGGAGGAGACCTCCCTGGCCCTGGCGCCGCCGGTGCCCTACGACGTGCTGAAGGATCGCCTGCGCCGCCGTCTGGCCCACCGCGGTGTGACGGTGGAGACGCTGGAACACGAGGAGTTCTGCCTGTTCCCGATGAACCTGCCCCTGCCGGATCTGGACCAGCAGGTGCTCGGTTTCGGCGGGGCCGCCAGCCTGGTGCACCCCGCCTCCGGCTACATGGTGGGGTCGCTGCTGCGGCGGGCGCCGGCCCTGGCGGAGGGGATCGCAAGTGGGCTCGCCGATCCGTCCGTGGAGTCTCCTGAGCTGGCGCGTCGCGCCTGGGCTGCCCTCTGGCCGCTGGAGCTACGCCGCAAGCACGCCCTGTATCGCTTCGGCCTGGAGAAGCTGATGCGGTATCGGGAGGATCAGCTGCGGCTGTTCTTCCGCACCTTCTTCAGCCTGCCCGCTGAGCAGTGGTACGGCTTCCTGACCAACACCCTCAGCCTGCCGGAGCTGATTGCCGCCATGGTGCGGCTCTTCGTCGTGGCGCCGTGGTCCGTGCGCTGGGGGCTGATGCAGCAGCAGGGCCGCGAGCTGGCGCTGCTGCTTCGCGTGCTGGCGCCCTGAGCATGGCGTTCCTGAGCCGTCTGCTGCCGCGCTCCATCGGCGGGCAGTGCATGCTGGGCCTGCTGCTGGGGATCCTGGCCTCGCTGCTGCTGGGGCCCCGGGTTGCCGTGCTCACGCCTCTGGGGCAGATCTTCCTGCGGGCCTCCCAGATCGCCGTGATGCCCTACCTGATCTGCGAGCTGGTGGGCTCCCTGGGCAGCCTGCAGCCAGCCTCGATGCGCCTGCTGTCACGCACCGGCGGCCTGGTGCTGCTGGCGATCCTGGCCAGCGGGGCTCTGACGGTGCTGTTCCTGCCCGCCTCCCTGCCGGCGCTCACCTCTTCGGCCTTTTTCAGCCCGGAGATGCTGCAGCCGCCGGAGCCGCCGGATCTGGTGAGCACCTATCTGCCGTTCAACATCTTCTCGGCCCTGGCCGACGACAACTTTCCGGCGGTGGTGCTGTTCGCCGCCGTGCTGGGGGTGCTGGTGCAGGGGTTGCCGCGGCGGGAGCTGTTGCTGGAGCCCCTCGAGCAGCTGCGGCTGCTGTTTCGGCGGCTCAACAAGCTGGTGGCCCGCATCGCACCGATCGGGATCCTGGGCCTCACCGCCACCACCCTCAGCAGCCTGTCGCCCGAGCTGTTGGTGCGCAGCCAGGCCCTGCTGGTGCTGAACCTGGTGGCCCTGGTTCTGCTGTTCGTGCTGGGGTTCACAGCGATCGTGGTGCTCACTCCGCTGGATCTGGCGGCCACCTGGCGCATCCTGCGCGGTCCGCTGGCACTCACCGCCAGCAGCGCCAATCTGCTGATCGCCCTGCCGCTGCTGAATGAGAGCTTGCGCGAGGAGTTCCTTCGCCTGCTGCCCGATGCCGATCCAGCCCGCCAGCAGCGAGCCCTTGAGGAGATCAGCGCCCTGATGCCAGTGGGCTTCGCTCTGCCCAACCTCGGCCAGGTGGTGAGCCTGCTGTTTCTGCCCTTCGCGGCCTGGTTCGTGGACCGGCCGCTGCAGCCACCGGCCATGCTGAGCATGCTGGCCACGGGGATCCCCGCCGTGACGGGCGGTCTCAAGAGCGCGGTGCGTCAGGAGCTGCAGCAGCTTGGGCTGCCCGCCAACCTGATCGGCCTCGTGCAGATCAATGGCGAGTGGCTCTACCGCCAGGAGAAGGTGCTCTCGCTGCTGGGGCTGGCCCTGCTGGTGATCCTGGTGGTGAGTGCCAGCCTGGGTGCCCTGCGTTTCCGTCCCGCGCCGCTGCTGCGGGGCGGGCTGCTGCTGGCGCTGCTGGCAGTGGGCCTGGGGGGCGGCAGCCGCGCCCTGCTGGCTCGCAACCTGGAGGGCACCTATCGCAACGACAAGCTGCTGCTCAACCGCCAGACCACCCAGCCTTCAGTGCGGGTTGCGGTGAGCGCCTGCGGCAGTCTCCGACCCGCTGCCATCAGCGTGGAGGCGATCCAGCGGCGCCGTGCCCTGCGGGTGGGCGTCCGCTCCGACCAGCCCCCCTGGGCCTTCCATGGAGCCAGCCAGGAGCTGGTGGGGTATGACGTGGATCTGGCCCGGGCACTCGCGCGCCATCTCGGGGTAGAGCTCGAGGTTTGTGAGGCTCCGCTGCCGGAGCTGCAGGGTCTGCTCAGTCAGCGGCGGCTTGATCTGGCCATGGGTGGCATTCAGGATCTACCCCTGCGCTCGCTGCGCTTCCTGGTGAGCGGTGGCTACCAGACCGTTCATCTGGCCCTGGTGGCTCCTGATGACCGGGTGCCGCTGCTTCAGAACCTCTCGGATGCCCCCCTGGATCGCCCGCTGAGGCTGGCAGTGGTCGACCGCGAGCTGATCACTCCCGCTGTGCGCGACCAGATCGCCGCGCAGCTGGGGCGGCCGGGTCTCCCCGCGGCCGTGACCATTCAGACGGTGCCGTCAGCGGTCGCATTCCTGCAGCAGCCCACGCGCCACGACGCCTTGATCACCACCGCCGAGGGTGGCGCCAGCTGGGCGGTGCTGCACCCCCGCATGACGATGTTGCCGTTGTTCGGCAACAGCCTGCCCTCCGAGCTGGTGGTGCTTGTGGGCGGCTCCGATCGTGGTTTTCTGGATTTCGTCGACGACTGGCTGGCTCGTCAGGAGAGCCGCGGCCGCCTGGAGGCCCTGTTTCGTCACTGGGTGCAAGTGGCAGGCCCGCTCAAGTCGCGGTCGTAGCGCCGCTGCAGGAGCTGCCCTGGCCGGCGGTGCAGCCATAGCAGTGGTTGCCCCAGTGGATCGGGGCATCGAACAGATCGTGCTGCGCCAGATCAGCGATACGACCCGTCAGTGGACGGGATCCCTGGACCGCAGCGGCAGCCCCAAGCGGCAGCTCCAGCATCTGGTTGAAGTCGCAGTCATGCAGGCGACCGTCGGGTGCCACGGAGACCGTGTCGCGGCACATCAGCCCGTCGAGGGCCGCCGGGTTGAAGGCCCGCTGCAGCAGACCGAGGTAGCAGTTCACGTGGCCATCCCGCTGCAGCTGCTCGAGGAAGCGGGCGATCGGCATGTTGTTCAGTCCGATCAGCCGGTCGAAGTGCACGCCGGCGTCGCGCTCCAGCCGCTGCTTCCAGGCCTTCTCCTCGCAAGGGTCCAGCTGCTGCAGGCTGGTGCCGCAGGGGTTGCTCATCAGCGTCAGCTGCTGCCGCGGGTTTCCCTGGCCGTAGCCGAGTTCGTTCAGCCGCCGCAGCGCCGCGATCGAAGCCTCCCAGGTGCCTTCTCCCCGCTGGGCATCGGTACCGGTCGCCTCCGGCTGGGGCAGGCTGGCCACGATCTCAACCTCCTGCTCTGCCAGGAACAGCGCCAGATCCGCCAGCGCCGGCAGCAGCAGCACCGTCAGGTTGCAGCGATCGATCACGTGGCAGCCCTGGGCCCGCGCGGTACGTACCAGATCACGGAAGCGCGGATGCAGCTCGGGTGCGCCACCGGTGAGATCGAGCACGGCCGGCTGCAGCCGCACAATCGCCTCCAGGCACTGCTCCACCACCGCGGCGTCCATCTGGGTGTGGGCCTGGTGCGGCCCTGCATCCACATGGCAGTGGCTGCAGCGCATGTTGCAGAGCCGTCCCAGGTTGAGCTGCAGCACCCGCAGGGTGCTGCGCCGGGGCGCAGACAGCCCGCGGCCGCTCAGCGCCGCGCTGAAGTGGTTCTGGCTCGGAAGCGCCGCCTCGAGCAGCTCGATCTGGGCAGCGGGAGCCAGTCGTGCGTTGCTGACCATGCTCATCGGCTCAGACCGGCTCCGGCGCTGTCGCGCTGGTGGCCGGAGTTCCAGGTGGCGTCGCCCAGTCCGCAGCATTGAGCCTGGGGAACAGTCCGTCCTCGCGGCAGACGGCGGCCAGCCAGTCCGCCGGTGGCGGCGTGCCCAGATCGAGCGCCTCCATCAGGCGCCAGAAGCGGCCCAGGTGGCGCTCGATCCGCTCGCGCGCCAGCTCAGTGGTGGTTCCGGCCCTGAGGATGAAGCTCCAGTCGGAGCTTTGGGCGTGCAGCAGTTCGCGCCCCGCCTGGGTCAGCAGGTCGCGGTCGGCAGCGCTGGCGACGCCTCGGTTCACCCGCTGCACCATGGCCCTCGAGGCCCGGTGCCAGTGGGGGATGACCCAGGCGTTGCTGTCGTTCAGCCAGTAATTGTGATAGCCGCCCTGCCCCCAGCTGGAGGGGGAGGGTTGGCAGAGCTGCAGGGCTTCGCCGCGGCTGAGACTCTCGCGCAAGGTGACGAGCCCCACCCCCTCGCCGCTTGCCTGGCGGAAGAGTTCGGCCAGGAACCGTGGCCCCTCGAACCACCAGTGGCCGAACAGTTCGGCATCGAAGGGGGCCACCAGCAGTGGCTGGCGCTCCATCGCCGTGTCTAGTGCTGCCAGATGGTGGGCGCGGCCCTGCAGGTAGTGGCTGGCATCGCGCTGCACGGCCGCTGCTGCCTCCGCAGGGATGTAGGGCTGCTTGGCCTCGAGGCTGCAGTTGCGGCCGCTGACGCGGTGCAGCTTCAGGCCCAGGGGCCGCGGGCAGGTGATGCCGCGGCTCTCCAGCTCCGCAACAGGTAGATCCCAGCCCAGGTCGCGGTGAAATTCGCGGTAGTGGGCCTGGCCCGGGTAGCCATCGCGGGCGCTCCACACCGGCAGCGTGGATTCGCTGTCGCGCCCGAAGAACGCCATCCCCGCCGGCGTGCAGATGGGGGCGTAGACGCCGTACCGGGGCCGCGGCTGACCGTGCAGCAGTCCGTGGGCGTCGAGGATCGCGTAGCGCAGGCCGCAGCTCACCAGCAGCCGATCGAGGCCTTCGTAGTAGGCGCACTCCGGCAGCCAGATGCCCTGGGGCCGCACGCCAAGCAGGCGTTCGTGCTCGCGCACCGCCGTGAGCAGCTGGGCGCGCACCGCTTCCGGACAGTCGCGCAGCAGTGGCAGGTAGCCGTGGGTGGCGGCGCAGGTGAGCAGATCGAGCACGCCGGCCTGTTGCAGGCGGCGGAAGCGGGGCAGCAGGTCACCGCTGCAGGCCTGCCAGCTGGCACTCGCTCGCCGCAGTTGCACCTGAAGGGCGGTCGCGGCAGGTCCGTGGCTGGCAGGTGCCAGGGTCAGCAGCTCCTGCCGTACCGCCAGCCACGGGGTGAATCGGCGGCTCAGTTCCGGGTTGCTCAGCAGCGAGAGCAGCGTGGGTGAGAGGCCCATGCTCAGCCGCGGGTGCTGGGCGGGATCGGCAGCGGCCTGCTCGAGCACATCGAGCAGGGGCAGATAACACTCCAGCAAGGCCTGGAAGTACCAGTCCTCCTCCAGGGAGCCTGGCTCACTGGAGTGCACATAGGGCAGGTGCGCGTGCAGCACCAGGGCCAGGTTCCCGGCGGCCAAGGGCCCACCAGCTCGCAGTGACTCGACCTTACGCGGCCCTAGAAAGCTTCCTGGCGCATCATAAAATTCTTTAGCTTGCCCACCAGGTTGGAGTGACGGATGCAGCTGTCTCTGGCAGTCGATGGCCACAGCATGTTTTACGTGCAGCAGAAGCTGGGCTGGTTCTTTGATCCCCGTCGCCTGCTGGAGCTGGCAGCGGCCGCACCCGGCCTGGAGATCGGCAGCGCCTTCTGGTACACCGGCTTGAAGGACCCCACGGACCAGCGGCCCTTTCGTGATGCCCTCACCAGCCTGGGTTTCACGGTGCGCGCCAAGCCCCTGCGTGAGTTCGGTGGTGATCCGGAGCAGCGCCAGTTTTCCCGCGCCAATCTCGATGTGGAGATCGCCATCGATCTGATGGCGGTGGCCCACCGCTCCGATGAGGTGTGGCTGCTCAGCGGGAGCCGCGATCTGGAGCGGCTGCTGGAAGTGCTGCGGGCCCGTGGCCTGAAGGTGGTGCTGATCAGCACCGATGGCATGGTGCCGCGGGAGCTGCGCAACGCTGCGGAT
>Ga0310334_100322_pt1 | contig 13718 bp, 17 predicted proteins | sample LakMicMIDCLREDC7_FD_195548 | JGI IMG/M metagenome (GOLD analysis project Ga0310334, IMG submission 195548) | Enriched freshwater cyanobacterial communities from Lake Michigan, Michigan, United States - MI23.DCL.RED.C7 (v2) (version 2) | ecosystem: Environmental > Aquatic > Freshwater > Lake...
GGGCAGGGTGGGGCAGCCTGGAATCAACGAGGCCATCCTTGGGTGGGGGGCTCCCTGGCGGATTTGGCGAAAAGACAGTTGAACGACGCGCGTTGCGTCGCTGTTAGCTGGCTGTTCGCACGGGAACGGGGCAGCTGATCAGCGGTAGTTGCGCACGCGTACGGGCACCAGCACCGGAGCCATCAGGCCTCCGCCGCCGTTGTCGTCGTCGGAGCCGAAAGCCAGCCAAACCACGTAGCCGAGCAGACCGATGGCAACCAAGGTGAGGAGAAGTTCGGTCATGCCGGCCTTTCGGTGATTCGCAGCCTAGCCGGGGTGACCAGTTTTGGAGTAGCGAATGATTCATCGGGATGGGGGGAAACCCGCCTGCCCGCCGCGGAGGCCCCGTTCAGCCGAACCCCTTGCCCGCATCCCGGGCCACACAGGCCTGCAGCTGACGGCGCAGGGTTGGGTGGTCGAGGCCCTTGCCGATGAGCACCAACTGGTTCTTGCGGGGGCCCGTCCAGTCGCTGTCGTCGAGGGAGAAGCGCTTGCCCGCCAGGTGAAAGACATGGCGCCGCTCACTCTCGTTGAACCAGAGGATCCCCTTGGCGCGAAACACCCCCTGGGGCATCTGGTTATCGAGGAAGTTCTGGAACTTGCGCAGGGCGAAGGGGCCATCGCTGGCGAAGGAGAGGGAGGTGAAGCCCTCGATCGTCTGGTGGTCGGGATGGGCGCCGTGGTCGTGGTCGTGGTGATGGTGGTGGTCGTGGCCGGCATGGACGGCTTCGCCGGAATCGGAGTGCTCGCAACGGCCGTGCTCGTGGTCGCAGGCGCTGTGGTCGAGCCCGCCATCGCCTTTGGCCCCATGGTCGAGGCTGGGCGCATGGCTCTCAGCGTGGCTGTGGTCATGGCCGTGATGGTGGCCCGCATCGTGGTCATGGACGCAGACCCCATGGTCGTGATCGCAGGCCTCATGGCTCTGCTGGGCCACCACCTTGTCGCTTTCGAACAGCCCCACACTCAGCAGCAGGGGCAGGGGCACCTCCCCCTTTACCGACCGCAGGATGCGGGCCTCGGGCTTGATCTCCAGCAGCTCCGCTTCCACCACCGCCAGCCGCGCCTCGTCGACCAGATCGCACTTGTTGAGCAGGATCATGTCGCTGTAGACCACCTGGGAGCGGGCCACCTCCCCCTCGAGAATTTCCGGGCCGAAGTTCTCGGCATCCACCAGGGTGATGATCGAATCGAGCCGGGTGAGATCGCGCAGGTCGCTGCCCAGGAAGGTCATCGCTACCGGCAGCGGATCGGCCAGGCCGGTGGTTTCGACCACCAGGTAGTCCACCTTCTCGGAGCGCTCCAGGATCCGGTAAACGGCTTCCAGCAGCTCGCCGTTGATCGTGCAGCAGATGCAGCCGTTGCTCAGCTCCACCAGGTCGTCACCGGTGGCGACAACCAGGTCGTTGTCGATGCCGATCTCGCCGAATTCATTCACCAGCACCGCCGTTTTCAGGCCCTGCTGGTTGGTGAGGATGTGGTTGAGCAGGGTGGTCTTGCCCGCTCCGAGGAAGCCTGTCAGGATCGTCACCGGCAGGCTGGTGGTCAGGGTGTCGATCGCGGCATCGACGCCTGCGGAGGCCTGGCTGCTGGCGGCAGCGGCTTTGGGTACCGGGGCGTTGGGGCGGGTGCTGGTCATCGGAAGGGAAGGGCTCAACGGCCGCAGGGTCGCCAGGGCCGACGCCCTGGCGTGACGATAGACAGGCAACGCCAGCGTCCGGCCATGCCCCATTCGTGCCGCCCCAGCAGGTCCATCGTTGACTCCTCCGCCGGCTCCTCCGCCAGCCCCCAGCTGCCAGGGCAGGCTCCTACTGCGGCCGTGCTGCTTGGCTCCGCGCTGCTGGCGCTGCTTCTGCCGGGCTGCGTGCCAAAGCCGGTGGGGCCGGGCACGCCGGAGGGCCGCGGCGGGGAGAAGCTCCTGCCCGTGTTGGCCACCGCCGCCCCCGTGACCCTGCTGGCCAAGGGGGTGGGGGCCGGCTGCGCCCAGGTGGAGCCGCTGGTCTCCGGCTCCCCGGACAGTCACGATCTGCACACCACCCCGGCTGATCTGGTCCGCCTGGGCCGGGCCCGGGTGCTGGTGATCAATGGCCTGGGTCTGGAGCCAGAGTTGACGGCCCTGCTGCGTTCCGCGGCCAATCCCTCCCTCCGGGTGGTCGATAGCAGCAAGGGCGTGATCCCCGCGCTGAGCCAAGGGCAGGCCGATCCCCATATCTGGCTCGATCCCCGCCGGGCCCTGGGCCAGGTGGAGGCCATCCGCGACGGCCTCGTCGCCGCCGATCCCGCCTGCCGTGCTCGCTATACCGCCAACGCTGACGCCCTGCGGCGGTCCCTGCTGGATCTGGACCGGGAGCTGGCCACCCAGCTGGCTCCCTATCGGGGGGGTGTGGTGGTGAGCCCCCACAGCTTCCTGGGCTCCTTTGCCGATCGCTACGGCCTGCGGGCCGAGGGCCTGGTGGTCACCCCGGAGGCCAGTCCCAGCCCGGGCGACCTGCGGCGGGTGCTGGCGCTGCTGGCCGGCACCGGTCCGCGGGCCCTGGTGGTGGAGTCGGGCGAGCCGGGCGGCTCGATGGGGGCCTTGGGCCGCGATCTCGGGCTGGAGCCCGTGCCGTTCGATCCGATGGAGGGGGGCTTCGGCGATGCCCCTCCGGCCATGGCCGCCGATCCCCTCAAGCCCTACGCCACGGTGCAGCGCGGCAATGTCCGCCGTCTCGTGGCGGCCTTCCGGGCCTCCCGGGCCCAAAGCCAGGCTCGCTGAACGGGGGGTCAGCCCGGCGGGAGCCAGAGGCTGAGCCGGGCCGACTGCTGGATGGGGGTGGCCTCCAGGGTGGAGGCGTCGATCAGCACCGGGCGGGATGCCGCCGCCGCCCCACTGTCACCCTGATCGGCCCCTGCGGGCCGGAGGGTGGTGAGCAGCTGCTGGGTTCCGGGATCGAAGTGGAGCCCGGCGCCGGGCTCCAGCTCCCAGCCCTCCAGCCGTCGTTGCCGAAGGATGGCGCCCCGGGCATCGAGGGCCAACAGGCTGAGCACCGGCCGTTCCTGACCATCCAGCAGCAACAGCCACACCCGTTCGCCACCGCCAGCGCAGGCACCCCCCACCACGGCGGCGCTGCCCAGCCAGAGCTGGCGTGGGGGGAGGCCCGGTTCCACCCGTTCCAGGGAGCGGCGGTAATCGGGCCAGTGGCGCAGCAGCAGGGCCCGCCCGGAGCGCGGGCAGAAGGCCAGCAGGTCGCGGCTGCCGGGCAGCATTTGGCGCCGGGGCGGCCGGGGCGGCAGGTTTTCGAGGGCCAGGCCTTCCGCGGTGGGCACTACCACTCCTCCCCCTTCCGGCAACAGCCGCATCGCCCCGCCGGCCCGCAGGGGTAGATCCAAGCGCCCGCCGGATCGGGGCAGGAGGGTCACCAACTCCTGGGCCCCGCCGGAGCTCTGCACCAACAGGTCGCCGCGGTGGTTGCTGCTGAGATGGGCAAAAAGCAGTTGCCCCCGCACCAGGGGCCGGGGCGGCTCGATGGCGGGGGGGCGCGCCGCCGCGTCGGCCGGCACCACGGCGGGCTGCCGCAGCCCAACCCGCCAGATCGAGACGTTGCCCGCGCTGTCCTCACCGCTGAAGGCCACCCCCGAGCCGTCCCCCTGGGGTTCCACGCTCTGTAGCCGTGGCCACACCGGGCTCAGGGGCAACCAGCGGCCGTCGTGATCCCTCAGTTGCAGCTGTTCTCCCGATGCCACCGGCACCACCGCCAGCAGGCGGGGCCGCGGATCCCAGTGCCAGCGGGAGGGCCCTAGGGCCTGGCCGCGCCGATCCTGCCCTGCCAGCGCCAGCTGCAGGGGCTGCCGCACCGGTTTCTGGTCAAGCAGGGAGAGCTGGGGCCGTTCCCCCTCGCCCAGCCAGCGATGGGGGCGGGCGGGCTCCAGCCGGCTCGCCTGTTGCAGGCTCTCGAGGGCCATCGGCCGGGAGAAGCGGGCCTGCAGGGCGGCGCTGCCCGCGCTGGCGGCCGCGCCGCCCAGGCTCTCCAGCCGCGGCGGTCGCCGCAGCAGCCACTGTTGCTGGACCAGCGCCAGCAGGGCGGCCGAGAGCAAAACCGCCCCCAGGGGCCAGGGGGTACGGAAGGGCCCTTTCATGGCTCCAGGGGATGGCGGGGCCGGGCGATCGACCGGACCGTGTTGGGCACCACCACCAGGGTCGGACCAGACGGCGGTGTTTCCAGGGCCATGCGACCCTCGATCGCCAGCCATTGGTCGGCCTGCGGGGGTGGGCTGTCGGCGGGCCAGCGCACCGGCAGCCCCACCGGTGTGGCATCGGCCAGGCAACAGCGCACCAGCAGCCGGGCCAGCTGGGGCGGCTGGTCCGGCATCGGCAGCACGAAGCCGCTGATCCGCACCGGGTCGCCATCGAAGAGGGCGGGATCGGGCTGGCTGCGCATCAGCCGCACCCAGTCGGTGAGGCTGCGCTCGGCGGGGGGCAGCACGAAGCTGAGCTCCCCGGCTCCGCCCCCATCGCGGGGCCGCTGGGCGGCCAGATCGGCGAAGGAGGGGTTGGGGGGCAGCGCCAGCAGGAGGGCGGCGAGCAGGCCGGTGGCCAGGGCGGTCCAGCCATCGCGGCGCTCGGCGGGGTTGTGGCTGCGGCTCCGGGCCTCGACTCCTTGCTGCGATGGGGCATCCCGTGGCTCGGCGTCCAGGGGCCCGGTCCCTAGCGGCCTGGCCTGCGGCGGCCGCCCGGAGGGCTCCCCAGCGGCCGAGCGAAAGGCCCACCGTCCCTGCAGCAGGGCCAATAGCAGCAGCACGACCCCCGAGAGGGCCACCAGGGGGTGGAAGCCACGGCGCAGCAGCAGGTCGAGGCGGCCATCGGCGCAACTGCGCAGCAGCACCAGGGCCCAGAGGCCGAGGGCGAGGGCCCGCAGGATCGCCGCGACACGGGCGCCGTGGGTCGGATTGCGGACCATCAGAGCTGCCACAGGTTGACCCACTGGCCGATCAGCAGCACCAGCAGGGCGGTGCCGCCGGTGGTGAGCAGCAGGCCGCGGGGGCGGAACAGCAGACTCAGCAGGCCAAGCAACTTCAGATCGATCACCGGGCCCAGGAGCAGGAAGGCCAGCAGGGCACCAGGGGTGACCTGGGCAGCGAAGCTCAGGGCCAGGAAGGCATCCACGCTGGAGCACACCGACACCACCAGGGCCAACAGCATCAGGGCCAGGATTGAGAGCGTGGGGGCACCTCCCACCGCCAGCAGCCAGCTGCGGGGCACCCAGAGCTGCACCAGGGTGGCCACCAGGCAGCCCAGAACCAGCATCAGGGCCAGGGAGAGAAATTCCCGACTGGTGTGGCGCAACAGCTCCTCCAGGCTGGGCCGCTCCGTCGCGGCCGGCGGCAGGGGCGTTTCTGGCTGCGCGCCCACCAGGCCGCTGCGTCGCTCAAGCAGACTCACCGCGGTCAGGGGCTGCCGCAGCCACCGTTCCTCCAGAAGATCCGGCTGGAGCAGCTCCCGCTCCGGCAGTAAGGCCAGCAGGAGCGCCAGACCCACCGCCACCACCACCGCGCCGAGGGGCCGGCAAAGCAGCAGCCAGGGCTTGTCGGGGAAGGCGGCGGCCGTGCTGGCCAGCACGATCGGATTGAGCACCGGCGCCGCGAAAAGAAAGCCCAGGGCGGTGCCGAGGGGGGCGCCGCCGGCCAGCAGGCGTCGCGCCACCGGCACGTTGCCGCATTCGCAGGCGGGCAGGGCGAAGCCGAGGGCGGCGCCGCCGAGGGGGCCGAGCAGGGGGCCGGAGGGGAGCCGCCGCAGCCAGCGGCCATCGGGGGCCAGCCAGCGGGCGGCCGCGGCGATCACCACGCCGAGCAGCAGGAAGGGAAACGCCTCGATCAACAGGCCTTGGAAGATGGCCCAGCCGGTGCCCAGCCGGGGGGCATCCAGGCCCGCTGGCAGCAGCGGTGCCAGCGGCAGCGGCAGGGCGGCGAGCTGGAGCACCACCATCAGCCGTGGCCGAACCAGGCCGGGGTGGCGCTGTAGCAGGCGGCGTTCTTTTCGTTCTCGCGCGCCTCGACCCGCCAGCAGCAGCTGCGGCCACCGTCGCGCTCCTGCAGCAGGGCGTTGGCCCAGCCCCACACCAGTTCGGCGGTGCTCTCCATGCCCACGTTCGCCATCACGCGCAGGTCGAGGGCACCCTGCTCATGGAGCGACTGCCAGGTGGCCAGCTGGGGGTCGTCGGCGTTCACCAGGAAGGTGTGGTCGAACTGGGCGGCCAGGCGCCGTTCCAGGTCGCCGAGGCTGGAGAAATCCACCACGAAGCCGTGCTGATCGAGGCTCGTGGCGGCAAACCACACGGTGAAGCTGCGGCTGTAGCCATGCACGAAGCGGCAGTGGCCGCTGTGGCGCCACTGGCGATGGCAGCAGGGGTAGCCGCTGAAGCGCTTGCTGCAGGTGTGGGCGGCGGGGGCATCCATGCACCAAACCGTACGGCCTGCCCTGATCCGCTTGCCTCGTTACGGTGCATGCGTGCCTGGCCCCGATCGATGCCGACCCCGCCGCCCGGTTCCCCTTCCCCCCTGCCGGATCCCGCCTTCGCGGCGGCCCTTCGCTTCAACGAGGCCGGCCTGATCCCGGCCGTGGCCCAGGACTGGCTCGATGGCGCCGTGCTGATGGTGGCCTGGATGAACCGGGAGGCCTTGGAGCATTCCCTGGCCAGCGGGGAGGTGCACTACTGGAGCCGTTCCCGCCAGGCGCTGTGGCACAAGGGCGCCAGCAGCGGCCATTTCCAGAAGTTGCGGGGCCTTCGCTACGACTGCGACGCCGACGTTCTGCTGCTCAGCGTGGAGCAGGTGGGGGAGGTGGCCTGCCACACCGGCGCCCGCAGCTGCTTCTACGACCAAGGCTCTAGCCCCAGCGCCGGTGGGCCCGGTGCCGATCCCCCGCCGGCCGACGCCTGCACGGAGCTGATGCGGGTGATCGAGGCGCGGCGGGACCATCCCGAGCCCGGCAGCTACACCAACAAGCTCCTCGAGGGTGGCGACAACCGCATCCTCAAGAAGATCGGCGAGGAGAGCGCTGAGTTCGTGATGGCCTGCAAGGACGGCGACCCCGCCGAGATCGCCGGCGAGGCGGCCGATCTGGTCTTCCATCTCCAGGTGGCCCTGGCCCACCACGGCGTGGATTGGCGCCAGGTGCAGGCGGTGCTGGCGGCGCGACGCGGTGCCCCGCGGCGGGATTGAGTGATGACCCCCAGCCTTTCCTCCACGCTGCGGGCCCGCAAGGAGGCCGCCTTCCGGCTGAGGATCAGCGAGGGGTCCGGCCGCCGTTGGCTCTGGGCCGCCGGCTGCGCCCTGCCGGGGTTGGGGCTGCCCCTGCTGGTGTGGCACGGCCGGCGGCACCGCACGTTCATCCCCTTTCTCTACGGCCTCACCACCCAGGCGATCGGGGCTTTCCTGCTGGCCACGGTGGCCAGCTCCCTCTGGGCTCCCCAGATGCCGCAGGGGGCTGAGGAGCCACGGGATGACGCACGCGGCGCCATACCCCTGGCCCTGGTGCTGGCGGCTTCAGCCTGCTTCGCCCTGGGCCACCGGCAGGGCCAGGAGAAGGCGGCCCGTGATGCCGCCACCTGGCTGCGGCTGGATGGCTGAGGCCGCTTGCTGGGGCTGGCGCGCCGCTCAGAAGGAGTCTTCCGTCTGGCCGGTGAAGCGGCCGGCGTAGCTTTCCGTGCCCTCCAGCTTCTGGAACACGAACTGGCAGATGGCGGTGCCGGGGTGTACGGCCAGGGGAGCGGGGCCGAAGTTGCTCATCTCCAGCACCTGCTGGCTGTCGATCCCGGGGCCCATGAAGGGGGCGCTGATGTGCACCATCAGGCCCAGCCGCGCGAAGCGGCTGCGACCCTCGAGCCAGCCGCACAATCCGGGGCCCAGGCGCAGGCGCTCACGGGTGATGCCCAGCACCGTTTCGCCCGGCATGATCAGGATGTGGCCGCCGCCTGGCACCACGATCTTGTCGGTGAGCTCGCGATAGTCGGTGTGCTCGCTCACTTCGATCACGGCGTGCACCTTGCGGAACACGCGGAAGCTGGGGGCCAGGGTGAGGTCCACCGAGGCGGGGCCCACCAGCTGGGGATCGAAGGGCGTGATCGTGATCGCGCCCTGCTCGATCGCCTCCAGGATCGCCCCCCTCCCGAGCACGGCCATGACTCACTCATCGCGTGGGCAGGAATGGATTGTCTCAGGGCGGGGCGCCGAACGCATCAGCCGCTCTGTTGGAGATCGGGGTCATCGTTTCAGCCGCCGCCATAGGGTGGTTCTTCGCCGAAAGCCTCGGGTGACGTTCGAGCAGTTCAGGCATTTCCTCTCGCGGGTGCAGCGCGACCCGGCCCTGAGGCGGCAGGTGGAGGAGGCGATCACCGCCGATGAGGTGGCGCGGCTGGCCCAGGATCTGGGCTTTTCGGTATCCGGCAGCGACATCCTGCGTTTTTCCGGCCAGTCGGTTTCGGGTGTGCGGGTGCAGCGCATTGATCACCCGGGCGAATATCCCGGCCGCTACTACTGATCCCTCACCGCCCCATGACCCGGCCCATGACCCGTTATGTGATCTTGCGTGATGACGGCCTCAGCGATGCCATCGCCGGCCAGATGTTCAACAGCTACGACGAGGCCTACACCGTGCTCGAGCGTTATTACGCCGATTTCTGCTGTTCCGATGAGCGGGAGTCTTACCGGATCGAGGCGGAGTGCTCTGCCCCGTAGCGACGCAGGCGGCGGATCAGGTCGGCGATCGAGTCGTCGGATGCGGGATGGCTGCGGTTGCTCACCAACTGGCGACCCACCACCTGGGCGCCCAGGTGGGCCAGCTGCAGGCGCAGGGCCGCGAGCACGGTGTGGCCGCCGCTGCCGGAGTGGGTGGCGATCACCACGGGGCGCTCGTTGAACAGGGCGCGGAAATCGCTGCCCTGCACCGAGAGCCAGGCGATGGCGCTGGTGAGCACCGGTGGGATCGAGCCGTTGTATTCGGCGGCGCAGATCACCCAGCGGGGCGAGGCGGCCAGCTGGGCCTGCAGGCCGGCCAGGGCCGCGGGCGCCGCCGCCCCCTGCAGCCGGGAGGTGAACAGGGGCAGATCCACGCTGGTGAGATCCAGCACGGCGGCCTCGGCGCCCTGCTGGCGGGCCGCTGCGGCGAAGCGCTCGGCCAGGGCCAGGTTCTCGCCATGGCTGGCGCTAATCACCAGAACCTCGGGGCTGGGCTGGGCGGGCATGGACTTGGAGGGCGGAGAGAGTGGGGTCGGCGCAGCCGGGGCCAGGGAACGGCCGCCGGGGGGCGCTTGTGGAGAGGCTGGCAGATCGGCGCTGTGATGTGAGCTGAGCGTCACCCACGCCGCGTCAGCCCCGCGACCCTTCCGCTTCGCTGGCAGGTCAGGACAGCTCCAGCTCCGGCGGGCACCAGCAGGCCGCCCGCCGTGCGATCACCTCCCCGCGCTGACGGTTCTCCCCCCCGGGAGATCCGGTTCGCCGCAACGGGTGGTGAGGGCCGAATCTTCAGGGGCGGTTGGCACGACCCGGGCCTGCGTCCAAACCCCCGACAGTGATCTCACCGGGGCACGGACCCCGCCCAACCCTCGCCAATGCGAACCATGTTGTCCCTGCGCACTTCCTCTCCTTTCGATCTGTTCGACCGTCTCGAGCAGCAGCTCCAATCCGCCGAGCGCGTGCCTGCCGCCGAGGTGCAGGAAACCGAGGAGGCCTACGAGTTGGTGCTGGAACTGCCCGGTGTGGATAAGGAGGCCATCGATGTGAAGGCCACCGACCGCTCCCTGGTGATCAGCGCCCAGCGCCGCAATCCCCGCCAGGCCGCCCCGGCGTCCGCCGAGGGCGAGGTCCGCAGCCAGGCTCCCGAGACCGCCGGGCGTGGCCTGTTGCTCAGTGAGTTCCGCTACGGCACCTGGAGCCGCAGCTTCCGCTTCCCCGCCGGCATCGACCGCGACCAGCTGCAGGCCACCTACCGCGACGGCCTGCTCAGCGTGCGGGCTCCCAAGGCCCAGCGCGTCTCCACCGTGTCGGTGAAGGTGGAGGGCTGAGCGGAGGGCTGAGCGGCGGCCGGCGGCCCGAACGCCGGCACCCTTCCACGGTGATGAGATCCCCTGCCCCCGGCCTCGGTCGGGGGTTTTTCATGGTGGATATCGGAATCCGGGCTCTGGGACCTCCGTCGGCGGGCGGGGCGCGGATGGTGGCGCTCCTGCGGCGGGCGCCCCAGGCTGGGCTGGGTCATCCGGTTCCAGTGGGCCCCTCTTTTGCTCCGTTGCCCCCGTTTGACCATGGCCCCCCTGGCACTGCAACCGAATGACGTGGTGCTGGTGCGCCATGGCGAGACCGCCTGGAGCCGGTGCCCTTCGCCACGGTGCTCTGCAGTCCGCTGCAGCGGGCCCGTCGCACGGCCGAGCTGGCCGGATTCGGTGATCGCCTGGCACTTGATGGCGACCTGGTCGAGTGGAACTACGGCGCCTACGAGGGCCTCACCACTGTTGAGATCCAGGCCCGCGTGCCGGGCTGGCTGGTGTTTCGCGATGGCTGCCCCGACGGGGAGAGCCCCGGCCAGGTGGGGGAACGGGTCGATCGCGTGATCGCCAGGCTGCGCGGCGGCGAGGGTCCGTCCCTGGTGGTGGCCCACGGCCACCTGTTGCGGGTGCTGCTGGCTCGCTGGATCGATCTGCCGCCCAGCGAAGGCCGCCGCTTCCTGCTCGACACCGCCACCTGCGTCATGCGTGGTCGCCGTCACTATTCCCACAACTGATGATCGGTCGCCGGCCGATGAACTGATGAATCCCGACTGGTTTGCCCGCCTTGTCATTGACGAACAACCCAGACGCGCATGAAGTCGACGCCACCACCGGAAACGATGAAGTTCTTGAAGCCATTTGCATCAGGCCAAGCGATTTCAATCGGACACGCTGTTGCTGCAGTTTTTCCCTGATACCGGAAGGCATGGTTTGATCCACCAGTCCTCCGCTCAGGGATTCTTCGGCGCAATGGCCACAGGGGTGGCCACCACCTGCAGGTTCTTGGCGGCCGCCTCCGTGAGCCACTGGGCGACCACGGGGGTGGAGAGCATCCGGGTGAGCAGACGGCACTCAAGTTCCCGGCTGACATCCTCCCCGCTAGCGATCACCACCAGAGCTTCACCGGAAGGGATGTATTCCCGAGAAAGGATCGACAGGAGGGGCTCGGGCAACAGGGAGCCCTGCTGCAGATCCTGGATCACGTGAATGAGCTCATGCCGGAGGATTTCTTCCTGATCCATTCCCTGGGCCTTGATGCTGGAGGTACAGAGAAAGACCACGGCCTGTTCGCGGTGCCATCCACCCATCAGCATTGGGTTCTGGGCACAGCGGGGATCCGAATAGTTCAGGGTCAGGCCGGCAGCAGCTGTGGCTGCGATCAGGAGCTGGATCAATAGAGGCTTGCGGTTGGTTAACGGAAGGTTAAAGAGGAAAGCTTGTTGCTTGGGTTTTTCTCTTTACCTTCCGTTAACCCAGCTCCTCCCCGTGGCGTGGTGCTGCTGGTGGGCTGCGGCCTGGGGCGCGGCGGACTGATGGCAGGAGCGTGGCCATGGCCAATGGGGTGATCACCGATAGCGAATGCCGTTCGTGATGGACGGGGCCGATCAGGATGGCGCCACTGTCCCGCCGCTGCCCGTGCGTTTCTCCGAGGCCTGCGAACGCAACAAGGAGCCGATCCTGCAGGTGCTCCGCCTGTGGCTGCCGCCGCAGGCGCGGGTGCTGGAGGTGGGCTCCGGCAGCGGCCAACATGCCGTGCACTTCGCCCGGCAGCTGGCCGGCCTGCAGTGGCAGCCCACTGACCGGGCTGAGTACCTGGCCGATCTCCGGGAACGGATCACCCTGGAGGGCCGCGCGGGCTTGGCCCCCGGAGCCCGGCTGGCCGACCCGCTCGAACTGGATGTTGACCGGGCCGAGCAGTGGCCGCCAGGGCCTTACGACGCGGTGTTCAGTGCCAACACCACCCACATCATGGGCGCGGCCTCGGTGCCCCGCCTGCTGGCCGGCGCGGCCCGGGTTCTTGCGCCTGGCGGGCTGCTGCTGCTCTACGGCCCCTTCCATGGGGGTGGCGTACCCACGGCGCCGAGCAATGTCGCCTTTGATGCCCACCTGAGGAGCCTTGATCCGGCCATGGGGGTGCGCGATGCCCGGGAGGTGGCCGAGCAGGCACTCAGCCTTGGCCTCGAGGCCCTGGCCGACGGAGCGATGCCCGCCAACAACCGCACCCTGATCTTCCGGAAGCGGGGGGCGGCGGAGGGCTGAAGCGTTGCACTGAGGCGTTGGGCTGTGGCATGGGCCCGGCCCGAGGGCGGCTGTTCCGCGGACTCCGGCCGGGTCTGATTGGGGCAGGGCGCCGCTCGACTTGCCAGCGGGTGCGTGGCTGGGAATGATGGCCTCAGGGCCCTGCCGGCTGGAGGGTCCCCCATCCGCTATCCCATCACCCCGCCCATTGCCCGTGGCCTTCGTCAACGAAATCGTTTCCGACGCCGACATCGACGCCTATGACCTTCCCTTCGAGAAGGGCAAGGGCCATTGGTGGACTCGGGACAAGGAGCGGGATCTTTATTTGTGGGGTGGAGAATATGGCAACCCTGCACGGGGAGAGGATATTGAGGGCCGGTTTAGCTTTTGGGCTGATGGAGTAAAACTCCGATTCACCTTTTCGCTTGGTGATTGGTCTGCTAATTGGCATGTCAGGCCTTATGTTGTGACTTGGGATCGTCTTGTGCGGATTGACCCTCCTGATTGCGGTGGCCTCAATCAAGCAAGGGTGATTGGATTGATCAAGGAGGCGTTGGTTGTCTATGGCAGCGATGGTAGAGAAAATCGTAATGTGCCCGATAGGATTGTGCGCTTCGGTTTCTAGCTAATCCCGGGTCGCCTACTTAAGACTCTGCGACTAGGTCTGTTCAGGTGCGGAGCTGCGGTTGATGATCGCGCTGCATTCGGTGCATCAGTGTGTCCGAAAACATGAGTGATATTCCAGGATATTTGAAGGATCGGGGTGGGCTTTCGCTAAGGGCCCTGGCATCGCTTGACCCATCCACCCACATCTTGATGTCTCATTTCCCTCTTGTTTTCCGTGTTTCCACGGATCGTTCTTTGAGCGAATCTGTCCGCCCCTGGGAATGATCGCAGCGTTGCCGTTGCCTGTCTGGACGGCGCGATGAACTCTGTTCCCTTCATCTGCCATGGCAATCACAGCCGAGGCGGCCATGGCTCGCCTGGCCGACGTGCATACGGTCGATCAGCTTACCGCCCTGATCGATTCGATCAATGTGGAGGTAGCCAGTGGGCGCACCATTTTGTACAGTGGCCATCTCGGCTTGAGTAAAGAGCTGGGGAGCACCGCGATCAAGTCCCGTGATGTGGCTGCATTGCTGGCGGCTAATCACCCTCAGCTTCAGATCATTGATGAGTTGCCAATAGGTAAATTTTTAGAAACGCAATTGGGGAGTATAGAGCCAAACTACTTGCTGATTGACAAGCTAAATCAATTGTTTGATAGAGATCGCGAAAAAATAACCGCCTACCTCTACGGCTCCCGCGACGCCAACGGCAATCGCATCCCCAATGGCATCTGGGATCGGGTTTCGGCCCGCTTCGCCGCCGCCGCCAGGGGGGAAGTGCTGACCCTCACCGCCGGTGCCCGGCTCGATGGTGTGTTCG
>Ga0310334_100323_pt1 | contig 13685 bp, 16 predicted proteins | sample LakMicMIDCLREDC7_FD_195548 | JGI IMG/M metagenome (GOLD analysis project Ga0310334, IMG submission 195548) | Enriched freshwater cyanobacterial communities from Lake Michigan, Michigan, United States - MI23.DCL.RED.C7 (v2) (version 2) | ecosystem: Environmental > Aquatic > Freshwater > Lake...
GGGGCGCGGGCGTCGCCAAGGGCAGGAGGGCGGCCCTGAGGTCGGCATCCTCCACAGCGGCTTGCAGCAGGGCCAGGCGCACGCCGCCGGCCAGGGCCGTATCGGCCCAGTCTTCGAGCAGCAACACCCTGGCCCGCTCGGCCGGATCGGCGGGCAGCAGGGCAGGCTCGGCCCCCTGGGCCTCCAAATAGCGGGCAATGGCGCTGGAATCGGCGATCACCTCGGCCCCATCCACCAGCACGGGCACCTGGCGCTGGCCCGAGAGCCGCAGCAGCTGCAGCTGGCCCAGGCCCGGGGTCACCTCCACCACGCTGTAGGCCAGGCCCTTGGCGGCCAGGATCAATCGCACCTTCTCGCAGAAGGCGGAGTGGCGGAACTGATGAAGTTCCAGCATTTGGGCAACCCAGACCATTGGGCGGCAGAGTAACGCTGCATTTGGATCGCTGCCGCCGCCTGCGCCATGAGGGAGTTCTTCGTCAATGTGACGCGCTACCCGCGCTACCTGGTGGCCTTTGGCCTGGGACTGCTCAATTCCGTCGTCGAGCCTCTAGCCGATCGGCGCAGCAACCCGGTCACGGCCGTGGCCCTGATCGGTGCCCTGGTGAGCGGCGGCCTCAGCCTGGCCCTGACCCTGCGTGCCATGGTGACCACAGCACCGGTGACATAGGTATGGCCCAGGGGCGCAGGGTGGAACGGGTGGCCGCCTCGATTCGCCGCGAGGTGAGCGAGCTGCTGGTCACGGGCATCAAGGACGACCGGGTCAACCTGGCGATGGTGAGCGTCACCAACGTCGATGTGGCCGGCGATCTGCAGCACTGCAAGGTGCACGTGAGCATCTTCGGCACCGAGGAAGACCGCCAACAGGCCCTCGAAGGCCTGCGCTCCGCCTCCAGTTACGTGAAAGGCGAACTCAGCCGGCGCCTGAACATGCGCCGCACGCCGGAAGTGATCTTCCTGCTCGATCGCGGCATCGAAAAGGGCACCACGGTGCTGGGCCTGATCAACAAGCTCGGGGCCGAACGGCTGGAGAAGGGCGACGTGCCGGCCGGTAGCGATGTGGAGCCCGATGCCCAACCTGCGCTGGATCCCGACGCGGATCCCGACGCTGCCGGCGGGGCTGCTGGGCGGGGACCTGCACCCGCAGGACCTGTCGACGACGATGACGACTGAGGCGGCCCCTGGCCCTGGGCCAGCCCTAAGCCCCGAACTGGGCCCAGCGGCCAGCCCCATCGCCGCCGGATCCGACTGGCGCGGCCTAACCCTGCGCCAACAGGTGGCGCGCTTACTGGTGGTGCGCGCCAGCGGCCACGCCAGCGACGGCCAGCGGCGCTACCCCCGCTGGGAGCTGCCTAACGCCGACCTCAGACGGCATCTCCAAAGCGGTGTTGGCGGCGTGATCCTGCTGGGGGGCAGCGCCCAGGAGCTGGCCCTGCGCTGCCGCCAGCTGCGGGCCTGGGCGGGCCAGCCCCTGCTGCTCTGCGCCGACGTGGAGGAGGGGGTGGGCCAGCGCTTCGAGGGGGCCAGCTGGCTGGTGCCGCCCCTGGCGATCGGCCGCCTCCAAGCTCCCGGGCCGGCAGAACGCGAAGCCGCCCCAGCCGCCCCTCCCACCGGTCCGCGGGCTGCAGCCGAAGCCCCTGCAGCCCCCTCCCCTAACCCTGAAGCCCTGGCCGAACGCTACGGCCGCTGCACTGGCCGCCAGGCGCGACTGCTGGGCCTGAACTGGGTGCTAGGGCCGGTCTGTGATGTCAATAACAACCCGGCCAACCCGGTGATCAACGTGCGCGCCTGGGGCGAGGACCCGGCCACGGCATCCCGCCTGGCCACGGCCTTCCTGCGCGGCGCCCAAGCCGAAGGGGTGCTCTGCTGCACCAAACACTTCCCCGGCCATGGCGACACCAGCAGCGACTCCCACCTGGAGCTGCCGCTTCTGCGCCACAGCCGCGAGCGGCTGGAGGCGGTGGAGCTGCCCCCCTTCCGAGCAGCCATCGCCGCCGGGGTGGCCAGCGTGATGACGGCCCACCTGCTGATGGAAGCCCTCGATGGAGCAAGGCCTGCCACCCTCTCGCCGGCCGTGCTCGATGGCCTGCTGCGCCGGGACCTGGGCTTCGAGGGACTGATCGTCACCGATGCCCTGGTGATGGAGGCGATCACCGCCCACCACGGCCCCGGCGAAGCGGCCCTGCTCGCCTTCACCGCCGGTGCCGACCTGATCCTGATGCCCGCCGATGCCGATGCCGCCATCGACGCCCTGGTGGCGGCGATCGACTCGGGCGCCATCCCGCGCCAGCGCCTGGAGGCCAGCCTGCTGCGGCGCGAACGGGCCCTGGCCGCCGTGGCGCCAGCCGCCGGCCAACCTGCTGCCAGCGCCGCCATCGATCCGGCCTGGGGCGGCCGAAACGGCGATCCCAATGGCCCGTTGGTGTCCCCCGCCGAAGCGTCCCTAGCCCGCGAGCTGGTGGCGCTGAGCCTGGAGACCCGCGGTCCCGCCATGGGGTCCACCCCATCCAGCCCGCCTGCGCCCCTGGCCGCTGGCCCAGGCCTCAACCTGATCCGCCTCGACAACAGCCTGGCCTGCGCCTTCCTACCGGCCATGGCGCCGGCCCTGGTGCGGCCGGCGGGGGCGGGCTATCAAAGCTGCCTGATCGACAGCCGCAGCCCCAGCCCCTGGAGCGGCGATCCCCAAGCGCCCCTGGCCCTGGAGCGCCTGCCAGGGGGACCGGTGCTGCTGCAGCTGTTCGTGCGCGGCAACCCCTTCCGCGGCAGTGCCGGTGGCGAGGAGCCCTGGCCTGCCGTGGTGAGCCAGCTGCTGGCCACGGGCCGCCTGGCCGCCCTGGCCGTCTACGGCAGCCCCTACCTCTGGGAGAGCCTGCGGCCCCTCTTGCCCGCCGCGCTACCGGCGGCCTACAGCCCGGGCCAAATGCCCCTAGCCCAGGCCCTGCTGCTCGATCGCCTCGGCCTGGCCGCCGCGGCCCTGGAGGGCGGCTTCACCGACTGAGGTCAGTCCCCAGCGGCTGCCCTTGGCAGAAGCACCTAGCCTCAGCAGGCCGCCCCTGGCCCCGGGCCCGATGCTCAGCCTTTCGATGATCGTGCGCGATGAGGCCGAACGGCTGGAGCGCTGCCTGGCCTCGGTGAAGGGCTTTGTCGATGAAATGGTGCTGGTGGACACCGGCTCCCAGGACGGCACCGTGGCCCTGGCCCGGGGCCTCGGTGCCACGGTGCATGAGATTCCCTGGCCCGGGGATTTCGCCCCGGCCCGCAACACGGCGATGCAGTGGCTCACGGGTGACTGGGTGCTGGTGCTCGATGGCGATGAGCAGCTGAGAGCGGAAGCGATGGCTCCCCTGCGGGCCCTGATGGCCCAACCGGATGTGCTGTTGATCAACCTGCTGCGCCTGGAACTGGGCGCCCGCCAATCCCCCTATTCCAGCGTCAGCCGCCTGTTTCGCCGCCATCCGGCGATCCGCTGGAGCCGGCCTTACCACTCAAGCGTCGATGAAAGCGTGGCGGAACTGCAGCGCCAAGAGCCCCACTGGCGGGTGGCTGATTGCGGCGTGCCAGCCCTGCTCCACGACGGCTACCGCCCCGAGCTCCTGGCCCAGGGGAGCAAGGCCCAGCGGCTGCGGCAGGCCATGGAACAGGAGCTAGAGCAGCGGCCCAACGACGCCTACGCCTGCGCCAAGCTCGGCAGCCTGGAGGTGAGCGAAGGGCACCTGGCCGAGGGGATTGCCCTGCTGCGGCGCGGCCTGGAGCACTGCCCGGCTAACGACCATCCCGAACGCTACGAACTGCTGCTGCACCTGGGCATCGCCACTGCCGAGGCCGACCCCGGCGGCGCCACCGGCCTCTATCGCCAGGCCCTGGCCCTGCCCCTGCCCCAACGGCTCAGCCTGGGGGCCCGCCTCAACCTGGCCGCCCAGCTGCTGGAACAGGGCGAGCTGGCGGAAGCCCAGGCCCTCTGCCGCACCGCCACGGTGGTGGCCCCGGAGGTGGGCCTGGGCTGGTACAACCTGGGGCTAGTGAGTCGCCGCAGCGGCGACCTGGTGGGCGCGCTGGAGGCCTATGGCCAGGCCCGGCGCCTCAATCCAGACCATGCCGAAACCCACCAGAACCTGGCGGTGGCCCAGCTGCTGGCCGGCGACATCGCCTCCTCCCGGGCCAGCTTTCGCCAGGCCATCGCCCTGCTGAGCAGCCAGGGGCGCGCCGGCGAAGCCGCCCAGCTGCGCCAGCAGGCGGGCGCCATGGTGCAACTGGAGCCCTGAGCCCGTGCCTGAGCCTGAGCCCCCCCCCCTCTCCAGCCGATCAGGACTGAACAAACCCAGCGACCTGGCCAGCCCACCCGAGCGCCCCCTCGAGGATCGCCGCATCGCCGTCACCCGGGCGGAACAACAACTGGGGGCGGCCCGCCGCCTGTTCGAACAGGCCGGGGCCCAGGTGTTCGACCTGCCGGCCCTGGTGATCGGCCCGCCGGACCACTGGGGCCCCCTCGATGACGCCCTAGCCGAACTGGAGGACTTCCACTGGCTGATTGTGTCGAGCGCCAACGGCGTGGAGGCGGTGGAAGCGCGCCTGAAGCGGCAGGGCCGCAGCCTGGCCCGCCGGCCGGCCAGCCTCAAGATCGCCGCCGTAGGCCGCAAAACCGCTGCCCAGCTGGAGGCCCTGGGGGCGCCCGCCGATTTCGTGCCGCCCGCGTTCGTGGCCGATAGCTTGATCGACCATTTCCCCGTCTCCGGCTGGGGACTCCGGCTGCTCCTGCCCCGGGTGCAGAGCGGCGGCCGCACCCTGCTGGCCGAGGCCTTTGGCGAAGCGGGCGCCCGGGTGGTTGAAGTGGCCGCCTACGAATCCCGCTGCCCCCCCAGCCTGCCATCGGCCACCCTGGCGGCCCTGGAGGCCGGCGGCCTCGATGCCATCACCTTCAGCAGCGGCAAAACCGTGCTGCACACGGCCCAACTGCTCGAAGCCCACTTCGGCGCCCCCTGGCTTGTGAAGCTCGACGGCGTGGCCCTGGTCTCGATCGGCCCCCAGACCAGCCGCAGCTGCCTCGAGATCCTGGGCCGGGTCGATGCTGAAGCCAGCCCCCACGACCTCGACGGCCTGGTGGCCGCCTGCACTCTCTGCCTGGCTTGATTGCATCGAACGCGAGGCCAAAACATTGGCCTAGGGGCCCGGAAGGCGTTAACGCCCCGATGGTGTTTGGGGGGAGCCAGCCGTCTGGCCAGCCGCCGTGGGAGCAGCAACAGGGCTAGTGGCGGCAGCGGCTTGACTTGCAGAAGCCGAATTAGCAGAGGCTGGATTGGCAGGGCATGGGTTAGGGGATCCAGCCGCTTGGCTAGGGGCAGCCCCATTGCCACAACCGATAGGGAGGCGCAGGGGCACGTCGCCCTGGCGCAAGGAGAGCAGGCCCTGGCGCAGATCAATCCCGGTCACACTCCAACCTGCCGGTAACTGGTAGTCGCTCGGGGAGGCCCCTGGGCAGATCCCCCGGGGACCAACGCAAAGGGTGGCGCTGGTTGGGCCAGTTGGGGCGCCGGCCTGGCTGGGGGCACCACTGGACCCAGAACTCGGGGCGCCAGCGGTGCTGCCACCCAGCTGAACGATGGCCTGGGTCAGGCCGCGGCTCTGGATCACCCCCGTAAACAGGAACCCGCTCGGCAGGCTGGAACCGGGGCCAGCCTGGGGCAGGGGCAGGGGGGCAAAGGGATCTTGGCGACCTTTGCCCAGGGGATCAATCACCTGCTGGGGAGAGGGCAAGGGCGTAAATCCTGAAGAGGTTCCCAAGGCCGACGGGGCCGGTGCAGATGGGGCCGGTGGTGTTGCCGCCGCCCCATCTGCGCCGCTGGCCGAGGTAGGGACACCACCAGAGGTAGCAGCGATATCACCATCACCACCACAGGCCGTCAGCGCCCCCAAGGGCAAGAGCAGCGCAAAGGCTGAGATCCTCAGGCCCCAATGCAACGGCTTCCCTGCAATCCTTCGATCCCCCACCGGATCAGGCCTCGCCATAGCCGCTCTCCACCAGGTCGCGGAAGCGATCGAGGTTGGCCTGCAATTCCTTATTCACAATCCCCCCCAGGATGGTGGGTTCCATCAATGGCGCCAAAATTCCGGGTAACTCGTAGCTCACGGAGAGCTTCACAGCTGTGCGATCGGCTGCGCCCGGATAAAAGCGCACGGCCCCTTTGGTAGGCAATCCACCCACCGACTCCCAATGCAGTTGCTGGGCCTCGACCCGCTGGGTGATGCGGGCCTTCCAGTGGAAGCGAAAGCCCTGGGCCGCCAGGGTCCAGTCGGTGAGATCGGGATCGTCGAGGGTCTCCACCGCCTCAATCCAGCGCATCCACTGGGGCATGGCCTCCAGGTCGCTCCACACCTCCCAGACCCGCTGCACCGGAGCCTTGATCTCGGTGGTGACGCTGTGATCTAACCAACGGCCCATCTCAGCTCACCCCAACGGTGGTGGCCCGGCCCGAGGCGGGCCCCACCAGGGAAGCCAGGCTAGCCAGCTCAGGCGGGCGCCCCAGGATCGCCGCCGCCGCCAGGCGACCGCTCATGGTGGCCCCTTCCATCGAATCGATGTAGTCCTGGCGGGTGTAGCTGCCGGCCAGGAAGAAATTGGCCACCGGTGTGGCCTGTTCGGGCCGGTAGGGCTCCATGCCGGGGGCCTCGCGGTAGAGCGACTGGGCCAATTTCACCACGTTGCTCCACACCAAGGTGAGTCCCTGGGCCGAGGGGAACAGGGCCCGAACCTGGGCATCGGTGGCCGCCACGATCGCCTCGGTTGTTTTGGGGATCCAGGGGTCGCCGGGGGTGAGCACGCATTGCAGGAGCGAACCAAGCCCATCCTTGCGGTAATCCACGGGGCTGGCCAGGGCCAGGTCGGCAAAGCAGCTGAACTGGGCATCCGCCGTATAAAGCAGGTTGTCGAGGCCGGAGGGGCTGGCGACATCGTGGCGCCGCTGATCGGCGGCGGCGTCCTGGCCTAATTCCGTCACCCAGCCGTCGTAGCGCAGCTGCACCGTGGCCACGGGCACAGCCTCAAGTTTGTAGATGTGGTCGAACTGGGGATGGCGGCGCCAGGCCTCGGGTAGCAGGCGCTGGATCCCGGGCACATCGCAGGCGGCCAGGTAGGTGTCGGCCAACACGCGCAGGGGGCCCTCAGGCGTGCTGAGCGTCAGGCCGGTAACGCGGGTGGGGCGATCGGCGGATGAGCCCTCCTCGTAATGCACTTCGCCTACCCGGTGGCGCAGGTGCAGGCGGGCGCCGCGGGCGGTGATGTAGTCGAGGATCGGACCGGTGAGCCAGCGGTGGGGCGAGCCCTTGAGCAGGTTGAGCTTGGAGGCCTCGGTCTTGGTGGCGAACATCAGGAAGATGGTCAGCATGCAGCGGGCTGAAATCGCCTCGCAATCGATGAAGCCGAGGGCATAGGCGATCGGATCCCACATCCGCTCGATGCTGCGCTCGCTGCCGCCGTGGCCGGTGAACCAGTCTTTGAAGCTGATGCGATCGAGGTCGCGAATCACCGCCATGGCGCCCTCGTAATCGATCAGGCCGCGCACGATCGGGCTGGTGCCCAGGGCCAGGGCATTGCGCAGCTTGTCGATCCAGTCGAGCTGGGGGGTGGTGAAGAAGGCCTTGAGGCCATTGAAGGGGGCGCCGATCGGGAAGCGGAAGTCGAGCTCGCGCAGGTCACCGCCTTTGTTCACAAACAGGTGGGTGTGGTCTTTGGGCAGCAGGTTGTCGAGGGCGTCCACCTTGCGCAGCAGGGCAAACAGGTTGGCGTAGTTGAAGAAGAAGACATGCAGCCCCATCTCGATGTGGTTGCCGCCGTCATCGACCCAGCTGCCCACCTTGCCGCCCATGAACGGCCGGGCCTCGTACAGGTCCACTTGGTGGCCGGCATCGACCAGATCAACCGCCGCCGCCAGACCGGCCAACCCTGCACCCACGATGGCGACGCGCACCCTTGCACTCCCTTGGTGGCCCGACTCTATGGAGAGGACGGCTGCCCGTGCGGTGTTCCCGCCATCCCGCCCGGGGCAACCCACCCCAACCGCCCCCTGGGCAAGCCCGCTCGGGACTCCATAGAGTTGCTCCATCTGGATGTCCCGAAGGCCGCCGCCATGAGCACCGAAACCGCCCCGGCTCCAGCCCCCTCAGCGGCCCTGGAAACCGCCAGCGCCGCCCCCCACACCGCCAAGGACGGCAAGGGCATCCTGGTGACCGAACCGGCCATGAAGCAGCTGGCCGCCCTGATGCAGCAACAGGGGGAAGCGAAGGTGCTGCGGGTGGGCGTGCGCTCGGGCGGCTGCAGCGGCATGAGCTACACCATGGACTTCGTCGACGCCGGCGACATCCGCCCCGATGACGAGGAGTACGTGTACGAGCCCAGTGGCGCCCCCAGCTTCAAGGTGGTGAGCGACCCCAAGAGCCTCCTCTACATCTATGGCATGCAGCTGGATTTCTCCAGTGCCCTGATCGGCGGCGGCTTCAACTTCACCAACCCCAACGCCTCCCAAACCTGCGGCTGCGGCAGCTCGTTTGCGGTCTGAGCGCACCCAGAGTTAGGTGGGCGGCGGAGCTTGGGCCGGCGCCGAAGTCGGGCCTGAGCCGGGCCCGATCCAGCCAGGTGGCAATCTGAGGGCAAGATGTCTTGCTGCAGCGCCATGACGGCCACCCCCGCTTCCACCGGCGAATCCGCCTTCGAACAGGCCCTAGGCCGCTACCAACGCGGTGAACCCACCGCCGAGGTGCTGGCCGATTTTCGCGCCATCACCCAGCACGAGCCGCGCCTTTCGGCCGCCTGGACCTGCCTGGCCTGGCTGGAACTGCTCGACGACCAGCCCCTCCAGGCCCTGCGCTCGGCCCGCTTCGCGGTGAAGCTCAGCCCCCAGGATCCCCAGGCCCGCATCAACCTCAGCCTGGCGATGCTGGAAACCGATGCCAAGGGCGTGCGCGAGCACATCGAACTGGTGCAGCGCATGCGGCTGATGGCGCCCGAGCTGGCCGCCGAACTCGACAACTCGATCGCCGATGGCCTGGCCCGCAAGCCCGGCTGGAAGGCCCTGGAGAAAGTCAAGGCCTGGCTGGGCGCGTGAGTCCAAACGGTGTCCGCGCCGAAGGCGTGAGCGCAACCAGCCTGCGCCCAGGCGCCCCGATCCTGCTGCTCAGCAACGGGCACGGCGAAGACCTCAGTGGCGCCCTGATCGCCACCGAACTGCGGGCCCGGGGCTACCGGGCCGAGGCCCTGCCCCTGGTGGGCCACGGCCGGGCCTACGACCAGGCGGCCATTCCCCTGCTGGGCCGCACCCGCGAGTACAGCACCGGCGGCCTCGGCTACACCAGCCTCTGGGGCCGGCTCACGGAGGTGGTCCAGGGCCAGGTGGGCTACCTGCTGCGGCGCCTGGCCCTGCTGTTTCGCATCGCCCACCGCTACGACCTGGTGGTGGTGGTGGGCGATGTGTTGCCGGTGGCGGCGGCCTGGCTGAGCTGGCGGCCGGTGGTCACCTACCTGGTGGCCTATTCGAGCCATTACGAAGGACGGCTCAAGCTGCCCTGGCCCTGTGGCGCCTGCCTGGCCAGCGGCCGGTTCCGCAGGGTGCTCAGCCGCGATGCGCTCACGGCCAGCGACCTGAGCGAGCAACTGGGCCGGCCGGTGGAGTTCCTCGGCAACCCCTTCTTCGATGCGGCCGTGGCCCCCAGCGAGCCGTTGGGCGCCGGCCAGCCGGCCCCGGCCCAGAGGCTGGGCCTGCTGCCCGGCAGCCGCCTGCCCGAGGCGCTGCACAACCTGGAACTGATGCTGGAGGTGTTGGCCCAGCTGCCCGAACACCTGCAACAGCCCGACCAACTCGGGTTGGCGGCCGCCCTGGTGGGCCGGCTGGGCCCCGAGGAAGTGGCCCCCCTGGCCAGCCGGCTCGGTTGGCGCCTCGATAGCGAGGCCGGCACAATCACGCGCCTGCGCCGGGGCCCCTTGCGGCTGGAGCTGGTCTGGGGACGCTTCGCAGCGGTGGTGCAACACAGCGATCTGGTGCTCTCGATGACCGGCACCGCCGCCGAACAGGCCGTGGGCCTGGGCAAACCGGTGCTGCAGCTGGTGGGCTCGGGTCCCCAGTTCACCGACAACTTCGCCGAGGCCCAGCGGCGCCTGCTGGGGCCGTCCGTGTTCTGCGCCGAAGGCCGCAGCGGCAGCGCCGAGCAACGGGAGGCCACAGCCCGCCTGCTGGCCCAACTCCTCGGCGACCTGCAACGGGATCGCGCCCTGGCCGAGCGCTGCCACCGCAACGGCCTCGAACGCATCGGCGCCGGCGGCGGCACCGCCAGGATCGCGGACGCGGTTGTGGACGCCTTGGGCCAAGTTCCCCCCGGAGGCCCCCATGGCTGACCCCACCGGCACCTCCGCACCGCCGCCGGAGCCGGGTGGCTTGCCTGGGCCCCTCGCCCAGCCCGAAGCCAAGCCCCTGGCCGAGCGCCTCAAGGGCTGGCTCGATGCCCTGCTGGTGGCCGATGTGTTTCTGGTGATCGGCGCCGCCCTCTGGTTTGGCCTGGCGGTGCTGCTGCACAGCCGTGGCGTGGAGGCACCACTGCACCTGTTTGAGTTCCTCTGGCAACCCCTGTTTCTGCCTGCGATCAGCCTGCTGATGGCGGCGGCGATCGTCAGTGGAGTGCTGGGCTGGTGGCGACGGCGAGGGCAGCGCTGAGATCCGGCGTTTCGTAGACAAAGCCCTGCCCCAGCAGCCGCTCGGGCCGCACCTGCTGGCCTTCAAGCACCACCTGGGCGCCATCGCCGAGCAGCAGCTGCAGGATCGGCCCGGGCACGGGCAGGAGGCTGGGCCGCCCCAGGGCCCGCCCCAGCTGGGACGCGAAGCGGGCCATCGAGCAGGGTTCGGGCGCCACGGCGTTGTAGGTGCCCTGGTAACTGACATCGGCCAGGGCGGCGCTGATCAGGCGGCAGAAATCAGGGCGGGAGATCCAGCTCATCCACTGTTGGCCCGAACCGATCGGCCCACCAAAGCCGGCCCGGAAAATCGGCAGCATCTTGCCCAGGGCGCCGCCATCGGCCGCCAACACAATCCCCGTGCGCAGGATCACCAGCCGGCAGAGGCCGGCGGCCTTCTGGGCCTCCGCCTCCCAGGCGGCGCAGAGCCGGCCGAGCAGGTCGCTGCCGGCGGGGCTGGCTTCGCCAAAGCGCTCGCTAAGGCTGGTGCCGTAGAAGCCGATCGCGGAGCCATTAATCAACACGCTCGGCCGGGGCTGCCCGGGCTGGGCCGCCAGGGCGCCGAGGGCCGCCACCAGGTGCCCCGTGGTGGCCACCCGGCTGTCAAACAGGAGCTGGCGTTGGGCGGCGGTCCAACGCTTTTCGGCAATCGGCTCACCAGCCAGATTGATCACCGCCTCGGCCCCGGCCAGGGCCGCCCGCAGCTGCGGCTGCTGCCAGGTGGCGGCCTGGGACGGGTCCCCCTGCAGGCGCTCCAGGGCGGGATCGGCGATGGTTGCCAGGGGCCGGGCCTGGCGACTGAGCAGGCTGAGGCGATGGCCCTGACCCAGCAGCAGGGGCACCAGCTCCCGGCCAACAAAACCGCTGCAGCCAACAAGCAGGATCTGCATGGACGCCGTTCCAGGACTTTCAGTGGCGCCAGGTTAGGGGCCATGGCGGAGGCCCTAGCCTGGGCCCAGATCACCCGCTGCCGCCATGGCCGAAACGCCAACCCCTGCGCCCGCCCCGGCGGCGGTCGCGCTGAAGAAGGGCAGCCTGGTGAAGGTGTCCGGCGCGGCCTACGGCGGCAGCCTGGAGGCGGGCGCCAGCGACCCCACCCCCCCGGCCTACCTGCTGGAAGGCCCCGGCGAAATCCTGGCGATCAAGGGCGAGTACGCCCAACTGCGCTGGCGCCGGCCCGTGCCCGATGTCTGGCTGCGGCTCGACCAGCTGGAAGCCTTTTAGGCGGTTCTAGGGCCGCTCAAAGCTCCAGCTGGCGCCGTTCGGCCAGCAGCTGGCTGCGCAGGCGCTTGGCTTCGCGCAGCAGCTCGCGGCCATCGCGCAGGTAGCTGTCGACGTAGCCCATGGTGTAGCGCTCCAGGTCCCGCAGGGCGTCCTGCACCTGGCTAAGGCAGTGGTAGAGGTTAAGGGCAAAGGCCTGGGCGCCGGCGGGACAAGCCCGCGAGCGGTAGAGGCTCTCCACCTTTTCGAGCTTGGCCTGGCTCTGGCTGAGGAAGGCGCAGAAGGCCTCCATCAGCCTGTCGTCGTAGGGATCGGCGGAGAGCTCGCGCAGCTGGGCCGGAAAGGGGTTGATCACCTGGGCCAGCAGCCGATCGATCGGCGCCACCACCTGCTGCAACCAGAGCGAGAGATCTTCATCGGCGGCGCGGGCCTGGCCCGAGCGGGGCCCCCGGGCCACCCGACCCCCGACGGGGCCTTGGGAGGGCCCGGGGGCATGGGAATAGCGCAGGTCGTAGGCGCGGCGGCGCTCGCCATCGCGCAGCAGCTCCCAGGCGGCATTGAGGGCAATGATCCGCTCCTGATCGCCGCCGGCATCGGGATGGTGCTGCTTGACCAGGGCCCGGTAGGCGGCCTTGATCTCGGCGCCACTGGCGGCGGCCGTGAGCCCCAACACCCGGTAGGGATCGGCAACCGTGGACGCGAGCGGAGACCCCATGGCGGCGGTGGCCGGGCAGCAACAGCGCCATCCTGCCCCCAGGCCAAACCGAGCGGCCAGTGCTCAATAAAAAAGCCCCCCGGCGAAGGGAGGCTGAAAGGTGTGTGAGTGAGAGCCCGAGGAGGGTGGGTGAAGGAGTGCTAGGTGGGATTAGGGGCTAGGCCGACCGCGAAGCCGGCCCCATGGGGCTAGACCTGATTAACAGATTTGGCCCCAACCCCTAACCAGCCGATCAGAACTTGAACTGGGCCATCACGAGGCCACCAAACACGTTGGCACCTGTGCTGACTGCTTGACCGGAATTGGTACCGGCGCTAGAGGGGTTGCTCAGGTAGAAGAGGGCCGGGGACACCGAGATTTTGTCGGTGACCTGGAACTTGTACCACCACTCCCAAACGTAGTTGCCGTCTTGGGCGGTTTGGCCGTTACGCAGGGCTGTCACGAAGTTGGGCTGGCCAACCGCCATGCCAGCGGAGTTGCCCTTGATGAAGGCATCCTTCCATTGCAGGGCCACTGTCCAGGACTGGGTGGCAGCAATGTTATTGACTAGTAACTGGTTGGAGATTCCAGAAGTAGAGCTGTTGCCAACGCTGGTAACACTGGTACCAAGCAATCCACTCTGATTGTAAGCCGAGTAACCCCAACCAGCACTGATCGAGGGAACGATCGTGCCATTCTTCTTGGGAGTCCAAGCAAGGGTGTAGGCAAAGTTGTTGACATCAATGTTGTTGCCATTCCAACCAGCTCTGGGCTGGGTGGCGCTTGTAACGGCTCCAGGGCAAGCCGCGGCGGCAATAGCAGCTTGGGTTCCCTCACGAGCGGCCGTGCCGCAGGAACCGTAGCGCCAAGCGAAGGTGGTTTTCCACTGCTTGGCTTGATAGCCAATCTGAGTAAGAAGGTTGCTCTGGCTGTTATTGTTCATGATGCCACCAGCCGCAGAAGTGTCTGCGGAGTAGGCATTTTGAGCAACGTAAGACAGCGAAGCACCAAAGAAGGGAGCGCCTTTTTTGACGTTCTGCTTCCAGATCACACCAGCACCGC
>Ga0310334_100324_pt1 | contig 13584 bp, 7 predicted proteins | sample LakMicMIDCLREDC7_FD_195548 | JGI IMG/M metagenome (GOLD analysis project Ga0310334, IMG submission 195548) | Enriched freshwater cyanobacterial communities from Lake Michigan, Michigan, United States - MI23.DCL.RED.C7 (v2) (version 2) | ecosystem: Environmental > Aquatic > Freshwater > Lake...
GTTGACGACAACGGAACCATCACCATCAACTGAGACCCATGCCTGAAGCAGTCACCATCACCCAAAGCCAAAGCCCAGCACTATCGACCGAGAACGAAGAGATGCTTGCCGCGATGGCAGGTGAATCCGAGGAACCGGGTGAATTGCTGGCCGGCAAGTACAAGTCGGTGCAAGATCTAGAGCAGGCATACAAGGAGCTCCAGGCCAAGCTCAGCCGTGGGGAGACCATCGAGCCTGAGGCCGGCGACGACGGTGAGGCTGAGGCTGAAGAGCCTGAGTCTCCTGCTGGCACCGCCCGGGAGATCTATGGCGACGTGATCGGCGGGAAGCTCGATGAAGCCGGCATCGACTTCGGGGACATGAACACCCGCTGGCAGCAGTCGGGCACGTTGGAGTCCGAGGACTACGACCAGCTGGCGGAAGCTGGCTTCAGCCGGGACATGGTCGATGCGTACCTGTCGGGCCTGCAGTACAAGGCGTCCCAGGACACGGCCTTGACCACCAAGGAGGTGACGTCGATCAAGGCGTCGCTCGGCGGTGAAGCCGAGTACACCAAGATGATCGAGTGGGCCGGCAACAACCTGTCACCCGACGAGGTCGAGGGCTTCAATCAGATCATCAACACCCAGCCGATGTCTGCGGTGAAGATGGCGATCAGTGGCCTGCACGCCAGGTACACAGCAGCCGAGGGCCGGGAACCCAAGCTCATCGGTGGCCGTGCCCCAAAGGGCAACACCGACAAGTTCGAAAGCACGGCGCAACTGGTGGCCGCCATGTCCGACCCCAAGTACAGCAACGACCCCGCGTACCAGCGGAAGGTGCAGGAGAAGCTGAGCCGGTCGAGTATCTTCTGAGGCTTAAGGAAGATGCGAGCCCCCACCTCGGGGGCTTTTTTATTGGGCCTTGCGTTCATCCCTACACTGAGACCACCTAGACCCACTCACAGTCAGCGACGGCCCACTGCGGTGGACACCCGCTCGTGAACGGGAGCCCGGCGTCGGGGTAACCCCCAACCCCCTTTACCTAGGAGACCAGCAATGGCCGCCCCCGATTTCACAGCTTCACGCCTTGGCCTAGTCAACAACGCAGGTGGTGGCACCTGGGCTGGTGACAACGCCTTGTTCCTTCAGGTCTGGGCCGGTGAAGTTCTCACCGCGTTCCGTAAGGCCACCATCTTCGAGCCCCTGCACACCGTTCGCACCATTGCCAGCGGCAAGTCCGCCAGCTTCCCGATCATCGGTCTCAACTCCGCTGCGTACCACACCCCCGGCACCATGCTGGTCGGTAGTGCCGTCAAGCACGCTGAGGCCACCATCAAGATCGACGACAAGCTGGTGTCGAACGTGTTCGTGGCCGACATCGACGAGGCCAAGAACCACTACGACGTGCGCAGCCCCTACTCCGCTGAGATGGGCAACGCTCTGGCGTATCGCTTCGACCAAAACATCGCAGCGATGATCGCCAAAGCGGCACGTACCGCCACCCACTTCAACACCGATCTGCCCGGCGGCACCCGGATCAAGATCGTGGCGTCTTCCAAGACCGCCATCACCGGCGCCCAGCTGGCGACCGCTCTGTTCTCCGCCGCCCAGCGGATGGACGAGAACAACTTGCCCGACATGGACCGGTACTGCGTGCTGGCACCTGCCGAGTACTACAAGCTCGTGCAGACCACCGACGTCATCAACCGGGACTGGGGCGGTGCTGGTGCGTACTCCGACGGCACCGTGCTGAAGGTGGCTGGCATCACCATCCTCAAGTCGAACCAACTGCCCACCACCAACCGCTCTGCGGCCACCGGTGAGCAGAACGACTACACCGCCAACTTCACCGACTCCGTCGCCCTTTGCTTCAACAAGCAGGCCGTCGGCACCGTGAAGCTGATGGATCTGAAGATGGAGCAGACCGGCTCCGACGTCCACGCCCTGTGGCAAGGCACCTTCATGGTTGCCTCCATGGCCCTGGGTTCCGGGATCCTGCGTCCCGACTGCGCCGTCGAGATCTATACCGCCGTCAGCTGACGGTCCAATATGGGGGGACTCCGGTCCCCCTTTTTTTCTGGAGGTTTCCCATGGCCCTTGCTCGCACCACGTTTCTGGAAGCTGTGAACCGGGTGCTGCAGATGCTCGGGGAAGCACCAGTCAACAGTCTTGACGGTCAGTTTGGCCTGGCCCAGCAAGCGGAAGACGCGATCAACGACGTGTCCCGCAAGATCCAAGCAGAGGGCTGGTCGTTCAATACGGACCTTGAGCGCCTGCTGCAGCGTGATGCTGTGACCAACGAGATCAGCGTCGGCACCAACGTCAGTCGGGTCAAGGTCGACCTGTTCAGCTACCCCGACATCGACGTCGTGCAGCGTGGGTCCAGGCTGTACGACCGGCGGGCCGGCTCGTATCAGTTCGACGAAGACCTGTACGCCGACGTCACCTACATCCTCGAGTGGGACGAGGTGCCTGAATACGCCCACCAATACTTCACGATCAAGGCTGGCCGCCAGTTGCAGGAAGCGATCTTGGGTTCGGCCGACCTGTCGCGCATCAACGCAGCAGCAGAAGCAGAAGCCCATAGCCTGTTCCTGGAGGAAGAGGCGGCCAGCGCCGGCCATAACGTGCTGCGAGGCAACCCCAACCACACGGACGTCTTTATGTCCTTCAAGCCCGCCTGGGCCCTGCGTCGCTAAGCCATGCCACTCATCAGCAGCTCCATCCCGAACCTCATCAATGGGGTCAGCCAGCAGCCGGCAGCGTTGCGCTTGGCGTCCCAGTGCGAGCAGATGGTCAACTGCATGGCCAGCCCCGTGGAGGGCCTGAAGAAACGACCGTCGGCCCAGCACATCGCCAAGTTGTTCAATGGGTCAGCTGGTGCCGGCCGGCCGTTCACGACCATCGTGGACCGGGACGGAACCATCAAGTACCTGGTGTTGATCCAAGACAACGCCATCAAGGTGTTTGGGTTGGATGGATCGGTAAAGACGGTCAGCACCCCAGACGGCACGTCGTACCTCGACATCACGGGTGAACCCAGCTCCACGTTTCGGGTCGCGTCGGTGGCTGACTACACGTTCATCGTGAACCGTGAGAAGACGGTGGCCATGTCGGGCACGACGTCGCCCACGTGGGGCACCAAGTCCATGGTGTTCATCAGGTCCGCTGAGTACGCCACCACGTACAGCATCACCGTGAACGCCACCACGGTCAGCTACGAAACCTTGCCGGCTGGTGGCAAGCGATTGTCGGCCACGTACAGCAGGAGCTCCAACACGGTCACGGTGACCGCTACGGCCCACGGCTTGTTCACCAATGACCAGGTGGACATGAGCTTCTCCAGTGGCGCTGGTACCGCTGGCACCTACACGATCACGGTGACTGGTGCCGACACGTTCACGTACGCGGACCCGGTGGGTGGTACGACGTCAGGTAACTGCACCGTCGTCCATGAACCGAACTACAGCCCGAGCACAGTTGAGATTGCTGCGGCTCTGAAGGCATCGCTGGCCACGGCCCTTGGTGGCAGTTGGACCATCACCAACGGCACCGGCGAATACATCGTGCGGATCGCCAAGAACGACGGGACCGATTACACGCTGGGTTCTAGCGACACCAAGACCAGCTTGGCCACTGTGCCCATTAAAGGAACCATCGACTCCATCAGTGACCTGCCTGTCACCGCTGAGCACGGGTTCATCGTCAAGATCCTGGGCGCTGCTGCCACTGGGGCTGACGACTACTACGTGAAGTTTGTCGCCAACGCGGGCTCAGGCTTTGGCCATGGTGTCTGGCAAGAAACGGTGGCCCCAGGCATCACGTACTTGTTTGATGCGACCACCATGCCGCACGTGTTGATCCGCAATAACGATGGGACCTTCACGTTCCAGAAGTTCACGTGGGCTGGCCGGGTGGCTGGTGATGCCACCACTGCACCGAACCCCAGCTTTGTTGGGTCCACCATCCAGAACGTCAACCTGTTCCGCAACCGGCTGGTGCTGCTCGCTGACGAGAACGTCATCACGTCTGCCGCTGATTCCTATGACCGGTTCTGGCCGGAATCGGTGCAGACCGTGGTCGATTCGGACCCGATTGATTTGAGTGCTGGCAGCCGCAAGATCAACTTCCTGATGGCCAGCGTCGCGTTCTCGAACGTGCTGCTGATCTTCAGTCGGCACGGCCAGTTCCGGTTGGACTCAGGCTCCAATCTTGGTCAGACGTTGACTCCTAAGACCGCGGCAGTCACCCAGGTCACAGCGTTTGAGATGGGCGACGTCGTCGATCCCGTGATCGTGGGTCGCACCATGTACTTCGCCGTGCCCCGCGGGGACTTCAGTGGGCTGCGGGAGTTCTTCCTGCCGGATGCCTCGGGCCCGGTGCCCACATCAGAAGAGGTGACGTCGTCGGTGCCACGGTTCCTGCCGGGCAACCTTTGCAACCTGGTGGCGACTGCTGCCGAGGAGGCTGCGTACGTCGTGTCCAAAGACCAGCCGACCCGGGTCTATGGGTACAAGTTCCTGTTCGAGGGCGACAAGAAGCTGCAGAGCGCCTGGGGGTACTGGGAGACCAACGGGGGCAAGAGCATCATCGGGGTCGACATGATCGACAGTGATCTGTACCTGGTGGTCCAATACTCCAACGGGGTCTACCTAGAGCGCGTGGTGACCCGGCCGGAATCGGTCGACGCAGGCACCCAGGTGGAGCTCCTGCTGGACCGCAAAGCCACTGAGGCCAGCTGCGCCGTGGCGCTGACGACACCAAGCGGGCTCGACACCCAAAGCACCATCACCCTGCCGTACCCGATCGACGTGGCCAACAGCACCATGGCTGTGGTCGGTCGTTTCTATGCGGGCAACAGCTTGATGCACGGCCAGGTCGTACAGATCTTGTCGTCGACGGCTGCCGGTGGTGCTGGTGGCATGGGCACCCTGACGGTCCGCGGGGACCTGACGGCCGCCAAGTTCTACGTGGGTGAGACCTACGACATGCTGTACGAGTTCAGCTCCCAGTTCCTGAAGGAGCAACCACCAGGCGGTGGCATGGCTGTGGTGGCTGGACCGAAGCTGCAGTTGCGCACCTGGACCGTCGTGTTCGACAAGACGTCGGCCTTCAACCTGCGGGTCACACCTCGGGGCCGGGACGCCCAGACGTACCCGTACACCGGGTTTGAGGTCGGGGACCAAGAGATCGCCTTGGGGGAATTGGCGCTGCGGACGTCCAAGTTCCGGGTGCCCGTCATGGCCCAGAACATCGAGGCCAAAGTCGAGATCACCAGCTCCAGCCCCCTGCCCTGTCGCATCCAATCGGCAGAATGGGAGGGTTGGTACCACACCCGCTCCGCCCGCCTGTGAACACGCCGTACACCAGGCCCACCCGGGTCTCTGACATCCCGTACGTGGCGGAGTTCATGCGGGAGGAGGACGTCGCTGAGGTGCGGGCCCAGTCCGGCCAGACGCCACAGCTGTCCCTGTTGCACTCTTTCTTCAAGGGGGACCCGTGCATGACGATGATCGGCAGGGACGGTCGTCCCATGGGCATGTGGGGCGTGGTGCCGGAACGGACCGACGTCGGGTGCATCTGGATGCTGTGCACCGACGACCTGGCCCTGGACCGGCTGAACGCCATGCGGTTCCTGCGGGAAGCCAGGGTCCACCTGGACGCGGTGCAGGCCCGGTACAGGGTCCTGTGCAACCTTGCGGATGCTCGTAATGTGGTGCATATCAAGTGGTTGCGCTGGATGGGGTTCACCTTCATCAAGTCGCACCCCAAATACGGGACAGAGGGTCGGCTGTTCCTTGAGTTCGTGAGGATCTAGGGCCATGTGTGAACCGGTCTCCATTACTCTTGGCGTCCTGTCGGCTGGCCTAGGCATCGGTCAGGCGGTCGCTGGCGCCCAGGCGGCCCAAGACCAAGTCAACTTTGCGAACGCCCAAGCCCAGCAAAACTTTGCGTACCAGCAGATGCAAGCCAGCTCTGCTCGGAATTTTGAGCAGATGAAGGCGAACCAGCAAGAAGAGATGATGCGCATAAATCGTATGCTCGCTGATAATTCCTACGCCGATGAAATCTCCCAGCTCAACCTTAGGCTTCAACAAGAACAAGCTGCATCCAGCCAGGAGCAGCAGAAGGGCGCGATTGCTGGGCTTAAGTCGCGTGGGGAGATTGCGGCTTCTGGACGCCTTGGCAATACTGTGGACAATCTGGTAGCAGATGTCTACCGCCAGCAAGCGCAGTTCGACTTTGCGACCAGCCAGAACCTTGCGTTCACAGGTGACCAGATCCAACAGCAGAAGCGTGGGGTAGCGGCCCAGCGTGGGTCCAGGATCGCCAGCCAACAGGCGTACATCAAACAACCGGTACTGGACCCCATGGAACCCATGTACCAGAAGCAGCCCAGCATGTTGCCGTTCATCTTGCAGGGGGCTGGAGCCGTCGTCAGTGGCGTCAGCACGGGCATCAGCACGTCCGCGTCCCTCGGCAAGATCAAGGCGGCCCAGCCACCAGCCGTTGGCCCTGTCGCCAAAGCAGCTGGCGTCGTTCCCAGACCTGGCTACTTCGGCCCCGCGTACTAAACCATGGCACGTCTCTCCACCGGCCAGTCCTACGGCGACACCAATCGCTCGACGGCAGCGCAGCTCCTAGGTGGCATCCCCATGGATGCGACGCCAGGGGCCATTGCCCAGTCGGTCATCAACGAACCGGCCCTGCGGCCACAGGCGGCACCGGTGTCCACGTTCCAACAAGTAGGGGCCCCAACCCTTGGGGGTTCCGTCAAGTTCTTTGCGCCACCGGACCTGCCGACGCCAAGTCAGGACCTGGCCAGGCTCGCGTCGGTGCTTGGGACGTTCAGCCCGATCCTGAACAACCTGGGCGAGAGCTACGTCCAAAGGAAAAAGGACGAAGACGCTCGGGCCCAGATGGCTGGCCAAGGCGTGGCACAGCAGCTGCAGCTCACGGCCCCCGGCCAAGACTTCATCACGGCCCGGGACAACCTCTGGCGTCAGGCCCAAGCTGGTGACGCCGGTGCTGCAACCGCGTACCAACAGATGCAGGCCCTGAGTCCCCTGCAGCAGGCCTACGCCCAGCGGTACGCCGGCCAGGCGGTGTTGCGGGAGGACCTAGCCACAGCAGTGGATCGGTTCAACGGCATCACGGAGATTGGTGGGGTTCCACGTGAGGAGATTGCCCCCGGCGATCCCAGGCTCTCTGCCACCAAAGCCACCCTGTACCGGCTTCCGTCCAACGACCCGGCCGGGTTCATGGAGCTGGCACCCTTGATCGCCGCCAAAAACGGTGAGATCGACCGGGCCCATTTCGCCACGCACCTGGCCTGGAAAGAACGCCAGGCTCAAGCGGCCACCCAAGGGGATTTGGCCAGCCAGTTCATGGGCAAAGACATCAATGCTGACAGCATTGTGGCCAGCCAAACGCGGTCGCTTACAGACGCGAGGATGCGACTTGGGGCAGACCAGTACCAGAAGTTTGTGACTAGCTACCCGGATTCCCTGGCTGCTGCTGTACTTGCAGGCAGCATGGGCGCAAACGGTAAACCTGACCTTGCTCGTTACTACGCATTGTCCAGTGTCGCAACTGATGTCTTTAATCGGGTTGGTGCTGGACCCAACGGTGAACGGTTGATTGATTCGTTGGGGGCCAAAGGTGGTGTGGCCGGACAACTGGCGTTCACGCAGAAACTGATGTCCCAGGTGAAATCATTCACCAACGACGTCGATGCGTTTAGCGGCATGATCGGCGAGAACCAAGGCCAAGCCATTGTTGACCAGCTCAAATTGCAGGACCCAGCCAAAAGCCCAGCCCAGCGGGACGCGGACCTGATCCAGGCCGGCTTGGTGCTGAATCAGATCAAGGACCCAGCCACAAGAAAGGCAGCTGAAGCCGTGGTCAGAGGTGCCCACAGTTCGGCCAATGCCTTGTTCACGGCACCGATCCAGGCCGAAGCAGAGCGCAACAACCAGTTCTCGTACGACAAGGACCCAGCTGCCGAGATCAGGCGGGCCGAAGAGATGAAGCGGACAGGCCAGATGTCACCCGCTGCTGCCGACCGGTTGATCGCCAACTACCGACAGGTCCAAGGCGCTGAGATGCGGCCATGGGTCAACGCATCCAAGGAAGCGGTCGACCGGATCATGAAGCAAGAAGAGATGGCGGTGAAGCGACCAGGGACGGAAGGAGGCTCAGTCATCACAAGCGCGGAGCAGCGGTTCCTTATCGCTCGCCGGGCCGAACTCACGTCCGACGTCGAGCTGATGCGTCGCAAGGCCCTGTCCGACGGCAGTGGTGTCGCTGGGTTCCAATCGCAACTGGGCACCTGGAGCACGCAACTGGAGAGCAAAGCCCCGAAGCCGCCCAGCCCCAATGCTCAGCCGTTGTTCACCAGCCCCGAAGCATGGAAAGACAAGCTGGGGTTCTTTGGGGGCATGGGCCCCGGCAACGCTGCGTCCAACTACCAGCTACGACAGCGCGTCGACAACGGCTTGGTGATGCCAGAGCCCCAGTTCCGCAAGAACTTTGAGGCCTGGGTCGAGCGTGGCGAGATGTCGGACGCCATGAAGCTGATGATTAAGCGCAGTGGGTATGGGGCCAAGCCGTCGGAGTTCTGGCGGAAGCAGTGGAGGAACCACTACAACGGCGCCCCAATGGACCCCGCGTACGAACAGACCATTCCCATGCGCGACCAGATGAAAGTCAGCTACGACGCGGGTCCGGCTGGTGGCCCCAACCCCGTGGCGCAGGTGGCAATGGCCCAGAGCAACTTCTTCCAGAACCTGGCCGCCGGGATCGCCAACACCTTGACGATGACGACGCCGGCCGCGGCTGGAACGATGCCGATGGGGACCATGGGCCCAGTTCGCCTTGGCACCCCTGTCGTTGGCACCCCAAAGTTGAACGCCAACGCCAAGGCCTGGCTGGCCGCCATCTCGGCCGGTGGGTTTGAAGGCGCTGACTACAACACCTATTACGGCGGTGGGGCCTTTGACAACACCAAGGGTCACCCAATGCGGGTAGTGCGGCCAGCGGGCGGAATCCCAAGTTCTGCGGCCGGTCGGTACCAATTCATGCCAGACACTTGGACCGGTCTGCATGGTGGCAAAAACCCGCCCATGACACCAGCCAATCAAGATGCCGGCGCATATCAGCTGGCCCTGAATCGTGGCGTTGATCTAAACACCGCACCCGTCACGATCGAGAACGTGCGCAAGCTGGCGCCTGTGTGGGCAGCACTGCCTGTAAGCGCGACCGGTGGCGCTGGTTATTACAAGGGCCAAGGAGGAGCTGGCTTCGCAAGGTTCAGGCAGACTTGGGAGACGGAACGCCGTCGCTATTCAGCCGGAGCTTGATCCATGCCTTACCAAATCACCACCGGCAAAGACGGCAAGCCAGAAGTCGTCGTGAGCGGGTTTGACCCGGCCAAAGCCAAGAACCCGGTTCAGGCCGTAGAGACTCCACCGCAGCTCCAGATGGTTGAGGCCGGCGCACGGTTCATGGGTGGGCCCTTGGGTGACATTGGCGTTGCTGCAGCCAAAGGTGCAGCCAGTGGACTGCAAGAACTGGTCCGTACGGGGAATATCGGCAAGGCGCAGGCCGCGTACCAGCAAGGCTTTGCCCGGGACATCAGTGCCAACGCAGCGCCCACTACCCGCACGGCAGCCAGGGGGCTTCGAGACATAACCCAGAGCGTGCTGGGCAACCTGCCGGCAGATGAGTTTGCCGACAGGGGCTGGACGGCCCCACGGATGCCAGGGGCCCCGGACGCACCGATCCTGGGCATCATGCCTGCTTTGCCCAAGATCCAGACCAAGAGCATGGTCGAGGACATTGGCGCCGGCTTGATCCAGGCTGGCGTTGGCTGGTTCTTGGCGACCAAAGGCCTGGGACGTGTGGGCGCTGCCACTATGCGGGTACCTGGGGTCGCTGGCGCCACTGGTGCGGTGAGCAGGACAGCAGCGATGGCGTCGCAAGAAGCCAGGGTCGCCGCGGCGCTAGCCCCCAAGCCCATTGGCGCGGCCGCTCAGGTTGTCGGCAAGGTTGGCAAGAAGGCCGCCAAGCTGGTGCTCGAGGGGGCCCCGGCTGGCGCCATCGTGGACTATGCGGCGTTCGACCCCGGCGAATCCGGGCGCATTTCCGACGGTGCGACCAAATGGATCAACACGTTGCCGGACCCCTTGCGGGACGCAGCGCACAACCTGGTGCTGAGCAAGCCTGGCGACACGGCAGCTGATGCCCGCTGGAAGAACGCGGTGGAGGGATTCATGGTTCTGGGGCCAGCGGCCGCAGCGGTGATCGACCGCTTGGGGTACGCAGCCAGGGCGATTGGCAGGGTGCACCAGGCCCGTGTGGCCAATCGTCCGCCTGAGCCACCCACTGGCGGAACCCCGGCCGCTGCGGCCGCACCTGAGACCCCAGCTGCTGCGCAGACCGTCGACGTCGCCGCTGCACCGCCAGCACCCCCTAAGCCGCCCAAGCCCCCCAAGGCCCCAGCCCGTGCTGTTGGCATTGCCCAGCAGTACCAAGAGATGCGTCCACGGCAGCCGTTGTGGGAGAAGACCGAAGTCCAGACCCAAGGGGCCATGGGACTTCCGAGGGATCCTTGGAGCCCGGCGCCCACTGTTGCTGAAGCCGAGGACGAGCTCCGCACCGCGGTCACCGCTGTCGACACGGCGATCGCCAAGGCCAGCAGCACGGTCCCTGACGAGCTGGGGCCTGTGGCGCCGGCGGAACGGGGCAACGTGATGCCCAGCTATTCCCAGGTCCGGGAGACCGCGGTCGATGACATCACCACGGATCCGGTGCGGCTGCAGTTCAAGGCCGCTGGCATTGGCAAGACCGGAACCACGGGATCGTTGAAGTCCGCTGCGTCGTACGACCCGTTGTTCGGCAAGATCATCAGTGTCTGGCGAGACCCACAGACCAACCAGCTGCTGGTGGTCAACGGTCACAACCGGCTCGACCTGGCGCGCCGGTCCGGCACCAAGAGCATCTTGACCTGGGAGATCGACGCGCCCACGGCTGAGCAGGCCCGAGCCATCGGTGCCATGGAGAACATTGCTGAAGGCCAGGGCACCCCCTGGGACGCAGCCAAGCTCATGCGCGACATGGGCATCGACGCCGAGGAGATGGTGCGTCGCAATATCGACGTGACCAAGGGGGTGGCAGAGCGCGGGGTGGCCCTGAGCCGCCTGCCCCAGGATGTCTTCGAGCAAGGGGTCACTGGCAAGTTGACGCTTGACAAGGCGGTGGCGCTGGGCAGCGAGAAGCTCGACGACGCCGTCGTGCGGGACGTGGCTGCTGCTGCGGTCAAGAACGGGTGGTCAGCCGAGAAGATCCTGCAAGCCATGCAGGAAGCCAAGTTCGCCCAGACGTCGGGCCCATCCGGTGGTGGGGTGCTGCCCGGGTTCGAGTCGATGTTCGAGACCAGCAATTTCGGCACGATGCTCGACGTGCGGACCGAAGCGTTCAAGGCCCTGCGGGAAGAGATGGTCGCCCTGACGTCGTTGGCCAAGGAAGGCCGCAAGGGGATCATCGAGTCCGCCGGGAACGTGGTGAACGTCGCCGGGTCCCAGGCGGCTAAGGGCCAGGCCCAGGCCGCGGTCGATGTCTTTAACCGGGTCACCGGGTACACCGGGCCGGTGCGGGACTTGCTGAACGAGATGGCCGGCCAGGTCGGCGGTAAGCGCACGGCGAAAGCGGTGGTCAACGAGAACCTGGTCCGGCTTAAGGCCGCAATCGAGGACGAGATGAAGGGGCCCCGGTTGCCGCTGGAGCAGGCGACGGCCCCGAGTGTCCCAAGTGCGGGAACTTCGGCCCCGGCTGCGCCCGTTGCCCCGCCCAAGGCTGAGCTGCCCGACACCCGCGGCCAAGGCCAGTTCTTCCATGGCGCTGCAGCCGAAATCAAGCGGCTGGACGAGGGCTACTACGAGACCATGAACATATACGGTCAAGGGTTCTACACGACCGACGACGTCAAGACTGCTGGGTCGTACACCAAGAAGAACGCCAGGTCCGTCGCCAAAAGCGGTGGCACCCCGGGCCAAGTGATTTACCAGGTCGTGGAGCGTGAGCCGGTCAAGTTCTACGACCTGGATGCACCGGCCAGCCCCAGTGTCAAGCAGGACTTGGAACGGTCCGCCAAATACTTCGAGTCGGTTGCGCTGGCACTGGATGAGTTCGACGGCAATCCCAGCCTGGCCAAGTTAATGGATGAGATCCGGGCCAACTCCAGGGGCGTCGGGGAAAGCGCCGACACGATCCAGGAGGTCTTCGAGGGTCTTCGGGAAACCCTGCAGGCCGAGGGGTACGGCGGGTTTACTCACGTCGGCGGGAAGCTCACCAAGACCGGCCGTGAGCACCAGGTCAAGATCTATTGGAACCCTGAGACCCAGCTTGAACTGAAGCGATACGAGCCCCCGGCCACCCCCACCGCCGAGCTCACCAGCGAAGCGGTGCGTCGCATCATGCCGGACAAATTGCCTGACGCGCTGCGGGCTGACCCGGACCTGATCGAAGCCACGAAGAAACTGATGATCGACACGGTGCGTCGCATCGCTGGTGACGACATCGCCATCACGTTCGAGAACGGCATCGTGCTCAAGCCGGGCAGCAAGGCTCATGGCACCGAAGGAAAGCTGCGGCGCATTGGTGGTGGGTACAGCTACAAAAACATCGGTGACCCCATTGAAGAAGCCATCGCGTTCCACGAAATGGGCCTGCTGGCCAAAGATGGCCAATCAGCGGTCGACTACACCAAGGACAAACTTGAGGTCGCATCACACGAAGCCTTCCACGCGGCGCAACTTCGCTACATGTCGTCAGCGCAGCTGAAAGTGCTGGACACGGCGTTCGCCAAGCTCAAGCTGTTTTTTGCGGCAAAAAACCTGCAGGCTCGCGCTGGTGGCGCTAGGCCGCAACCCATTGAAACAACGGCACAGGCGTACGAGAGCTTTGACCAGGCGGCTCAAGCTGGCGTATCGCCTGGCGCTGTGATCCTGGGCATGTCGGCAGACGACGTCAAGTTCTTCACCAGCGTCGATCCCAAGAACCCATTGCTTAAGTCCATGGGTGCGAGCGACAGGGCGATCCTCTCAGGTGCCAAGACGATCCTTGCTGGCGTCAAGCTCGTTGACGACATGTTCGATTACATGGAGAAGCTCTATAACGCCATGCGTGGCCGTGGCTGGACGTCGATCCGCAGCATCTTCGAGGAAGCGGCAAGCGGCAAGTTGAAAGAAACCCCGGGCATGGCCCATGTCAAAAGTGATCTGTCCTGGAACGATGCCAGGGAATGGGCGCAACGGGTCAAGACGCTGGATCGCCTTGGAGCCCCTGGGTTTGAAGCTGAGATCGAGTTCGCCAAAGGCGAAGGCATGTTGTCGGAGCGGGCAACACTCGCCAACGAGCAACCCATCGAACCCCAAGGCCCCCGGCCCGGCGGGCCACCCCCCGCCCCTGCGGGTGAGTCTGCGGGGTTATCAGCCGCTCAACGAGGTCAAGCTCGCCACTGCCGGGAGCGGCCGGGCCGAGCAGGGCGCCGGCGCCCTGCTCGAGATCGCCCCGATCACCCCGGAGCAGCTCCAGGCCGAGG
>Ga0310334_100325_pt1 | contig 13557 bp, 13 predicted proteins | sample LakMicMIDCLREDC7_FD_195548 | JGI IMG/M metagenome (GOLD analysis project Ga0310334, IMG submission 195548) | Enriched freshwater cyanobacterial communities from Lake Michigan, Michigan, United States - MI23.DCL.RED.C7 (v2) (version 2) | ecosystem: Environmental > Aquatic > Freshwater > Lake...
CTGGCCAGAGAGCCCCAGCTGCGCGCTGATCTGGGCCGGCGGGGGCTGGCTCGGGCGGCGGGCTTCAGCTGGCAGCGCACCGGTGTGGCGACGCGGGAGCTGCTGGCCCATGGCTAGGGCGATCGGGTGCCAGTCCTGCACGAGCTAGCCATGGGCAGAACCCCTGGTGAGAGGTCACTGGAGGTGCGCCTGAATGGGCTTAGCCCAGCTAGATCAAGCCTGACTCAAGTCGATTTTGGATGTTATTGAGGCTACGGATCCGGTGGGCTTTCCCTAAGGGTACGCGATAAGCATCTGTTGTATGGTGACACAGTTGTTGAGCCGCTTGAGAGCACTGCTCTCGTGGACGGCAACCAATTTAGGGCTTTGCTGTGCCTGTTTGTTGCCCATTTTGTTAAGAGTGACGCAGGATTTGCATAGCAGTCAAGGGCGATTCCAAGTGGAGTGTAGGTCTTGTGTTTATGGGCTATTGGTCAGATAGCGTTGATTGCTGGTTAATTACTTTGCGTTTGTCCATTGTTGGTTGATCGATTAGACCCGGCTTCTCGGGTATTTCCCTGGCTTTTCACGGCGCCTAGAATTAATTTCCTTAACGGTGGCTTGAATGGGGTTGATTCGCGGGTGCGTTCAGCTGCTGAATCCCTCCCGCCCTGACCTCCATCCTATTGAGGTCTCGGCTTTGGCGGATACGGGGGCCGTCCACCTTTGTATTCCGGAGCACCTAGCGATTCAGCTGCAAGTCGAGGCACTTGAGTAGCGGGAGGTCATTCTGGCGGATGGACGCAGGCGAACAGCTCCTTGTCGGGCCTATTGAGGTCCGATTCCAGAATCGTCGCGGCTTAATGGGAGCATAGTGTTGGGGGTTGAGGTTTTGCTCGGGGCTATCCCCGTGGAGGCTATGGATTGGGTGTTGCGGCTCCAGCTGCAGTCGTTTGATGTGAATCCTGAAGCCTCAATATACCTGTGAGTTTAGCAAAGCAGGTGGCTACAGATTGAGTGTTATAAATTAGGTCCTTCGGGTGGCTTCTTTGAGGGATTGACACTAGCTGTTGGTAACAGCTAGTCGTTGCTAGACTCCTGTTACGCTTTGTTAGGCTGACAACGCATTCGCTGCTCCAGCAATTTCCTGGGTAAAGCTTGTGGACCTGGCTTGGATGCTGGGGAGCTTTACGCCTATTTTCCGAGTCACTGGGATTTGGATGGGGTGTAGGCCTTGGTGGCATTTGGATCTCGCGGCCGATTAGAAGCTCAACCTGATTCGGATCTCGATCTAGCAGTGATCCTCACCCAGCGCGGTTTCCCCGGAGGATAAAGCGCGCTGGTGGGCGACATGCCGAAATGCAATCATCCCCTAGGCGTTGGGGTTGATCTCGTGGTGATTGGTGTCGCCGATGCGGAAGGGCTCAGCGGCTCCCGTTGGCACATGATGGACAATGTGGCCCGTGAAGGCCAGCTACAGTGCTGCCTGTGACTTCCATGACCCCGGTTGAAGATTACCTTCTACTGCTGGTGATTTTCAGGCGCCATTTGCGGACTGTTCCACTTGGGCTTGATTCGACCTATCGAGCCGAAGACGGGGACTCCAAAGCCCAGCAGGTAGTGGAGAATCTCTTAAAGCATGGATCGTGCTTGCTAAACGTCAAGCTCCCAGGGTTCACGATCTTGTTGACCGGGCACTCTTGGCTGGGGAAGATGTTGCACCTGAGTTGTTGAGCGTGCAGATTTTTGCTGTAGAGGCTCACTCCGAAGAAAGACCTTTTCGTCTGCCAACAGATCGCAGCAGTTTGCTGGCTCCTGTTGAGTTGCTTGTGCAACGACTTGAGCAAGCGATTGAAGCGGCTTGATAGTAATTCATGCTCTTCGCATGCTTTACTTCGGTGAAGTTGGTTAATATGACCCGGCAGATAGTGGGAGCTCTCGGGCTCCACGGGACGAAATTACCAAAACCCTCATGGAGATATCGCAATCAGGGTTACGAACCTTAGGCCAAGAGAAAGGCTCTATCGGGAGATTCTGCTTTTTTTATAACGATCAGCCGTCTAAACATCCGCTGATCAGGCAGGCTCAAGAGCAGGGATTGGATGCCGATGAACTTGCCGAGTTTTGGCTCAGTTGGAGAAAACTTTGGATAATTGGGACCATCAGGAGGCTTTAGTAGTTTTGCAAAGATTGCTTAAGGAGTACCAAGATGGCACGACTGCCAGCTTCTCAGTTGGCAAATTTCGGGGAGAACAAAGATCAATTCTACCAGCTGAGCTCCATAAGTCAAAACCTTAAATATAGTTAGAAAAACAATGATATCCCAATTTAGACGTCTAGCGAAGGAGGGAAGCTGGATAGTCTTCGGTCAATTAATTGGCTTTGCTGGTGCACTAGTACTTGTGCGAGTGCTTACGGCATATTTAGGCCCAGCTCAATACGGCGAACTTGCTTTGAGTCTTACTGCTGCTGGCTTGGTTAATCAAGTCCTTATGGGAGGAATCACTGTAGGCATCGGGCGCTATTACTCGATAGCCGCGGAGAAGCAGGACTTGCGTGGTTATCTTCGTGGTAGCAAATACTTGCTGGCTTATGCCACAGTGGCCGTACTGGTCCTCAGTGTGATCATCCTGGGAAGCTTGTATTTCCTGGGCTACTTCCAATGGATGGGCTTGTTGGCTGCGGTTTTAGTTCTATCGGTCTTTACCGGATACAATGTTAGCCTAAATGCCATTCAGAATGCTGCACGACAAAGAGCAATAGTTGCTTTTCATGGCGGACTTGATGCTTGGCTAAAAATTGGGTTGGCTATTATGGTCATGCTTTGGTTAGGCACCTCCAGCACATCGGTAGTCATCGGATATACTTTCTCATCTTTGTTCATAATGGTTTGTCAATGTTATTTTCTGCGCCGTATCGTTCCACCGGCTGAACTCGCTTGCATTGCGAATTACAAACAGTGGGTCCAAAAGATATGGGCCTTTTCTATGCCGTTCACAATTTTTGGAGGCTTCACATGGATGCAGCAAGTTTCTGACCGTTGGGCCTTGCAGTCTTTTGCAACGACAACTGAAGTAGGTCAGTATTCAGTTCTGTTTCAACTTGGCTATACTCCAATAGCCTTACTTACGGGTGTAATCGTTAGTTTTTTAGGCCCCATCCTTTTCCAGCGTTCGGGTGACGCAACCGACACTAGACGCAATAGTAGTGTACACAAGATATCATGGCATATTACCCAAGTTTCACTCTTGATCACGCTGCTCGGTTTTGTCATTGCCAGCGCATTCCATGATTGGTTATTTAGTCTTCTTGTCGCAGATGAATATCGGGCAAGTTCTCAACTACTTCCATGGTTTGTGCTTGCGGGTGGGCTTTTTGCAACTGGTCAAATGCTCGCCCTGAAATTAATGAGTGAAATGAAGATGACGGGGCTTACCATAGCAAAAATCGTCACTGCTCTTATCGGAATTCTGTTGAACATAGTTGGCGCTTCCCTTGCTGGAATGCAAGGTGTTATTGTGGCTCTAGTTGCGTTTTCGTTTGTGTATCTAACTTGGATGCTAATTCTAGCTTATTTGCCTTCTTTGCGAACAAGTTAGAAATTTTAAAGCATGCTGAGCATAGCGTAAAAGTATGGATTTGTCCAATTAAGGATTTACTGGTCCTGGATGTTTTTCTCTAGGGATATCTTAGATGCACGGCAAGAGTTCCACCTGCCGAGTCGGTAAACTCCGCCTTGCCAAAAAGCACCCTATGGTATTTTCTTCCCTGCAAAAGCGTCCTTATTCATGCCTTATTTAAAGCCAAGCTCGCTTAATTAAGTTCTTTTGATCATTGCTTCTTAAAGGATAATACCCCAGCTTTGGTCTAGTTTGAACTCATACTCATATAGCCTATGTCAGACTTATGTCAATATTTGCGCTAATTTCCATGTAAGGATACGGCAGCTCGTGTGCTATTTTGACGATACCTGTGCGTAGGATGTCGCAATTCTTTGAATACTTTTTGCGGAGTATGATGCTTTATGTAGCAATTTAGCGCTAGGTTCTATAACTATGATTTCTGAAACACTTAAATTTAGGACCGATGAGATTTAAATCCACAATCCGTAAGCTCTACTGGCTGCTATCCAGCCAGTTTGGCCTTGACTTACGGCTCTTATCTAGGGCTATTTACGGTGTTCCCGCTTACCTGCGAGATCTAATCACCTTTCGTAGGGTCTATCAGGGCAAGATAATGATCATGCCGTGTCTGCACGACCGCTATGAAGAGGGCGGAGCTATCAAGAATGAATACTTTTGGCAAGATCTATTGGTGGCACGCGCAATTCATGATAAAAACCCAATCAAGCATGTCGATGTTGGATCTAGAGTAGATGGTTTTATTGCACATGTGGCGAGCTTCCGGGAATGTGAAGTTTTTGACGTACGCCCCATCAGGGCAATGGTGCCCGGGTTGGTTTTTAAAGAGGCTGATCTTATGGACTCGTCTTCACTTCCAATTGTTCCAGGTGGGTATTGCGATTCACTATCATGCTTACACGCAATCGAGCATTTTGGCCTTGGCCGATATGGTGATCCTATAAATCCAATCGGCTATCAGCGCGGGATCGCAAATATGGCTAAATTGTTGCAGCCTGGCGGAACTTTTTATCTTTCAACGCCCATTGGCCAAGAGCGTGTAGAATTTAACGCAAATTGGGTATTTGCCCCAAGCAGCATCGTGAATTGCGCTAAAGCTGTTAATATGACGCTTCGAAAGTTGATAATTATAACCTCAGCAAATGGGCCCGAAGAAAAGAGTATTGATGCTGCAACATTAGAAGAGTTGTCTTTGGAAGGCTATCAACTTGGCCTGTTCATATTTACTAAAAATGACTATGCATGAGATAGCGCATGATCTTCAAGGGTTGTTATGAAAACAGCCTTTAAGCATGGCTCATTGAAACCCTAGGTGACCCGAGCAACTTTCTTATGTAATAAACCTTTTGTTCACTTGTATCTTCTGAATCATTTGTGATCTATCCAATGCCCCAATCTGCTAATGTCATTTCAACTAGGCTTATGAGTAAGCTGAATCTTCTTTGCCGTAATTGTTTTAAGCGCTTGCCTTTTAGTGTTTATTTTTATAGAATTCTTCGCGACCAGCTCGATCGTTTTCAGCCATTGCTTGTAACCCCTTGGGGCTTTTTGCTGGCGGGCAATAAAAAGATGGCTTCTGGAAGTTTTGAGCCGGTGGAAACATCCGAGATGCTTAAGTTGTTAGAGGAGTTCGATGTATTCGTGAATATAGGTGCTAATATCGGTTATTACTGCTGCCATGCGCTTCATCTTGGTAAATCAGTTGTCGCTTTCGAGCCAGTGGCTAGAAATTTATTTTATATGCTTTTAAATATTAAAAGCAATGGATGGTCTGATTTGGCCGAGGTGTATCCTGTCGCACTTGGCGACAAAACATCCATCATGCCCATTTGGGGGGGAGGAACAGGCGCCTCGCTGATTAAAGGATGGGCTGCCACCCCTTTCAATGATGTTTCAATGGTTCCCGTTCACACTTTAGATCGGGTGCTTGGTGATTGTGGTAAGGGGAGGAGGTATATTGTACTAATGGATGTAGAAGGTGCAGAATTGGCTGTGCTGCGCGGGGCCAGCAAAATGCTTGCACATATGCCTAGTCCGCTATGGATAGTTGAAATCTCCTATGATGAGCATCATCCCAAGTCATTTAATCCCAATTACTTTGATACCTTCGAGTTATTTTTTGCGGCTGGCTATAGAGCATTCGAATTGTCCCCGGCTCGCGAAGAAATTACACTCTCAACTCTTAGCCTTATAGCTCAGGGGCAAAGGAAGCCTGCTTCTCATAATTACATATTTCAACGCAAATGAAAATACATCAATTTTGGCCCTTGAGCAACGAGTCCAACCGCCACTGTGCCGTGCGCCGATGGTTGGCCTCTCTCCCCGCCGAAGCGACCGTACTTGATGCTGGTGCGGGCATCCAACGCTACCGGCCTGACGCCAGCCATTTGAACTACGTCTCCCAAGACTTTGGCGATTACAAGGGTGGTGAGGATTTTGGCGATCGATCGGCGCCTGCCTGGGATGCTGCTCGCTGCGATATTCTTTGTGACATCACGGCAATCCCCGTTGGTGATGGTCATTTCGACTACGTGTTTTGCACCGAGGTCTTTGAACATCTGACTGATCCTCAGTTAGCACTGCGGGAGCTAAGCAGGGTACTTAAGCCAGGGGGGCGAATGTTATTGACGGCCCCCTTTCGAGCGCTTTATCACCAGGAGCCGTACTTTTATACAAGTGGATTTAGTCGTTATTGGTATCAGCACCACGCCCACCGTTGCGGATTGTTGATTGAGGCTATTGAGCCTAATGGAAGCTATTTCTCTGATATCGCTCAGGAGTTAGTGCGGATCATCAGGATCGGGCCACTTTGGCAATCAGTTTGCGCAGGTGTATTGACCCTTCCTTTGTTATTGTACCTGTATGTTCTTCAGCGTTGGTTTAAAATAAGGACTCCGGAGAGTTGCTGGGGTTACCACGTCTACTTAAGCAAGCCAGTATGAGAACTGCTTATTGCTCCCTCAGGGGAGGCTTAGGCAACCAGATGTTTCAGTTGGCGATTGGTTTGAGCATGGCTCAGCGTCATAATGCAGAGCTAGTGCTCGATGATGGCTGGTTTCGCGGTAGGCGGCATCGATCTGAAACCTTGCGCCAATTTTGTCTTCCCTATTTCAAGCTTCACTACCGGTTGCCTAGTCGGCGTGAACGTTTGTGGCTTGCCTTTATGGATTTTGCCTTGAAGCTGCAGAAGCGGATTCGCTGGCGTCTGTTACCGATTCATTTCGATCGATTACCCCTCTCTGAACGGCGCCTATGCCGCGAGCCATGGGTTGTCGTTCAGGGTGACTGGCAGGATTTTACGCTTGTTGCTCCTATGCGAACTCAGTTGCAGCAACTATTGTGTTTTCGTGATGGCTTGTTTAGCAAGGAACACCAAAATCAAGTGGCTTCGATCGCCGCCGAGCCTTTGAGTGTGGCCGTGCATGTGCGCCGCGGTGATTATGTCTTTAACAGCAACGCTGCTGCTGTCCATGGCGTGTGCTCACTGGACTACTACGAAAAAGCCCTCACGGCTGTGCGTCAAAAGCTTGGTGTTCCCCATGTCTACCTGTTTTCCGATGATCTTGATTGGGCCCAGCGAGAGTTGCCTTTGCAGGGGGTCAAAGTAACAGCTGTTGATTCATCGCAGCTTGAAATCCCAAGCCTGGCGGATCTGGCTGATTTCGATTTGATGCGTCACTGCAATCATGCTGTCATCGCCAATAGCAGCTTCAGCTGGTGGGCGGCGTTCCTTTTGCAGACACCGGAATCCTTGGTGATTGCTCCGAGGCAATGGTTTGTCGAGGGTTCTTCCGCTCAGATCTATGATCCACACTGGCTGCTGATGTGAACATCACGCCTGTTCCCGTCAGCATTGATGTGCTGATGCCAGTTCACGCCCAGGCAGATCGCCGGCTCTTGGAGCGCGCCATCGCCAGTGTGTTTGCTCAAGATCTTCCACCTGGCAATCTCTGGGTATTGATTAACGGCGGTCAGTTGGCTGATCGTCAGCAACTTGCGCTCGAGCTGCCAGCCCTCTTTCCGTTCCCATCCCCAACGGCAATGCGACTTGAGCTGCTTGATCAGGCCGGGATCACTCCAGCGCTCAACTGGGGTATTGAGCAATCCAAGGCAGACTGGCTGGCCCGGCTGGATTCGGATGATCGCATGCATCCCCAGCGGCTTTGCCAGATGGTCGCCTATCTGGAACAGTGCCGGCAGCTGGGATTACCCCAGCCCGATGTGCTCGGCAGTAGTGTGGCGATCCTTGATCCCAGGGGTGAGCGTCCGACCGGTCAGTTGCTCCGTCGTCCCTGCCGGGATCGAGCCATTCGGCGCTACCTCTGTTTTGGCAACCCTTTTATCCATCCGAGTGTGATGTTGCGTCGCTCCTTGCTCCTGCAAGTGGCTGGCTATCGGTCTGTCCCCCAGGCGGAGGATTTGGACCTATGGCTGCGTTTGGCCCGCATCAAAGGGGTGCACTTTTCTAACCTACCGGAACCATTGACTTTTTATACCCTTGCGCCCGGCACCTTGAGCCATGGGAGGGATTCGTTCAGGTGGTCCGCCCTCTGTCGGCTTCGCCATGTCACCTCCCCTTGGTGGTTAGTGATTTATGGCCCTAAAATTATCGTCGATCTGCTGCGCTATCTGGTGGCCCGGGTCAGCCATGGCTGAGCAGATGCCAGTGCGGATATGCCAGGTCTGTGCCGTGGAATTCACTTACCGCAAATTTCTAGCTCCTTTGGCAGCGGCCTTGAACCAGAATGGCTACGCGGTGCATGCAGCATTTACTCCAGAGCAGTCCGATGCCACGCTTGAGCGCCTTGGGCTAGCGCCGATTCGTTTCCACCCGGTAACCATTGCCCGTAGTGCCTCACCCCTGGCCCTGGCCCGTTCGATCTGGGATCTTTGGCTGCTGTTTCGTCGCGAGCGATTCAGTGTTGTGCATGTGCACACTCCCGTGGCTGCGATTGCTGCCCGTATCGCCGCAGCGTTAGCCAGAGTTCCCCTGGTTTTCTATACAGCCCATGGCTTTTATTTCCACGAGCGCATGCCATGGTTTCAGCGTTGGCTGCATATTAGCCTGGAGGCGCTGCTCGCTCCCTTGACAACCGAGCTGCTGACCGTTTCGACGGAAGACGCCTCCCTGGCGCGGCGCCTACGCTTTAAGTCAGCTGACCATATTCATGCCATCGGCAACGGGGTGGATATCAACCGCTTCACCCCCCCATCCGCAGAGCAGCGCCAGGCCAGACGTGATCGCTTTGGCCTTCGTTCAGATGCTGTTGTCGTCGGTACCGTGGCCCGATTGGTTGCCGAAAAGGGCTATGGCGAGCTTTGCGATGCCTTTGCCCAGCTTGCTGCCCATTTCCCCCAGCTTCAACTGTTGCTGTGTGGCAGTCGTCTCCCGAGTGACCACGCGGGAGCTGTGGAGCAACGGATCCAACAGTTGCAACGTGCCTTCCCCGGTCAGGTCATAACAACTGGATCCCTCGAGGATGTGGAAGCCGTCTACGAGGCTATGGATATTTTTTGCCTGCCCTCCTGGCGTGAGGGGCTCCCCTATACCGTGATCGAGGCCATGCTGACCGGTCTGCCGGTTGTGGCCACGGATATCCGTGGATGCCGCGAACAGGTGTTGCCAGAAGTGACAGGGCTCTTGATCCCCCCTGGTCAGTCGGCTCCCCTGGCTGCTGCCATCGAACGTCTTCTGCTCGACCCGGCCCTGCGCCTTCGCATGGGGGCTAGGGCTCGCCAAAGGGCGTTGGTCCTTTATGACGAGACGAAGGTGCTACAGAGTCAGTTGGACCTCTATGGCCAGGCTGTTGCGGCCCTGAAATCTCGCAACCAGGCACTGCTTCGTTAATGCTGGCCCCTCTGCAGATGTTCATTTCAATGTCCTTGCCAGCATCGCTGGCACTTCTGTTGGCCGCGTTGTTGGGTTGGTTGCTTAGTGGTCAGCTCGGGCGCCTAGGGCTGTTGGACCATCCCAACGAACGCAGTTCCCACAAGCGATCCACCCCCCGTGGGGGAGGACTGGCCTTCATTATTGCAGCGCTGTTGGTCTTACCCTTCGGCGATGGTGCTGGTCTGGCCACTGCATCGTCGATTCAGGTCGGTTTTGCTCTGCTACTCATCCCTTTGCCCTTGGCCTTGATAGGCCTACTGGATGATCGCCTGGGGTTGCCGGTGGGCCTCCGTTTGATTGTCCAGCTACTCACTGCAGCAGGGCTTGCGGTGGTTGCGGGCCTACCCCTGCCACTGGCCCTGGTCGCATTGTTGCCAGGGGTTGCCTTGATCAATGCCATCAACTTCATGGATGGCCTCGACGGATTGGTGGCCAGCTGTCTGGCCATCTGGGTTTTTCTTGCAGCGGTGTTGTTAGAGCTTCCCGGCCTAGGGCCTCTGGCTGCTGGTCTGGTGGGGTTCCTGTTTTGGAACTGGAGCCCGGCGAAGCTGTTCATGGGCGATGTGGGGAGCACCTATCTCGGAGCGGTTATGGCTGGTGGCCTGTTGATTGCGGCCGAACAGTTTCCGCCGCAGGTGAGTCTGGGTTTGCTACTCGCTGGCCTACCGCTCCTAGGGGATGCCTTCATTTGCCTGTTTCGGCGAATGTTGGCGGGTCAACGCCTTTGGCAGGCCCATCGCCTGCACCTGTATCAGCGGCTGCATCAGGCTGGCTGGAGTCACCAGCGGGTTGCAGCCCTTTACATGGTCACCACTGCTGTTCTCGCGGGCCTAGCGCTAGGGATGCAGGGGCTGCCGCAGGATGTCTCTTTCGGATTGGCTGCTTCATCTGCTGTGCTTACCTTTGCCCTGGGTTATCAGTTGGATCGTCATGTCGCAGTGGCTTTCACAGTTTCGCCAAATCACTAATTCTGCTGATTAGAAGTTGTGAGATGTCGTGGCAGGGTTTATGCACAATTATGTGGTTTTGGCTTGGATCAGGTCGTTGGTTTCAACTTCAGCTCCCCCGCTTGATAAAATCCTTAGAGGTGGAGTCTTCTGATCTCTATTCTTCTAAGAGACTCTTTTTGGGATTTGGCTGCATCGCCGTAGCTCTGATTTCATTTTGCTCGTGCAATTAATTCGCCAATGAACCTGCGTCTGTCTGCTGTTCTGCGCCGCCGTTTGATTCGATGGCCCCCTTTCTCAAGACGGCTGCTGCTCGTTGGCTTTGATTTGCTGGCTATTCCCTTTTCTATTTGGCTTAGCTTTTGGCTGCGTTTGGCAGAGCCCTTCAGTGCCAACTTGATGGCCAGCCTCTGGTTGTTTCCCGTCACCTCGGCTGTTGGACTCACTCTCTACGCCCTGAGTGGCCAATATCGCGGGCTTACTCGCTATGTCAGCAGTGTCGCATTTTATACAGTAGCTCTGCGCAATGCTGTTTTGGTGGTAGTGGTCTATTTGCTGGGCACTGTCCTGCCCGTAAAAATGCCGCCCCGTAGCAGCTGGCCCCTGCTTTGGCTTCTGCTCACAGCGTTAACAGGAGGGGTGCGATTTTTATTACGGGACTTATTACTTCAGGCCGGGGCTTCTCCGCAATCCCATCAGGCCAATGTAGTGATCTACGGAGCTGGTAATGCTGCCGCCCAATTGGCCTCATCGCTACGTCTTGCCCGCAGCCACAATGTCGTTGCCTGCCTTGATGATGATCCCTTGCTTTGGCGCCGAGAGCTGGATGGGGTTGTGATTCATCCGCCCCAGCACCTTCCTGACCTGATTCGCCGCCATCAGGTTCAGCAGGTTCTTTTGGCGATGCCATCGGCTAGTCGGAGCCGGCGCCGCAGCATCGTTGAGTCGATCCAAGAGCTGGGCGTCCCTGTTCTTCAGGTGCCATCCCTGGAAGAGATCACCAGTGGTCGCGCTCCAGCCAATGCCCTTAGGCCTGTCGCGATTGAGGAATTGCTCGGTCGCGATTCCGTCCCTGCAGATCCCAGCTTGCTCGGCCCGGGCATCGCCGGGGCCAATGTCTGTGTGACCGGAGCTGGTGGCTCGATCGGCAGCGAACTCTGCCGACAGATCATCGCTTTAAAGCCCCGCTGCCTCATTCTGTTCGAGCGCAGTGAACCCGCCCTTTATGCCATTCATCAGGAGCTCTCCCGTCCTGCCCCCGATGGCATTGAACTATTGCCTGTCCTGGGTTGTGCTACTGATCCAATCGTAGTCCGTCGACTTTTTGTTGACCAGGCCGTCGATGTACTATTTCACGCCGCTGCCTACAAGCATGTTCCCTTAGTGGAGGCGAACCCCCTCGCGGGTCTTTCCAATAATGTCTGCTCCACCCGGGTGCTTTGCCAGGCTGCTGCCGATCTGGGCGTTTCTAAGGTCATCTTGATCTCCACGGATAAGGCTGTTCGCCCCACCAATGTGATGGGAGCCAGTAAGCGGGTTGCCGAACTCGTGGTGCAGGCCTTTGCATTACAGCAGGTTGAATCGTCGGGGAAAACCCGATTTGCCATGGTGCGTTTCGGCAACGTGCTTGGGTCCTCCGGTTCGGTCGTGCCGCTCTTTCGTCAGCAGATTGCGTCTGGAGGCCCTATCACCCTGACCCATCCGAAGATTATTCGCTATTTCATGACGATCCCCGAGGCGGCCCAGCTGGTGCTGCAAGCTGCGGTGCTTGCCCAAGGGGGCGATCTCTTTTTGCTTGATATGGGCGAACCCGTGCTAATTAGTGAGCTTGCCAGCCAGATGGTTCGCCTGAGTGGCCTTAGCCTAAAAGATGCCCGTAATCCCGATGGCGACATCGAGATTGTTTGCACTGGATTGCGTCCCGGTGAAAAGCTCTTTGAAGAGTTATTGATTGATCCGACCTCGGAACCAACCTTGCATCCACTCATCTATCGCGCCAGCGAAAACGCTATCTCCCCATCAGACCTTTGGCCGCAGCTCGATGCCCTAGAGGCCGCCTTGGCTAATCATGATGTCACTTCGGCCTTCACCCTATTGGCTCAGCTGGTTCCTGAGTGGCATTCAGCTTCAGTTTCATCTGATTTTGGCACAGTTAACCAAAGCTGACCCGTTCTTCATCGGCGGTTTTGTAATTCTATAGCTTGTAGCGTCTTTAGAATTGATTCTGGCTGGTGTTTGTCCTTTCATCTGAGTCTAGCGGCATAACCCTGATCATGCCCTGGCTTTAGGCCTCTGGTTCAACTCTCAGGCATTGTTGTGAGGCTTGATCGCCGGACTCTGTGTCGATTTAATTTGAGACTGGAATGTCATCCTTGCGCTGTTTGATTGGTTGGCTTTGGGTAATTGTCCGGCTGCTTGTCGTCGATCAAATAAATGCATGAGATGGTGTTTGACGGTAATCTCGCTTGTGGGTGCATCTGTTTTTTGAGGTTTCCCTTCGCTTAGCGGGATGGCTTTCACAGCGCTTTGCCTTGTCAGCCCTGAGAGTTATTGCTGTTCTCTATTTAATTCCTTTGGTGTATAGTTGTGGGGCCTTCGCTAACTATTTCGGTCGATCATCAGTAGTTTCTCCCGCATTGGCAACGATCTCGACGTCATGGATTGATAGGAGAAACGCATTTGCTCACCTGTCCAAAGGTGTAGTTGCCTGCAATCGTTTCTATTCACTCCAGTTGTTTTCTCTAGTCGCGACCTGGAGCTGGCGACAATCAACGGCCGTTTCCCATCCCAAACCCATTCCATGTTCAGCATCACCAGCGTCATGCCGCTGGGTTGCACGATTCCCAGCTTCTGAGAAGGCTTCGGCCTGCCGGTGCTCGAAGCCATGGCCTGCGGCACGCCCGTGCTCACGAGCGTTGGCTCCGGCACCGGGGAGGTGGCGGGGGACGCTGCCCTGCTCGTGAACCCTATGGATACGGGCGCCATCGCCGTGGCCTTGGCGGCCCTAGCGAGCTAGCCCCAGCTGCGCGCCGACCTGGGCCGGCGGGGGTTGGTGGGGGCGGCGGGCTTCAGCTGGCAACGTACCGTTGCGGCGACGCGG
>Ga0310334_100328_pt1 | contig 13495 bp, 10 predicted proteins | sample LakMicMIDCLREDC7_FD_195548 | JGI IMG/M metagenome (GOLD analysis project Ga0310334, IMG submission 195548) | Enriched freshwater cyanobacterial communities from Lake Michigan, Michigan, United States - MI23.DCL.RED.C7 (v2) (version 2) | ecosystem: Environmental > Aquatic > Freshwater > Lake...
GAGTAGTCGACCCGCTTACCCAGCAGGTTCTGACGGAAGCGACCCTGCTTGCCCTCAATGATGTCGCTGAGCGACTTGAGTGGACGGTTGTTGGCGCCGACCACGGTGCGACCGCGGCGGCCGTTGTCGATCAGGGCATCGACAGCCTCCTGAAGCATCCGCTTCTCGTTGCGGACGATGATCTCGGGAGCCAGGATCTCCTGCAGCCGCGCCAGGCGGTTGTTGCGGTTGATCACCCGGCGGTAGAGATCATTCAGATCGCTGGTGGCGAAGCGGCCGCCATCGAGCTGCACCATCGGGCGCAGATCGGGTGGGATCACCGGGATCACATCCAGCACCATCCACTCAGGGCGGGCGCTGGTGGCGATGAAGTTGTCGATCACGCGCAGGCGCTTGATCAGCTTGGCGCGCTTCTGACCCTTGGAGCCGGCGATCTCCTCGCGCAGCTGCTCGGCCACCACCGGCAGATCGAGATCCTCGAGGAGCTGCTTGAGCGCTTCGGCGCCGATGCCCACCTGGGGCTCGTTCTCGATCTCCGAATCCTCGGCATAGATCTCATCCTCGATCTCCAGCCACTCGTCCTCGGTGAGCAGCTGTTTGTAGGCGAGGTCCTTGTGGTCGCCCGCATCGAGCACCACATAACAGTTGAAGTAGACGATCTGCTCAACGTCGCGCAGTGGCATGTCGAGCAGGATCGCCACGTAGCTGGGGATCCCCTTCAGGTACCAGACGTGCGACACAGGGGCCGCCAGCTTGATGAAGCCCATGCGGTGGCGCCGCACCCGGCTCTCGGTGACCTCCACGCCGCAGCGCTCGCAGACGATGCCGCGGTGGCGCACCCGCTTGTACTTACCGCAGTGGCACTCCCAGTCCTTCGAGGGGCCGAAGATCTTCTCGCAGAACAAGCCGTCCATCTCCGGCTTGAGCGTGCGGTAGTTGATGGTTTCGGGCTTGGTCACCTCGCCCACCACCTGACCATTGGGCAGCGTGCGCTGGCCCCACTGCATCACCCTTTCGGGTGAGGCGAGCGTGATCTTGACGTAGTCGAAGTGGTTCTCGGTGCGGAGGTTGCTGTTGGTCATGGCCGGGAAGCGCGCGGAGGTCGGAAGGAACGGAACGGATCAGCCGGCACCCGCCAGGGGTGGTGCTGAATCGATCGATCAGTCGTCGTCGTAATCCGCGACGCCGAGGGATTCGTAGGTGGGCCGGTTGGGGGTGCTGCGGCGGGGGTTGACGTCCTGCATCAGGTCGACTTCCTCGCCGGCATCGGTGTACACCGCGATATCGAGACCGAGGGACTGCAGCTCGCGCATCAGCACCTTGAACGACTCGGGGGTGCCGGGGCGGGGAATCGGCTTGCCCTTGACGATGGCGTTGAGCGCCTCGTTGCGGCCCTGCATGTCGTCGGACTTGACGGTGAGCAGTTCCTGCAGGGTGTAGGCGGCGCCGTAGGCCTCAAGGGCCCACACCTCCATCTCACCCAGACGCTGACCGCCCTGCTGGGCCTTGCCGCCCAGGGGCTGCTGGGTCACCAGCGAGTAGGGGCCGGTGGAGCGGGCGTGGATCTTGTCGTCGACAAGGTGCACCAGCTTGAGGATGTGGGCATAACCCACGGTGACCGGCTGATCGAACGGTTCGCCGCTGCGGCCATCGATCAGCTGGATCTTGCCGGGGTTCTCGGGGTCGTAGACCCAGTCCTTGCCCGGGAGTGCCTTGGCCGCCTCGAGGTAGGCCTGCACGGTGTTCTTCGAGGTTTCGGGGCCGTGCATCTCGTCGAACGGCACCACCTTCACCCGGCAATCCAGGTGGGAGGCAGCCCAGCCCATCAGGCACTCGAACACCTGGCCGACGTTCATCCGGCTGGGCACACCCAGGGGGTTGAGCACGATGTCGATCGGGGTGCCATCGGGCAGGTAGGGCATGTCTTCCAGGGGAAGAATGCGGCTGATGATGCCCTTGTTGCCGTGGCGGCCGGCCATCTTGTCGCCCACCTGGATCTTGCGGCGCTGCGCCACATAGACCCGCACCACCATGTTCGCGCCCGGCGGCAGTTCATCGCCCTGCTCACGGGTGTAGATGCGCACGTCGACGACGCGGCCGCGCTCGGTGCTGGGCACCCGCAGGGAGTTGTCGCGCACGTCGCGGGCCTTCTCACCGAAGATGGCGCGCAGCAGTTTCTCCTCGGGAGGCTGATCGGATTCGCCCTTGGGCGTCACCTTGCCGACAAGGATGTCGCCGCTCTCCACATAGGCGCCGACGCGAATGATGCCCATCTCATCGAGGTTGCCCAGGCTCTCCTCGGCAACGTTCGGGATCTCGCGGGTGATCTCCTCGGGACCGAGCTTGGTCTGACGGGCTTCGATCTCGTACTTCTCGATGTGCACCGAGGTGTAGAGGTCGTCGCGCACCAGGCGCTCGCTCACCAGGATCGCGTCCTCGTAGTTGTAGCCCTCCCAGGGCATGTAGGCGATCAGCACGTTCTGGCGGAGGGCGATCTCACCGCCTTCGCAGGCGGAGCCGTTGGCCAGCACCTGGCCGGCGATCACCGGATCACCCAGCTTGACGATCGGGCGATGGTTCAGGCAGGTGTCCTGGTTGGAGCGCTGGTACTTCTGCAGGTAGTGGGTGTGGTCGGTGCCCTGCTCATCGCGGATGACGATGGCGGTGGCATCAACGAAGCTCACCGTGCCGTTGACGGTGGTGATCGGCACCATGCCGGAGTCGCGCGCCACCTGGGTTTCCAGGCCGGTGCCCACCAGCGGACGCTCGGGGCGCAGCAGCGGCACCGCTTGGCGCTGCATGTTCGAACCCATCAGGGCGCGGTTGGCGTCGTCGTGCTCGAGGAAGGGGATCAGCGAGGTGGCCACGGAGATCACCTGCACCGGTGAGAGCTGCACGTAATCGACCTGCTCGGGCGGCACGGTCTCGAAGTCCTGGCGATAGCGCACGGGCACGAGATCGGCCTTGATGCGGCCGTCGGCGTCGGTGGCCACGTCACCGGGGGCGACACGGCACTCGTCCTCAAGGTCGGCCGAGAGATAGATCGGATCGCCCTGCTTGAGCACGATGCCGTTCTCCACCCGCCAGAACGGCGTTTCGATGAAGCCGTACTCATTCACCCGGGCGTGGGTGGCGAGCGAACCGATCAGGCCGGCGTTCGGACCTTCCGGCGTTTCGATCGGGCAGATGCGGCCGTAGTGGGAGGGGTGGATGTCGCGAACGGCGAAGCCAGCGCGCTCGCGGGTGAGACCACCTGGGCCCAGGGCGCTGATGCGGCGCTTGTGGGTGAGCTCCGCCAGCGGATTGGTCTGATCCATGAACTGGCTCAGCTGGCTGGAGCCGAAGAACTCCTTGATCGCCGCCACCAGGGGCTTGGGGTTCACCAGCTGGGCAGGGGTGAGGCTGTCGGTCTCGCCGACGGTCATCCGCTCCTTGATGATCCGCTCCAGACGGTTCAGGCCCACGCGCACCTGGTTCTGCAGAAGTTCGCCGACTGAACGCACGCGGCGGTTGCCGAGGTGGTCGATGTCGTCGAGCGTGGCGCCGCCCACATCGAGCTCGAGGTTGATCAGGTAGTCGATCGTGCTCAGCACGTCCTCAGGCGTGAGGGTGCGGGTGGCGTCGGGGATGGTGAGACGCAGCTTCTTGTTGATCTTGTAACGACCGACCCGGCCGAGGTCGTAGCGCTTCGGATCGAAGAAGCGGCTGTGCAGCAGGGTCTGACCACCGCTCACCGAGGGAGGTTCACCCGGGCGCAGCTTCTTGTAGAGCTCCAGCAGAGCCTGATCTTCCGAAGCGATGCCCTCGTCATTCGCCGCTTCGATCGACTTCTGGTAGTACTCGGGGTGGCGCAGCTTGTCGAGCACGTCGTTGTCAGACAGGCCGATGGCCCGCATCAGCACGTGCGCGTTGATCTTGCGCGTCTTGTCGACACGAACGTGCAGCAGATCGTTCTTGTCAGTCTCGAACTTCAGCCAGGCGCCGCGGTTGGGAATCAGGCTGGCGTTGAAGGTCTTGCGGCCGTTCTTGTCCTGCTCGTCCTTGAAATAGACGCCGGGCGAACGCACGATCTGGTTCACGATCACGCGCTCGGCGCCGTTGATGATGAACGTGCCGCGCTCGGTCATCAGCGGCAGTTCGCCGATGAAGACCTCCTGCTCCTTGATCTCGCCGGTCTCCTTGTTGACCAGGCGGCAGGTGACATACATCTGCGACGCGAAGGTCGCATCACGACGCTTGGCCTCTTCCACATCGTGGCGGGGACGCTTCAGGCGGTACTCGCTACCGATGAAGTGCAGCTCCAGCTTGCCGGTGTAGTCGGTGATCGGCGAGAAGCTCTCCAGCTCCTCGATCAGGCCCTTCTCCAGGAACCATTTGAAGCTCGCGCGCTGTACCTCGACCAGATCGGGCAGGTAAGTGGCGGTCTTGGCGACCTGGATCGCGCTGCTCATGCGGTGAACCTGCAGGAACGGGTTGGACGGGACAAAAGGGCCTGGCGGCGTAGGCGCAGGTCTGGGGGAGGGACTGAAGGCACCGGCAGGGCGCCCGCTGCAACGGCCGACAGCAACAGCCGCCCCCCGGGAAGGGAGCGGCTGGCCGGCCGGTGCATCTATTCAGCTCGCCTCAACCCCGCAGACAACGACGACTTGCACCGGATAGACACAGCACCAGAAAGGGCAGGCCCGCCAGGATGCCGGCGGGCGCTTTCGGGCTGCAGCGAGCACAGGAGAACCAGAACCCGCTGCCAGGCCAATAAATCATCATACACTGTGAAGCGCAGGCCCAAACAACGCGCAGGCGTTGGCCGTGCTCTGCAGTGCCACTTCGGTCAGGCTCTGCTCACGCAGCTGGGCCACCCGCTCGGCCACTGCCGCCACGTAGGCCGGCTCGTTGCGTTTGCCGCGCCGGGGCACCGGCGCCAGGAAGGGGCAGTCGGTCTCCACCAGAAACCGATCGGCCGGCACCTGACGGGCGCAGTCGTGGGTGTCGGCGGCTTTGGGATAGGTGACGTTGCCGCTGAAGGAGATGTAGAGGCCCAGCTCGAGGAAGCCGGCCATCTCGGCAGGCGTGCCGCTCCAGCAGTGCATCACGCCACGGGGGCAGGCGCCGCGGCCGGCCCGCTCGTGCAGCTCCGCCAGCATCGGCTCGGCCGCATCGCGGCAGTGGATGATCACCGGCAGATCCAGCTTCACCGCCAGATCCAGCTGGGGGCGGAGCATCGCGAACTGCTGCTCAAGGTTCTTGTCGCGGAACAGATCCAGTCCCAGCTCGCCGATTGCCACCACGCGCGGATCGTCCATGGCGGCATCTCGCAGCACCTGAGGCGTATCCGCCTGCCAGTGCTCGGGGTCGAGCGGATGCACCCCCACGGAATAGCGCAGCTCGGGGAAGCGATCGGCCAGGGCACGGATCGCCGGGATTTCCGAGGGTTCCACACAGGCATGAAGGAGTCGGACCACACCGGCGTCGCGCCAGCGCTGGGCCACCTCCTCCAGGTCGTCGTCGAAATTGCGGAAGACGATGTGGCAGTGGCTGTCGATCAGCGGAGCAGCAAGGCTCTCGAGGGCGACGGCCGCAGCCATGGTTGAAGGGTTCGAATCGTGACCCGAACCCTAAACAGGCATCGGCGCCACAGACGCCGATTTGAAAATGAGCCCGGTTAGCAAGGCGGAGCGACGCGCTCTTGGGGCCCTAGCGCACCAGGCAGCAGGCTCAGGCCTGGGCGGCGGGCTCGACGGCCTTCTTGACAGCAGCGCTCAGGCGCGACTTCTGATGGGAGCCGGTGTTGCGGTGGATCACACCGACCTTCACGGCCTTGTCGATCTTGCTGAACGCGGCATTGAGGCTGGTCTGCACGGCCTCTTTGGCAGCGGCGCCTGGCTCCTGGCTGTAGGTGCTGCAGGCGGTGAAGCAGCGCTTGATCAGCGTGCGCACCGCGGACTTGTAGCTGCGGTTCTGCAGGCGGTTGCGCTCGGCGATCAGAACGCGTTTCTTCGACGACTTGTTATTGGCCACAGGCGGTCGTGCACTGACTCAGCAAACGAAGACTCTACCCCCTGCACCGCACCCCACCTCGCCTCAAGGTCGCCGGGCGGCGGCCACCTAGCTTGAATCCCCTCCCCTGACTCCCGTGTCCGTGCCCGCCAGCAGCCCGCTGACCAGCGCCGACCAAGCCGGGCGCTCCGCCGACGAGCTCACGGCGCACCAACCGGTGCAGATCCCGGTGCTGCGCGATCCGCAGGCGGCCGGCGAGCGGCTGGAGGCGATCGCTGAGCGCACCGGCAGCGGCCAGAGCCAGGAGGCGGCCGAGCGGGTGGAGGTGATCCTCGAGCAGGTGCGCACCCGTGGTGATGCCGCCCTGCTGGAGCTGAGCGAGCGCTTCGATGGCGTAAGGCCCGATCCGCTGCGCATCCCTGCCGGCGAACTGGAGGCCGCCTGGGCCGACACCCCGGCCGACCTGCAGGACGCCCTGCGCCTGGCCCACCGCCGCATCCTGGAGTTTCACCAGCGCCAGAAACCAGCCGACATCGCCATGACGGGCGTGCACGGGGAGCGGCTGGGACGCCGCTGGCGGCCGGTGGAGCGAGCCGGTCTGTATGTGCCCGGGGGGCGCGCCAGCTACCCGAGCACGGTGCTGATGAATGCGGTGCCGGCCACGGTGGCCGGCGTGCGGCGGCTGGTGATGGTGACCCCGCCGGGGCCCGAGGGCCGGGTCAACCGCACGGTGCTGGCGGCCGCCCACCTGGCCGGCGTGAACGAGATCTATCGGGTGGGTGGCGCCCAGGCCATCGCCGCCCTGGCTTACGGCACCGAGAGCATCCCCCGGGTGGATGTGATCAGCGGCCCCGGCAACCTCTACGTGACCCTGGCCAAGAAGGCCGTCTACGGCCGTGTGGCGATCGATTCTCTGGCCGGTCCCAGCGAGGTGCTGGTGATCGCCGACCAAAGCGCCAACGCCGAGCAGGTGGCCGCCGATCTGCTGGCCCAGGCGGAGCACGACCCGCTGGCCGCCGCGATCCTGCTCACCACCAGCGAAGAGCTGGCGGCGGCGGTGCCGGCAGCGATCGAGGCCCAGCTGGCGGGCCACCCCCGCGCCGCCATCACCCGCCAGGCCCTCAACGACTGGGGGCTGATCGTGGTCTGCACCAGCCTGGAGGAGGCGGCGGCCCTCAGCGATCGCTTCGCGCCGGAGCACCTCGAGCTGCAGGTGGAGCGCCCTGAGCCGCTGGCCGATCAGATCCAGCACGCCGGCGCCATCTTTCTGGGGGCCTGGACCCCGGAGGCCGTGGGCGACTACCTGGCGGGGCCGAACCACACCCTGCCCACCTCCGGCACGGCCCGTTTCGCCGGTGCCCTCAGCGTGGAGACCTTCCTGCGCCACACCAGCCTGATCCAGTTCAACCGGGCCGCACTTGAAGCCACCGGGCCGGCCGTGATCACCCTGGCCGAGAGCGAAGGGCTGCACAGCCATGCCGAATCGGTTCGCCGCCGGCTCAGCTGAGCCGGCCGAGCCCCCGCAACTGGCTAAAACTCAGCGCTTCTGCAGATCCCGCACGCCGGCAACGCCATCAACGATCTCGCCAACAAGCACCTGATCGGTGAGATTCACGAACAGCCCATTTTCCAGCACCCCGGGCAGGTTGTTGATCGTGGTCTCGAGGCCCTCGGGATCGCTGATGCCGCCGGCGAACTTCACATCCAGCACCAGGTTGCCCTGGTCGGTCACCACCGGGCCGGCCTTCTTCACGGCCATGCGCAGCTGGGCGTCGCCCCCCAGCTCAGCAAGCTGGCCCCGCACCTGACGCCAGGCGCCGGGGAGCACCTCCACCGGCAGCAGGAAGCCGAGGTTGAGCGTGTCCACAAGCTTGGTGGAATCCACCACCACCACGAAGCGCTTCGCCCGCACGGCCACGAGCTTCTCCTGCACGTGGCAGGCGCCGCCGCCCTTGATCAGCTGGAAGGAGGGATCCACCTCATCGGCACCGTCGATGGCCAGATCGATGCGGTCGACCGCATTGAGGCTCTGCAGGGGGATGCCCAGCTCAGCCGCCAGCACCTCGCCCTGGAAGGAGGTGGTCACACCCACGATGTCGGTGAGTGCACCGCTCTTGAGCTTGGCGCCGAGTGCCTGGATCATCAGGGCGGCGGTCGAGCCTGAGCCCAGGCCCACCACCATGCCGCTCTGGATCTGCTCGGTGGCCGCCGCCGCCACCGCCTGCTTCATCTGATCCTGCAGACCCGCCATCACGCCACGCTGAAGTGGCGGTGACCGTAGCTCAGCTGCCGGAACCGACCCCTGGGTGGGGCAGGGCCGCCGGCCGGATCGCCAGATTCAGCTCCTGGTCGCCGCGCAACACCGTGAGCGGCAGGGCCTCGCCCACCTGGGAGGCCTCCACCAGCTGCAGCAGCACCGCCGGATCGCGCACGGGCTGATCGGCGGCGGACACCACCAGATCACCCCGGCGCAGGCCGGCCGTCTCAGCCGGGCTCTCGGGCAGCACCCGCTGCACCAGGGCGCCATCGCGCTCCGGCAGCTGCACCAGGGCGTTGGGATCGGCGTTGTTATCGCGGGCGAGGCGCGGGTTGAGCGGCACCAGCTGCAGCCCCAGATAGGGATGCACCACCGGGCTGCCCTGGCCCAGCTGGGCCGCCACACCCTTGGCCAGGTTGATCGGGATGGCGAAGCCCAGGCCCGCCCCCGGGCCGGAACGCACCAGCGTGTTGATGCCCACCACTTCACCCCTGGCATTGATCAGCGGGCCGCCGGAGTTGCCGGGGTTGATGGCGGCGTCGGTCTGGATCAGATCAAGGCGCTTGTCGGAGAAGCCGAGGCTGTTGATGTTGCGGTGCAGGCTGCTGACGATGCCGAGCGTCACGGTGCGCTCCAGGCCGTAAGGCGTGCCCAGGGCGATCGCCCAATCGCCCACCTCCAGGGCTTCGGAATCCCCCAGCGGCGCCGCCTTGGGGCTGGCGCCCCCGGGAATGCGCAGCACCGCCAGATCGGTGACCGGGTCGGCACCGAGCACGCTGCCCTCCACATCGCGGCCATCGGCGAGGGTCACCTCGACCCGATCGGCGCCGTCCACCACGTGGGCGTTGGTGAGCACCAGGCCCTTGCTGTCAATCACGATGCCGGAGCCCTGGCCGCGCTCACGGCTGCTGGGCAGCTGATCTCCGAACAGTTCACGCAGCAGCGGATCGCTGAACACCGGATCAAGGCCGACGCGCGGCACGGTGCGCTCGGTGTCGATCCGCACCACCGCCGGAGCCACCCGCTTCACGGCACTGGTGACGAAGCTGCCGGCCTGCGGCTCAAGCGGGCCGGCCCAGGCGGGAGCGGGTCCGGCTCCAAGGGTGATGAGGCCCAGCAGCGGGCCCAGCAGCACAGCCCCCAGCAGAACGGCGAACAGGCGGCGCAAGGGGGGCATCAGCAAGCCCGGCAACGCTAGGCAGCAACCAGCGGCGACCAACGCAGCAGCCGGGTGCTGATCTCCCCACCGGAGCCCAGGGCGAGCAGGCGGCCGCCGGGCCAGTCGGGCCGGCCCAGCGGGCAGGGCTGCACCGCCTCAAACGGCGCCAGGGTGGAGGGGCAGCCCCACAGGGGCAGGGGTTCGCCGCCACCGGGGCGCGGCAGGCTCCCGTGCCAGTGCTGATGGATGTGGCCGAACACCAGGCCGCGCACCCGCGGGCTGGCCAGCAGCGGCTCCAGCAGGCGCTGGGGCTGCTGCAGAGCCAGATCATCCAGAAACGTGCCGCCGCCGAGCGGCAGCGGTGGGTGGTGCAGGGCCACCAGCACGGGGCCGGAGCCCTGCTGCAGCTGCCCCTCCAGCCAGGCCAGCTGACGCGGCTCGATCCAGCCCGCCACGGCGCCGGGGCGGTGGCTGCTGAGCAGCAGCAGCTGCCAGGCACCCAGCGGCTGCAGGGCCGGGGCGATGGCGGCGGAGCGGCCCAGTGCCCCCCGCAGCAGCGGCAGGTGGTCGTGGTTGCCGGGGAGCAGGGCCACCGGGATGCCCGCCGGCGCGAGCTCCTGCGCCAGCCAGTCCCGCAGCAGCACATAGCCGCCCCAGCTTTCGTCCTGGCAGAGATCACCGCTGAGCAGCAGCAGATCCGGGGGCTCACCCGCCAGCTGGACCAGGGCCTGCCGCCAGGCATGGCGCAGATGGGCCAGAGCCTCCACGCCCCGGCAGCGGCCGCGGGGATCAGCCAGCAGGTGGGGATCGCTGAGTTGAAGAACCCGCATGCCGGCTCAGGCTCACCGATGGCAGGCCTTAAGTTGCCAGCTCCGCGCATCGTTGGCATGGCTGCGATCCCCCCCGGCACCCGGCAACGCTGCAACCTCTGCCAGGTGGAGATCCAGGGCATGGTCGGCGGAGGCGACCTGGTGCACTTCAGCCAGGGCGGCCCTTCCACCCGCTCCAAGCTCTGGGCGCGGGTGTGCCAGTACCTGCGCACCGATGAGCAGAAGGCCCAGTGCCTGAACCAGGATCCAAGCCTGCGCGGCGAGATCCAGCCAGGCGACAACTACATGGAGCCTCCGGCAATGGACCTCAGCAGCTTCTGAGCAGCGTCTGAGGGCGTCTGAGGGCGTCTGAGGGAGTTCCGGGCAGCGACATGCCGCGCGAACGGCGATCGCCTACCCTCAGGACGTGCCCGGCGGGCATCATTCCGAACAGTCTGCGCACGAGCGGTGGCCCGACGGCCCGACGCGGCGCCTGACCGGACGGAGGCAGATCACTGCAGGTGCCGGACGGGTGGCCCGTTCCCTGTTGCGCACCGCCCCTTGCCGCACCCCCTGATCCCCGACCTCCAGAGCCTGGCCAGCCAGGCGGCGGATGACGCCGGATTCCAGGTGTGCGGCGTTCAGCTGCTCAGCCACCGCATCCCGATGACTCTGCAGGTGCAGCTGCGTCTGGCCGACGGCGGTGACGTCAGCCTCGATCAGTGCGCCGCCTTCAGCGGCGTGCTGGGGGAGGTGCTCGAGGCCAGCGACCTGATCGAGGAGCCCTATGTTCTCGAGATCAGCAGCCCTGGCGTCAGCGAGGAGCTGAGCGACGACCGCGACTTCCGCAGCTTCCGCGGCTTCCCGGTGATCGTTCACACCCGTGATGCAGCCACAGGGGCCGAATCCAGCCGCGAGGGCCTGCTGCTGGAGCGCGACGACAGCCACGTGCTGCTCAATGTGCGCGGCCGCACCGTGCGCCTTCCCCGCGGCGAGGTGATCGCCGTGCGGCTGGTCACCCCCAGCCAGGGCTGACGCTCCCAATTCCCACGCCCGCTTCCACCCCCCTTAGCCCATGGCACTGGTTCTGCTCCCCGGTCTGACGAACCTGATCGAGGACATCAGCGACGAGAAGAAGCTGCCTCCGCAGGTGGTGGAGGCGGCCCTGCGCGAAGCGCTGCTCAAGGGCTACGAGCGCTACCGCCGCACCCTGTATCTGGGCATCAGCGAAGACCCCTTCGAGGAGGACTACTTCTCGAACTTCGACGTGGCCCTCGACCTCGATGAGGAGGGCTACCGCGTGCTGGCCTCGAAGATCATCGTGGAGGAGGTGGAGAGCGAAGACCACCAGATCGCCCTGGCCGAGGTGATGCAGGTGGCCGAGGACGCCCAGATCGGCGACACGGTGGTGCTGGATGTCACCCCGGAGAAAGAAGACTTCGGCCGCATGGCCGCCGCCACCACCAAGCAGGTGCTGGCCCAGAAGCTGCGTGACCAGCAGCGCCGCATGATCCAGGAGGAGTTCGCGGATCTGGAGGATCCGGTGCTCACCGCCCGGGTGATCCGCTTCGAGCGCCAGAGCGTGATCATGGCAGTGAGCAGCGGCCTGGGCCGGCCCGAGGTGGAGGCCGAGCTGCCCCGCCGCGACCAGCTGCCCAACGACAACTACCGCGCCAACGCCACCTTCAAGGTGTTCCTCAAGGAGGTGAGCGAGGTGCCGCGCCGCGGCCCGCAGCTGTTTGTGAGCCGCGCCAACGCCGGCCTGGTGGTGTATCTGTTCGAGAACGAGGTGCCCGAGATCCAGGAGGGTTCGGTGCGGATCGTGGCCGTGGCCCGCGAGGCCAATCCCCCCAGCCGTTCGGTGGGCCCCCGCACCAAGGTGGCCGTGGATTCCGTGGAGCGCGAGGTGGATCCGGTGGGGGCCTGCATCGGCGCCCGCGGTTCCCGCATCCAGCAGGTGGTGAACGAGCTGCGCGGCGAGAAGATCGACGTGATCCGCTGGTCGCACGATCCAGGGCAATACATCGCCAACTCCCTGAGCCCGGCGCGGGTGGAAGCGGTGCGGCTGGTGGATCCAGAGGGTCAGCACGCCCATGTGCTGGTGCCGCCCGATCAGCTCAGCCTGGCCATCGGTCGTGAGGGCCAGAACGTGCGCCTGGCCGCCCGCCTCACCGGCTGGAAGATCGACATCAAGAACAGCACCGAATACGACCAGACCTCGGAGGACGAGAAAGTTTCCGAGCTGATTGCCCTGCGCCAGGAGGAAGAGGCCCTGCAGGCCGAGGCCGAGGCGCGGCTCCAGGCGGAGCAGGCCCTGCGCGCCGAGGAGGATGCCCGCCTGCGCGAGCTCTATCCCCTGCCGGAGGACGAGGAGCAATACGGCGAGGAGTACGCCGATGACGACGGCCAGGTTGTGGCCGAGGCTGCCACCGAGGAGGACGTACAGGCCGGCACCGAACCCGAACCCGAACCCGAAGCCGGCGCCGACGACGCAGAGGCAGACGCAGAGGCCAATGAGGCCGATGAGGACGAGGCCCGGTGAGCGAAAGACCCGTCCTGAGGCGCTGCGTGAGCTGCCGTCAGCTGCTGGATCGCCGGCAGCTGTGGCGGGTCATCCGCCTGGCGGAAGGGGGCATGGTTCTCGATCAGGGCATGGGCCGTTCGGCCTATCTGTGTCCGAACCGGGACTGTCTCGAGGAGGCCAAGCGCCGCCGGAAACTGCAGAAGGCACTGCGTTGCCAGGTTGCGGAATCCATCGTCGCCGCCCTGGAACAGCGTCTGCTGACCACCCGAGCAGCAGACGCTGAGGCAAGATGAAACGTGGCCTCACCGTGCGTGGAGGTCCGGTGGCACTTGTTGCCCCGATCCATTGGAGCACTGAATGACCAGCAGCGGCAAAGTCAGGATCTACGAGCTGTCCAAGGACCTTGGTCTGGAGAACAAGGACGTGCTCGATGCCGCCGAGAAGCTGTCCATCGCGGCGAAGAGCCACAGCAGCTCGATCAGCGATGACGAGGCAGCCCAGATCCGCAGCCTGATCAAGAAGGACCGCAACGGTTCCGGCGGCTCCGCCGGAGCTGCGCCGTCCGGCCCAGCGGCACCCGCCGCACCCAAGGCGATCCTCGCGGTGCAGAAGGCCCCGGCAGCAGCCCAGGGCGGCCCGAGCGCGCCCGCCGCCGGCGCTGCGCCCCGACCGCCCGCAGCCCCAGCTCCCGCCCGCCCGGCGACGCCCGTGAAGCCAGCCCCGCCAGCCCGTCCGGCCGCCGCGGTCTCAGC
>Ga0310334_100330_pt1 | contig 13476 bp, 12 predicted proteins | sample LakMicMIDCLREDC7_FD_195548 | JGI IMG/M metagenome (GOLD analysis project Ga0310334, IMG submission 195548) | Enriched freshwater cyanobacterial communities from Lake Michigan, Michigan, United States - MI23.DCL.RED.C7 (v2) (version 2) | ecosystem: Environmental > Aquatic > Freshwater > Lake...
CCCAGCGCGCGTCGGGTGGTGGAAGCGGCGGTAGTGGTGGAAGCGGTGGTAGTGGTGGAAGCGGTGGAAGCGGTGGCAGTTCGGGTTTCGGCGCCGCTTCCATCGGGCGTCCTAATGCCAATGAGGCGTTCATCACAGTCGGTGAACAGGTGATTACCAGTTATGAAGTCAGCCAGGGAACCCAGGGGACTGTCGGCCTGGCTTGTCAGCCAGATTTCGGCATTGCCGGGCTCACCTTCGGCGCCCGTGTGTCGCGGATTGACGACAATGGCTTCGTGACTTTTACCATGTCGCCCCAGATCACCGCCAAGACGAAGGAGATCGATATCCGCGGATGTGGGCCTATTGACATCCTGTCTGTTCGTCGTCTTGACACCGGTAGCGCCCGTGTGCGTGATGGTCAGACCCTTGTGCTCACTGGTGTGATTTCTGATGCGGATGTTCAGACAGTGTCCAAATGGCCCATCCTGGGTGATATTCCGCTCATCGGGCAGTTCTTCCGTGCCAGCTCCGGCGATCGCCGCAAACGGGAACTCGTGATCATGGTTACCCCCAGAATCATCGACGACAACCAAGGTGGTGGCTTCGGTTATGGCTATCAGCCGTCAACCCCTGAGGCTCGCCGGCTGACGGGAGGCTGATCCCGCCTGGATGTTGATTCTGCCTGGATGCTGAGTCGGATCTATTGGTTGCTTGTCAGCCTTCTCTCCGCGCGGAATCTTCAGGTGTTGAAGACTCTCAGAAGCCCATCGGAATGAAGGATTTGGCGGCGATCTGAGCCAGTGGTGCCAGCATTTTCAGTGCTGCGACGGCGCCCTCAATCATCTGACCACCGCCACCGTTGCCTCCCTTGAGCTTCTTCGCTGGTGCGGTCAACTGTTTCGCGGCATTGTCGAGGGTCGTCGCCTCGATGTCTTCGCCGCGTGTCCGGTAGAGGCTGGCGGCGTAGGTGAAATCGGCCGCAGCCATTTGCAGGTTGCCCTGTTCATTGCGGCTGATGCCACGGGCCACCCAGCTGATCGCTGAGTCCGGTTGCCGGCGGATCGCTTCGCTGAACCAGCGTTCGGCTTCTGGCTGGCGTCCGGCTTTGGATGCTTCCACGCCGGCATTGTGCAGCTCGGCATAGCTCAGCTGGGTGGCGGAAACGCCGCGGGCTTTCTCCCAGTGGGTGCGGCTGAGGGCACCGGGATCGAGCTGGGCGCCGCTGATGTCCGCCTGGCGAAGATCCGTGCCTTCGAGCTTGGCGCCACGCAGATCGGCCCCGCGAAGCGAGGCGCCCAGCAGGCTGGTGAAACTCAGGTCGGCTCCCATCAGCTGGGCTCCGTCGAGGCGGGCCTGGCTGAGGTTGGCGCGCTGCAGCTTGGCGCCCTTCAGATTGGCCTCGCGCAGATCGGCATACACCAGATCCGCATCGGCGAGGTTGCAGCGCGCGCAGCTGCGTTTCTCCAGCAACCGGATCAGGGTTTCATCGCCGGCATGGGCCGCTGGCATCGCGACCAGCGCGGAAGCGGCCATCAACGTGATCCAGTGGCGGCGATTCATCGGTTGGATCCTGACCCATGGCTTATAGCGTTGATCCGATGGCGCTTCACCTGCTGCAGGGCCAGTTGCCAGCGCTGGCGATACCCCCGGCCACGCTGCGCTGACGCTCCCCCGGGTGCGTAGCGCTGCGCGCGGTGCAGGGCGGCGAGTTCCGCCAGCGGCTCGGCCAGTGCGGGGAAGGCGCTGGCTGCGCGCTCTGTCAGGGATTCCAGGGTGTCGCCGGGTTCAGTTGTGATCTTCAGCTGCTCCAAGGCCTGAAGCAGTGCACGCAGCTCCCGCTCCAGCCGGTCGCGCGGCTCGCGTTTCTGCAGGCGCAGCAGCAGCAGAGCCGCTCCCAGGCAGGCGGCCACAGCGGCGAGCATCAGCCAGCCCAGCGCCCAGCGGCGTTCCCCCAGCAGCCATTGCAGCAGCTCCTCTTGCCGTGAGCGATCGAAGCCGAGCCACCAGCGGCTCCAGCCCATGTCGAGGCCCCACCACTGGCGCTGCAGCCAGCGGAACTGGCGTGCGAGGGGCCAGCCGGCTGCATCCAGGCCGGCCGTGCGCTGTTCATCGGCGGCGCTGGCACCGCTCACCCAGCGGGTGGGATCCACCCGCTGCCAGCCCACGCCAGGCAGCCAGACCTCGCTCCAGGCGTGGGCATTGCTCTGGCGCAGTTCCAGGTAGCTCGAACCGTTGAACGGCTCGATCCAGCTCCCCCCCAGGTAGCCGCTCACCACACGGCTGGGTACACCCGCCGCACGCATCAGGGCACTGAAGGCACTCGCGTAATGGCCGCAGAAGCCCAGGCGCCGCTCGAACAGGAACACATCCAGGCCGTTGCGCTCCGGCAGGGTGCCGGGGGTGGTGGTGTAGCGGAAGCCCTGCGACTGGAAAAATGCCCGAGCCGCCATCACCCGGGCGGACATGTCTGGCAGCGCGGCCCAGCTGCGGCCCAGGGCCAGCAGGCGGGGATTCGATTCCGCCGGCAGGGCCAGATCGCCCCAGCTGGGCGGCTGGCGCTGCCACTCCTGGGGCTGTGGCTGCTCCAGCAGCCGGTAGCTGCGTCGCTCCAAGGCTGGCCGCAGCAGCCGCAGCTCCCCATCCGCCTCCACCCGCAGGCTTGGATCCACCGGCAGCGACTGGCCATTCCAGGGAACCGCCGTGAACCGGCTCGGTTCCACCAGCCAGATCTGATCCCGGCCCTGCAGGGAGGCTGGCGCCGGTACCGGCTCTGGTGGACGACGGGTCTCCGCGCGGGGATCCCGTTCCCAGGTGTTGCCGTTGAAGATGGGATGCACCAGCACCCGCCAGTACCGCTCCTGCGGCGGTGGCGGCCGGTTGTTGCTGAAGGCCACCCGCGCCGCCGGGCCCTGATTGCTCGCGAGGGTAGCGATCGAGCCTGGATCGAGGCTGTCGCTGAGGCCGGTGCTGGCACGGGCGCCGGGGCCGTTGAGCCCGGAGCCCAGGGGGCTGACGCGAGGCACCAGCAGGAACAGAACCAGGGCAATCGGCAGCGCCGCCGTCAGCACCTGAACGCTGCGCCGCAGCAGCACCCGCCAGGCCAGGCGCTGGCCGCTCTCCAGCTGCAGCAGCCCCGCCAGGCTGAGCACCGCCGCCAGCAGCTGCACCAGGCTGGGGAGCAGATCGGGTTGCTGGGCGGCCAGCAGGCCGCAGCCCACCAGCTGCAGCAGGGCCACCAGCCGCCGGCCGGTGCGGTCGCGGGCCTCCAGCAGCTTCAGGCCCGCCATCAGCACGAGTGCCAGGGTGAAGCCCCCCAGCAGCCAACCAGGATCAAGCCCGACGCAGCCGGCGATGAGCACCGCCTGGGCCAACCATTGCAAGCGTCGGGAGGGCAGGGCCATGGCCGTCTCAGCTGGTGAGAGCCAGTGCGAGCAAGCAGCGGTCGCGATGCTCGCGCCCGTGGCCCGGCGGGATCAGCGTGTCGGCCAGCCGCAGGCCGTAGCGCTCACCTCGCTGGCTGAGCTGCCAGATCGCCGCGCTGAGATGCTGCAGAGCACGCTCGTGGGTCACACCCGGTTCAGGGGCCAGCACCACGGTTTCCGTTTCCTCGTCGCGGAACACCTTGCTGAGGCGCCCCCGACCCTGGGCCAGCGCCTTCCAGGCCAGACGGGCCTGGCTGTCCTGGGGCCGGTGGGGCCGCAGGTCATGCCAGTGTTCGCTGCCCTCGCGGGCTCCGATGCGCTGTTCGGCCAGCGACCGCTCCGGCTGGTCAGCTCCTGCTGAACCCACCGGCCCCTGCCGCCGCGCCGGAATCACGGCCTGCTCCCAGCTGGGCTGCCAGCGGCTCCAGCACAGGAACAGCCCCAGGGGCGCTGTGCTGCGGATCAGCACAGGGCCGGGCCGCTGCAGCCCGCGCCGGCTGCAGTTCCAGCTGAGCCCCACGCGGGTGATGCCGCGATCCAGGCGTTGGGGCTGGAGCGGCTCACCGTTCTCCAGCTGCAGGCATATGGCTTCCCGGCGGCAGTCGCTGCGCAGCTGCAGCGGGTAGCGCAGGGGTTCATCGGCAAAGCCGGGCCGCGGTTCGGTGCTTTGCAGCTCCAGCCCCTGCAGATTGAAGTGGGTGAGGTGCAGGGCCAGCAGCATCAGCGCCAGCATCAGGAAGCTGAGCAGCAGCGGACCATTGCGTTGGGTCTGGATGCCCACCATCTGCAACAGGGCGGCGCCCGCCAGCCAGAGTGCTCCGAAGCGGGTCGGCAGCACGTAGAGATTGCGCAGGCCAAGGCGCAGCTCCGAGCCGGTCTGCACCGGACCCAGGCGGGTCACGTCAACGGATCGCATGCACCTGGCGCAGGAGGGTTGCACTGCGTTCGCCATGGCCGCTCGGATCCAGGCGGTGCTCGGCCACGGCTGCAAATACGGCCTGAATGTCGGCCGGGGTCACGAAGTCGCGTTTCTCCAGCAGTGCCCAGGCCCGGGCTGCGGCCAGGAGCCCCTGGGAGGCACGGGGCGAGAGGGGGGCGCCCTCGCGGTCCTCAGCCCGGCTGGCGGCCATCAGGTCGAGCACATACTCCAGAAGGGCATCAGTGGCGTGCTGCTGCCGGCACTGCTCCTGCCAGGCGAGCAGATCGCTGGCTGTGTTGGTGCTGGCCATCGCGTCGAGGGACAGGCTCTCGCGGGCCAGCAGGGCCCGCTCCGCCTCCCGTGTCGGGAAGCCCAGGCTGATCCGCATCAGGAAGCGGTCGAGCTGGGATTCGGGCAGGGGCGCAGTGCCCACCTGGTCGAGCCCGTTCTGGGTGGCGATCACCATGAACGGCCGTGGCAGGGCGTGGGTGGTGCCGTCCACACTCACCCTGCCGGTGGCCATGGCTTCCAGCAGGGCGCTCTGGGTGCGGGGGCTGGCGCGGTTGATCTCATCCGCCAGCAGCACCTGGCTGAACAGGGGGCCTGGCTGGAAACGGAAGCTGCCCGTGGTCGGGTCGAGCACGTTGATGCCGGTGAGATCCGCTGGCAGGAGGTCGCTGGTGAAGCTGACCCGCTTGAACTCCAAACCAAAGGCCCGGGCCAGGCCTTCCGCCAGGGTGGTCTTGCCCATGCCAGGCAGATCTTCGATCAGCAGGTGGCCGCCGGCCAGCAGGCAGCTCACCGCCAGCTTCACCTGCGGCTCCTTGCCCAGCAGCACGCCGTTGATGGCCGCCAGGAGGTTGTGGAGGGGGGCGGATCCCATCGCGGCGGAGCACTCGGACCTGCGGGCAGCCAGGCTAAGCAGACACGCCACCGATTCCGTGAGCGCCGCCGCCGCCAGCAGTTGTGAGCGCCACGGCGGCAACCTGGCGGCGGCGGCGGCACGCCTCGGCTGTCGCCCGGAGCAGCTGCTGGATGCCAGCGCCTCGCTGGTGCCGTTCCGGCCGCCTGCGCTGTTGCGGCGGGCTCTGCGCCAGGCAGCGCTGCGGCCCTATCCCGATCGCGATTACACGGATCTACGCCGGGCGATCGCGGCGCTGCACCAGCTCGATCCTTCCTGGGTGCTGCCGGGCAACGGCGCTGCCGAACTGTTCACCTGGGCGGCCCGTGATGCCGCCGCCCTGGGCCGCAGCCAGCTGCCGGAGCCGGGCTTCGCCGACTACCGGCGGGCGCTGGCCTGCTGGGGGGGCGACCTTGTAGCTGCCCCGCTCCCCCTGGAGTGGGCCCAGCCGGGGGCGCAGGTGGGCGGCCAGCCGGGGCTGCAGCCCAACCCCCAGCCCTGGACCCTGCCCGAGGCTGCGGGCCGGGCTGATGCTGCGGCCGTGTTGTGGGTCACCAACCCCCACAACCCCACGGGCCAGCTCTGGAGCCGCGCCTCGCTTGAGCCGCTGCTCCGGAGCCATGCGCTCGTGATCTGCGATGAGGCCTTTCTGTCGCTGGTTCCTGGCGGCGAGGCGCAGTCGCTGGTGCCGCTGCTGGCTCACCATCCCAATCTGGTGGTGATCCGCAGCCTCACCAAGCTGTTCGCCATCGCCGGGCTGCGGCTGGGCTACGCCCTGGGAGATCCGCAGCGCCTGGCCCGCTGGAGCGCCTGGCGCGACCCCTGGCCGGTGAACGGTTTGGCAGCCGCTGCCGGAGAAGCCCTGCTGGCGGATGCCCACTTCTACGGGCGCTGGTGCGAGCGCGTGCAGGGCTGGGTGGCGGCGGAGGGGGCCTGGCTGCAGCAGCGGCTTGGGCGGCTGCCGGGACTGCGCCCCATGCCCTCGGCCGCCAATTTTCTGCTGTTGCAGGGGGTGCAGCAGGGCCGGCCGATCAGCCTGGAGCCGCTGCGCCTGGCGCTGGAGCAACGCCATCGCATCCTGCTGCGCGACTGCCGCTCCTTCGAGGGACTGGGGGAGAGCTGGTTGCGCCTCGGCTACCAGGACCGCTCAGGTAACCGCCGCCTCGTTGACGCCCTTGCCCGCGAGCTCCGTGGCTGAGGCGCATCAGCCGCTGAGCTCGAGCAGCAGCTGCGCCAGCAGCTGATCGGCATCACGCACCGCCAGTCGCTCCATGCCGGCCCTCAGCCTGTGCAGCGGATCCAGTGCCGGATCACAGCCGCGCAGCCGCGGGCCCAGCAGCCGCCAGATCGCCTGGGCCAGGGCCGGATGCTCCGGCGGGTGCTGCCACACGATCACGGCCGCTCCCACGGCGGCCGCAGCCCCGGCGTTGGCGTCCTGGTGGCGGTCGGCCGCCTGGGGGAAGGGCACCAGGATCGCCGGGCTGCCGCACACCGCCAGCTCGCTGAGGCTGCCGGCACCGGCGCGGCTGATCACCAGATCGGCGTGCTGCAGCAGGCCCGCCATCTCCTCGCTGAACGGGCGCTCCACGTGGGCGGGGTGGTGCAGCTGGCCGCTGTCGGGATCGTTGCTGCCGCTCAGGTGCACCACCCGGCAGCCGCAGGCCAGCAGCTGTGGCAGCAGCGGCCGCACCATCCGGTTCAGGCCCACCGCTCCCTGGCTGCCGCCCATCACCAGCAGCAGCGGGCCGCTTCCGGTAGGCACCCAGCTGGGCAGTGGGGCCGCTTGCAGGAACGCCTGGCGCACGGGCGTGCCGGTGACGCGCGGCTGGCAGCGGGGCAGCCGCTCCGCCGCCTGGGGCAGGCCCACCGCCACCCGGGTGCAGAGCCGGCCGAGCAGCCGCGTCACCTTGCCGGGCACACCATTGGATTCGTGCAGCACCACGGGGATGCCGCACCAGCGAGCCGCCAGGATCGCCGGCGCGGCGATGTAGCCACCGCTGCTGAACACCAGCCGGATTCGCTCCCGCTGGATCAGACGGCGAACGCTCCAGGTGGCGGCCAGCAGCCGCAGCAGGTTGAGCAGCTTCTGCAGGCCACGGCCCTGCAGTCCACCGGCGTTCACGGTGTGCAGCGGGTAGGCCGCCGGCACCAGCTGCTGCTCCAGCCGGTCCGGCACCCCGAGCCAGTGGATCGTCCAGTCCGGCGGCAGGGCCTGCGCCACCGCCAGGGCCGGAAACAGGTGCCCACCGGTGCCGCTGGCTGCGATCAGCAGGCGGGTCATGGGCGTGGCATGGGCGAGGGCCTGGAAGCGCGCCTAACTTAAGGACCAGATCACTGTTCTGCCCCCGTGCCGCTGCGCCGTCTCCCGCCTGCCGCCCTCGCTCTGGCCGGTGTGGTGATGAGCTCCGGCCTGCTGGCGGCGCCGCTGCGGGCCGCCCCAAGCCTGCAGGCCCTGCAGGATGCCCTCAACGACCCTTCGCCGGCGGCGCTCTCCGCTGTACTCGAGTCGGGTCCGGGGCTGGATCCGGCCCAGATTGAGCAGCGGCGCCTCGCCGTGCGTCAGCGCTTCCCCGATGCCCGCTGGCGTGTGCAGCCCGGCCCGCCGTTGCGCGACGGCCGTCCCACCACGGAGGTGGTGGTGACCGGCAGCCAAAGCGACGGCCCCACCCGCTTCCGCCTGGAGGCCCGCCAGCAGCTGCTGCTCGGTGGTAGCGGACCGCGGTTCAGCCGTCAGGAGGTGATCCGTGAAAGTTCGATCGTGCGCAGCGGCGATGCCGATCTGAAGGTCAGCCTGCTGATCCCTGATGCGGTGCTCACCGGCCAGCGCTACGACCTTGATGTGGTCTTCGACGAGCCGCTGGATGGCGCGGTGGTCGCCGGCGCGATTCAGCCGGTCAGCGCCGCCCAGCTGCTGCGCCTGCAGACCCCTGATCTTCCGCTGGAAGCCCTCGGCGGTGGTGGTCTGTTCAAGACCGTGCAGGCGCCGTATCAGCCCGGCAGCCAGACCTGGGCCGTGCTGCTCGTGCACCCGAAGGGTGTGGTGGCTGCCAGCAAGCAGGTGCGGGTGGTCGCGGACAGGGCGTCGCTGCAGCCCTGATGGCGTCGCGGAAGTCCCGACTGCGGTGAGGCTCAGCGCGGCTCCGGTCGGCTGGAGCCACCGTTGCCACGCAGCTGGCGCAGCTCATCGCCACTGATCCGCCCATCGTCGTTGCGGTCGATCGCATCGAACAGCCGCTGCAGCCAGGGGAAGGGCTCCGCTTCCTGCCGGTCCAGCTGATTGTCGCCGTTGCGGTCGGCGCGGGTGAGGAAGCGCTGCGCCCGCTCGTTCGCGCCGGCAGCGCCGGCTGGAGGGCGCAGATCAGCCGGAGCGAGATAGCCCCGTTTCTGCTGATCGAGCCGCTCGAAATGCCGCTCCAGGTAGGGATGGCCCTCCACCTCGCTGCGCTCGAGCCGCTGGTCGCCGTCGCGATCGAGGCGCTGGAAGAGCCTCTGCAGGCGCTGCTGGTAGGTCCTGACCTCCAGCTGGGTCTGGGCCCGCCCGGCCCCGATGCCGCCGCCGATCCCGCTCGCCAGGCCAGCAGCGAGCAGCAGCAACCCGATCACGGTTGCCCCCTTGCCGCTGCTGATCCGCTGGCCTGCCATGGGCCAAGGCTATGGAGCGTTCGCCGCGGTGAACCCTGCGCTTTGCCCCACAGGTATGACCAGATCTGTCTGGCGCTGACGCCAGGGAGCGAGCTCCATACAGTCGGCCCAGTCCTGCCGACCCCTGGCCGCCGCCATGGCCCTCTCACAGCGCAGCGCTCCGGCGCGTATCTGGGTGGTGGACGACGATGCGGAGCAGCGCCGGCTGGTGGGCACCTATCTCACGGATCAGGGCTATGACGTGCGTTGTCTGGCCAGTGGCGAGCAGCTGATGGCACGGCTGGCGGGGCAGCGGCCCGACCTGGTGGTGCTCGATGTGATGCTGCCGGGCGATGACGGCCTGACCCTGCTGCGGCGCCTGCGGGACAGTGGCGATGATCTGCCGGTGGTGATGCTCACCGCCCGGGGCGACGGCGTTGACCGGATCATCGGTCTGGAGCAGGGGGCTGACGACTATCTGGGCAAACCCTTCCTGCCGCGGGAGCTCACGGCCCGGATCGAGGCGGTGCTGCGTCGCCGTATCGCCCTGCCCGCCGGCACACCGCTCGCCGAGGGCCAGCTGGTGGAGTTCGGCGCCTGCCGGCTGGATCTGGCGGCACGCTGCCTGGAACGGGAGGGTCAGCCTGTGGTGATCACCAGCGGAGAGTTCAGCCTGCTGGCGGCCTTTGTGCAGCACCCTCACCGGCCGCTGTCGCGGGAGCGGCTGATCGAGCTGGCCCGCGGTCCTGGCTCGGATACCGACAGCCGCAGCATGGATGTGCAGGTGTCACGGGTGCGTCGGTTGGTGGAGCCGGATCCCGCCCGGCCCCGCTATGTGCAGACGGTCTGGGGCTACGGCTATGTCTTCGTGCCCGATGGCCAGCCCCGCACCCGTTAGGTATGCCCTGCTGGGGGCCGGCATCTCCGCCTTGGCCCTGGCTCTGCTGCAGACCCTGCTGGCCCAGCGGCTCGAGCGCGCTCAGATCGCCCAGATGGGGCCGGAGGTGGCCTTCAATCTGCGCCTGGCGGAGCTCGCCCTGGATCGCCTGCCCCCCCAGGCCCTGGCACGGCTCAGCGGATTGCCGCTGCTGATCGGTGAGCGCCCCCCCATCAGCACCGATGGTCGCCTGCGCCGCCAGGCCGATCAGCTGCGCCGCGATCTGTGCCAGCGGCTCGATCCCTGCCCACCGGTGCTGCCGGCGGCGGTGGAGGTGCCGGGGCTGTGGGTGGAGGTGCTCTCGCCGTTGGAACGGGTGTGGCTGCTGGCTCCGGTCGGGTCGTCCCGGCGCTGGCCGCCGGATCCGCTTCTTCTGGCGGCGGCCCTGCTGGCGGGGAGTATCTCCGCGTCGTTCCTCTACCTGTGGCTTGAGGTGCAGCGGCCCCTGCAGCAGCTTGAGCAGGGCCTGGCCCAGGTGGGTCGGCAGACCACTGCTCAGGCGCCCGTGCAGGCCCCGCTGCCGCCGCGGGGAGCGGCGGCCGTGCGCCGGCTCACCGGTCACTTCAATGCCATGGTGCGGCGGCTGGTCGACAGCGACCGCGATCGGGCCACGATGCTGGCCGGCATCGCCCACGATCTCAAGAGCCCACTCACCCGCCTGCGTCTGCGGCTTGGCCTGGACCACCCCGCCGCGGACGACCGGCAGAGGGCCGGGGCCGACCTTGATGCCCTTGAGCGCATCACCGGACAGTTCCTGCTGTTCGCCGGCGGCGGGGACGCGGAACCGGCCGTGCGGGTTCCACTCGAGCAGTGGCTGGCGGAGCTCACGGCGGTCCTCGACCCCGGAGATCTGGAGCTGGATCTGGAGCCGATCGAGGCCTGTATCCAGCCCACGGCTCTGGGTAGGGCCGTCGGCAACCTGATCGACAACGCCCTCTGCCATGGCCGGCCACCCCTGCGGCTGGTGCTGAGGCCTGATGACGCTGACGGGGCTCACACCGGCTTTCGGATCGAGGTCTGGGACCGGGGCGACGGCATCGCGCAGGCCGCCTGGCCCCAGGCCCTGCAGCCCTTTCAGCGGCTGGATCAGGCCCGTGGCGGTAGCGGCCACTGCGGCCTGGGGCTGGCCATCGCCGCCCGGGTGGCCATGGCGCACGGCGGAGGGCTGGACATCCGTCGCGGCGAGGCCGCGGCCGGGGGCTTCGCGGTGGTGCTGCGGGCACGCTCGCTGCCGGATCCTTCAGACCCGCTGCCGGGGGCAGGGCCGGGGCCGGGCAGTGGCAGCCGCTGACGACAGCTGCTGCTGCGTGTGCGCGCGTCGTGCTGGTCGCATCTGGTCACACCCCGCAGGCAGGGCGGATGCACCCTCCCGGAAACTCGGCGGCAGCCTGCAGGAGTCACCTGTTCCACACTCATGGCAGTTCTGTCCCATCGCTCCCGCATCGCGCTGTCCCTCTCGGGCGTGCTGCTGCTGGGCGCCGGCTCCGGCTGGAGCCAGGCGGCGCCCGCCGGGCCGCAGCAGGGCCCGTATGACGGTCAGGCACAGCCCATGCTCGAGGCCCTCAGCAGCCTCACCCCAGCCCAGCGCCGTGAGTATCTGCAGGCCCTGCGGACCCTGGAGGACACGCGCAGCCGTACGCGCATGGCCCAGCTGGATCAGGCCCAGCGCTGTCTGGCGCAGGCCAGCGTTGGGCCTGCCGTCCGCGGTTGCTGGCAGACCCTGGCCAGTGCCCAGAAGCAGCAGCGCCGGCAGCAGATGCAGCAGCAGCAGGCCCTTCTCCAGCGCTTCGGACTGCCGATGCCGCGCTCCCGAGGTTGGCAGGGGGCTCAGGCGCGCCCCCAGCAATGGCAGCAGCAGTGGCGGCAGCAGTGGCAGGGCCAGCAGTCCCAGCGTCAGCCGCTGCGGCCGATGCAACAGCCCCAGGCGGAGCCGCAGCTCCCCTACGGCTGGTACTGAGTCGGCGGCGGATCGCCTGCGGCGTGGAACCAGCGGGCCAGGGCGGAGACGTCCTCGTCGCCATGGCCGCGGGCGATCAGCTCGTCCTCCAGCTCGGCGATGCGGAGGCTGATCGGCAGTTCCAGATTCACGCCGGCCGCCGTCTCCAGGGCGATGGCCAGGTCCTTGCGGTGCAGGGCCAGTCGGAACCCCAGTGGATGGTTCCCCTCAAGCATGTGGCCGGAGCGATGGGTGAGCGCCCAGGAGCCGGCGGCGCCGGCCTGCAGCGCCTCCACCAGCTGCGCCATCGGTAGCCCCAGCCGCTGGCCGAGGGCCAGGGCTTCAGCCACGGCGCCATAGCTGCCTGCCACCAGCACCTGGTTCACGGCCTTGGCCTGCTGCCCCGCCCCCAGCGAGCCCAGGTGGGTGATGCGGCCACCGATCACTTCGAGCAGCGGCCGCGCCCGCTGCAGATCCGCCGCCTCTCCGCCCACCAGCACCGAGAGCGTGCCGGCCCTGGCGCCTTCGGTGCCGCCCGTCACCGGCGCATCCAGCCAGGCCACACCTGCTTGCGCCAGCTGTTCGGCCAGCCGGTGGGTGGTGGCGGGGCTGATGGTTGAGAAATCGATCAGCAGGGAACCGGGCTGCAGGCCATGGATGGCGGCACCGTCGCCCCCCAGCAGCACCGTTTCCACGGCGGCGTCATCGCTGAGGCAGAGGCAGAGGATGCTGCTGCCCCGGGCCACGGCAGCCGGACTGTCGGCGCTGATGGCATGGGCGTGACTGTCGGAGTAGCTGGCGGCCTCTTGCAGCACAACGGCCTCCCGCTGGCGGCTGCGGTTGTGCAGCGTGAGCGGGAAGCCGGCCTTGAGCAGATTGGCGGCCATGGGGGCCCCGAGGGCCCCCAGACCGATGAAGCCGATGGCGTCGCGGCCGATGGCGGCCGGATCAGGCCTCATCCAGGGCAGCCACGCCGGGCAGCACCTTGCCTTCGAGCAGCTCGAGGCTGGCGCCGCCACCGGTGGAGATGTGCGACATCTGGTCGGCCAGACCGGCCTTCTCCACAGCGGCCACGGAATCGCCGCCGCCGATGATCGTGCAGCAGCCCTTGCCGCTCAGGTCGGCCAGGGTGGTGGCAATGGCGTTGGTGCCTGCGGCGAAGGCGTCGAACTCGAACACGCCCATCGGACCGTTCCAGATCACGGTCTTGCAGTCAGCCAGGGCGTCCTGGAACACCTTCACCGAGTCGGGGCCGATATCGAGGCCCATCCAGCCGTCGGGGATGGCATCCACGCTGGCGATCTGGCTGTTGGCATCGGGGGCGAAGTTGTCGGCCAGCACCACATCGGTGGGCAGCAGGAACTGCACGCCCTTGGCGGCTGCCTTGGCCTCCAGCTCCTTGGCAAGCTCCAGCTTGTCCTCCTCCACCAGGCTCTTGCCGACGGCCAGGCCGCGCGCCTTGTAGAAGGTGAAGATCATGCCGCCGCCGACAAGGATCTTGTCGCACTTGTCGAGCAGGGCCTCGAGCACGCCGATCTTGGAGCTCACTTTCGAGCCGCCCACGATCGCGGCCAGGGGACGCTTGGGCTCATCGATGGCACCCTGCAGATACTGCAGTTCCTTCTCCATCAGGTAGCCGGCCACGCTGGGGCTCAGGTACTGGGTCACGCCCTCGGTGGAGGCGTGGGCGCGGTGGGCGGCGCCGAAGGCGTCGTTCACGTACACATCAGCCAGGGCTGCCAGCTGCTTGGCGAAGTC
>Ga0310334_100332_pt1 | contig 13382 bp, 13 predicted proteins | sample LakMicMIDCLREDC7_FD_195548 | JGI IMG/M metagenome (GOLD analysis project Ga0310334, IMG submission 195548) | Enriched freshwater cyanobacterial communities from Lake Michigan, Michigan, United States - MI23.DCL.RED.C7 (v2) (version 2) | ecosystem: Environmental > Aquatic > Freshwater > Lake...
TTTCTCAGTCGCAACTTGATGATGCTTGAGGCATGGGCACCAATCGAGAGGTTGTAAATCGCCGAAGCCTTCGTTCCCTGCTGGGATGGGTTGACAGCATCCGCCTCGCCATGAACGACGTAGCGGTTGATGCCGCATTTGGTGTAAGGGGATTGGTTCGGTTGTTGGAAGATGATCTCAGTGTTCGTTTCGTTCTCCGTCAACACCAATTCATCTGCCCCGTTGCAGTGGAGTGCGAAATCGCCAAGGTCGGGATGGGATGCATGGAGTCTCGCTTGGCCTGACTGAGAAGGCTTCGCCTGAATCAAGGGTTTCGGGCCGCTCCCCTGATCCCAGGTATTGCGAAACCAGAGGGTTGGCAAGACGGCGAGCGTGGCTGTTTGATTGGAGCGATTGTGCACCGTGATCTGGATCAGCAGATCCTCTGGTCCAGCCTTGGCATAGTCGACTTCGACGTCACAGTATTCATTGTTGTCGAAGATCCCAGTATCGATCAGCTCATATTCCGGCTCCAGCCGTGAACGGCTGCGATTGGTGTCAACTAGGTCGCCATAGGGATAGGCATTGAGCGGATATTTATAGAGGTAACGCATGTAGGAATGCGTTGGCGTTGAGTCCAGGTAGTAGTAATATTCTTTGACGTCTTCGCCATGGTTTCCCTCACTATTGGTGAGGCCAAAGAGGCGCTCCTTGATGATTGGATCTTTGCCATTCCAGAGCGCTAAGGCGAAGCACAGCAGCTGGCGGTCATCACTGATGCCTGCCAAGCCATCTTCTCCCCATTGGTAGGCCCGGGATCTTGCCTGATCATGACTAAAGGATTCCCAGGCATTGCCATCGGGGCTGTCGTCTTCGCGCACCGTGCCCCATTGCCTCTCGCTCAGATAGGAGCCCCACTTGCGCCACGGATTGAGGCCCTCGTTGGCCTCCTTTAAGCGTTGATGTTCGGCTGTCTGATCCGGAGCGAGTTGGCCAGCAGACGTTGCCACGGAATCGATGCGAGTTGGGGTGGAAAAGGAATGGCAGCGAGGTCCAGCCGGATCTAACGCATTCGGTCCCGAGGCATTTTTGCATCCGAAGCTGCGGCCCCTCCCATCCCCGTCATGGCTTGGCAACAGCAGGCAGGGCACCCCTGCTGAAACGCCCCCAGGAGCTGCCGCGGGAGCAGGCGATTGAGCTGTCGGCCCAGAAACGGCAACAGGGTTGGCGGGTCTGTCCACCTCAGGGGATCCCACCCCAGCCGCCTCGGGCTTAAGGGAGTCCGCCGTTGCCGGAACGGCCCGCCAGGATGGGGATACCCGTGGTCACCCGGTGCTTCTGAACCCCTTCTTCCCTTTCAGCACCTCCAAGCTGCTCGCCCTAAAGGCCACCGTGCTGCTGCTGATCACCCTGTTGATCAAGGCCAGGAGTCAGATCGTGGCCGGATCAGCCATTGGGATTGCTCTGCTGCTGTTGCAGACGCTCGTGTTCCTTGCCATCAGCGGAGGCCTTGGATTGGCTGCCGGTGGGGCCGCCCTCGTCGCCACGCAACGACGCCGCACTGCCACGGCCTGAAGCTGAGTCATGGCCGTTGAAGTTGCCTTGGCCATGCTGCAGCGCGATGGCCGCTGGCTGATCCAGCTGCGCGACGAGATCCCCACGATCGTCGCGCCAGGCTGCTGGGGACTCTTTGGCGGGCACCTCGAAGCGGGCGAAACGCCGGAGCAGGCCCTGCGGCGTGAGTTGCTGGAGGAAATCAGCTGGCAGCCTCCAGACCTTGAGCTGGTGATGGTGCATCCCATCCACCGGCGTACGGCCCACGTGTTCCGGGGTGAGCTGTCCGTGCCGCTAGAGCAGTTGCAGCTGCTGGAGGGCCAGGATTTGGACCTGGTGAGCCCGGAGCACCTCCTGATGGGATCGATCTGGAGCACCAAGCTCGCCGCCCATCGCCCCCTCGCCGATGGACTGATGGGGGTGATCCGGCACGTGATGACCAGGGCGGGGTGACCTCAGCAAAGCCTGGAGCGTTGGCCCCGGGCGTGTGCCTGGTCTGCCGTGGTGCCTTCCCAAGGGTGTCGGGCGGAGCTGTGCGGTCCATTTCCTTCGGGTACAACAACTCGAGGGCTGGCCAGCCAGGCTGACCTCCCCGTGAACCCATTGCCATGGCCCATCGCCCCAGGCCAGCGAGGCAGCTCCCGCTGGAGCCGATCGACCCGGAGGGTTGGGACAAGGATCCTGGCCGGCCACTGGGGCTGCGGCTGTTGGCGCTACTTGGGGCCCTCTCCTTCCTGGCCCTAGGCATCAGCAGCCTCCTGCCCATCCTGCAGCGACCAGGCCCCATCCCCGAGGGCAATGCCACCAAGAACCAGCCGCTCACTTGAGCACCACCCTCGTTACCAGTGAGTCCCAAGCAAACCTGAAATCAAGCCCCCACACCCCCAGCTGACATGGACCCCAAAAACTGAACCAATGCTTATGAGAGCTTCCCCACCAGCCAGACTTGGCAAGGAGAAGCCCCATGAAAGTCAAACGCCACAGCCCCGAGCAAATCATCCGCAAGTTGCGCACCGCTGAGCAGCTCTTGAACCAGGGTCAGGCCGTCGCTGACGTCTGCCGATCCCTGGAAGTGTCCCCAGCGACATACCACCGCTGGCAGCAGCTGTACGGGGGGATGAAAGCTAGTGAGGCCAAACGTCTCAAGGAGCTGGAACAGGAGAACACCCGGCTAAAGCGGTTACTCGCTGATGCTGAGCTCGACAAAGCGATGCTCAAGGAGCTTGCCGAGGGAAACTTCTGAGCCCGGAACGGCGTCGCAGGGCCGTCATGGTTTTGCAAGATCGATTCCGGGTTTCCCAGCGGCGGGCCTGCCGTTTAGCGGGCCAGAACCGCAACACACAACGGCGGCCAATCCCGGTGGTAGACATCGAGGAAGGGAAGCTGCGTAGCCGGATCAGGGAGTTGGCGAGGCGCCATGGGCGCTGGGGCCGCCGCCTGGTTTACCACCGGCTGCGGCTCGACGGCTGGAGCGTCAACCACAAGCGGGTGCAAAGGATCTGGCGGGAGGAGGGGCTCCAGCGGCCCCTGCCGCGCAAGCGAAAACGCTCTCGTCCCCCAGGCGGCTCAAAGGAGCTGCTGAGAGCCGAATATCCGCATCACGTGTGGGCAATCGACTTTCAGTTTGATCAGACGATGGATGGCCGCAGATTAAAGTTCCTCAATGTTGTTGATGAATTCAGTCGTACTTGCTTGGCCATTCGTGTCGGCAGGCGTTGCAAAGCAGCGGATGTGATTACTACCATCGAGGAACTGCTCAGTCACCATCCAGCCCCCACCCATCTGCGGATGGACAATGGCCCCGAGTTCATTGCCAATGCCCTGCAAGAGTGGTGCAAGGCCAATGGATCCGGAACGGCATACATCCCGCCAGGGTCACCATGGGAGAATCCATTCGTAGAGTCATTCAATGGCCGACTGAGGGATGAGTTCTTAAATGTGGAACTGTTTGCATCACTGACTGAGGCCAAGGTGTTGGCAGAACAGCACCGGATCGAGTACAACGTCTACAGGCCGCATTCGGCTCTCCAGGGGCGTACGCCCCTGGAGGTACTCCAGCAATGGAAGGCGGCCTGATCAACCCACTAGCTCTCATAAGGACTGGAGCAGCAGAGGGGGTCACGTCACAGCCCTTCCCCAGCCGGACCAAACCCCATCGCCCCAAAACCGCCAGAGTCCCGCAAAAAAGGCCCCACTCCTCGGCCGTTGCACCGATCAGGCCGGGCCGCTGGGCGGTCCTTGCCACAGCCTGCGGGGTGAGGCGCAAGAGCGGTGTCCCACGCCGTTTCTTCCATGGCGATCAGTAAGGCCTCCAGCTGCGAAATCCGAACCTTAGTGATGCATGTCTATCCCGTAGCCCTTGGGCTTTTGCGAAGCAGTTGCCATCAAGGCCTTTGGCCATGAACGCCTCACTATCACCCTGGGCCGTAAAGGTAAGCAGGTCAAAAGGTCCGTTTCCTGCCCATGGCCCATGCCCATGAGCTGGCCCGCACTTGCAGGGCAGCATCCATACCACCCTGTCGGTGATCTAGCAGCTCCAGCGCAACCTGTTGCGCCAGCAGCGGTCCCTCTGGGAACTGGCTTAAACCGGCTGAGATTAGGGCGGCAGTCCCTGGGTCTGCTAAAAACTCAATAAAAATGGCTCCATGGAAGATAACAGCTTCGTTGTCTTTCTGCTTCTCATCAACCTGACGCAATCCTTTCGGGTAATCGCGCGAAACGCTGCTCGATCGGATGGGCTAAGGCCATGAGTCCCAGGGCAATGGCGATGCCGAGGGCCGAGGCCAGGACGCGCCTATCAGCCATCAGCAACAGAGTCTCGTTGCTGCTGTTGAACAGCACGATCGTGGCTGTTAAGGCCGTGAGCATCAAGGCACGATGGCCTTTCTTGACCGCGATTACGACGGTGATCACACCGGCAGCGACGGCCGGAAGCTCAAGGGGCACATTGCGGGGCAAGGCGAAGGCGAGTCCGATCACCAGCAGGACTCCGGCGAGGGTTCCCAGGGAGCGATGCAGCGCCACAGTCCAGGAGTCCCTAACGAATGGCTGCAGCACAAGAAATGGCGTTAGGACTAGCCAGAGCCCGCTGGTGTGCCAGTGGTGCTGCAAAGCGATTGGGGTGCTCACCACGGTGGCGGTGGCCAGCATCAAGCCGTGGGCGACGCTCCGGCGCCAGCTGTGGGCTACCGCAAACGGGATCGGCGCTGGGGCCCCCTCCATCGGCGACACCAGCGTGGTCTGCAGCACAGTGGCCAAACTGCCGGACGCAAAAAACGCAGCGGCGAGCCGCACCACGTCGAAGGACGCAGGATTGGCCGGTAGCGGACTGTTGGTGATCAGGATGCAGAGACTCACCATCAGCAGCCAGTACACCGGCTTCAACTGCCAGCGACCGCTTAGCCCGAGGCCCAGGGCTGTGCCCGTGAGCACGATTGTGGCGAGTAGCGGATCGTTCTGGCTGTACACCGCCGCGCCGGACAACACCGCCAGGCCCGTAACGCCCAGCAGAGCCTGACGGCCACCCAGCCTGGCGCAGACCACCAGGCTGGCCAGGCTGGCCAAACACAGCACGCCTCCGGCCCGATCAAGCTGGAGAAACCGGGCGATCAGCTCAGCTAGGGCAAGCGAAATGATGACGACTAAGCCTTGAACGATGAGCCAGGCACGGGGCTTCACTGTCGGCATCACTGCAGAAGGGCTGGAGGTTGGGTGACTGACTCAACAATGCCAAGGGGCGCCTGGGGCCAAGCCGGCTTCCTGCTGCAGTGCACCCACGCTGTCACATTTGAATACGCTGGACCTTCTGCTTCGAGGTGGTGTCGCTGCCCTAGCCCGCTTTTATCAGGACAGAAGGCCACTTAGTTGGATCCCTCCTTCAGGGGCCTGCTGGGATTTTAGGGCTCCACTTGGCAGCTAGTTGATCCTCCATCCTTAGGGGCTACAAGCTGAAGACTCCTGGTGATAATTAGGCCCATAGAAGCCAATATTGTTGGCTCTATGGAGCTAGGCTGAGGCTGATCTGAACCCTTATTTACTGTCATTAACTAGGCCACCATGAATCCGGCGTGCAGGCACCGGATTCTTTTGTATTCGCTATTGATTGGACACCACTAGCTGGCCAGCCCCTTTCCAATTGCTTGAAGTGCTTGGGAGTGCATCCCATGGGGTCCATCCCTACAAGCGGCGCTGGATAAGGTTTTCCCGCATGCCCATGGTGGCGGGCACGGAGGGGTTGGGCCGTGATCTGCCACGGAACCGGGAATCCTAAATTGTTGTTTCATCACCGTTGCATGGTTGTAGCAGGCCTAAATTGTGGAACCGTGTCCGGTGAATTGCAAAGCCAACGCCCCGATCCCATTGAGCTGCTAATCCAACAGGAGACCCAGCGATTGCCCTGGCTCGTGCCTGTTCGCCACAGTCGCATGGCCCAGAGCCCATTTGCTTTTTTCCGCGGCGCCGCTGCGGTGATGGCTTCTGATCTAAGCCGCAAGCCCAACTCTGGTCTGATGGTGCAGCTCTGTGGTGATGCCCATCTCATGAACTTTGGATTCTATGGCTCCCCAGAGCGGAATCTGCTGTTCGACATCAACGACTTTGATGAAACCCATCCCGGTCCCTTTGAGTGGGATCTAGAGCGGTTGTCCACAAGCCTGCTCCTTGCAGCGCGCAGTTTGGGCATCAGCGAAGCAAAGCAGGAAAAAATCTGTCGCCGCAGTCTACGGGCCTATGGCGAGGCAATGGCCAATTTCGCCGCCATGGCGTTCATCCCCATGTATGTCATGCGGCTTGATCTTGAGGCCCTGATTGAGAAATCCTCAAGTAAAAATCTGCAGCACCACTTAAGTGATGTCGTCAAGAACGCCAAGCATCGCGATAGTCGTGAGGCCGTGGGCAAACTCTGCGAAACCGACAGTTCCGGACGGCTGCGCTTTCGTCATGATCCCCCCCTGATCTGGCGAACGGCAGAGCTTCCGGAGGAATGGGGGGGAGGCCTGTACTGGCTGAACCGCTTTCATGGGATTTTTGCAAGGTACTTGCAGAGCATCCGACCTGAAATGAGGCGGATTCTCTCCCAGTTCCAATTCATGGATGCGGCGATTAAGGCGGTAGGGGTGGGATCGGTCGGCACCCGCTGCGCGGTTGGCGTGTTTGCCGGTAAACACCCCAATGATGTGCTGGTGTTGCAAAGCAAGCAGGCTGAGGCATCGGTCCTAGCTCCCTACGTCCAGGCAACATCAACCAACCATCAAGGTGAGCGGGTGGTGCAGGGCCAACGGCTCATGCAAACAACCAGTGATGCTTTCCTTGGTTGGACTACCACGCCAGAGGGACATCATCTGTATTTGCGCCATTTCCGCGACTGGAAGGGATCCGTCAACCTAAGTTGCCTAGATGAGGATGGGCTTAGCGACTATGGCCGTCTTTGCGCCTGGACCCTGGCCAAGGCCCATGCCCGCTCGGGCGACAGGATTGCCATCAAGGACCACATCGGCGAAACCAAGCCCTTTGCCAAGTCTTTGTTGGAGCAGGCTTTGAGCCACGCCCACCAGTCGGAAGCTGATTACCAAGCCCTACTTCAGGCGATCAGGGATGGACGCCTGGATACCTCTGATGTGTATTGAGCCCCCTGCAATATGGCGACAATTTAACTTGACAGCCCAACCCACTCCTAGCCGGCACAAGCGATTAATGCCGGCGAATCGCTCTAACACGACTGCAGATATCAACCTCATTCTAGTGCATAGCGGGTCAGTGACCTGTTTAGGGCAGACGATGGGCCCGGGCGATGGCCTAGTGAAGGTTCTACCCCTATGTCGACCCTTTAAATCCATGCGAACCGGGCCCTAGTCAATCCCCGCTTATCGATTGAACCGATCGCCCCAGAAGGCTGGGACAAGGATCTTGACCTTCCGCTGGCTCTGCGGTTGTTAGCGCTACTCGGTGCGCTGTCCTTCCTGGCCCTCGGTAGGTGCAGGGGTGGCCCCAGAGATCCATCCGGTAGGGGCGGAAAGCTAGAAGGATCGTTGTGGCCCTTTTCAGCAGGGGGAAAGAGGTTCCATCCGGCCTGAAACTTCCATTAATTGGAAAGTCAAGGACGGCTGAGGTGGCGCTTATGGCACGGGAGGACGGTTGGCCACAAGATAGTTCGTGATGGCAGGCTGAATTCAACTCATGGCAGCACCACCGTCCCCGGTGACACTGGCGGAGGCCACGCGCTTCTGGTTCCAGCTCGGCTGGGTGAGCTTCGGGGGGCCGGCGGGGCAGATCGCTCTGTTGCATCGCGAGCTGGTGGAGCGTCGCCGCTGGCTAAGTGAAGGGCGCTATCTCCACGCGCTTAACTACTGCATGCTGCTGCCCGGCCCCGAGGCCATGCAGCTGGCCACCTACCTCGGCTGGCTGATGCACGGCGTACCCGGGGGCCTGATCGCCGGTGGGTTGTTTGTCATCCCCTCGGTGTTCGTTCTCACGTCCCTGGCGAGTCTCTACGCCCTTTGGGGACAGCTGCCGCTGCTGGCGTCGGTGTTTGCCGTGCTCAAACCAGCGGTTCTGGCGATCGTGCTGATGGCCGCCTGGCGCATGGGCCGCCGCACCCTGCACACCCCCCTCTTGGTGGCGCTGGCTATCGCTGGCTTTTTGGCACTGGCGGCGTTCAATAGTCCCTATCCCTTGGTCGTGATTGGGGCGGGCGTGGTGGGCCTGCTGGCTGCACGGCTGCGACCCTCCCTGCTCCTGGCCGCCCACTCCCAAGGATCAACAGCAGAGAACACGGAGACAGATCGAACAGGCGCCCTGCATGACGACCACACAACGACCCCCGAGCACGCCCGATTCTCGCGCCGGCGTCTGGCCCTGACGCTGCTGATCTGGGCCCTGGCCCTGGTCCTACCTCTGGCCGGGCTGGCTGCGGCCGGAGGCTGGAACGGCTCCCTAGCGACCATGGCCCGCTTCTTCACGCGGGTGGCGTTGGTTAGCTTCGGTGGGGCCTATGCGGTGCTGCCTTACGTAGCCCAGGGCGCGGTTGAGGACTTTGGCTGGCTTTCGGCTGCGCAGATGCTCGATGGGCTGGCCCTAGGCGAAAGCACCCCTGGTCCCTTGATCATCGTCGTGGCCTTTGTCGGGTTCATGGGTGGATGGAACCAGGCCGTCAGCGCCGGCGCTGGCCCCTGGTTGCCGGCCCTAACGGCTGTATTCGTGACGGTTTGGTTCACCTTCGTGCCCTCGTTTGGGTTCATCCTCGTCGGGGCCCCTCTCGTGGAGGCCTCTAGAGCTGATCTGCGTTTCGGGGCACCACTTGGCGCCATCACCGCGGCTGTGGTGGGAGGAATCGCCAGCCTGGCATTGTTTTTCGCCGGCCCGGTGCTCTTGCCCGGCGGCGCCTTCAACCCCTGGGCGCTGCTTGTGGTGCTATTGGCTTTGTTTGTGCAGCTACGCCTGGGTTGGAGCGTTATTCAAGTGATCGGTGCGGCGGCCATAACCGGAGCAGTGCTGGCAGGAGTGGCGAAGCTTTCAAGCTGATGGACAACCATCAAAACAAAGACACAGCGTTGGCTCCGAATATTTTCAGACCATGCATCTGGGATGGCCCATCACCCCAGGTGTCGCAAGATCCCCGGCCGATCGATTGAGCCGATTGAACCAGAAGGCTGGCATGGGGATCCTTGTCGGGCACTAGGTCTGGGGCTGTTTGAGCTACTTGGCGCCCTCTCCTTGATGGCCATAAGCATCAGCAACCTCCTGCCCATCCTGCAGAGAACTGAGCCCCACCCCCAGCGCGGGGAACCGCTTGGGAAACCCTAGGCCTGAGTCCAACCCAGGCAGGGCGTCACTGCTTGCAGCCCCAGGGACTACCTGCCGCTTGACTCCACAGGAATAGCAATCAGAGCCGACTGTTGGGCAACTGAGCCAACGGAATCCCCCTGGTCGCTGGCATTATCCAAGAGTTCTTTGGCAATGCCAGCATCAAAGGAGAACCGACCTGGGCCAAGCAGCAGCAAGGCCAAACTGCCGCCCAGGTAAAGCACAACCAGTTCCAACACGTAGATATTTAGACCACTGGTAAGGATGTGGTGGTAGGCCGCAACGGCCATGGTTCCAGTCAGCGCCAGGGCTCCTAGGGGGGTCAGTAGGCCAAAAATCAAGAGCCAGGAGCCAAAGATTTCTGCGTATCCGGCCGCGTGGGCCATCAGCAACGGAAAAGGAAGATGCAGGGGAATGACGTAGTTGTTCGCAAAGCCCTGGGGATCGGCCAGCTTGTCCTGGCCGTGGTGAATCATCATCATCCCGATCGCCAGCCGCAAAACCAGCAAGCCCAGGCTTTGGGCTCGACCGGGGCCAAACAGGTACCCCCTGAGTCGATCAGAGATAGCGTGGGGCAGTTGCCAGGGAGCCGATGGGCTCTGCAGACGGGCGCCAGTGCTCTGGCTGATTTCGCCATCAGTGCGGAGCAAGGCAACGGTCAAGGTGGCAGCGCAGATGCCGGCCACAACTTCAAGGGGTAGCGGCGTCGCCATGGCCCAAGCAGCAAAAACCAAGTCTGGCAACTCCCGTAACGAAACGTGAAGAAGATGAGAGTCCCAAGCGCTGGGACCTTTGGCCCGGTGCCAGGGGTTCGTGTCTTGACCGGCAGCCCTACCGTTCTAGTAGCCACATCCAACCCAGTCAGTGGGGCAATGGGCTGGCTAGCCAAGCGCTCAGAAGCGAGATCCCGGTGTCTGCAGAAACGCCAGCTCCTCAGGACTCGATGGCCGGCCCAAGGCAGCATTGCGGTGGGGGAAGCGGCCAAAGCGAGCGATCACATCCCGGTGTTTGCGGGAAAATTCAGCGGTGCGGGGATCGGTGAAACGCTCAAACAGGGGAAGGGCCTGCTCTTGCACAGCCAGCTCTTCGCAATGCATCAAGGGCATCAACCAGAACTGCCGGCGGGGCTGGGCTGGTTCGCCAGCCAGCCAGCCCCGTTCCACAGCCCCCAAACTCAGGGCTAAAGCTTGGGGATCCCCGGCGAAGGCCCGGGCGGTGCCGCGCCAGATCTGCCTTGGACATTGGTCCAGCAGCAGCACCAGGGCCAACGCGCTGGCCGGACCCTCCCCCCAGGAACCGAGCTCACCGCTGATCGCAGCTAGGGCCAACCCCGAGAAGCGGCTGCCCACCAGGGCGTCAAAGGCCAGATCCTTGGCAAACCACTGGCGCGGCGGGGTTTCGCTAAACCAAAAATCCAAAACTTCGCTGGCTTGGGCGTCTAGAGCTGGCATCAGAGCAACGCTTGCACGCTGGCCACCTTGTCCTCCAGGGTTTGGTCCCTGTCGGTGCGGGTGTTGATGCTCACGGAGGAGTAAACCCGGGGGCAGCCCATGGCGTGCACCGCCTGGTGGCAGGCCTCGATGGCAGCAAACACCGGGCCCCACTCGCCCTCGATGGCGGTGCCGTTCGAGTGCAACTGGATCTTGAGCCCCGCTGCTGCCAGCACCCGTTCACAGGTGGCGACGTAGGGGGCCAGATGGACGCCCACACCAATCGGCACCAGGCAGAGATCCACGATCACCTTCATCGTCACCCGCTCGGATTGCACCCATCCTGGTAGGAGCTGGCCAGGCCCTGCCTTGTCCCTATTTCCGTTTCTGGTCATCGTCCATGCCCTGGCCGCCACGGTCTGGACCGGCGGGCACCTGCTGCTCGATCTCGGAGTGCTGCCGGTAGCCCTGCGGGAAAGTAGCGCCGAACGGGTGCGTTCCTTCGAGGCCAGCTTCGAACCGTTGGGGCTGAGCGCCCTGGCGATCCAGGTGCTGAGCGGGCTCGCGCTGGGTTGGATCTATTTGCCTGGCTTCCAGGGTCTGTTCAACCCGGCGAGCCCGATCGGGATGCTTGTGGGCGTGAAGCTGCTGCTGCTTGCCGGCACGGCCATCCTGGCGATCCATGCCCGACTGCGGTTGATCCCCCAGCTCAGGGACGACAACCTGGGCGCCCTGGCCTGGCCTATCCGCGCCATCACCGCCCTGGCGATCGCCTTCGTGGTAGTGGGGGCCCTGATCCGTCTGGGCGGCTAGATCTGCAATCCAACCTGGCATTGCCTGGGTGGCATGGCGCCCCATCCAGGTGACCCCATAGCCGGGGATGATGGGCGAAGCGTTAGGGCCAGTGCCCGCCAAGTCCAGAACCCAAGCGAGAACCGTGATGAACGGCCCCATGCCTGACCCCTTGACTGCTCTCGAATCGCCACAAGCGACAAGCTTCACGGAGTTTGCCCAGCGGGCCGACTATTCGTTAATGGAGTCGCTCCATGCCGATCCCCAGGCCAGCGTCGATGGCGACGATCACCGGCCCCGCCAGGTGTTCTCCGGTCACTACGTGCCAGTCACACCCACGGCGATTCCAGATCCGGAGTATGTCGCCCACAGCCCAACCCTGTTTAGCGAGCTGGGCCTGAGCGAAAACCTGGCCCAGGACGACCAGTTCCGCCGCCTTTTTTCCGGCGACATCAGCGTGGCGCGGGAGCCGATGCGAGCGGTGGGCTGGGCAACCGGCTATGCCCTCTCGATCTACGGCACGGAATACATCCAGCAGTGCCCGTTTGGAACCGGCAATGGCTATGGCGACGGCCGGGCCATATCCGTGTTCGAGGGCCTGTTTAAGGGCAACCGCTGGGAGATGCAACTCAAGGGCGGTGGCCCCACGCCCTACTGCCGCGGAGCCGATGGTCGCGCCGTGCTGCGCTCGAGCGTGCGCGAGTTTCTGGCCCAGGAGTTGATGCACGCCCTGGGGGTTCCCACCTCCAGATCGCTCACGCTTTACATGTCGCGCTCCGAAACGGTGCGCAGGCCCTGGTACTCCCCAAACTCCAAGTCGTTGGATCCGGACATCCTGGTGGACAACCCGGCAGCGATCACCACCCGGGTGGCTCCATCGTTTCTGCGGGTCGGCCAGCTGGAGTTGTTTGCCCGCCGCGCCCGCAGCGAGGCCCATCCAGGGGCGTTAGACGAGCTGCGGATGATCGTGCAACACCTGATCGAGCGCAACTACCGCCAGGAGATTGATGCGGGCCTTGCCTTCCACGAGCAAGTGGTGGAACTAGCCCGATTGTTTCGCCAACGGCTCACCGCCCTGGTGGCCAACTGGATCCGTGTGGGCTACTGCCAGGGCAATTTCAACAGCGACAACTGCGCCGCCGGGGGCTTCACCCTCGACTACGGACCCTTCGGATTCTGCGAACTGTTCGATCCACGCTTCCAGCCCTGGACGGGCGGCGGCGAGCACTTCAGCTTCTTCAACCAACCGGTTGCGGCCGAAGCCAACTATCAAATGTTCTGGGCCGCCCTCCGGCTGCTGCTTACAGACAACGCAGGGGCCCTGGCGAGCCTGGACCAACTCCGGGACGGCTTCAGCGCAGCGATGGGCCGGGAGATCGAGGCCATGTGGGCCCGCAAGCTCGGCCTGGCCAACTACGACGCCGAGCTGGTGAACGAGCTGCTGGAGTTGCTGGTGCTCAGCAAGGTGGATTACACGATCTTCTTCCGCAAGCTCTCTGGGGTTCCAGATCAACTCTCAACCTTAAAAGAGAGTTTCTACCAGCCCAGCTCGGAACAACTCGATGGGCAATGGAGCCACTGGCTGCAACGCTGGCGCGATCGCATCACCGCAAGCGGAGATGTCATGGCAACCTCCGAAGCGATGAAACGGGTGAACCCCAAATACATTTGGCGTGAATGGCTGATCGCGCCCGCCTATCAACGGGCTGGCCAAGGGGATAGCAGCCTGATCAAGGATCTACAGGCAGTGTTCAGCCATCCCTACGACGAGCAAGCCGCCGAGGTGGAGTTCAAGTTCGACCGCCTCAAGCCCCGGGAGTTCTTCCA
>Ga0310334_100333_pt1 | contig 13367 bp, 12 predicted proteins | sample LakMicMIDCLREDC7_FD_195548 | JGI IMG/M metagenome (GOLD analysis project Ga0310334, IMG submission 195548) | Enriched freshwater cyanobacterial communities from Lake Michigan, Michigan, United States - MI23.DCL.RED.C7 (v2) (version 2) | ecosystem: Environmental > Aquatic > Freshwater > Lake...
ATCCTCAAGCAGCAGATCGCCGATTACGACAAGTCGGTTTCCGTCAGCAACGTCGGCACCGTGCTGCAGATCGGTGACGGCATCGCCCGCGTCTACGGCCTGGAGAAGGTCATGGCCGGCGAACTGGTTCAGTTCGAAGACGGCACCGAAGGCATCGCCCTCAACCTCGAGGACGACAACGTGGGTGTGGTGCTGATGGGCGAAGGCCGCGGCATCCAGGAAGGAAGCACCGTGAAGGCCACCGGCAAGATCGCCTCGGTGCCTGTGGGTGATGCGCTGCTGGGTCGCGTCGTTAATTCCCTTGGCCAGCCCATCGACGGCAAGGGCGAGATTGCCACCAGCGAGACGCGCCTGATCGAATCGATGGCGCCCGGCATCATCCAGCGCAAGTCGGTGCATGAGCCCATGCAGACCGGCATCACCGCCATCGACGCGATGATTCCCATCGGTCGTGGCCAGCGCGAGCTGATCATCGGCGACCGCCAGACCGGCAAGACCGCCATCGCGATCGACACGATCATCAACCAGAAGGGCGAAGACGTCGTCTGCGTCTACGTGGCTGTGGGTCAGAAGGCCGCTTCGGTGGCCAACGTGGTTGAAGTGCTTCGCGAAAAGGGCGCCCTCGACTACACCATCGTGGTGGCCGCGAACGCCTCTGAATCCGCTGCTCTGCAGTACCTGGCTCCCTACACCGGCGCCGCGATTGCGGAGTCGTTCATGTACAAGGGCAAGGCCACCCTGGTGATCTACGACGATCTCACCAAGCAGGCCCAGGCCTACCGCCAGATGTCGCTGCTGCTGCGTCGTCCTCCCGGTCGTGAGGCCTACCCCGGCGACGTGTTCTATTGCCACAGCCGCCTGCTCGAGCGCGCTGCCAAGCTGAGCGACGCCATGGGCAAGGGTTCGATGACGGCCCTGCCGATCATCGAAACCCAGGCCGGCGACGTGTCCGCCTACATCCCCACCAACGTGATTTCGATCACGGATGGCCAGGTGTTCCTCAGCTCCGATTTGTTCAACTCCGGCCTGCGTCCCGCCATCAACGTGGGCATCTCGGTGAGCCGCGTGGGTGGTGCTGCCCAGACCAAGGCCATCAAGAAGATCGCCGGCACCCTCAAGCTGGAGCTGGCCCAGTTCGACGAACTGGCCGCCTTCTCCCAGTTCGCCTCTGATCTGGACGCCGCCACGCAGCAGCAGCTCGCCCGCGGTAAGCGTCTGCGCGAGATCCTCAAGCAGCCCCAGTTCAGCCCCCTGATCCTGGCCGAGCAGGTGGCTGTGGTGTACGCGGGTGTGAAGGGCATGATCGACGAAGTGCCCGTCGAATCCGTCGTCCAGTTCTGCCGCGAACTGCGCGACTACCTCAAGACCAACAAGCCCGACTTCATCACCAAGATCCAGACCGAAAAGCAGCTCGGCGATGAAGCTGAAGCCATGCTCAAGGCCGCCATCAATGAAGTGAAGGCGTCGATGCTGGCTGCGGCCTGAACCTGAAGGAACACCCGGAGACCCCCTTCCATGGCGAACCTCAAGGACATCCGCGACAGGATCAGTTCGGTCAAGAACACCCGCAAGATCACGGAGGCCATGCGCCTTGTGGCCGCTGCCAAGGTGCGCCGGGCTCAGGAACAGGTGCTGCGTAGCCGTCCCTTCGCGGACCGTTTGGCGCGCGTGCTGGAGAACCTCCAGTCGCGCATGCAGTTTGAAACCGCTGATGCTCCCCTGCTGGAGAGCCGCGATGTGCGCAACATCACCTTGCTCGCCGTCACCGGCGATCGGGGTCTGTGCGGTGGCTACAACGCCAACATCATCAAGCGCACCGAACTCCGCTACGCCGAACTCACCGGCCAGGGCTATGCCGTGGATCTGGTGCTGATCGGTCGCAAGGCGATCACCTATTTCCAGAATCGTGCCGATCGCTACACGATTCGGGCTGTCTTTACCGGCCTGGAGCAGGTGCCCAATGCCGCTGAGGCTGGCAAGATCGCCGATGAAGTGCTGGCGGAATTCATCTCTGGCAGCACCGATCGTGTGGAGATCATCTTCACCAAGTTCATTAACCTCGTGAGCTCCAAGCCTGTTTCCCAGACCCTGCTGCCCCTGGATCCTCAGGGCATTGCTAGCCCGGATGATGAGATCTTCCGTCTCACCACCCGCGATGGTCAGCTCGGCGTTGAAACCGGCAAGGTGAGCAATGAGCAGCCGGCGCTGCCCTCCGATCTCGTCTTCGAGCAGAGCCCCGAGCAGCTGCTCAATGCACTGCTGCCCCTGTATCTGCAGAACCAGCTGCTGCGCTCCCTCCAGGAAGCTGCAGCTTCTGAGCTGGCCAGCCGGATGACGGCCATGAACAACGCCAGCGACAACGCCAAGGCTCTCGCCAAGACGTTGACCCTGGATTACAACAAGGCCCGTCAGGCTGCGATCACCCAGGAGATCCTCGAAGTGGTGGGCGGCGCCGCCGCCATGTCCTGAGGCTTCGGCACCAGCCGAGCCCGACCAGCTGAGGTTCCAGTCATCCCTGACTCGTTCAGACCGTCACCGCGCTTGCGCGGCATACGGCCTTCGCGAGTCAGGGATGTTCTGCTTCAAGGGCAGCGGGCAGTTCAGATGCCCCCCGCGGTTCGAGAGCAGCCCGCAGCCCGCGGCCCGAGGCCCTGTGCCGCGGGAGGATCGCTCTTCGTGCTGGCCTGTGCGATGCGTCTGACGCTCGAGCCCCTGTTCCCCCTGGCGCTGGCCCGGGCGCAGCTGGCCCTCGATCCGCTCGATCTGGCGTTGCTCATGCAGGCGGTGCTGGAGCTGCGGGGCGAGGCCACTGGCAATCCTGAGGAGGGTTGCGCCTGGACAGGAGATCTCAACGGCGTCTGGCAGGTGCATCGGCTCCCGGCGTTTGCAGCGATCACCCGGGAGGTGGAACAGCGGGCCTGGGCCTATCTGCAGCAGCTGGGATTCGATCCCGGCAGCGTTGCTCTGCACATTCAGCGGGCCTGGCCGGTGGTGAGCGAGCCCGGGCAGGTGGTGGGGCGTCATCACCACCCCAATGCCCACCTGAGCGCGATCGTGTATCTCAATGGCGACGGCAGCGGCCGTAGCGGCTGCCTCCGCCTGTTTCCGCACCGCCAGGTCAACGAACTGGTTCAAGGCCTGGCGGTGGGCCATGGCGGGCCGATCGATACCGCCTCTGAATCGGCGCAGCTCTGGAACGCCCCCTGGCGCGATGTGGCGCCGCAGGCGGGCCTGCTGCTGCTGTTCCCCGCCGGCACCGATCACGCCGTCACCGCCAATGAGGATCCGGACGACGTGCGTCTCTCGCTGGCCTTTGATCTGGCTCTCACCGCCCCGCTGGCCGGCGATCAGCAGGCGCCGGCGGAATACTTGGCGCCCCACCCAGGTCAGTGGACATCGCTGCAGGCGCCGTGAGCCCCGCTCCGGCGCCGACCATCGGCCCGCGATCAGGGAAGATGGCCCGCACTGCCCGCATCCCGCAGCGTCGTTCATGAGCGAGACCTTCACCGTCGTCTGCGATTTGGACGGCGTCAGTCACAGCTTCCCCTGCCGCGCCGATCAGACGGTGCTCGCCGCCGCCGAGGCCGCGGCGGTGCCCGTTCCCAGCTCCTGCTGTTCCGGCGTGTGCACCACCTGCGCCGCTCGCATCACCGAGGGCACGGTGCATCAGCCCGATGCGATGGGTGTGAAGGCCGAGTTGCAGGCCGAGGGTTACGCACTGCTCTGCGTGGCTTATCCCCGCTCCGACCTCAAGGTGCTTGCCGGTCAGGAGGACGCCCTCTACGAAGCCCAGTTCGGTCAGTACCAGAAGTGAGGCTGGTGCCGCTCCTGCTGCAGCTGGAGCGCCGGCCCGGCCCGCTTCGGCCCCAGATCCTCGCGGCGTTGGCGGCCCATGGGCGCCCACTGCGCTGGGCGATTACTGCCGCCACTGCTGACATCACATCGGAAGCCCCTCCTGACAGCGTCGCTGTGACGCGTCTGCAGATCGAGGCGGTGGTGCTGGCATGAGTGCCGCTGCCGGTGCTGGTGCTGGTGCTCCGGGATCCCCGTTGCCAACGCTTCTGGTGGTGCCCACCGGGATCGGTTGTGCTGTCGGCGGTTATGCCGGCGATGCCCTGCCGGCGGCACGGTTGCTGGCGGCTGCCAGCGGCTGCCTCATCACCCACCCCAATGTGATGAACGGAGCCTCGCTCTACTGGAGCGACCCGCGTATCCACTACGTGGAGGGTTCCAGCCTTGATCGCTTTGCGGCGGGAGAGCTGGCGCTGCGGCCGGTGCGGCGCCAGCGGATCGGCCTGCTGCTTGATGCCGGTATTGAGGAGGAGCTGCGCTGGCGCCACATTCAGGTGGCCGATGGTTGCCGCGCCACGCTTGGCCTCGAGATCGGCCCTGTGGTGATCACCGATGAGCCCCTGGACGTGCAGCTCAGCCTCGGCGCCAGCGGCGTGAGCTGGGGAGAGCTGGGGCGGCCGGAGGCGCTGCTGCGGGCCGGCCGGCAGCTGCAGGCGGCCGGGGCGACCGCCATCGCTGTGGTGGCGCGCTTCCCCGACGACCCTGACAGCGCTGCCCTGGCCGCCTATCGCCAGGGCAGCGGTGTGGATGCCCTGGCCGGCGCCGAAGCGGTGATCAGCCATCTGCTCAGCCTGGAGCTCGGTCTGCCCTGCGCCCATGCCCCGGCGCTGGGCCCACTGGCGCTCGATGTCCAGCTCGATCCCCGTGCAGCCGGCGAGGAGTTGGGCCACACCTTTCTGGCCTGCGTGCTGGTGGGTCTCAGCCGCGCCCCCGATCTGATCAGCACCGCGGCGTCCGGGAGCCGGGGCTTGGCCTGTCAGCCCGCCGACCTGGCGATCGACGCGGTGGGGGCGATCGTGGCCCCGGCTGGCGCCTTGGGTGGTGCCGCCGTGCTGGCCTGCGCGGAGCGGCGCATTCCGCTGATCGCCGTGGAGAACCCCTGCCTCCTGTCGGTGACCGCCGCCGCCCTGGATCTGGAGGTGATCCACGCCGCCAGCTACAGCGAGGCGGCCGGTCTGCTGCTGGCGCTGCGTGAGGGGATCAGCCCCTTGGCCCTGCAGCGGCCCCTGGCTTCTCTGCGCCACGGGATGAACAGGAGCCTCCCCAGGCCGTGAGCGGCTTTCGCTCCGCCGCTGCTGCTGCCGGATCCGGCCGTTGCCCCTGCGGCGGCGGCAGCCGCCGGCTCAGCACCGCCGCCTGCTGTGGCCCCCTGCTGCGCGGCGAGCGACTGGCCGCCACGGCCGACCAGTTGATGCGCTCCCGCTACAGCGCCTTCGCCCTGGGCGATGTGGATCACCTGTTGCGCACCCAGGCGCAGGATCGCTCTCCCCATCAGCCGGAACCCGAGCGGCGCCGGGCCCTGGCGGAGACCTGCCGCCGGTTGCGCTGGCTGCGGCTGGAGATCCTGGCCACCGAGGCCGGCGGCCCCTTGGATCTGGAGGGTACGGTCACCTTTGCGGCCCACTACCAACAGTCGGGCGGGCGCCGTGGCCTTGATCGCCGGGGTGTGATGCGGGAGTGCTCCCGCTTCGGGCGCGAGGGCGGCTGCCTTGAGGGGGCCTGGCTTTATCTCGAGGCGCTGGAGCTCTCGGGCTGACCAGCGACGTTCAGCTCCGGAGCGCCGAGCGGATCTGTTCCAGCAGGTCCGAGCAGCGGGTGCGGCTGTGGGCCATGCTCTCGCCGCTGATGGTCTCCAGCCAGAGTTCACCGGTCTGGCTGATGTCGCTCCAGTCGGCCCAGAGGCGCACATAGTCGCGCGTGGCGCGGCCGGCGCAGGGTCGCTCGAAGGCCATCAGCGTGGGACCGCTCGCCGGCTCCACCTCCAGCCCCAGCTCGTGCAGCAGGGGCGGCAGCAGCTCTGCTGGCGCGACGCCACCGACGAGGGGGATCAGGGCGCGGCAGTAGGCCATGACGCAGACAATCTGCCCGCCCAAGGTATGGGTGTTGGCACGGCCTGGGCACAGAGGGGGCGGAATGTCTTCCGAATCCCCGGCGGACGCAGCCCTCCCGCTCAGCGCAGGCAGGCCATCGGGTGGCGGTTGTGCACCCCCAGCGCCTTGGCCACGCCTGGATGGCAGACCGCGCCGCCGATGGTGTTCAGCCCGGACACCAGCTCCGGTCGGTCGGTGACGGCCTCCACCAGGCCGCGGCCGGCGATCGCCAGGATGTAGGGCAGGGTGACGCTCACCAATGCCTCGGTGGCGGTGAACGGCACGGCTCCGGGCATGTTGCCGACGGCGTAGTGCTGCACGCCGTGGACCGTGCGCACCGGTTCGGTGTGGGTGGTTTCCTGGCTGGTGGCGATGCAGCCCCCCTGATCGATCGCCACGTCGACGATCACCGATCCCGGCCGCATCTCTTGCACCAGGGCCTCGTCCACCAGGGTGGGCGCGCGGTCGCCCGGCAGCAGCACGGCGCCGATCAGCAGGTCGGCCGTGGGCACGAGACGCTCCAGCAGGCCGCGGCTGCTCACCAGGCTCACCAGACGCCCCTGGCGCTGGCTCTCCAGGCGCCGCAGGCGCTCCGGGCTGTGGTCGAGCAGCAGCACCTCCGCATCCATGGCGGCCGCCAGCCGGGCGGCATTCCAGCCGACACTGCCGGCGCCGAGCACCACCACCCGTGCCGGCCGTACACCGGTGCAGCCTCCGATCAGGACCCCCCGGCCGCCGTGGGGTTTCTCCAGCAGGTGGGCGCCAACCTGAGCTGCCAGCCGCCCGGCGATCTCGCTCATCGGCGCCAGCAGGGGCAGGCTGCCGTCGTCGAGCTGCACCGTTTCGTAGGCAATGGCGGTGGTGCCTGCCGCCAGCAGGGCGCGGCCCACCGCCGGGTAGGCGGCCAGGTGCAGGTAGGTGAACAGCACCAGGTCTGGGCGAAGGAAATCGAATTCCTCCGGCTGCGGCTCCTTGACCTTCACCACCAGGTGGGCGGCCCAGGCCTCCTCCCGGCTCACCAGCAGAGCGCCGGCCGCGGTGAAGGCCTCGTCGTCCAGTCCGGCGCCACTGCCGGCCCCGGTCTCGATCCGCACGGTGAAGCCATGGCTCACCAGCTCACGCACGGCATCAGGAGTGAGCGCCACCCGCTGCTCATCACGCTTGATCTCCCGCGGTACGCCGATGCTCGCGATCGGGGCTGTCGGGGCGACCATGGCGCGGGACGCGGGCGTTCCTCCAGCTTGGCTCCGCTGCCCGCCAAGAGCCAGGGTTGGGTCTGGCGCTTCAGCCCGCGGCGGCGATCGGCATGCGCCAGCCACTGCCGAAGGCGCGGTTGCTCACCTTCAACAGGGGTGCCGCCTGGCGGCGTTTGAACTCAGCCCGACGCAGCAGACCCTGCACCCGCTCCGCCAGGGCGGCGTCGGTGCCGGTGGCGATCAGCTCCTCGGGGCTGCGCTGCTCCTCGATCAGGGCCTTGAGCAGTGGATCGAGCTGGTCGTAGTCCGGTAGGGAATCGCTGTCGCGCTGGTCCGGCCGCAGTTCGGCGCTGGGGGGTTTCTCGCGGATGGCACGGCCCACCAGCTCCCCCTCGGCCGCCAGTCCCAGGGCCTGGCGGCAGGCTGCGGCAGCCGGGCTGTCGATCCAGGCGCAGAGGCGGAACACGCTCGTTTTGTAGAGGTCGCCGATCACCGCCAGGCCGCCGTTCATGTCGCCGTAGAGGGTGCAGTACCCCACCGCCAGCTCTGATTTGTTGCCTGTGGAGAGCAGCAGCTGCCCCTGTTGGTTGGCCAGCGCCATCAGCAGGGTGCCGCGGATGCGCGACTGCAGGTTTTCAGCGGTGAGTCCCGCCGGCGGGCCGGCCAGTGGCTCGTTCAGCGCCGCATCGAAACCCGCCATCAGCGCTGCGATCGGCACGGTGCCGGTGGCGATGCCCAATCGCTGGGCCAGAGCGAGGGAATCCTCGATCGAGCCGGCCGAACTCCAGGGGGATGGCATCAGCAGCGCCTGCACGTTCCCGGGGCCGAGAGCTGCCGCGGCCAGCACGGCCACCAGAGCCGAATCGATGCCGCCGCTCAGTCCCAGCAGTGCCCGGCGGAAGCCGCATTTACGGGCGTAGTCGCGCAGGCCGAGCACGAGGGTGCGCAGCAGCAGTTCCTCGGGGTCCGGCAGGGGGCTGGTTGTGCCGGCGGGGGCGAGCGCCGCGTCCCACACCTGCAGATCCGGCTCCGCCCAGGCCAGTTGCAGACACACGGCTCCGCTGGACGCCACCACAAAGCTGCCGCCATCGAACACCAGCTCGTCGTTGCCGCCCACCTGGTTCACGTAGACCACCGGACAACCCAGCCGCGCCGCCGCTGCCGCCGCCAGCCGCCGGCGCAGCTGGGCCTTGCCCTGGGCGAAGGGAGAGGCCGAGAGGTTGAGCAGTAGGTCGGGCCGCAGGGCCTGCAGCTCCCCAACCGGGTCGCCACCCCTCAGGCGCTGGCCATGCAGCTCCTCCTCCACCCAGAGGTCCTCACAGATGTTGATGCCGAGACGCCAGCAGCGGCCCCCGTGTTCCAGCTCCAGCAGGCCCGGCTGGTCGCCGGGGCGGAAGTAGCGGCGCTCGTCGAAGACGTCGTAACTAGGCAGCAGCCGTTTGCGGGCCACGACCCTCCAACCGCCGGATTGCACCAGGGCCGCAGCGTTGAACAGATCCGGCTGCTGGCGATCCGGCGCTGCTTCGCTCACCCCCAGCAGCAGCGCCAGGCCGCTGGGAAGCTCCGCCGCCAGCTGATCAAGGGCCTCCACCTGACGCCGGCGCAGGGCGGGGCGCAGCAGCAGATCACGCGGCGGGTAGCCCCAGAGGGCCAGCTCCGGCGCCACCACCAGCTCGGCACCCTGCGTGTGGGCCGTGCGGCAGGCAGCCAGCAGCAGCGCGGCGTTGCCGCTGAGGTCGCCCACCAGCGGGTTGATCTGGGCGAGGGCGAGGCGCATCGGATCAGCGAGGGAGGATCAGCACCGGAGCCTCAGCGGCGCGGCTGCCCGAGTCCGTAGAGATTGTGCTTGACGAGCTCCTCCCAGACGGCTGCCGGCAGCTGCTGAGGGTCGGGCTGGGCGCGCACCGCCGAGCTGGCCGTGCCGGGCACCGACAGCTCCAGCAGTTCCGGGCGTCCCCCCAGCTGCCGCAGCGCCTCCAGCGCTTCGGGATCGAGGGCGAACCCCTGGCGGGGCACCACCGCCAGGCGGCAGCGCCGCAGCAGCTCGGCGGCTCGGTACCAGCGCGGCACCTGGGCGGCCAGATCGCCTCCCACCACGAACACCAGCTCACGGCTGGGCCAGAGCGCCTGGGCTCGCTCGAGGGTCTCGAGGGCGCGGGGGCTGCTCAGCTCCTGGTGGAGCGTGATGCGTGGATCGGCCAGCTCGTCCACCAGCCGTTGCAGCAGGCCAGCCCGCTGCAGCAGCGGGGCGCCGTGCTGCTTGCAGGGGTTGTCGCTGGCCCAGGTGACCACCTGGCCGTAGGCAGCCGCCAGCCCAGCCAGCAGGGCCCGGTGCCCTGCAGTGGGTGGGTCGGCGCTGGTGCCGAACAGGGCCAGCACTGGGGGTAGATCGCGGGGATGATCGGCTGGCACCGGCTCACTCATGGCAGCAGGGTCTGCAGTTGCGGTGACGCTGAACCCGCCGCGATCGGCCGCCCCTGCCACTGCTGCAACCAGGCGCGCACCTGCGGATCCTGACGGGCCAGGCGCCGCAGCAGCGAGGCGGGCCGCAGCCGGCCCCGTTCGGCGCCGCGCAGCAGTTCCGCCGCCGCCAGTCGGCCCGTGAGCCGGGTGGTGTGCACCGCCAGAGCGGCCTGGGCCAGGGCCACCGGCGCGGCCGGCGCCAGGCTGAGGCCACCGCTGAGGGGCGCCGCCAGTAGCAGCGCCTGGCGCAGGCCGCCCAGCAGCAGCTGAATGCCCAGCTGGGTGCCGCCGAGCAGGGCGTTCTGGGCCGAGAGGCGCGTGAGCAGGGCGCGGGCGCCGCCGCTACCCAGCTCCAGGCCATAGAGCTGACAGAGCTGGGTGACCAGGGCCGCATCGAGGGCCAGGCCGCCGGCCAGATCCAGCAGCATCAGCGGATTGGCGGCCACGCCGGTGGCCTTCAGGGCGGCGTAGCGGCCGATCAGGGCCTGGGCGGCGCTGCGGCCGCGGCGCAGCCGCCACTGGTGCAGCCGCTGGGCGAAGCGATCGGCTGCCCGCAGCCCGTTCAGCCCCAGCAGCAGGGCGCCGTGCGCCTCCAGCTGGGTCAGCAGGGCCCGGCGCAGCGGGGCGATCTGGGGCGGCTGCGGTTCGCTGCGAACCCGGCCGTCATCGAGCAGCACCGCCCGCCGCGGCGCCGAGGCCACCGCCAGCAGCTCCAGCGGCCGGGCGGCGGCGGGCAGGCGGCGGCGGATGCTGGCCAGCAGGTTCTCCCGTTCGGATTCGGGCCAGCAGTCGCTGCGGTTGAGCACCACCAGCACCGGCTTGCCCTCGGCCAGCAGGGCATCGAGCGCCTCGGCCTCGGGGGTGGTGAGGTCGCCATCGAGCACCAGCAGCACCAGATCAGCCCCGAGGGCCACCCGTGCCGCCAGCCGCTGACGGGCGTTGGCGGCGATCTCGTCGATACCGGGGGTGTCCACCAGCTCCACAGCCTCCAGCCCGGTCACCTCCACGGCCCAGCGCGCCCGCTGCTGGGAGCGGGTGCAGCCGTGGGCCACGTCGGTGGCGAAGCGCGGTTCGCCGAGCAGGGCATTGAGCAGGCTCGACTTGCCCACCCCCACCCGACCGAACACGGCGACCCGCAGCCGCCGCTGGCGCAGGGCCAGAAGCTGGCGGTCGAGGGCGTGGAGTTCCGGCCCCAGGGCTGAGCGTTCCCGCTCGCTCAGCCGCAATTCGCCGCGCCATTGCTCCAGCAGCAGGTCACAGCGCTCGGCGGCCGAGGGGGCCGGCGTGGCGTCGGCAGGCGTGGCTGGGCGGCGGACCGGCATCGTGACGGGCACTTGTGCCATCGTCGCGCTCAGCAGCGCGCGCGTCCCATGCTGATTGGTCCGGAGATTCACGCCCAGCGCCGCGCCTGCTTCTTCGAAGCCCTCGGCGGGGCGGCCGCGGTGATTCCTGGCGCGGCGCTGGCCACGCATCACGCCGACTGCGAGTGGCCCTTCCGCCAGACCAGCGACTTCTGGTATCTCACCGGGTTTGATGAACCCGATGCGGTGGCCCTGTTCCTGCCGCACCGGCCTGAAGGTGAGCGCTACGTGTTGTTCGTGCCGGCCAAGGAGGCCAGCGCCGAGGTGTGGCATGGCTTCCGTTGGGGCTGCGAGGGGGCGGTGGAGCGCTTCGGTGCCGATCTGGCCCATCCCCGCAGCGAGCTGGCGGAGCGTCTGCCCGACTACCTGAAGGGCGCCGAGGGGATCGCGTTCCGGGTCGGCAAGCATCCGGCCGTGGAGCCGCTGGTGCTGCAGGCCTGGGCGGCCCAGCTTGATCGCGCCCCCCGCAGCGGTGCGGCGGCCCTGGGCCTGGTGGCCCCCTGTCCGCTGCTGCACGGCCTGCGCCTGCGCAAGGCGCCTGAGGAGCTGGCGCGGATGCGCGAGGCGGCCCGCATCTCCGCCGAGGCCCATGAGCTGGCGCGTCAGGTGGCCCGGCCTGGCCTGAGCGAGCGACAGGTGCAGGCGGTGATCGAGCAGCACTTCCTCGAGCAGGGCGCCCGCGGGCCCGCCTACGGCTCGATCGTCGCCGGCGGCGACAACGCCTGCGTGCTGCACTACACAGCCAATAACGCCCTGCTGCGCGATGGCGACCTGCTGCTGATCGACGCCGGCTGTTCGCTGGCCGACTACTACAACGGCGACATCACCCGCACCTTCCCGATCAACGGCCGCTTCACCGGTGAGCAGCGAGCGCTCTACGAGCTGGTGCTGGCGGCCCAAGAGGCGGCGGTGGCGGCGGTGGCGCCGGGTCAGACCGCCGAGGGCGTGCACGAGACGGCCGTGCGCGTGCTGGTGGACGGCCTGCTGGAGCTGGGTTTGCTGCGGGGCGAGGCCGACGGGATCATCGAGCAGGGCGCCTACCGCCACCTCTACATGCACCGCACCGGCCACTGGCTCGGCCTCGACGTGCACGATGTGGGCGCCTACCGCCTCGGTGAACACCACGTGGCGCTGGAACCCGGCATGGTGCTCACCGTGGAGCCGGGCCTTTATGTGAGCGACCGCCTGCCGGTGCCGGAGGGGCAGCCGGCGATCGAGGCGCGCTGGAAGGGCATCGGCATCCGCATTGAGGACGATGTGGCCGTGACCGACCACGGCCACGAGAACCTCACGGCAGCGGCACTGAAGGCGCCGGCGGCGCTGGAGCGCTGAGGGCGGCCCTCAGGACAGGGCTTGCTCCAGGGCAACCAGCACCTGCTCCGTGGCGGGGATCACCGCATCGGCGCCCGCCTGGCGCAGCCGGGCCTCGTAGGGGCCGCGGCGGTTTGCGGCTTCGGGCGTGTGCAGGTGTGGCGGGGCCACTGCCAGGGCCAGAAAGCGTTGCTCCGGCGCCTGCTGGCGGGCCCGCTGCACGGTGAGCACGTCGGCCACGGTGTCGCCCAGATAGGCCACGGGTGGGGCGTCCGCCCCCAGGTCGGAGCAGCCGCTGAGGGCGTGGGCCAGGCGCAGGAAACCCGTCGGGTCGGGCTTGTCGGGGGCGTCGCCCATGGCGATCAGCGGCGGATCGCTCAGGCCCAGCCGCCGCTGCAGCACGAAGCGGGCCGAGGGCGGCTCGGCGCCGCTGACGAAGCCCCAGGCCAGGCCGGCGGCTGTCAGGCTCTCGAAGAAGGCCGGCTGCACCAGCAGCGGCTCATCGCCGATGAAGCCGCGCCAGGCCGCGGGATCGCCATCGGGATCGCCGCCGAAATAGAAGCCGTTGAACACCGCCACCAAAGCATCGAAGGCGGGCAAAGCAGCTGTGCCGGAGGCACAAGCGGAGGGGCTGCCCGCGGCCATGCGTCGCAGCAGCTCCAGGGAGGCCTCCCAGTCGTTGTTCCAGCAGCCTTCGGCCTTGAGGGCGTCGATCGCTTCGGGGGCCGGCCGCACTCCGCTGTAGTGGTGCACCGTTTCGACGATCGCCCGCCGGTAGCTGCCGCCCACATCCCGGATCACGCCGTCGATGTCGAACAGCAGGACGGCGCGAAGGTTCAGGGGGCTGGCAACGGCGGCTGGTAGGTTAGTTGTTTGTGATTAAGCCTTGAGCGCTGACACCATGAGCACAGAGAGCGCTGAAAGCGCCGTGGCGACTGCCGCCGCTGAGGTTTCCTTGGAGGACACCACCGAAGGCCGTCCCGTGCTGCGTGGTGCCAATGCTGTTCTGGCTGCTGCCACCATTGACGAGAACGGCGTTCCCTCCGGCCGTACCCCGAAGGCCGACGAGGGTCGCTTCCTGGTGAAGATTCTGT
>Ga0310334_100334_pt1 | contig 13359 bp, 6 predicted proteins | sample LakMicMIDCLREDC7_FD_195548 | JGI IMG/M metagenome (GOLD analysis project Ga0310334, IMG submission 195548) | Enriched freshwater cyanobacterial communities from Lake Michigan, Michigan, United States - MI23.DCL.RED.C7 (v2) (version 2) | ecosystem: Environmental > Aquatic > Freshwater > Lake...
GGCGGGGGCTGAGGGGGGGGGCTGGGGGCTGCTGGTCGGGCCCGGGCGGGGCGATCGGGGTGACAGCCGTGGGGCGGGGCTGGCCTGCAGCCGCCGGCGGGCCACTCCGGGCCTGCGGGGGCAGCAGGGTGAGCAGCAGCAGCAGGGAACAGGCCAGCCCTGGATGCAACGCCCATCGAGCCGCCCCCTCCGAGCACCGCCTGGGGCTCGAGCCCCCCGGACGCTCAGGCGGGGGAGCCTTGGAACGGGCGACGATCGGGGCCAGAACGAAACCAACGGAGGGATGGCAGCAGGATGGCCCACGGCGGGGTGTTCCGGCTCGCCTCAGCCGGTATCCCGCAACAGGCCTGGAACGCCAGCCAGCCGTAGGGTCCTGGCCGATCCTCGCGGTTGGGAGCGGGTGGTCACTCTCCGGATCTTGGCTTCGATCAGCGCAGGGAATGGGTCAGCGATCACGCTGAGGCTGTCGCCGCAGTGCACCCCCCTGGCCACCCCCGGGAGCACAAGAGCGTGGACGTCATCGCGTCTACGGCGGATCTGGCCAGCGATGCGGATCTCGCCCTGGGAACCGCCACCGGATCGGGGCGGCCCCAAGCCTCGGGCGATCCGCCGGACCGGCCGGCGATCGGCGCCGAAACGCCTGGCGGCCCTGGCCCTCACCCTCGCCGTTCCCGTGGCGCAGGTCCCAGCCGCCGCCTACGGACCGGGGTCCCGCTTGCCGCTGAACCGGACGGAGCCGAGCTGCCGGCGCCAGGGCGAGCGCCACTTCGATGTGATCGTGTTCGGCGACGAGCCGGCCGGGGTGATGACGGCCCTGGAACTCAGCCGCCAGCTCCCCCGGTTGGCCGGCCGGCCCCAGCCCCGCATCGCCCTACTCACCCCCTCCGACCTGCGCGCGGGGCTGGGGGGCACCATCGCCCGCGCCGGCCTGGCCTACCTCGACCGCAACCAGGTGCCGCGCGACATGTGGGGGGAACTGCCCCCCTTCGCCCCCTCCTCCGATCTCTACCTCCGCTTCCTGCGAATCACCGGCGTGCATCAGATCGCCGTGGATCCCCGCCAGGCCTCCCGGGCTTTTGCGCGGGCCCTTGGGCGGGCGAAGATCAGCCTGCTGCCTGCGGTGGTGCCCACCGGCACCGAGCTGGAGCGTTCCGCGGCTGCCTCGGCGGCTTCGTTCCACGCCCCTGGAAGCGAGCGCCTCTGCGTGATCGAAACGGCTGGCCATGGCCGGCTCGGCGCCGACCTCTTCATCGATGCCAGCCTGGGCGGTGACCTCGCCCGCCGGGCCGCGGTGCCCTTCCTGCGGGGGCTGGGGCCCCGCGGTCTCTCGAGGGAAAGCATCTCCCTGGGCTGGATCTTCGAGGTGGAAGGCCTCTCGATCACCCAGCTGCGCAACCTGGAGGAGCAACTCACCCGGCGCCTGCTCGACCGCCGCGACCGGGAAGCCCAGCACTGGCTGGTGGGCTGGCCGGCCTACCGCAACGACCGCCAGCGCCTCCTGGCCGACCTCGTCGACCAACGCGGCAATCCGCTGCTGCTGTATTCGGCCACCAGCGACAGCGCCGACCAGCAGAGTCCGGCCCTGAGCATCGCCGTGCATGGCGAGCAGGGGCTCGCCCCTGGCCTGCGGCATGCACCCGCTCGGATGGACGCGGCCAACGTCGCGATCCTTCCCGACCGACTCAGCTTCAACGCCCTGCTGTTTCGCAACAGCGCCGATCAGAACCGCGAGGTGATCGCCCGCCACGGCCGGCCGCTCGACTGGATGGTGCCGGCGGCGGCCGATGTGGAGAGCTTCTTCCTGCGCCATGGCGCCCGGAGGGTGCACTGGATGCCGGAGCTCTACATCCGCTCCGCCGACCAGATCGCCCATCCCCGCATGGCCCTGAGCGCCGGCCTGATGGCCCGGGGCGGCGTACCCCGCCCGGAGGCCCTCGGCACCTTCACCTATCACTTGGATTTCCGCGGTGGCATCTCCCACTACGTTCCGCCCGCCAAACCCACCTTCAACTTCGGCTACCGCCACACCCTGCCGCGGGAGGTGAGCAACCTGGCGGTGCTCGGGCCGGCCAGCGGCTTCGGCGGCCTGGGGCAAGGGGCTGGGCGGATCATCGAACTCAACATCTCGGTGGGCCAGGGGCTGGCGATCGCCTCGGCCCTGGCCCTGGCACGGCGCATTCCCCTGGCGGCGGTCGATGCGCGCGAGGTGGCCCGGCTGATGCCGGCCGGCTTCGCTCCCTACGGTCGGCCCTCCGGGAGCACGGCCTTCAGCCTGTTCCTCTCGCGCCTGGTCTATCGCCTGGAGTCCTGGTTTCCCCGCTGGCCCTGGGAACCCACCTGGCACCGCCCCATGGCCTCCTGACGGGGCAGCGGCACGGGGATGTGCTGACCCCGGTGCGACAACACGTCCAGGGGCCCCTGATCGCCAACATGGGGTACACCTCCGCATCGCCGCCGGAGCGCCCCTCCAGGAGGCCGATCCAGCCACCTTCTACAGCCCGGGACCCGTGGGGTTCATCGATGACCCGACCCTGGCCGAGGTCCAGGCGGGCTGATCGCCGCGACGCGGGCCGCCGCTGGGCTCCGTCAGCGTTGGCTCAGCCCGGCGGGCCCCAGCGCCAACAGCTGGCGCCCCCCCAGCCGCTCCAACCAGACCAGCACCGCCAACGCATGGAGCAGCACGGCGGGCCAAAGGGAGCCGCTGCCCTGGTAGAGCGCGGTGGTGGCCACCCCCAGCAGGGCCGTCTGCAGCAAAAAGCGGGGATCGTGGAACACCCGCTCAGCACGGCGGTACCAGAGCCGCCCGGCCAGGGGGTGATAGAGCACGAACAGCCCGATGCCCAGGGCGCTCCAGGCCACCAGCACCGGCCAGGGCGTGCCTTCCCCGGGGTGGGGCAGCAGGGCCCCCCGGAACAGCAGCTCCTCACCCAAGGCGGGCATCGGCAGCAGGGATGCGGCCGCGCTCAGCAAACGACGGGGTCGGGGCCAGGGGTGGCCGGGCTCCAGGAAGCCGGAGCCGAGGCCCAAGGCCAGCGCCACTGCCGCGTAAAGCGCGAGACCCACCAAGCAGAGGCCCACCTGGCGGGCATCCAGGGGCGCCAGCAGGCCATCGGCCAGGCGACGCTGCAGCTCCCCCACCAGCGGCAGGCGGCCTAGCAACAGGGTGGGTGCCAGGGGTTCGTGGCGCGTATTGGCGCCGGGGATCTGGTTGGTGCGCAGGATCCACAGCGGTGATCCGCGCCGCAGGAACAGGGCCGCGAAAGCGTCGTGGCCACGGCGGGGCAGGATCGAATGGAGGCTCAGCAGAGCATCAAGGGGGCTCTGACCACGCTGGAAGGGCCCCACAGTCGGCCCCGGCGCCGCAGCCGGGCCGCCGGGGCCCACCCCGGAGCCTGGGCCGGCCCGATCCGCCGCCCGCAGGGCGGTGGCGATCAGCTCCGCATTGCCGTGCCAGTCGGGACGCACGATGCCGAAGGGCACGAGCACCGCCTCGATCGACCGGCCCAAGGATTCCCCGCCGACCTGGCCGACCGATGGGGAAGGCCCTGACACCAAGCCCTGGCGCAGCAACTCCACCGTGGTCCAGAGGGCCTGGGCCGAATCCTGCACGCAGGAGGTGGTGGCCGTGACCGCCGCCACGCCGCGACCATCACCGCTCCGGTAGCGGGCCATCAGCACCTCGGCCTGGAGTCGCAGCGCCGCCAACAGGGCCGGATCCTGCCGCACCAGCACATCGGAGATCGGCCGCAGCCCCAGCCAGCCCCGCTGCAGATCGCCGCTCCAGGCACTCCACTCCTGGCTGCCGGCCACGATCCCATCGGGATTGTTGGCGTAGATCTGGTGGTAACGCCGATCGAAACGGGGCTCCCCGCCAAAGGGGTCGGCGATCACCTCCGCCTCGCCGAAGGCGAAATGGCCCGTGACCGTGAAGCCCGGTGTGGGCTCACCGCCAGGACCGCCGATGCCACCGAAGGCGTGAATCAACAGGGCATGGTCGCCGATCGCCCAGGGCCTCGGCATGGCATCGGGCTCGAGGGCAGTGCGGCGGAAGCTGCCGCGCCGGGTGGCCGCAGCAGCCCAGTTTCCGCCGGCCAGATGGCCGAGGCCCGCGGCGGTGCCCCGCAGCTGCCCATCGGGGCTCAGTTGCACCAGGGCCTGCGGGAGCAGCGCCTGCACCGTGAACAGGCCATCCGCCGCCGGCGCCCCATAGAGGGTCCATCCCTCGGTGCCGATCGGATTGTCCAGCAGGCCGGCGGCATCGAAAATCCGGCGACCATCCCGGTTGGGGGGCTGGCTGGGGATCCGCACCGTTTCCTCTGGTCCCCCATAGCCATGGCTGCGGGGGTCGTAGTGGCGCACCCGGAACAGGTCGCCGGCTTCCCCCGCCCTCCCCGGCAGGGCCCTCAGCAGCTTCACCCGGGCCATCCACCGCCCGCTGATCTGCACCGGCGGGGTCGGGATCCGCAGCACCGGCCCCTGCCCCCGGGCCGGCAGGGGGGCGCTGAGGCTGGCGGCGTCCACCAGTTCCACACCCTCCAGCCGCACGGTGAGGTCATCCTCGGGGCGGGCACCCGCCAGGGACTGGAGAGGCCCGACCCGGGGGCGGCCATCGAGCCGCCAGGGCACCACGTTGCCCTGGGCCGCCAGGGAGCGGGCCTCCGCCCCGAGCTGGATGTCCGTGGTGAGGAGAGCCACCAGGGAGCGCAACCGGGGCTGATCGGCCCAGGCCAGGGGAAGCCGGCGCCCCACCAGGTGGGCAGCGGCGGCTGGGGCCTGCTCCACCTCCAGCCAGACCCAGTCCTCAGCGCTGGCGGCGGCCTCGGCCGGCTCCGGCAGGATCAGCCGGCCGATCCAGTCGGCGTGAGGCCGGTAGAGGGCCGGATCGGGGCGGAGCTCTAAGGGATAGAAGTCGGGCCGGTTGAAGGGGGCCCGCCGCACCAGGGCATAGGAGGAAACGCCGGCCCGATCCTGTGGGGGTGAAGTGCTGGAGCCCGCCTGCAGGGAACTGGGCAGCAGCGTGAGCAGGGCCACCGCCAGCAGCCCCCAAGGCAGCGCAGCACGCCAGCCTCGCCCCTGGGGCACACCCCTTGATGGACCCCGGCTCAGCCGACCCATGGTGCGGCGGACGAAGGGGCTGGGCGCATCGGAGACGGCGTCACGGGTGAGCTGGAGCACACGACCCACCACTGGAGCGATGAAAGGGATCCCAAAAGGTGGTTACAAGCGCAGCTAGCTTATGGATCGTTAGCCTGTGAGCTCATACTCCAGTCGATGCAGAGGAGCACCTACGGCATCCTGGCGGCTGGGGTGTTAGCAACCGCCACGGTTGCCTTGATCATCAACCAGTCCGTCCAGTTGCGGGAAGCGGGACTGGATCAACGCCACAGCAAGGACACCACCGATCAGCTCTGCAGGGCCCTTAAAGCCTCCCAACTTCTGGTTCAACAAACCTCGACGGGCCAGGCACTCGGAGGGATTGGGAAAAGTGGAGTAGGCCCGGCCAAGCCAGAGATCCTCTGCCAGAGCCCCACCCACCGAAGCGGGGTAGGCGTGGTGGCGGATGCGGTTCACCGGTCATCGGTGCCGCCAGATCACGCGCACCGGTTCCGCTTCAACGGCCAGTCCCTGCGGCTGAACGAACCGACGGACGACCGCCGGGGAAATGGGGACAGGGGAAATGGGGACAGTAACCAGCTCGATCGAGCGCTCGTGTGGCCCCTGGGCGGCCTGTTGCTGGTCCTGAGCGGCTTGGTCGCCTACCGATCGGAGCGACGGGCCCGCAGGCAGCACAAGATCATTGACAGCCTCTGGCTGGACCGACAAAGCGGCCTGCTCTCCCGCAGCGCCCTTGAGAATGACCTTCAGGATCCGGCCCTCGTGGGCTCGGCCTGGGGGCCGAGCTGGGATGGCCCACCCTGCCTTCTCGCCATCGTGACCCTGCGGCTGCTGGAACGCCAGCAGGCCTTCCTGCCGGACGAGGAGATCGCTCGCCTGTTCCAATCGGCCTGCAAGGCGGTGAAGCAGCATCGCGGCTCCGGCCCCAGAGTGCGTTGTTACCGGGCCTCGGAGACTCGCCTGGCGGCCATCCTCACCAGTCCAGGCGATGGCTCGACCGTCAATGGGATGGGGGGCACGGAAGTGGATGCCGATCAGGACCGACTGCTGCTGCGCGAACTCCAGAGCAGCGTGAGCGCCGCGCTTCAGAGCCAGTTCTACGGGCTGCTGCGGGACGACGACATCGTGGTGACCGGCCAGCGACTGCGGCTGAAAACCGGAGGGGCCGCCGTCCTCCAACTCCATGGGTTCGGGGAGATCTTGGCCGCCGAAGCCGAATCGAGCACACGGCTGATCGAGGCCAGCGACGCGACCAAGGTGAGGCAAGCCGCCGCCATCCGTGACGCCCTGCGCCAACTCCGCAGCGAGGACATCAACCTGCACGTGCAGCCCATCCTGCTGCTCGCCAGTCCCGGCCAATTCGGCCTCGAAGTGCTAATCCGTTTCCGCACGCCGCTGTTGCGGGAGCAGCAAACCGGGGAACTGATCGGCATCGCCCATGAACTAGGCATCACCCACAACATCGACGCCCTGGTGATCGCCCGGTTGGCCGACCTGCAGCACAGCCTGGAGGAAACGCCTTTACTCCGCGAACGAATCGAATACCTCTCGGTCAACATCAGCATTGACTCCATTGCCAACCCCACCCGTCTCAACCAACTGATCGCTTGCCTGAGAAAACACAAAATTGACAGTTCGCGCATCAGGCTAGAACTGACGGAAACCCCCGGACGCAACCATCAAAGCGACAGCGTGAGCGCCGCTTCGGAACGGCTGATCAAAGAACTGAACTTTCGGATCCTGATTGACGACTTCGGCTCGGGCCTCTCCAACTACCAGCGGATCTGCGCCGCCTGGTACGACACCATCAAGCTCGACATCGATCTGGTGAGTGGGCTCGGGGATTCTTTGCGCATGCAGCGCTATCTCGGATCCTTCATCGAAACGGTGCATGCCCTCGGCAAAACCGTGGTGGCTGAGGGCGTGAACGACCATGGCGACCTCGCCGCAGCGATTCGACTGGGTGCCGACGGACTGCAGGGCTACCTGATCGCCCGGCCCATGGAGTGGGATGCGGTCGCCAGCTTCCTCACCGACTCACCCTGGAGTTCGGAGGCCATCGAGGCGATGGTGACCAAATCGCGATCCTCCGACCGCCTGCTGAAAACCACCGAGGCTGTCCAAGAGGGCTCCGGCAGGGTCCCCCTAGAGCGCTACATCCTTGACAAATGGTTCGAATTGCGCAGCTTCGAGGAATTCCTGCTGCTGTTCGTGAACGAACTCAAGAGCTGGGGCCTCGACATCCTGAGACTCTCCCTCGCCTTCCTACCGGACGAGGATGATATCGATTGCAGTCAGTATGTCTGGAATCAAAGCAAGCCCGGTGAGGTCACGACCCTCCTTATGGATCGCTCCTTTCTGGAACGCGAGGAGCACCAGGCCAGCCCACTACACCACATCGCCACCAGGGCTCCGCTCTTCCGCCAGAGGCTGGGCAGCCAGCGGGACTTGATCTACCCTTTCTTGAAGATGTTGAAAGAGCAGAACTGCAACGATTACCTGGGTTTACGGCTCGATTCTCGCGGGATCTCAATCCCAGTTCTCACCATCGCCCTGCGGGGTGAGAGCAGCTTCAGCGATGAGCAGATCCAGCGCATTTGCTCGATGAGCAGTCTGCTCAGCCTGCTGTTCTACACCTTCGAAAGTGAACGGGCCAAACGCCTTGCCCTGCTCGACCCACTCACCAACGTGCCGAACCGGCGCACCTTCGATTCCTTCCTCAAGTCCCTGGTCACCGCCGCCAGGTTGAACAACGACAGGCTCGCCCTCGTCCTGGTCGACATCGACCGCTTCAAAATGGTGAACGACACCCTCGGCCACGCCTACGGCGATGCCTGCTTGAAGCAGGTGGCCACGATCCTCAATTCCGACCTGCGGCGCAGTAGCGATGTGGTGGCCCGGCTGGGGGGGGAGGAGTTTGCCCTGATCCTGCCCAACACCGATGGGCCCGAGGCCCTGTGGATCTGCGAACGGCTGCGGGAGTCTGTGCTCCTTGCCAAGGTGCCAGCCCCCGACGGTGGCGAGGGCATGCCCCTCTCGGTGAGCCTGGGGGTGGCGCTGTGGGATCCGGAGGCGTTTCCTCAGTGTGATGGTGACCAGCTGCAGCAGCTCGCCGACGACTGCCTCTACGAGGCCAAGCATCAGGGACGCAACCGGGTGGTGGGACGGCAGGCCGGCGGTTGATGACCCGGCAGTTCCGCAGTCGATCCTGAAGCCCGGCCCCCGCCGCCCACCCGGTCAGGCTCTCTGCAGCAACCGTCGTCGCACCCGGTCGCTGAGCTCCTCCCCCAGCAGGGTGAGCAGGGCATAGGCGGCCACCAAGGCCAACAGCTGGTCCCAGGCGAAGCTGCTGAGGCTCTCGAGCAGCTGGCTGCCCAGGCCCGTGGCCCCCACCAGCCCCACCACCACGGTTTCGCGCAGCAACACATCGGCGCGGTAAGCGCCATAGGCCAGATAGGGGCGCGCGACCGCCGGATAGCGCCCGTAGAGCAGGGCCAGCCGCGGCCCGACGCCAGCGCTGCTGAGGGCCTGCTCCTTGGCGCTCGACCCATCGGCCAGGGCCTCCGCCAGCAGGCGGCCCAGGATGCCGGCGTTGTGCAGGCCGAGGGCCAGGGCAGCGGTGATCAGCCCCGGCTGCAACACCAGGAGCAACAGCAGGGCGGTCAGTGGTGGCGGCCAGAGCCGGGCCAGGGCCCAGGAAAGGCGCACCAGCCGGCGCGCCGGCGGCCAGGGGGCACTCACCAGCAGCTGCAGGGGGGGCAGTCCCACCGCCAGAGCCGCCGCCAGCAGGGTGAGGGCCACGGTGCCACCGATCAGGGCTGGCCAAGGCAGAGCCAGCAACCGGGCACCATCCAGCCAGCCCCTGCCGCCAAGCCCCTGCAACGACTGCCAGGCCAGTAGGGCGCGAGGATCCACCCCCAGGGCCCAGCCCACCCCGAAGGTGAGCGGCACCAGGGCGGCCAGAGCCAGCACGATCTCTCGACCCCGCAACCCCACCCCGGCCCGGCCCAGACCTAGCCGGGGCGGCATCAGCCAGCGGCGCCGCAGCCAGCCCAGGCCCGTCTCCAGGGCCAGCATCACCGCCAGCAGCAGCCAGAGCCCCGTCCACAGTTCGTGGAACTCCAGCGACTGCAGCGTGAGCTTGAGGTCGGTGCCAAGGCCGCCGAGGCCGAACACCCCCAGCAGGGTGGCGCTGCGCAGGGCGCACTCCAGCCGGTAGCCGCCGTAGCTCAGCAGCCCCGGCAGCAGCGGCGGGCCCAGGGCGGTGAGCAGGGCAGCAGGGGCCGGGGCACCGGCGAGCCTTAGGGCATCGAGACGGCCGGTGTTGAGCCCGTCGAGCAGGTCGGCCACCACCCGGGCCACCAGGGCGCCGAAGGGGATGGCGATCGCCACCACCGCCACCACCGGCTCAAGGCCCACCAGCTGCAGCAGCAGCAGACCCCAAAGCAGTTCGTGGATGGCACGGGGGATCGCCAGCAGGCGGCGGATCAATTCCGCCGGCCAGATGGGTCCCAAGGCATTGCGCCAGAGCGTACGGGAGCTGGCCAGCCCCAGCAGCACCCCCAGCACCAGACTGGCGGCCCAGCCCAGCAGGGCCATGCCCACGGTGGTGGCCAGGCCGGTGAGGGCCGATCGGAGCACGAGCGGATCGAGCGAGGGCGTCAACGCCGCCAGGGCGAACTGGCCGATCAGGTCGAGGCCGCCCCCATGGACCTGAAAGGGCAGCACCACCAGCAGGGGCAGCAGCACCAGGGAGGGCAGCAGCACCAGCAGGGGGGCGGCGGGCCGCAACCCGCTCGCGGGCCCGGTGTTCCCGCCGAATGGCTTGCCCGGGCCATCCGCCGCAGGGGTCTGGCGGCCAAAGGAGCGGCTCATCGGCCCGGCGGGGTCTGGGCCGGATCCGTTCCGATCGTCTCCTCCAGCGCGCTGGTATCGCCGCGGTACAGCTCCTTAAGCCGGGCCACCCCTGCCGCACCCTGCAGGTCGCCCGCGACGGCATCGAACATCACCCGGCCAGAGCGCAGGCCGATCACCCGGTCGAAGCCCGCCAGCAGATCGGGGCGGTGCAGGCTGAGCAGCAAGGCCCGGGGCGGGGTGACCTCGGCCAGCAGCAAGGCCAGCAGGGAGGCCGCCAGGCGGGGATCGAGGCTGGCCAGGGGTTCATCGGCCAGCAACAGGGTGGGGTCCTGGCGCAGCAGGCGGGCGATCGCCACCCGCTGCCGCTGACCGCCGGAGAGGGCCGCCACCGGTTGGTCCAGCAGCTCGGGGGCCAGATCCACCCGGGCCAGCACCGCGGCGTTGGCGGGGGTGTCGAGGGGCAGCAGGAGGTTGAGCAGGGCCCGGGGCCAGCTCCAGGCCGCCAGGCGGCCAGCATTGAGGTTCTGCTGCACGCTGAGCTCGTCGATCAGCCGCAGGTCCTGCCAGAGGGTGCCGATGCGGGCCTGCTGGCGGCGGCGAAGCCGACGCGAGCGGGCGGGGGCTTCGCCCTGCCAGAGCACCTCTCCGGAGCTGGGGGGCAGGAGCCCGTTGGCCACCGTGAGGAGGGTGCTCTTGCCGGCGCCGCTCGGGCCGAGCAGGGCCACCCTCTCCCCTGGCTCGATCACCAGGTTCACCCCCTCCAGCCTCGGCACACCGCCGCGGCCGGCCACGCTCACCCGCCGCAACTCCAGCAGCGCCGCCGCGGCCATCAGCGGATCTTGCCGATCTGGCGCCCCACCTGCTCGATGCGGCTGTAGGCGGCGGCATCGGCCTCGGTGAACTGCTGAGCCCCGAACAGGGCCAGGACCCTCTTCTGCTCCGGATCGCTGGGCCGCCAGGCGAGGATCGCTTTTTGCAGCTTGGTGGTGAAACCCTTGCCGAAGCGGGCATCCAGATCACCTTGGGCGATCCAGTGGTAGTCGGGATAGCCGGGACTCTTCCAGATCGGGATCACCTTCTCGCGGCTGGCCTTGCCGTCGTGCAGGCTGGCGCGCCACACCTGCTCGTTCACCACACCGGCGTCGTAGGCCCCGCTCGAGACCAGGGCGATGGTGGTGTCGTGGCTGCCGCTGAAACCGGGGGCGCCGCCCTTGAAATCACTGAGCTTCACGCCGGCCTGGGAGAGGAACCACTGGGGCATCAACCGACCGGACGTGGAGTTTTCCGAGCCGAAGGTGAAGCGCCTGCCCTTGAGCTCCACCAGCTCCTTCTGCTGGGTGATCGGCTTGATGCCGCTGCGGGCATTGGCGATGAAGATGCTGTGGAAGCTCACATCGATATCGCGCTGGGCGATCACCCGGGCGCCGGGCTTCTGCAGGCGGGCCTGCACGCCGGTCAGGCCGCCGAACCACACCAGATCGAGGTTGCCGGTGCGGAAGGCGCTCACGGCGGCGGCGTAATCCACCACCGGCCCGTAGGCCACCTTCACCCCCAGCTGCCTGCTGAGCTCGGAGGCCACCAGCGGATAGAGGCGGTTCAGCTTTTCGGGTTTTTGGTCGGGGATGGCGCCGATCCGCAGCACCGGCTGGGTGGTGGCCTGCTGGGCGACCGCCGGTGCCGGGGCGAGCAGGCGGGCCAGCGGGCCGGCGGGCAGCGTGGGCGCCAGCAGCGGGCTGGCCAGCAGGCCGATCAGGCCGAGAACGGCACGGCGTTGGGCCGTGCAGGGGCCACGCCGGAGGGGGGCCGAGGGAGAGGGCATCGCGATGGGGGCAGGGAGAGACACCACAGCTGGAGGCAGGCAGGCAGGCAGGCAGGCAGGCAGGCAGGCAGACAGGCGGGCAGCGGCCCAGCCACAGCAGGTGCTCCCCATCTTGAGTTGTGGGCGGTGCGGCCGGCCTCGGAGGCCAACCAATGGCGCAGACCTCGACCATCGATCGAGGCTCTTGAGCTGGTTGGGGACCACAGATCAACTCACGGTCGATCGATCAGGTCGCTGGACCTCGGGATGGAATCGCTTCCCCTCCGATCGTGCAGCACGAATCGAAACCGCGCGGCACTCCAGCCGTTGCCGCCTTCCGTACACCGGGGAAGTTTATTTTTTGTACACGCGGATAGTTAATCAGGGGCTGACGCTGCCCCTGAGTGGCAAGCAGGGAGTTTGAGGTGGCGGAGCAGAGACATCATGGTGGCCTGTCCACTCGAAGGGCTTGTTCGAAGTGTCGCGTCTCTACAGGCAAGATCTGCACACCTTCGCCATAACGGCAGAAGCCCTATCATTCAAGGAGTCACCAATGGAATCGCCTGTCTTCCATGCCGTCGATAAATATGAAAATCGCTGTCTGTGGTGATCAACAATGGCGAGTCGTTGATCTCCGCCAGCCGAATCAAGGCAGCGTCAGCAAGGGAGGCAGGAACATTCTCGTACCGCTTAAACAATGAACTGACTGAGTCAATCTGCTCCTGCAACACGAAAGGGAGCTGAACAACACCTCGCTCAATGAACTGCAACGGCAATGAAGGATCAAAGCCAGACCGCTTGAGCAGAAAACAAGTCTCGGCTACCACAGCCTCACAGCTCAGCAATGGAGGAGGCAACCGTCGAAACTGCTCTACAGCCCATTTGTGGTGTGTATCGTTGCGACTTAGGAGGGCAACCCATGGGCCCGTGTCAAGCAGCACGGCCATGATCAGTTAGTTCCAAAATCAGACAGGTAAGCAGGATTAGAAGAAAGGTCAGCGGGACCATCTTCACAACAACCCACGAGATCAGCCAAAAGATCAGCTGCGGATTGTGGCTGCAGGCCATCCCCACCTTGCTCGGAGGACTGGAGGAATGCGGACAATGCTCGACGAACCAACTCAGACTTGCTCAGCCGACGTCGTTGCGCCTGTGCTGTGAGCTGGGCATCAAGGTCCTCTGTCAGCTTGAGCGAGATCACCGCCATGGCACGCATCCCTCAAAGCATCACCATCCTAACCCCTGACAGCTGGTATTACGTCAAGCGCTGGGCGGCCTTATTCGGAGCAGGTCAGCAGCTTCTGCCCACGCCCTCGAGGCCACGCTTGCAACCAGGAGATTCTGCCTTCTCTTCGCGATCCTTCGAACGCTTGCCATCACCTGGCCGCAGAGTGCAACGGGTCAGAAAGGAATCATTGGAGGCGGCTCAGGTGTATGGCATTGTTAGCCAAGCTCACACCTGCATCTCAGGAACCTGGTTCAAGCCTAGTTTTGAATTCCGTGCAGGCATGTTGAAACAAGTATCCTCATCATAATTAACTTAAAGACCTCCAACAGCGGCGCCGTCTCCGCAGACAGCTGGGTGCGAG
>Ga0310334_100335_pt1 | contig 13346 bp, 12 predicted proteins | sample LakMicMIDCLREDC7_FD_195548 | JGI IMG/M metagenome (GOLD analysis project Ga0310334, IMG submission 195548) | Enriched freshwater cyanobacterial communities from Lake Michigan, Michigan, United States - MI23.DCL.RED.C7 (v2) (version 2) | ecosystem: Environmental > Aquatic > Freshwater > Lake...
CCACGGCCAGAGGTTTGAGCAGCATCGGATCAACGTTCAACGGGTATCTGCCGGCCTGCGAGACAAGGATTTTCCAGGCCCAAATCACTTGACCAAGACTCCTGCTTGCGAGAGCGTCAGCTCCTCGGTAGATCTCAGCGCCACAGCTCAGACAACCGTGCCTGCCACGGACAGCGCATTAATCGATGCGACTGACAGCCTTACTGCTACCCCCAGCATCGAAACCGCAACCCCTGCGGTTGCCCAGGACTCAGCCCCTGCCGCCAGCAGCGAGGAGCCAGCCGCTGCGATCCCCTCTGCCATCCCCATGCCCGCTGCAGCGCAAACCGCCAGCGGCCAGAAGGCAGCCCCCAGCGAAACCCTGGCCAGCGAAGCATCCGAGCTAGCCGACAGCGACGCTGAACCGGCCAACGGCTTTGCCCACTTCGGCTTCGCACCAGAACTGTTGCAGGCGCTGGTGGCGATCGGCTATCAGCAGCCTTCGCCGATCCAGAAAGCTGCCATTCCTGAGCTGCTGCTCGGCCGCGACCTGGTCGGTCAGGCCCAAACGGGCACGGGCAAAACGGCCGCCTTCGCCCTGCCCCTGCTGACCGCGATCGACCCCAACCAGCGCACCCCCCAGGTGCTGGTGCTCGCCCCCACCCGGGAACTGGCGATCCAGGTGGCCGAAGCCTTCAATACCTTCGCCGCCAAGATGCCCCACCTGCGGGTGTTGCCCGTGTACGGCGGCGCCGACTTCCGCGACCAGATCGCCCGACTCAAGCGCGGCGTCCAAGTGGTGGTTGGCACCCCCGGCCGGGTGATGGACCACATGCGCCAGGGCACCCTGGATCTCTCCGGCCTGCGCACCCTGGTGCTCGATGAGGCCGATGAGATGTTGCGCATGGGCTTCATCGACGACGTCGAATGGGTGCTCAGCCAGCTGCCTGAAAAGCGCCAGGTGGTGCTGTTCTCGGCCACCATGCCGCCCGAGATCCGCCGCATCTCACGCCAATACCTGAACGATCCCGCCGAGATCACCATTCGCCAAAAGGGCGACGATGCCAGCCGCATCCGCCAGCGCTACATCACGGTGAATGCCCCCCAGAAACTGGAAGCCCTCAGCCGGGTGCTGGAGGCGGAAACCAAGGAAGGGGTGATTATTTTTGCCCGCACCAAGGCGATCACCGTGGCGGTGGCCGAATCCCTAGAAGCCAAGGGCTACGACGTGGCCGTGCTCAACGGCGACGTGGCCCAAAGCCAACGGGAACGCACGATTGATCGGCTCAAGAGCGGCCACGTCAACGTACTCGTGGCCACCGATGTGGCCGCCCGGGGCCTGGATGTGGACCGCATCACCCTGGTGGTGAACTACGACATCCCATTCGACTCGGAGGCCTACGTCCACCGGATCGGCCGCACGGGCCGGGCCGGTCGCACCGGCGACGCGATCCTCTTCCTCACCCCGCGGGAGCGCCGCTTCCTGGGCGGACTGGAGCGGGCCGTGGGCCGGCCGATCGAAGCGATGGAGGTGCCCAGCAACGCCACGATCAACCAGCACCGCCTCGACCTGCTGCGCCAGAAACTCACCAGTGCCCTCAATCCCGCTGAGGACAGCCGCCGTGAGGAACTGGCCCTGTTGGCCGAAATCCTGCAGCGGGTCAGCCAGGAACACGAGGCCACTCCCGACCAGCTCGCCCTGGCGGCCCTGCGGCTGGCCGTGGGTGAAGCCCCCCTGCTGGTCCATGGCGACGAAAACTGGATGCGCCAGCAAGCGCCCATGGGCCGCAACGACCGGGGCAATGACCGGGGCGAGCGCGGCTACGACCGGGGCGGCGATCGCCGTGACCGCGGCGGCGAACCCCGCGGTCGCCTCGCTCAGGCCGGCGGCGCCCCCGCCCGCGGCGGCTTCCGCTCCGAAGACAGCCAGCCGGAAGAGAACATGGAGCGCTTCCGCATCGAAGTGGGCTGGAGGGATCGGGTCAAGCCGGGGAACATCGTGGGCGCCATCGCCAATGAGGCGGGCCTGGGCGGACGCAGTATCGGCCGAATTCAAATCTTTGATGGGCATAGCACGATCGACCTACCCAAGGGCATGCCCGATGAGGTGTTCAACTCGCTCAAACGACTGCGCGTAATGAACAAGGAGCTCCAGATCAGCCGCCATCAAGACTGACCCGGAGCCGGCAGGGCTGGGGACCTTCCGGCCTGCCAGTGCCTGATCGGCCCTGGGCGCCTCGATCGAGACGCCAGGCTTCCCGTCCCGGGATCAGCCCAGCCCCCTTGGGGCATGCCGATCCCGGGATTCTTGCTTTGTGGGCAAAACCACGCATCGGCGATGCCGGGGATCATTCAGGCAGGCGCTAGCCCGCAGATTGGGGCCCGCCCCAGGGCGCCGGGGCGTCGTTCAAGAACACAGGCTGGTGACATCAACGGAGGCCAGCAGGCTGTAGTGCTCCACGGCCAGCTGTTCCACGGCCATGATCAAACCGTGTTGCACGCTGGCGCTTTCGCAGGACACGAGGCATTGGAGCAGGTCAAGCTGGTCCTGGGGGGCGAGGTCGCCGTTGTCACTCCAGGCGAGACTCCAGGGAACGGGTGCCGTCATCAGCGGGGAGCGGTAACGGGTGAGGATTTCCTGACAATGATTGATTGAAAGGAGTCGGGGGTCCTTCTTCCGCTTCCCTTTCGATCCGCTTTACAGAACGCCATCAAGACCCTGGGGCCCCGCTCCCTCGGGCAAGGCGAGGCTGTAGGGTTGGACTGATTCAACGCTTTCTGGCTCCCAACGGAACCGCAGCATTCACGAATCAGTTCCAGGTTCCGCTAAAGGAATGACCATTTACGTAGGCAACCTCTCGTTCCAAGCCGAACAGGAGGATCTGCTCGACCTCTTCGGCCAATACGGCGAGGTCAAGCAATGCAGCTTGCCCCTCGACCGGGAAACCGGCCGTAAGCGCGGCTTTGCATTTGTTGAGATGAGCAACGACGCCGATGAGCAAAAAGCCATCGACGACCTCCAAGATGTGGAGTGGATGGGTCGCATGATCCGCGTCAACAAAGCAACCCCCCGGGAAGGCGGTGGTGGCGGCGGCGGTCGTGGTGACGACGGCGGCGGCTACGGCGGTGGCGGCGGCAACCGCTGGTGAGATCAGGTTGGTCCGCTCTGCAGGACCGGTCCCAAACCCAACCAGGCCCTAAGGACCTGGGCTGAATCAATAGTCCCCTGTCCTGGTGCCTCTGCTTTGGAGGTCACCAGGTTTTTTTTGGTTAGCGGGGATGCCTCCTGGGGCGCCTGAGCGCCAGAGTCGCTGGACACGCCCCGGCACCCAACGGTGGAGAGTGACATCCCCCACGGGGAATCGATCGACCGATTGCCACCTCCCGGCTGCCACGCCTGACGGGCTAGCCGGTTCTATTCCGCAGAAAGCTGGCCCCTGCTTGCCATGGTTGTCCCCAATCCCACCGCCCCAACTGCCGACGGCCTCGGCCCAGGCGAGGGACGCCCAGAGCTGCCTCCTGATTCGGGGCGGCCGCCCCTGGCCCGGTTGATCGCTGCCCTGGCTCCGCACCGGCGCCAGGTGTTGCTGGCGGTGACCTGCTCGGTGCTCAACAAGCTGTTTGACCTGGCGCCGCCGGTGTTGATCGGCCTGGCGGTGGATGTGGTGGTGCAACAGCAGCACTCCTGGCTGGCCGCCTTTGGCGTCAGTTCGGTGCCGGGCCAGCTGGGGGTACTGGCGGTGCTCTCGTTTGTGATCTGGAGCGCCGAATCCCTGTTCGAATACCTCTACGAGCTGCTCTGGCGCAACCTGGCCCAAACCGTGCAGCACGAGCTCCGGATTGAGGCCTACGACCACCTCCAGCACCTGGAGATGGCCTATTTCGAGGCGGGTAGTTCCGGCCGGCTGATGGCCGTGCTCAATGACGACATCAACCAGCTGGAACGCTTTCTCAACAGCGGCGCCAACGACCTGCTGCAGCTGATCACCACGGTGCTGGCGGTGGGTGGGGCCATGGCCTGGCTGTCGCCCCATGTGGCAGGCGTGGCCTTTTTGCCGATCCCGGTGATTCTTTGGGGCTCCCTGGCCTTCCAGAAACGGCTCAGCCCCCGCTACCGGGAGGTGCGCGAACGGGCCGGCGACATCAACAGCCGCCTGGCCAACAACCTGGGCGGCATGCTCACGATCAAGAGCTACGCCGCCGAAGCCTGGGAAAAGCAGCGGCTGGGCCGCGACAGCCAGGCCTATCGGGCCAGCAACCGCCGCGCCATCCGCCTCTCGGCCGCCTTTATCCCCCTGATCCGCTTCGCGATCCTGTTTGCCTTCCTGGCGATCCTGGTGATCGGCGGCCTCCAGGCCTGGCAGGGCACCATCGCCGTGGGCACCTACAGCTTCCTGGTGTTCATCACCCAACGCCTGCTCTGGCCGCTCACCACCTTGGGCCGCACCCTGGACGACTACCAGCGGGCCATGGCCTCGACCCAGCGGGTGCTGGACCTGCTCGAAACCCCGATCGCCATCCCCAGCGGCGATCGGCCCCTGCCCCTAGCCCAGGTGGCGGGGGAGCTGGAGTTCCGCCAGGTGACCTTTGCCTACCAGGGCCGCGAACCGCTGTTGCAGGGCCTCAATCTGCGCATCCCCGCCGGCAGCACCCTGGGCATCGTCGGGGCCACGGGCTCAGGCAAAAGCACGATCGTGAAGCTGCTGCTACGGCTCTATGGAATCCAGGCGGGCGAGATCCTGCTCGATGGCATCCCGATCCGGGAGCTCCGCCTCGACGACCTGCGCCGGGCGATTGGCCTGGTGAGCCAGGAGGTGTTTTTGTTCCACGGCACCGTGGCTGAGAACATTGCCTACGGCAGCTTCGAGGCCAGCCGCGGCGCGATCGAGCGGGCCGCCCAGCAGGCGGAAGCGGCCGCCTTCATCGAGGCCCTGCCCCACGGCTACGACACGGTGGTGGGCGAGCGGGGCCAGCGCCTCTCCGGTGGCCAGCGCCAGCGCATCGCCCTGGCCCGGGCAATTCTGAAAAATCCGCCGGTGTTGATCCTCGATGAGGCCACCGCAGCGGTGGACAACGAGACCGAAGCGGCGATCCAGCGCTCCCTCGACCAGATCACCGCCCAGCGCACCACCCTGGTGATCGCCCATCGCCTCAGCACCGTGCGCCACGCCGATCGCATCGTCGTGATGGAGCAGGGCCGCATCGTCGAAGCGGGCCAGCACGAGCAACTGATCCAAGCGGGCGGCGCCTATGCCAACCTCTGGCGCGTGCAGGCCGGCCTGCGCCCCGGAGAGGCCCTCGAGATTTAGGCGCTACTGGGGCTGGGGCTGGCCCCAAGCCTCAGGGCCCGATTTGGGATGGGGGGACCCCTTAACCAAGGTCGAACCGAACCAATCCTGCCCGGGAAATCCCCCAAGCCCACCCCTTGGAGCGGCGGAACGATCTCCATAGGCTCAAGGGACGTTTCCGAACCAGCCACGCCCATGAATGCCCCCAATGGCCGGCCTGAGCCCGGCTATAGCCCCGAGCTCAACCAACGCCCCCAGGTGGGCGATACCCCTACAACCCCGATCCCCGCTGACCCATCCCCCGGGGGAGCAGCCGTGCCAGAGGCGATTAGCTTCCGCCAGCTGGAGACCCTGCGGCAAAGCGCCATCGAGGCCGGTCACACCGGCAGCGGTTCTGAAAGCGCTGCAGACTCCCCCTTCACCAACCCGATCGAGGGCCCCAGCCAGGGTGACTCCCTGCCGGGGCAACCCCAGAACGGCGGGGACGAGCTGGCCGAACTGGAGCAGCTGCTAGGGGCCTATGGGCAACTGGGCCAGCGGATCCTGCAGCAGCTCGCCCGCCAGGGGACCGCCTTGGAGCAGCATCGCCATGCCCAGCAGGTGATGGCGCTGGGAGCCCTAGCAGCCCACATCCGCCTGGGCCTCCAGGCCCTAGCCGCCAGCCGCCCGTAAGCCGGTGCGGCAGCGCCGACCTGGTCAACCGACAAACTGACCTGTCTTACGGGCGACAGCTATCGGTAGTCCGGGGAATTGCCATAGGTTCCCAGCAGGCTTTCAGGACGCATGAAGCATTCCGTGCCCCAGGCTCGCCGCCGGGACCAACGCCTGCCCGTGCTGCTGGCCATTGGCATCGGCCTGGCCGGCGGCTTGGCGTTGGCGGGGCCCCTGGGCGAGCTGCTCAAGGGCGATGTCTTCAAGCAAGGCAAGGAGCTGCTCAACCCCTTCACAGCCTGGATCGGGGCTGGCGACCAGGACCTGCTGGTGATGGGCACCGACAGGGGCAGCAACACCGATGTAATCGCCACGGTGCGGATCAAGGACGGCGTGACCAAGATCACCCAAGTCCCCAGAGACACCTATATCGACTCACCCAGCTATGGGCCGCTCAAGATCAATGCCCTCTACAGCCTGGGCGGGCCTAAGGCCCTTAAGGCGGAACTGGCCAGCCACCTGGGCCGGCCCCTGAGCCACCACGTCCTGGTGGACCTGGCCCTGGTGCGCCGCCTGGGCGATGCCCTCGGCGGCCTGGAGGTGACCGTGCCGAAGAGGATGGTTTACAACGACTACAGCCAAAAGCTGTTTATTGATCTCCAACCCGGCCTCCAAACCCTTAAGGGCAAAGATCTTGAAGGTTTCCTGCGCTTCCGCCACGACGAACAGGGCGACATTGGCCGGCTGGAACGGCAGAAACTGGCGGTGCAAGCCCTGTTTAACAAACTGACCCGACCCGAAACCATCCTGCGCCTGCCCCAGCTGATGGGATTGGCGGGCCAGGACCTCAAAACAGACCTGGGCCCGATGGAAATCGGCGGCCTGATCACGGCCATGGCCGGCACCAAACTGGAGATCGAGCAGCTGCCTGGGGTGCCCACCTACCGCAATGGCATCAGTTACTGGGATGGGAAATGGCCAGATCCAGCCACCATTGGCAGCGACAACGACAGCAGCCGTTACCGCTTTTTATTCTGAATTGTTTGCCAAGTTGGCTAGGGCCAGGCTGATCCTTTGGGTCCCCCTGAGCTCACTGGCAAGAGCTTCAAACCGTTGCGATTAAGGACGCTCTGCCGGGCCCCCGGCCCTGGCCTCCGCCCGGTAAGCCGTCGGCACCAGCACCAGAAACAACCACCACCACAGCAGCACCAGGGCCGCGCAGGGGATGGTGATCCAGAGCCGGCCCAGCAGAAACCAACTCCCAGCGATCGCGGCGATCCCGGTCAGCACGATCGACCAGGGCTGGCACCACCAGGGCTTGAGCGCCCAGAGGCTCAGCTCCTGCCCAACAGATGGAGCACTGGCTGCCACTGGACCGGGTTCAACCATGGTTTTTAGGATCTGGGCTGGGGGCTGGAAGGTCCCTGGGTTCGGTGGGGTCGCCACTGTGGAGCTCCCAACTGGCGGGTTCGTGGCGGGAGAGGGTGATCATGGCCAGGATCAGGGCCACCGCCGCCAGCACCGGCGTGGAGGCGGCCACGGTCACCCCCAAGGAGGCGGTGAACCAGATCGAGGCCGCACTGGTGAGGCCATGGACCTGGGGGCTGCGTCCTCTCTTACTGCCCTGTTCCACCAGGATTTCGCCCGCCCCCAGGAAACCCACCCCCGTGGCCACCCCCTGGATCGCCCGGCTGCGGGCATCCAGGTCGGGCCCGGCCGCCAGCACCAGCAGGCAGGCACTCAAGCCCACCAGCACGTGCACCCGCAGGCGGTTCGGCTGGGGACCGGAGGCGGGATGGGACCGATTGAGGCCCATGGCCAGGCCGCAGAGCACGGCCAGGCCCATGCGCATCAGGACCTCAAGGTCCGAGGTGAGCTGAATAGTCATTATTTGCCCATGGTGGGGCAAAGCCAGGCCGGCTGCCAACCCCAGCGTCCTCTAACGCGAGCCCGCCCTAGGACCCCGACCCGGCCGCCAGTTGGTCGGCCAGGGTCTCGAGCAGGGGCGGCAGGGCGGCAAAGGGGGCGCCCACTCCGGCGCAGACCCACAGGCCCGGGGCCTGGGCCACCGGACCGACGAGCGGCACCCCGGTGGCCGTGAAACTCACCGGCATCTGGTGATAACGGGCCGGTAGCCAGGCCAGCTGGGGCCAGACCCGGGCCAGGCCGGAGCGCAAGCGCGCCTCCATCCAGGCTGGATCGGGCTCGGGATCGAACTGGCCGAGGGGATTCACCAGGCTGATCTGGCCCAGCAACCAGTCGGATCCCCAGGGGGCCAGTCCCGCATCGACCACCGCCCGGGCCTCCCCCAGGCTGGGGGTTTGCTGCTCCAAGGCCAGGCGCTGGCCCACCAGGGGCATGACGATGCCGGCGGTTGCCCCTGGTGGCAGCTGATTTGGGGCCAGGTCAGCACCGCTGAGGACCAACACTCCGGCCCAGCTGGTGGCCAGCTCCGGCCCCAAGGGCGGCCAAAGCTGGGTCGTGGCAGCCCCCGCCGCCAGCAGCATGGTGTCCGCCTCAAGGGTGTCACCCCCGGCCAGCCGCACCCGCCAGGGCGATCCCCCGGGAGACTCCAGCGCCAGGGCCGAGCCTGGGAACCGCCGGACCCCGGCCCGCTCCAGGGCCGCCGGCAGGGCCGCCGCCAGGATGGAGCTATCAACCCGTCCGTAGGGCAGTTCCAGGCCCAGCAGCTGGCCTGAGTCGTCCAGGCGCACATGCAGTGTTTCTCCCGCAGCCGCCAGCAGGGCCTTCAGGCCAGCGCCTGCAGCCGCCAAGGCCTGGGGATCGGCCGTGGCAATGGCCGATGGATTGGCGCAGCCGCCATGGAGGGTGAGCGTGCAGGGCTGCCAGCCCAGGGGGCCATGGCGGCGTTCGAGGGCTTGCCAAAGCTCCGGTGCCCTCGCCAGGGCCGGCGCCGCCCACCAGGGCACGCCGCCATAGCTGCATTGGCTCGCGGTGGCAGGCGCCGGCTCCTGGCTCAGCAGGGTCACCGGCAGGCCCCGCTCCCGCAGGGCTAGGGCCGCAAGACTTCCGGCCAGGCCGCCGCCAATCACCAACACCATGGGTCTTCCACCATCAGCCCAACACCATCAGCCCAACACCATCAGCCCGTAAGCATCAGCCCGTAAGCATCAGCCGACCACGATCACGCCAATCCCAGGACTACCCCCTCAAATCTGCAGGGTGAAGGAGGTGATCACCTGGTGGAAGAGGGTCTTGACCTTGGGCCAGCGCAGCTCGTTGGTGCTAGCGGCCAGGGTGTAAAGCCGGCCCCGATCGATCACGACGGTGGCGAGCTCATGGCGGTCGCGGTCGTTGAGGTGCACCGCATATTCGAGGTCATAGAAGGTGTGGCTGCCGTCCTGGCGTTCGACGGCCTCCACCAAGGTGGCGTCGCGGCCACTACCCACGGGCGCAATCACGACCCGGGCCAGCCGCTCGCCCACCGCCACGGCACTGCCGAGGTTCTCCAAGTCGTTGGTGGGATTCACATCGGAGATCACCAGGCTGAGGGTTTCATCACTGTTGATCAGGTCGTGGAACACCACCTGGGGCCCTTCGCTCACCTGCACCCGGGTCCAGCCGGTGGGATAGAGGAAGGCGTAGCGCCCATCGGGGCTCTGGAAGGAATTGAGCCCGGCGGCGGCGGCGCTGCAGCCCACCAGCGCCACGGCTAGCAGGGCGGCCAGCAAACGCGGCACCACAGTGCGAAGGCTGGCCATGGCGGAAGAAGGGGAGATCGGACCATTGTCCCGTCCCGCCTACCCCAACGGACGATCCAGCCGCTCTTAGATTTCGTAGAACTGCGAGACCCCAACTGAGCGGCTTCACGCGCCCCCTGGCCCGGTTGATCGACCAGTTCGAGCGGCTGCCCGGCATTGGTCCGCGCACGGCCCAGCGGCTGGCCTTGCACCTGCTGCGCCAGCCGGAGGAGCAGATCCACAGCTTTGCCGATGCCCTGCTGGCCGCCCGCAGCCAGGTGGGCCAATGCCAAAGCTGCTTCCACCTCTCGGCCGAACCCCTCTGTGAAATCTGCCGCAACCAGGAGCGCCACACCGGCATCCTCTGCGTGGTGGCCGATTCCCGCGACCTTCTAGCCCTGGAGCGCACCCGGGAGTTCAAGGGGCTCTACCACGTTCTCGGCGGGTTGATCTCGCCCATGGATGGGGTGGGCCCCGAGTTGTTGCACATCCAGCCCCTTGTGAACAGGGTCGATCGCGACCAGATCAGCGAAGTGATCCTGGCCCTCACCCCCAGCGTCGAAGGCGACACCACCAGCCTCTATTTGGCCCGGCTGCTGAAGCCCTTTACCCAGGTGAGCCGCATCGCCTACGGCCTGCCCGTGGGCAGCGAACTGGAATACGCCGATGAGGTGACCCTGGCCCGGGCCCTGGAGGGCCGCCGGCGCATGGACTAGGCCCATCCCCTGCAGAACTGCAGGACACCTAGACACCCGGACACCTGGACATCGATTTCACCCAAACCATGGTCCGCCGTCCCAGCCGCTACAGCGCTATCGCCCCGGCCGAGCGCCTGCCGGCCTGGCTGCGCATGCCGATTGGCAATGCCAGCGAGTTGGAACGGGTGCAAGCGGTGGTGAAGCAGCAACGGCTGCACACGATCTGCGAAGAAGGGCGCTGCCCCAACCGGGGCGAGTGTTACGCCAGCGGCACCGCCACCTTTCTGCTGGGCGGGCCGATCTGCACCCGCAGTTGCGCCTTTTGCCAGGTGGAGAAGGGCGAGGCCCCCAGCCCCGTGGATGGCGCCGAAGCGGAGCGGGTGGCCGAGGCGGTGAGCGACCTGGGCCTGCGCTACGTGGTGCTCACGGCCGTGGCCCGCGACGACCTGAGCGACCATGGCGCCAGCCTGTTCACGGCCACCATGGCCGCCATTCGCCGCCGCAATCGCCTGATCGCAATCGAGGTGCTCACCCCCGATTTCTGGGGCGGCCAGCGCGACGAAGCCCGCGGCGCCTTGGCCCAACGCCAGCGCCTAGCCACCGTGCTGGCGGCCGAACCGGCCTGTTTCAACCACAACCTGGAAACGGTGCAGCGGCTCCAGGCGGAGGTGCGCCGCGGTGCCACCTACCAGCGCTCCTTGGCCCTGCTGGCGGCGGCCCGGGAGTTGGCACCCCAGATCCCCACCAAATCCGGCCTGATGCTGGGGCTGGGCGAAACCAGGGAGGAAGTGGTGGAGGCCCTGGCCGATTTGCGCGGGGTTGATTGCCAGAGGTTGACCCTGGGGCAATACCTGAGGCCCTCCCTCGACCACATGCCCGTGGCCCGCTATTGGAGCCCCGAAGCCTTTAACGAGCTGGGTGCAATAGCCAATGACATGGGGTTCGCGCAGGTGCGCAGTGGTCCCTTGGTACGCAGCAGTTATCACGCGGGAGAACCCAGCCAGGCACAACCAAAAGACCCTGGAGCCAACGCCTTGGACCCGGACTCCTAATCGACGCCCCACATCCGCTGCATCGCCAAGGCAATGGGGGCCTATCGATCGGGGGAACTGGATCGTTTGACTACGTTATCGGCTCACTTAGCCCAGATTTCGTGACCTCCAATGACCTGGTAGGGGCAGCCAAATCATGGATCAAGCAGGCGGCGCCAACACCGCTCTTAAATCGCTATGGCATTGTCAAGGGAGAGCCCTTTGCGGCACTGTCCTTTTCGGCCGATGCAGACATCCGCAGCGACATCGAAGAGCGACTGGGCTATCAAGGCCCCCTGGTAGATCTTTACTCAGGAGAACTGAAGGAATCCGTTCACAAGTGGCACCACTACCTCCCTCTCTATGAGCGCTATTTCAATCGCTTTCGCCAAACTCCCGTCAAATTCCTGGAAATCGGCGTATCCAAAGGCGGCAGCTTGCAAATGTGGCGCCAGTACTTTGGCGAAGCAGCACTCATTTACGGCATCGATATCAATCCAGCCTGCAAGGCCTATGACGGCATCGCCGGCCAGGTGAGGATCGGCTCCCAGGACGACAGGGCTTTCCTCGAGGCCGTGGTCGGCGAAATGGGCGGAGTTGACGTGATCCTGGACGACGGCAGCCATCATATGAAGCACATCAAGGCAACCCTGGAAGCCCTCTTTCCACGGCTCAACAATGGCGGCCTCTACCTGATTGAAGACTTGCACACAGCCTATTGGCATGGCTGGGGCGGCGGCTATGCCTCCCCCTCAAACTTTTTCAATACGATCCGCAGCATGGTCGATGACATGCACCATTGGTATCACGACATGCCGATCCAGCATCCCGCCCTCAGCCCCCATTGCCCGGCGATCCACATCCACGACTCCATGGTGGTGCTCGAAAAGGACATCACCCACAAGCCCACCCACTCGCTCTGCAAATAGATCCTAATTTGCCAGATCGGCCATCTTCAGGGTTACAAGCACGATCTAGCCTGCTGCTGCCAAACCACAGAAGCTACGGATTCAACGCCCAGAACAATGGGATTCAATCCTGCAAAAGCAACCTTTTATCAGCACAATTCATCAACGGGAGGCAAGCCCAACTGCCAAAGCCAATCCGGCCCCAACCGCTCCAGGCCCTGCCCATCCCACTGCTGCGCCTCGTTAACATCCACTAGCCCCAAATCCCCCAAGGGTGTCCGCGCCGCCAGGCCCCCCAACAGCTTCGGTGCGATCACCGCTGCTAGCTGCTGCACACAGCCCTGTTTGATGGCCTCTGCCGCCAAGGTCGGACCGCATTCCCACAGCACCTGGTTACAGCCCCGTTGAGCCAAAACTTCCAACACAGTCAAGGGAGTACAGGGATCGAGCTCCAGGCGCTCCACCCCCAACTGGTCCAGCTGTTGGCGCCCCTGAGCGCTGGCTTCGGGTCCATGCACCACCAGGGACGGTGCCAGGTCCTGGTCCCAGAGCTGCCGTTGCGGCGGCAGCTCCAGGGAGCGCGACAGCACCACCCGCAGGGGTTCGCGGCGGCCCAGGCCCCGGCTGGTGAGCAGGGGATCGTCGGCGCGGACGGTGCCGCCGCCCACGATCACCGCGTCGACCTGGCCGCGCTGGTGGTGGACCCAGGCCCGGGCCTCGGGGCCGCTAATCCACTGGCTGGAGCCATTGGGCAGGGCCGTGCGGCCATCGAGGCTCATGGCCCATTTCAATAGGCCCAGGGGTCGGCCGGTCGTCACCCGATGGATAAAGGCCCGGTTCAACTGCCTGGCCTCGGCGCCGCACACACCGGCGATCACTTCAACGCCGGCGGCCTGCAATTGGGCTAGGCCCTGGCCGGCCACCCGGGGATCGGGATCCACCATCGCCACCACCACCCGGCCCATGCCGGCGGCCAGCAGGGCTTGGCTGCAGGGGGGGGTGCGGCCGTGGTGGCAGCAGGGCTCCAGGGTCACGATCGCCGTGCCGCCCTGGGCCCGCGCGCCGGCCTGGCGCAGGGCGCCCACTTCGG
>Ga0310334_100336_pt1 | contig 13335 bp, 11 predicted proteins | sample LakMicMIDCLREDC7_FD_195548 | JGI IMG/M metagenome (GOLD analysis project Ga0310334, IMG submission 195548) | Enriched freshwater cyanobacterial communities from Lake Michigan, Michigan, United States - MI23.DCL.RED.C7 (v2) (version 2) | ecosystem: Environmental > Aquatic > Freshwater > Lake...
TTCCTCCTCTCTCTTCGACCTCCTCCTCCACACCGGCGGCAGCCGTCGCCACGCTGGACAAGCCATCAACCTCGACACTCCGGCACCTTCCTCCGCCGTCGTTTCCGGCGACAGCGACAGCAGCGCCACCAACGCCCGCACCTTTGAGGGCCCCTCCTTCGCGGGCGCCACATTCGAGGACACCACCGTCGAGGGCGGTTCAACGAACGATCTCGGCAGCGCTCCCTTCAGCACCGCCACCGAGGCCATCCACAACGTCGTTACCCCCGCCGCGGCACCCCTCGCCGAGGCTGCACCGCTGAGCGATGCGATCCCCACCGGCCTCCTCACCGCCGCCGATCCCCTCAGCCTGGCCGCGACGGCCTTCATCACCACAGACACCACAGACAACGCCGACCCCACCGGCACCACCTGTCAGTGCCGTATCTGCCAGGAGGGACTCCTGCCCGGCAACCAGAGCGACACGCTCGAGGGTCAATCCATCACCGCCAATGCCGGAACCATGGCCACTGGCACGGTGACCGGCGGCAGCGCCAGCCCACTCGGCAGCACCGTGGATCTGGGCCGCACCTTCTTCCTCCACAGCAACCCAACGGCCACCAAAACCATCTACCTGGATTTCAACGGCCACACCACCACACGCACGGCCTGGAACAACAAAACCGGACGGGCCACGATCAACACCAGCGCCTTCGACTTCGATGGCAATGTCAACGTCTTCAGCAACGCTGAGCTGGAGCGCATTCAGTTCATCTGGCAACGCGTCGCAGAAGACTTTGCTCCCTTTGGCATCAATGTCACCACCCAGGATCTCGGCGACAATGCCCTGACCAACACCGGTGGCCTTGACAACCAATGGGGCGTGCGGGCTGCCATCGGCGGAAGCTATAGCGATTGGTACGGCAGCTCAGCCGGTGGCGTTGCCTACATCAACGCCTTTGGCATGGCCGCTTACGGCTCCGCCTTCGTCTTCTCGAAAAATCTTGGCGGCGGCAATGAGAAATACACCGCAGAAGCGATCAGCCATGAGGTGGGCCATTCCCTCGGCCTCATGCACGATGGCACCTCCTCCGCCACCTACTACAAGGGCCAGGGCACCGGTACCACCGGTTGGGCTTCGATCATGGGGTCGAGCTATTACAAGAACGTCACCCAATGGAGCCAGGGCGAATACAACGGTGCCAACAACAAGCAGGATGATCTCGCCACCATCAGCAACAGCAGAAACGGCGCCGGCTACCGCTCCGATGATTTCGGCAACAGCGCCGCCACCGCTAAGGTTCTGAGCGGCACCAACCTCAACCAGTTCGGCATCATCGAAACCCGCGGCGATTCCGACTGGTTCAGCTTCTCCACCGGCTCCGGCAACGTCAGCCTCTCGATCAACAATGCCACCCAGGCCTGGATCAATGATGGCTTGGGCAACTTCAGCAGCTCCCTGCTGGCCGGCCGCAGCCCCAACCTCGACATCGCCGCAACCCTCTACGGCGCCGATGGCACCCTCATCACCAGCAGCAATCCCCTCGACAAGCTGACCGCCAGCTTCAATCTCAACCTGAACGCCGGCACCTACTTCCTCAAGGTGGATGGCGTCGGCTTTGGCAATCCCCTCAGCAACGGCTACAGCGATTACGGCAGCATCGGTCAGTACCTGCTCACCGGCAGCCTGGCAGCCACGAGCGCCGCTACCGCCACTAGCGCCGCAAGCGAACTGCCCGCCAACCAGCTGATCGGCGATGCCAATGCCAACACCCTCGCCGCCACCGCTGACAAGGACATCCTCACCGGCGGGGCGGGCGCCGACACCTTCTCCTTTGCTTCCCTCTCCACCTCAAATCTGGCCAATTACGATCGCATCACCGACTTCGCCATTGGCACCGACAAGCTGAATGCTCCCACCGCAGTCAGAGCCAATAACCTCAAGGAACTCGGTGCCGTCAGCACCTTTGATCTCACCGGAATCTCCACACTGCTAACAGCCACCTCGTTTGCTGCCAACAGGGCTGCCACCTTCTCCTTTGCCGATACCGCCGGCCGCCGCACCTTCCTGGCCATTAATGATGCCACCGCTGGCTTCTCCGCCACCAACGACGCCATCGTCGAAATCACCGGTTTCACCGGCTCCCTCACCAACCTGGCGCTGATCTGAGATCCAATCCAAGCCGCTTGGGCGCACACTCTCTAATAAAAGACAAGCCAATCAATAAAGTCTGATTCTTCCATCAAAGCCCCCATCTCAGCCGGGCGATCGCTGCCCCATCCAAGCCTGCAGCAACCTCCCGCGGCATGGGCCCCTCCAAACGGCACCACGCTTCGACGAGGACAACGACTTCTCTCACTGGTTCGACCCCAACGCATCGATCAATGCCACGGGCGGTCAGGGCCACACCAAGGCCAGCGCGTCGATCAACCGGGTGACGCACGGTGCATGACAACGAAATCAACCCAACTTCTGGTGGGATTCACTGACATCTCACCCCACCCTGCCCTGCCGCTTATCCGCTCCGTTCTGGCTCACTGGCGCTGAGGCACGCAGCACCAGTCAACGCCTACAAAACATGTTCTCTACACCAACAAAAAAGGCATAAATCCAGTCGTGGCAGCCTGATCAAGACAACAATCACTCTCTTCATCAGAACCGCAAAGGGTTCTCATGCTCTTTTCTCACCAAATTCTTAGGAGGCATATCTGATGCAGTTTTACGGTTAATTCATCGAGCTTCCAGCACATCCCATGCCCGCTTCCTCCTCTCTCTTCGACCTCCTCCTCCACACCGGCGGCAGCCGTCGCCACGCTGGACAAGCCATCAACCTCGACACTCCGGCACCTTCCTCCGCCGTCGTTTCCGGCGACAGCGACAGCAGCGCCGACACCCAAGGTGATGAGGATGAGATCTTCTCCGCCCGCCTGCCCGGCCTGATTCCCGCCAGCTCGGCCTCCTCAGAGAACGATCATCACCAGAGCAACCGTCAGGAATCGCGTTCAACGGAGCAGATGCGCCTCTCCGTGTCCATTTCTCGAACCCTGAGCAGAAAGTTAAAGCTCCTAGCCCATGATCAAGAAATGACGGTTTCCCCATTGTTGCTTGAGTTGATCAAGGCTGAGGCTCACAAATACGAAGTGACTGGTGCCTGATCGAGTTTCAGCCTGGGTGTGATGAAAGGATGAAGGTGGTGCGGGGCCGACCAGATCAGGCGGCGGGGAGGCCCAGCATCGCTTCCAGGCCGGCGAGCACCACCCCACTGGTGAGCTTGATGCGGTAGCGGCAGGCCTGGGTTTCGCTGCAGTCGAAGCTGCCGTGCTCCCAGTACTTATTGCTCCCTGCCCCGCCACCGCACACCCCGAAGTACTCGCATTCGGCCCGGCAGCGCTCGATGCCGGAGCGCAGATCCGCCTGGATCCGCTGAAACTTCTCGGTGGCCACGATCGAGGCGAGGCTGTCGCGCTGCACATGGCCGAGCACGAAATCGCCGTATTCCTCCGTGTGCACCGAGAGCAACTCGGGATCGAAGGTGGAGAAATTGCCGCGAGCATCCACATTCACGATCGCAAACGGATTGTTCATATCGGTGCGATCGATGCGGCTCTCGCTGCTAGCGAGATGGCAGAGCCCCTCAAACTCCCGCACCCGCATGTCCTGGGGCCGCTCCTGCCAGAGCTCCCAAAAACGCTGCAAAAATTGGGTGTACAACGCTTCGGTGTTCGGGCGGCTGAGGGTGGATTGCAGGTTCTCCCCCTCGGTTTCCTCCATGTTGAAGGCCACATCCCGGATGCCGTTGTCCACAAAGAAGTGGAACATCGCATCGGGATGGTGCAGCGCCTCCTCGGTGAGCACGCTGATCACCTGAAAATGAATGCCGCGCCGCTGCAGGGCGGCGATACCCCGCAGCGTGGCCGCATGGCTGCCGAGCCCCGTACGGGTCCGGCGGTGACGGTCATGCAGGAAGGCCGGTCCATCGAGACTCACGCCCACATGGATGCGGTTGCGCTCAAAGCAGTCGCACCAGGCGTCGTTGATCACCATGGCGTTGGTCTGCACCGACTGACGAATCTCCAGCGGCGGACCCGCCCAGCGCTCCTGGGCGCGACGGATGCGTTCGCCGGCCTCGTCGTAGAAGGTGATCGGCAGGGTGAGGGGTTCGCCCGCATGCCAAAGCAGGGTGAAATCCCCGCCCAAGTAGGGACTTTCCAGCACCCGCTCCAGGGCCGCATCCAGGATCTCCATCGAGAGGCGATGGCGGTCGTTACGGCTGGGCAGGTAGCAGTAGTCGCAGTCGAGGTTGCAGTAGGGGGTGGGCTGGATCACCAGCAGCTCCAGCGGGCCGTAGCCCTCGGGATTGCCCGGCGGTGGCCCCTCCGGCCATGGCTCCCCCCCCGAGAAGCATCCCGTCCCCCCGCCATCGCCGAGAACGGTCTGCTCAGCTGGCCGTAAAGGTGCCAGGCCAGGCGAAGCGGCCACGCTGGAGGCCGCTGAGCCTCTGACGGATGGGGGCTCGGCCGGAAGCTGGCGGTTGATCACCCGATCACCAGCGATTCAGGAAGCCCCCATTGCGGAAGCCTCCGCCGTTGCCCCAGCCGCCATTACGGAAGCCGCCATTGCCCCAACCGCCATTGCGGAAGCCGCCGTTGCCCCAACCGCCGTTGCGGAAGCCCAGCGCAGGGCCATTGGCAAAGACCCAGGCGAGCTTGCCATCGGTGGAATCGGTGGCGGCCGCCGCCGGATCCAGGCCTTCCCTCTCCCGCAGAGCAGCGCTAATCCGCCGCAGGCGGCCTTCGATGCTTTCGGCAGCGACCGGCTCAACCTGGCCGCTGCTGACGGAGGGGGAATCAAGCTGGCTCGGAGCAGCGCTGGTGGCCGCCATCCCCGTCGAGGGAGCGAGGGCAGCGAGCAACAGCAGGAAACCAAACAGACCGGAGCGGGGGATGTAGGCCATCGGGTGCAGGGGGAGGTGCCGAAGGGGGAGCGAGAGAGCGGGGGTCGGCCGGATCAGGGCGCCGGCTTGGCAGCGGGCACGGGGATGAGAAGCAGGGCTTCGCGGCTCAACAGGCTGCTCTGGAAGAAGGTGCGGATCCGCTCGGTAGGAATGCCCAGCACCCCGTTAGGACCGACCCAGGGATCGATGCTGGCCACGGCATCGGGCTTGCCCTCGAGGTAAGCCGCCTGCTGCTTCGCGATGGCGAGATTCACCACATTGATGAAGTCGGAGTTGTTCTGCGGCACGATGCAGCCCACGCCATAGGTGGCGAAGGGCTCCTCCGGCACGAGGCGGGTGGTGCTGAGGTTACGGACCTTGCGCAAGCCGGCCAGCACGTTGGAGTCGCCCAGCACACCATCCACCTTGCCCTGCTTCAGGGCGGTGACGGCGGCATCGAGGGATTCGAAGGACACCGGCTTGGCCGCGGGTTGCAGGGTGCTGATGGCGCTCGCGCCCAGGGAGCCGCTCACCGTGGCCACACGGCGCCCTGCCAGGGAGGCGGGGCTGCCATCCAGGGCGGCGGATCCCGTGAGCACCCTCAGGCCGGAGAGGCCGATCGGCAGGGAGTAATCCACCACCATCTCCCGCTCCCAGCTGAAGGGAACGCCACAGGCCAGGGCCGCGCCGCCGCTGGCGACGGCCTGCACCATGGCGGCGGTGTTGGCCACCGGCACGAAGCGGATCTGCACCTTGCCGCCGAGCTGGGCGTTGAGCTCGTTGTCGATACGGCGCCCCACCTCGATCGCATAGCCCACCGGTTCACCCTTGGCATCCAGGGTCAACAGGGGGGGGGAATCGGTGGTGCCCACCATGACCAGCTCACCGGTGCGCATGGCCTTCTCCAGCACCGTTTCAGCCGAGGCGGCGAGCGGAGCGAAGGTCAAGGCGAAGCCGGCTGCCAGGGGGAGCCAGCGGACAGGGCGCTGGGGATGGCTGCGCTGGGCCCGAAGGCCGGATTTGATCACGGAGGGCACGGCCACAGGCGGCTCGGATCACACGTCAACAAACTATGGAAGATCCCACGGATGGTCAACGGAAGGTGAAGCTGTGTATGCCCCCGTTCTTCCCCGCTTCTTGATCGCGGCGGGGTGATTGAGGCGGGGAGAGCCCGGTGAGCCCGTTCATGCCAGCACCGGCTCGAAGCGCATGCTCAGATCCAGCCAAGGGGAGCGGGTGACCGGGGCGCTGGAGGAAATCAGGTCGATCCCGGTGGCGCCATAGGCCCGCAGTTGCTCAGGCCGCACCCCGGAGGCCTCCAGCACCAATGCTCCGGATCCCCCCGCCGCCCCCCGCTCCGCCGCCAGGGCCCGCAGGCGCGGCACCAGAGCCCGCAAGGCCTCGGGGCTGAACTCATCGAGCAGTACCGCATCGGCCCCGGCCCGCACCGCCGCCTGGGCCTCGGACTCCGTCTCAGCCTCCACGATCACCCGGGCCGGCCAGGGCGCCGCGGCGCGCACCGCCAGGATCGCGGAGCCGATGCCAACGCTCCAGGCCAGGTGGTTCTCCTTGAGCATGGCGGCATCATCGAGCCCCAGCCTGTGGTTCACGCCGCCGCCGCAGCGCACGGCGTACTTCTCCAGCAGGCGGAGCCCCGGGGTGGTCTTGCGGGTGTCCGCCAGCCGCACGCCCGTGCCAGCCAGCTCCGTGACCAGGGCGGCGGTGGCCGTGGCGATCCCGGAGAGACGCATGGCCAGGTTGAGGGCGGTGCGCTCCCCCGCCACCAGGGCGGCGGCATCTCCGCTGACCTCCAACAGTCGCTGACCCATGGCCACCGGCGAGCCATCGGCCACCAGCAAGCGCCCCTCCAGTTGGGGGTCGAGGAGACGAAACAGCGCCAGGGCGAAAGGTCCGCCACAGAACACGCCCTCCGCCTTGGCGATCCAGTGGGCCCGGCCCCTGCGGCCCTCCAGAGCTGGGGCAGTGAGATCCCCACGGCCAATGTCCTCGGCGAGCCAGGCGCGCAGCCAGGACTCCAACTCGGGAGTGATCGGCAGGTGGGGAATGGTCATGGTGGCTGGTCCTGCCGCCGCATGCTGATCCCATCCTGCCCCCCGCAAGGCTGACCATGAATCTGGGCGACGATTGACCTCGCCATGCCAACGGATTTCCCAAGGGTTGCCACATCAAATGCCTGGGACCCGAAGCGGCAACGAACCTCAGAAGGCCTGCGGGAATGCCTGCATGCGGTGATCTAATTTGATCTGGGCCCTACCCCTGTCAAAAGAGTCAAAGGTATAACCAAACAACGAAATATCACGTCCGTAGATCTCTCCAACGACATCGATCATCTTGTCGTTATAACTCGATTGATAGGAGCGTTTTTTAAGTTATTTTTATTGTGATGCTGCAGGTTGGCGCCGCCACTCACATGGGCGGCTATATGGGAATAGGCCCGAGGCAGATCTTCATAGTAACCAAAGTAACTTAGAATATTGCGCCCTGGCCTAAGTTCAATAAAATGATGCATGGGATAAAGATGAACGATATTAGCCAGGGCAAACTTCGCATTGGGAAGGTCCATGACAAAATCCCGAAAATCCTTGTACTTCTTTAAATACCTATCCCACAGGTATCTGTCGCCTTCATTGAAGCCACCATTTTGCAGAAAGTGATAAGCAGAATGCAGGCGATCCCAAGGGTTTCTCACAATTGAAAAGACAAAGAACTGCCTGATCCGCTGCCTGCTCAGCGCCAGCGAGTACCATGAGCTAGTAACATGAAAGCAGGCAGAGTCTTCATAGAGAGACTGTGCAATAGAAATTCCCGCCGCTTTTGGTATATGGACAAATATACTTCTGGTTCTTACAAATGAGGTCATTTCGCGCTCCAGCGCCTTGGCGCCGCGGTCAACGGATGGGCGAAGGAATCGATAGGCAAGCCTACGCGCATCATGAGGAAGATATTCAGGCACCTTTCCCAGCAATGGAATACTTGGGTTCTTGAAGTAGTTAACCGTCATGGAAATTACTTTTAGGGGGAACCGAGGCCGTGATCATCACTCCTGGAGTCGGATCATAATTCGCCCCCCAGAGCCCCAGGCTGTCCATGGGGGGAAACTGCAGGGGGCACTTCAGCGCCAGGCCCTCCCGTTCTTGACCAACACCTTCATTTGCCGATACAGAACTATTTGCCGATGCAGAACCGGGCAAACACCCGATCGAGGACGGCTTCGTTGATCTCCTCCCCGGTGATCTCCCCCAAACTGCGGATTGCTATGCGCAGGTCGATCGTCCAAAAATCCCAGGGGAACCCGGCGGCAGCCGTCATGAGGCTTGTTTGGAGTGCGTCAGCGGCTGCAGCAGCCAGGGCAGCCTGGCGGCTGTTGAGGGCCACCATCAGCCCCTCGCTGGATCCGGCGCCGCAGCGCTTCAGCAGGGCGGTGGCCAGCTCAGCTTCGCCGGTGCCATGGAGGGCGCTGATCGCGACATCGGCGGGTGCCGCCGCGCCGCCACCGTCCACAGGGCCCGACGCCAGGCCGGCCTGATCGGCCTTATTGCCCACCAACAGCAGGGGCGCGCTGGCGGGCACATGGCCCCGCAGCTCTTCGTCGGCCCTGGTCCAGCCCTCGGCGAGGTCAAAGACAAGAAGCACGGCATCGGCGCTGGCCAGGGCCTGGCGGCTGCGCTCAATCCCGAGGGACTCCACCCGATCAGAGGTTTCGCGGATTCCCGCCGTATCGAGCAGGGTGAGGGGAACGCCCTCCAGCACCACCTCGCTCTCGAGCAGGTCGCGGGTGGTGCCGGGGAGATCGGTCACGATCGCCCGTTCGCGCCGGCAGAGGCGATTCAGCAGGCTGCTCTTGCCCACGTTGGGACGGCCCACGATGGCCACCCTCAGCCCCTCCCGCAGGATCTCGCCCTGCCGCGCCTCCAGCACCAAAGCCTCGAGCTCGCCCCGCACCGCCTCCAGTTCAGCCCGCACGGCCTGCGGATCCAAGGGGGGCAGATCCTCCTCGAAGTCGACCCGGGCCTCCAGTTCCGCCAGCTGATCCAGCAGGCGCTCCCGCAGGGCCCCGATCCGCCGCTGCAGCCCCCCATCGAGGCCCGCCATGGCGAGCTGGGCGGCGCGGCGGCTGCGGGCCGTCACCATCTCCATCAGGGCCTCAGCCCGGGTGAGATCGAGGCGACCATGGAGGAAGGCCCGTTGGCTGAACTCCCCAGGGGCAGCCTGACGCGCGCCGGACGCCAGCACCAGCTCGAGCACACGCCGCACCGCCACCAAACCGCCGTGGCAGTGAAACTCCACCACGTCTTCCCGGGTGAAGCTGCGGGGGGCATGCATCAGCAGCAGCAGGACCTCATCCACCCGCTCGCCGCTCTCCGGGTCCACCACGTGCCCGTAGAGCACCCGGTGGCTCTCCCAGGCCTGGGAGCCCGGAGCCAGGAACAGTCGGCGGCCAATCGCTTCGGAGCTCGGGCCCGAGAGGCGCACGATCGCCACACTGCCCTGACCGGGGGCCACCGCCGTGGCGATGGCTGCGATGGTGTCCGAGGGATCGCCGCCATCGCCCCTTTCCCCTTTAGGGTCTGGACCCGAATCGAGTGCAGCACCAGCCACAGAATCCATGCCACGTCGTGATCGCCAGTCTCCGCCCCGGCCAAGACCGGATGGGCCTGGCCGGGGTCGGCAAGACAGGACGGCTGCAAACGGAGCACCTCCCCAGCGGGGAATGACCGCGGCCGAATTGATCCGGGGAGCTGGGCGACTGCCCGTCCTGGGGGGCCGGCTGGGCATCCTCCAAAACCGGTTGATCCATCGCTGCCGTGGGCTGTGGCGCCAGGAGGGAAGCCCGGGACACCGGGCGCGGGGCCTGGCCGCAGGGGTGTTCACCGGCTGCCTTCCCTTCTTTGGGCTGCAGATCGTTCTCGGGGTGGCCCTGGCCGCCGCCTTCCGGGGCAACAGGATCCTGGCGGCGGCAGGCACCTGGATCAGCAACCCCCTGACCACCCTGCCGATCTGCTGGCTGAATTACCAGTTGGGGGTCCTGCTGATCGGACCGGGTCCTGCCTGGCCTGGCCATGACCAACTCGATCCGGAACGCCTGACCGACCTGGGATGGGCCTTCAGCTCTCGCCTGATGCTGGGTTCCGTGGTGATGGGACTCCTCGCCGCAGCGGTGGTGGGCCTGGGGTGCTGGCGCTGGCTGCACCACCGGGAACGCCAAAACGGGCTGGGGCGGAGATGAAGGCCCGAACCGGGGCTCCGGCCATGAATGCGAATCGCATCGATGGCTCTTGGTTGGTCCCTCAGGAATTGTTCAAGCCTGGAAACACCATCAGGTCGATGTGCCCCCCGGAGGGCTGGCGCCATTCACGGAATTCCTCCGTTAAGGCCTTGTGCTCCATGGGCAACGCCTGGGCCTCGAGATCCTGCAGACGCTGATGGACCAGATCCAACGTGTGATCGATCAGCTGGGCGGCCTGTTCGGAAGTCATGGCACGGCTGGCGATGGGGAGGGGGGGTCGGTCGTGGGGCTGTTGTAAGCGTGCGGTTCTGGCCGGGTTGTAACACCGGACACGGGGGCTGGAGCCTGTGTGGGGACCCTCACCCACCAGCCGCGATGGTGCCTCGCAACCATTAAAGGAAGGGCCTCTAGGGCAACCCGGGGAGCAGCATGGCCAGCGGCTCCTGCAGCAGAGGAGCGACCGGCCCTGGGGGCGCCGTGGCTGGAACAAGCAAGGCGCAAATCAGTACTGTAGTGCTTAAAGACTGCAAGCTTGAGGCTGGCCAAAGGACCATGGCAATCAAAGTCGCTTGCATTTTGATGCAGAAGAATGAAGCACTGCGATTGCAGCCCTGGCTGGATTATCACCAGCATCTTTTCGGGGCCAAAAGTCTTTTTATCTTTGACAACGGATCCTCAATACCCTCCGTCATCGACGCCCTAAGGAAAGCAGCGAGTCGCGGCGCAACGGTGGACTGGAGCCACAAAGAAGCAAGCGATTTCAAGCGCAAATCAATCATTGCGGCCGAACTGGTTCACTTCCTTGACGCAAACGATCCCCACGATTTTTATTTCTTCCTAGATTGCGACGAATTTGTTGCCTGCGAGGTCAATGGGGAGCCGCGCTTTGACAGAAATTCAATCCTTGCCACACTGAACCCTTACGCCAATTACAAGGGGGGTCCTACTGATCAACGGCAAGTATCGGAACAATCCCTACATGCCTAACAAGTACACCCGCATCGAGTACAGCCCAAAGTGCTTTTTCGCCCGTGGCGCCTTGAAGTCTTTAGCGAGTGGCTACCACGATGGCGAATCGAAATTTTCCAAAGAAAAGATCGGAACTCCGATCATCTTCTTTGAATTTCACTATCTGCCCTACAAGACACACCTCGGGCTAAGCAAGCAGAAATTGGTTCACCGCACAGACGACCTCTCGAGGCGAGCACTTGCCATTTACGCAAAAAAACGTCGAGAGAGCCACCATTGCGCCAATGACTTACTGGAAACGGAATACGAATATGCCTCAAAGTTTCTGGAATCAGAACGCTTGGTTTGCCTGCCTGCCCTGCTCGAGGAGTTTGAGCGCCAGGGCATTGCCTATCAGCAAATGTTTGCCCCCGCGAGGCCCTTGGGGCACAGGAACCATCTGCGGCTATTGAAAATGCAGCACATCTGGTTGCAGTTTATTTACTTCATCGACGATGGCAGGTTCGCGCTCACTGCCCGTGCCCGTCGCCTAGCGAAGCGACTGGTTTCCATGCTGACAATCGGTTGACCCTGCTTGCTCCAGCCTGGCGCCAACGCACTGATCGGTGTTCTAACCGTTCGGAATCCCCAGCGAATCAGCCGATCCCGGTGCGGGCCAGATCCAGCACATCGGCCATCGAGCGGATCTGGTCCATGGTGTCGCGCAGCTGGCTGGAACTCACCAGCTCCACGCGCAGATCGATGCGGGCCGGCTTACCGGGATTGGTGCGCACGCGAGCATCGCTCACGTTGATGCGGTGGTCGGAGAGGCGGGTGAGGATGTCCTTGAGCACGCCCACCCGGTCGAGCACCTCGATGCGCAGTTGCACCGGGTAGCGGCGGCGCTGGTCGTCGGCCAGGGGGTTCCAGCGCACCGGCAACCGGCGCTCCACCGGCACCTGGGCGAGATTGCCGCAGTCCTGGCGGTGGATGGTGATGCCGTGGTTGCCGAGGGCCACGCTGCCCACGATCGGTTCACCGGGCAGGGGGGAACAGCAGCCCCCCAGGCGATACTCAAGTCCCTCAAGACCCAGGATCGGACTGGCGCTGCCGGCTCCGGTGTGGTGCACCGGTGGGGGCGGAGCCGCCTGATCGGCCTGGGCCGACACCGAGCGGGCCAGGTCTTCGTTGCTGAGCACCGGCGTGGCGGCGGCGCTGGCCAGCCGCAGCTCCTCCCGCAGGCGGTTGAGCACCTGCTGCAGCGTCACGCCGCCAAAACCGATCGAGGCGAGCAGATCGTCGCTGCCGACCAGGTTGCAGCGCCGCGCCACCCGCGCCATCGCCTCGCCGTGGAGCAGGGCATCGAAGCCTTCGCGGCCCAACTCCCGCTCCAGCATGGCGGTGCCCCGCAGGATGTTCTCGTCGCGGTGGCTGCGCTTGTACCACTGGCGGATGCGATTGCGCGCCGTGGGGGTGGCAACGAAGTTGAGCCAGTCGAGGCTGGGATGGGCGGCCTTCGAGGTGATGATCTGCACGAAGTCGCCGTTCTGAAGCGGTGTCGGCAGGGGAGAGAGGCGGTCGTTGATGCGCACCCCTTGGCAGTGATTGCCCACCTCGGAGTGGATGCGATAGGCGAAATCCACGGCGGTGGATCCCTTGCGCAGACCCACCACATCACCGGAGGGGGTGAACACGAACACCTCCTCATCAAACAGGTCCTCCTTGATCGAGCGCAGGAAATCGCTGCTGTCTTCGCCGGCGTCCTCCTTCTGCCAGTCCACCAGCTGCCGCAGCCAGTTGAAGCGTTCGGTGTCGGCGGCAGCGGGCGAACCGCCCTCCTTGTATTTCCAGTGGGCGGCGATGCCGTATTCGGCCACCTGATGCATGTCGGCGGTGCGGATCTGCACTTCGATCGGGCGGTGCCGCCCGATCACCGCCGTGTGCAGCGACTGGTATCCATTCGGCTTGGGCAAACCGATGTAGTCCTTGAAGCGCCCCGGGATCGGCCGGAAGGTGTCGTGCACCACAGCCAGGGCCCGGTAGCAGCTCTCCAGGTTGGGGCAGAGGATGCGCAGAGCGGCCACGTCGTAGATCTCGTGGAACGCCTTTTTCTGGCGCTGCATCTTGCTCCAGATGCCGAACAGATGCTTGGGCCGGCCGCTCACCTCACAGCTGGTCAGCCCCACGGCAGCCAGGCGATCCCGCAGCAGCTGCACCGTGACCGCC
>Ga0310334_100342_pt1 | contig 13084 bp, 6 predicted proteins | sample LakMicMIDCLREDC7_FD_195548 | JGI IMG/M metagenome (GOLD analysis project Ga0310334, IMG submission 195548) | Enriched freshwater cyanobacterial communities from Lake Michigan, Michigan, United States - MI23.DCL.RED.C7 (v2) (version 2) | ecosystem: Environmental > Aquatic > Freshwater > Lake...
GGTGGCGACGGTGCAAGTGCCGCCCGGAGCCGTGGGTGGTCGAGCAACTGGAAGCGATCGGCATCCACCAACTGGTCGGCTGGGCCGAGGCTGTCGGCGGAAAGATCAATCTCAGAGCCACCGGGAGATGCCGAAAGGGTGGTATCACGGCAGATGTAATGGCCAGATCTCCGGAGAATGTGGCACCGGCATTCAAGATATCAGCGGTAGCGGATAACACTGCTCCGCTTTCAACGGTTACAGAAAGAGTGCCAAGATTGCCGGTAAAAATTCCGGAAGTGGCAAAAGAGCCAGTCTTAGTTCCCGATACCGCTATACCGCTAAGATTGGCATTGAGGGTGGAAGAAATCGCCGTGACGGCAACATTGCCGGCCCCGCTGATCGTTTTGCCGTCGGCCTCTGCAGCACTTAGGGTGAAGGTGCCTGCCGTGACTTCAACACTGTTGCCACTGCCCAGGGAGCTGATGGCGGAACTGGTAGAAGAGGAAGCGTTGACAGCACTGCTTCCATCCCCTATTCCCTGGGCGCCGTTACCATCGTAGTAAAAGATCATGATGAGATCACCCCCTCACCGCCGAAGACGGCGTACCTACCCCGCCACCGGTGGTACCACCAAAGGCGATGTTGTCCTTGCTGAGGCTGCCGTTCCCGGCGATATTGAGGGTGCCCATGGTGATCGTGCCGCGGCGCCAGTCGCCGTCGGCGTCATAGAGGAGCTGGTGGGTGTCGGTGGCGTAGGCGATGTTGGGCGAACCGATGCCCATCTTCTGGATGTCGGCCAGCGAGCCCACCACCACGCCGATCCGGTTGGAGCCCGCAGAGCCCTCCTGCACCGATAGCGCCCCCTTGCTGTCGACCCCAAAGATGGCCCCCTGGCTGCGCCAGAGCTCATCGCTCATCGCCGCCAGGGCACTGTTGATCTGCACCACATCGCCGCCGGCACCGGCCTGGAAGTTGTTGATCGTGTCCACAGCACCGAGCAGGGCGCCGCTGGCACTGCGCACCTGGCCGCTCGACCACACCGCCTGCTTCTGGGCATCGGAAAGGCTTTGCCAGTAGCTGCTGCTCTGCAGGGTGCTGTTGGTCTGGTCGTCCGTGGTGGCGGTGAGTGAAGCGGCGCTGTCGCCGAGCAGGAACTGATCCCGGCCGTCGCCGCCTTCGGAGATGTCGATGCCGAGGCCGCCATCGAGCTGGTTGCCGCTGCCGTTGCCGGCCTTGAGGTTGTCGTTGCCGAGCGAACCCCAATAGCTCACGCTCTCGGAGGCGCCATTCACCCGCAGCAGGTCGTTGTCCATGCCACCCCAGAGGGAGGAGTTGCGGGCACGATCGAGATCGATCGAATCGTTGCCCATCGCCCCCTCAAAGGCGCTGCCATTGCTGGAGCCGCGCACGGCGTCGTTGCCGAGGCCGCCATCGAAGGAGCTGTTGCGGATGCCATCGAAACCGGCCGGAAACAAGGCATCGTGGGCGGAGCGATCGAGGAACACGCCCGCATCCAGCACGCCATCGCCATTGGCATCCTCATTGGCTTCCACCTCGTTGAGCACCGTGCCGAACAAGAGGTCGTTGCCCATGCCGGTGGCGATCCAGGTGCGATCGATACCGGCCGCATCGGGCTGGGCCCCATTAGCCATCGCATAACCCTGGCTGTTGGCGAAGCCGCCGCTGGCCAGGATTGAATCATCGCCCCGGCCACTGAAGATCTGGCTGCCGGCGATACCGATGCCCTGCAGGCTGCGCAGCGCTGCGGTTGCGGGATCCTGCATCAGGCCCTGCACGGCCTCACCACGGATCGTGGCCAGGCCGCTACCGCTCACCGTGCTGTTGAGGGTGGGGGCGCCATAGATCTGGGAGCGATCCACACCGATAGCGCTGGCGGAAAGATCCAGCCGCTGCGGCGCCTCGGTGCTGCCACCCTCCAGATGCAGGGCGGCGGTGGCATCACCGCCGATCTGGGCGCCGTTGTTGCCGCTGCCCCTCGGTACCGCCTTGATCAGCGCCCGCTCCAGGCCCACCGCATCGGCGTTGGCGCTGGCATTGAGGCTGAACTCAGGGGCGCGGAGATTGAGGGTGGCTGCCGCTCCCACCGTGGCCACGGGCTGGCCCAGGATTGAGGTGCTGGGGGAAAAACCGGCCCCGCCCCCCTCCACACCACGCACCACGGCGTTGGCGGTGAGGTTGCTGGTGGGCACATCGCCAGCGGTGGGACCGAGGGCGGAAAGATTGGTGGCTGTGGCCGCTGCCCGGAATCGATCGGCCGCGGTGCCGATCAGCAGGGCGCCGCCGACGCGATCGAGATAAGTGAGATTGGCCAGGCCGATGTTGGTGGCTTCGGCGGTGGCGGTTTGATCGCCACGGCTTTCAGCCCGGGCCGAGGCTTCTGCCGCGCCCTGAATCAGACCTCCACCCGATCGGATGAAGAGGTTGCTGGAATCAAACAGCTCGGAGCCTGGGACGCTCTCGTAATAACGGGAATAGCCAGCGCCCAGGCCTTGGGCCAGGGCGGTGGCCAAAACGGGGCCCACACCTTCAATGGTGCGGGCGGTGGCGATCGCTGCGGGGTTGACCTGCAGCTGCAGGCCCGTACCACCGACCACAATCGAGTTGGGGTCAAACCGGAGGGCAACCGCCCTCGAGAGTGCGGTGGAAACGGGCTGATCAGCCATTGGAGGAAAAACGACGGGAGATGATCAAGAAGGGAAACGGCCTTATGACCGTTTCCCGTAGCTGTCGGTGATCAGGCGCTGGCGCTGCCGCCGGTGGAGCTGGCGGTGGTGAGGGTGGAGGAGTTGGCTCCAGCCACCAGGTTGCCGCTGCCGATGATCGTGACGTTGAAGCCCGAGAGGCCCACAGCGTTGCTGGTGGCCGTGGCCGTGGCGGCACCCGACACCGAGCTCGCGGTCACCGTGTTCGCCAGGGTGGCCTGGGCGTTCACGTTGCCTGAGGTCACGATCGAGTTGTTGGCATCGCTGCTGAAGATGCCGTTGACATTCACGCTGCTGGTGCCCGTGGCAGCACCGTCCACAGAGGTGGCGATGCTGTCGAACCTGCCGAAACCGGAGCCCACGATGTTATTCGTGCCCACCTGGCCGCCGATCATGTTGACATCTTGGATACCTGCGATGTTCGTGAAGCCAATGGCAGCAGTCAGAGTTGAATCGCCAATTGAGGTGGTGACATCGTTGCTGATGCTGCTGCCGATCACCCGGGCGCCGCTGTAGGCGCTGCCGATGATGCTGCCGTCATTCGGGCCGGCGATGAGTTCCGTATCGTTGGTGCCGATGAGGCCCAAGATACCGGCGGTATCAAAGTTGCCCAGGGATTCAGCTGTCCCATTGGTGGTGGTGGCCACCAGGTCCACCTGATCGGTGAGGGCAGAGCCGGTGAGGGCGCCGGTCACCGCCAGGCCGGTGATGTTGCCACTGCGGCCGATCGTGATGTCAGCGTCGGCGCTGTTCAGGTTGAGGCCGGTGCTGGTCACCACCGCAGCGCCGGTGGCAGCGCCGTTCACGGTCTGGGCGGTGGCGCCACCATTGGTGAGCGCCTGACCCAGCACGTTGCCGCTGCCGCCGATCACCGTGGCATCGCCGGCGGAGTTGTTCACGCCGGTGCCGGAGAGCATGAGAATTGCGACGGCGTTGTCGTCATCGGCTGTGGTGTCACCCACGTTGCTGGCCGTGGCCGTGCCGTTGAGGCTGGAGAGGGCCGTGAGGTTGCCGTCACCACCGATTTGGGTGGTGGTGCTGAGCACGCCGGTTGCGGTTTGCTCCGCAAAGGCAACAGAGAAGGTTGACTCGCCGGCGAGGCTGCCGCTGGTGGAGGCAGCGGCGCTCACCGTGGAGGTGGCCTGGCCGAAGATCGAGCCGGCGTTGTCGCCGATCGTGAGGTCAACGCTATCGATACCCGTCACCGAAGCGCCATGACCGCTAACAGCGATGGCGCTGGCACCCACACTGGATGCCGTCGCACTGAGGGTGCTGCGGGCATCAAAGATGGCGCCCCCCGCCAGATCATTGCCCACCGTGATGTCAGTGTCGGCGGTGCCGTCGCCAAAAGCGCCGGTGACCGCTGAATCAATACCGGTGGTGGCGGTGCTGTCGCCGCTCACGTTGGAGGCGATGGCGGTGCCGGTTAACGCCGCGGTGGCCTGCAGCCGGCTGGTGCTGCCACCCACCGTGAGGTTGGTGGTGTCGATACCGCGAATGGTGTCGGTTTCGGCAACCGTGGCTGCGGTGGAATTGCCAAGAACAGCTGGATCTTCCACCGATGCGGCCGAGGCGCTCTGCACGCTGGTGGCGCCGGCGGTGATCGAAGCCCCGTTGCCAACATCGAGAACGGCCAGGTCGATACCGGAGACCGCGTTGTTATTCACCGTGGCTGTGGTGTCAGCCAAGCCGTCGGTGGTGGTGGCGGTGGCACTGTTGGTGAGCGAAGCGGTGCCGCTCACCACAGCGCCATTGCCCACCGTCAGCGTGCCATCGCCGCTGCCGAGGCCTTGAGTCGTGTTAACGGCAATAGCGGCGCTAGCAAAATCGTTGACCGAAGTTGCGATGGCCGTGCTGTTGCCGGTTGCGCTGCCGCTCACCGTGCCGCCGTTGCCGATATCAACGGTGCCATCCGTAGCGATGTCGATACCGGTGACAGTATTGGCAATCACATCGGAGCTGGCCACACCGGAGGTGCTGGTGGCGGTGGCCCGGTCGGTGATCGCGGCGGTGCCGGTCACGATGCCGGCGTCGCCGATGCTCACCGCATCCACGTCCAGACCCTGCACCGTGGTGGTGGTGGCGTTGGCGGTGGAGTTGTTCGACACCGAGGTGGCAGCAGCGGTGACCGCGGCGGTCACGGTGCCGCTCACGGTGCCGGCGCCGCCCACGCTGATGCCAGCACTGGTGTTGCCGCCGTCGTTGATGCCGACCAGATCCCTGGTCGTGGCAACGGCGGTGGAGGTGCCGCCATTCACGTTCACGGCCGTGGAGCTCACCGTGGCGGTGGTGCCACCAGCAACGGTGCCGGCATTACCCACGGTGATCGCAGCGCCATCGCCGATGTCCACAGCGCGCACGTTTGTGGCCGTGCCGTTGGAACTGGCGGCGCCCTCGGTGGTGGTGGCCGACACCGTGTCGGTCAGCGAGGCAACGCCATTCAGGCTGCCGTTGTTGCCGATGCTGGCGGTGCCGTCAGCCGCCAGATCGAAACCATCGATCCTGGTCACCGCGCCAATGGCGGTGGCATTGCCGGTGGTGCTGGTGGCGGTGGAGCTGATCACATCGGTGGCGGAGCCCACGATGCCGGCGGTGGAGTTACCACCCACGCTCAGGACGTCTACGGCAACACCCTGGGTTTTGTTGCTGTTGGCGGTGGAGGCGGAGGCGCCATCCACGGTGGTGGCAGCAGCGGTGGTGGTCTGACCCGCGAAGCCCCGCACGCTGCCCTCGTTGCCCACGGTCACCGTGTCGTTCACCAGGCCGAGGGTGGCGGCGGTGGCGGCGGTGGCGGTGGCGTCGCCGGTCACCGTGGTGGCGCTGGCCGCATCGGTGCTGTAGGCGCGGGCGGTGATCGTGCCGTTGGCGCCAACATCGATCACACCGGCTGCGGCGTCATAGATGCCAGCCACGGTGCCCTGGGTGGCATTGGCGGTGGCGGCGCCGGTGGCGCCCACGGCCGTGGCGGTGGTGGTGATCCGGTTGGCGGTGGTGCCGGCGTTGGCGGTGATCACCCCATCGCTGCCAAGGATGATGTTGCCGCCGGTGGCATCACCGGTGCCTTTGATGCCGTAAACGCTCTGGCTGGCCGTGGCGGTGGAGTTGGCGGCAAAGTCGGGGCCGCCCACATTGGTGCTGCTGGCCGTGATGTCGGAGTCCACACCGGCGCTGAGGTTGCCGGTGGAGCCAACGGTGATGCCGGTGTCCTGGAAGCCGTAGACGCTGCCGCCAGCTGCGGTGGCGGAGCTCTCGCCGCTCACCGAGGTGGCCGAAGCGGTGCCCGTGATGCCCACCGTGGCCGAGATCGTGGCGGCGTTGCCGGCGTCGATGTCGGTGTCGGACCTGGAATTGGTGTTGAGGAAACCGCCGGTGTCGCCGGTCAGCTGGGCGGTGGCGTTGGAGGTGTCGGCGGGGTCGCCGACGTCGCCCACGTTCACCGCCGTGGCGATGGCGCTGCCGGTCACCGTGGCGGCAATGGTGCCGTTGTTGCCCACCGTGACGGTGGAGTTCACCGCACCGGCCACATCAGTCACATCGGCGGTGGCTTCCGCGGTGTTGTTGGTGGTGTTGGCGTTGGCGGTTGCCGATGCCGTTACCGGAAACTGGATCGTTGCATCGGCTCCTGCGGTGAGGACCGAATCAAGAGCGCCAATCGCTTGAGCGTTGTCAGACATGGAAAGGGGAGGGGGTGGGGAAGGGTTTGGACCTACACGACATGTTCAGCTACAACCCTTCTCTTTGTCTTGCGAAAACCACCTATTCGTCGATACACCTAAGCGGCAATGCAGAGAAGCGCATTGGCATCAAGCCGGAAGCACGCACATGCGGACTTACACAAAAGCGGCAATGTTCATCAGCGCAAGGTGGCTGAGGTCTAGGCCCCTTGCACCGCAGGCGTTTTGGCCGGCTTGTGGTGAGCGGCTCAACGCCAAAGGGGGCAGGCCTGATACAGAGCCGCACTGCAGGCCATGACCAATTCGAACAATCCACCCGCACAAACAGCGTGGATCAGAAAAGTGAGAAGTTGATGTGAACGAACCGTTCATTCACAACAGCCCCCACCATCGAGCCCGGCCGTGCAACCGACAGGTTCGCAACCGGTGGGTGATCAGGCCCTTGCGGGGCCGCCGGTGGAGCTGGCGGTGGAGAGGGTGGTTGAGCTGGCAGAGGCAACAATGTTGCCGCTGCCGAGGATCGTCACCTTGTAGCCCGACAGGCCCACAACGTTCCCGGTGGCTATGGCCGTGGCCGCGCCGGACACCGACCTAGCAACCACCGTGTTGATCAGGGTGGCTTGGGCGGTCACGTTGCCGGAGGTGACGATTGAATCGGATCCGGGGGTTCCGAGGATGCCGTTCACGTTCACATTGCTCACTCCTGTTGCAGAGCCACGCACCGAGGTGGCGGCGCTATCGAACTTGCCGTAGCCGGTGCCGACGATGTTGTTGTTGGTGCCGACCAGGCCGCCGATGAGATCGACGTTCTTAATACCGACGATGTCCGTGGTACCGGTGCCACGGATGCTGTCGCTGCTGATGGCCGTGCTGGCATTGCCATCGATGCTGCTGGCAATCACCTTGGCGCCGCCATAGGCGCTGCCGGTGATGTTGCCTCCGTTCGGACCGGCGGTGATCACCGTGCCGGTGGTGGCATTGCCGGAATCACCGAGGATACCGAAGCTGTTGAAGCTTCCCCCGGCCTGGGCAACGCCGCTGGTGGAGGTGGCCACCAGGTCCACCTGGTCGGTGAAGCTGCTGCCGGTGAGGGCGCCGGTCACGGCAAGGCCGGTGACGCTGCCGCTGCGGCCGATGCTGATGTCGGAATTAGCGCCGAGGTTCAGGCCGGTGCTGATCACATCAGCGGTGCCGGTGGCGTCGCCATTCACCGTCTGGGCTGTGGCGCCACCGTTGGTGAGCGCCTGACCCAGCACGCTGCCGCTGCCGCCGATCACCGTGGCATCGGCAATGCTGTTGCTCAAGCCGGTGCCGGACAGCGTGAGGTTGGCCACCGCGTTGTCATCCTTCGCCGTGGTGTCACCCACGTTGCTGGCCGTGGCCGAGCCATTGAGGGTGGAGAGGGCGGTGAGGTTGCCATCACCACCGATCGTGGTGGTGGTGTTCAGCACACCGGTTGCGATTTGCCGGGCGTCAGCGGTGGACACGGTCGTTACACCGGCAAGGCTGCCGCTGGTGGAGGCGGCGGCGGTAACGGTGGAGGTGGCTTGGCCGAAGATCGTGCCGGCGTTGTCGCCAACCGTCACGTCGGCGAGGTTGATGCCGGTCACCGAGTTGCCGGCACCAGCATTGGCGGTTGCATTGGCGCCCACGCTGGAGGCCGTAGCCCCAAGGGTGCTGCGGGCATCAAAGATGGCGCCGCCCACAAGATCGTTGCCCACCACGATGTCGCCGCTGGAGTTGCCGGTGCCTAAGGCGCCGGTTACACGCGAACCACCACCCGCTTCAGCCGTGCTGTTGCCGCTCACGTTGGAGGCGGTAGCCGAACCGGTGAGAGCTGCGGTGGCCTGCAGCCGGCTGGTGCTGCCACCCACCGTGAGGTCGGTGGTGTCCAGACCGGTGATGGTGTCGGCGTTCGCCACCGTGGCGGAGCTGCCGTTGCCGATCCCAGTGGGATCTTCCACCGTGGAGGCCGAGGCCGTCTGCACGCTGCTGGCACCGGCGGTGATCGAAGCACCGTTGCCCACGGTGAGGGTATCGAGGTTGATGCCCTGCACCAAGCCGTTATCCACTCGAGCAGCGGTGGTGCCGTTGCCATCGGTGGTGCTGGCGGTGGCGGTGTTGGTGAGAGCAGCGGTGCCGCTCACCACAGCGCCGTTGCCTACGGTCACGGTGCCGAGGGCGGTGCCGAGGCCCTGGGCAACGCCGATGAACACCTGAGCATCAGCTAAATCGTTCACCGAGGTGGCGATCGCCGTGCTGGTGCCGGTGACTCCACCGGTCACAGTGCCGCCGTTGCCGATCGCCACGGTGGCGCCGCTGGTGATGTCGGCACCCGTGAGGGTGGTGACTGCCACATCAGAGGTGGACACACCGGAGGTGCTGATGGCGCTGGCCAGATCGGTGATGGCCGCGGTGCCGATCACAGTGCCGCCATCGCCGATGCTCACCGCATCCACGTTCAGACCCTGAACCGTGGCGCTCGTTGCATTGCTGGTGGAAGCGTCCGCCACCGAGGTGGCGGCGGCGGTGACCGCTGCGGCCACGGTGCCGCTCACGGTGCCGGTGCCACCCACGCTGATGCCGGCGTTGAGGTTGCCGCCGTCGCTGATGCCGTAAAGGTTGGTGGCGTCGGCCAGGGCGGTGGAGGATCCACCGTTCACATTGATGGCCGTGGCGCTCACCGTGGCGGTGGTGCCACCGGCGACGGTGCCGGCATTGCCCACAGTGATGCCAGCGCCACTGCCGATATTGACAGCGGTCACGGTGCCAGCCGTGGCGTTGGAGTCCGCCAAACCATTGGTGGTGGTGGCGGCCACCGTGTCGGTCACTGCGGCGACGCCATTGAGGGTGCCGTTGTTGCCGATGCTGGTGGTGCCGTTGGCACCCAGATTGAAACCATCGATCGTGGTCACACCGCCGATGGCGGTGGCAGGACCGGTGGTGCTGGTGGCGGTGGAGCCAAGCACGCTGGTGGCCGAGCCCACGATGCCGCCGGCTGAGTTGCCGCCGATGCTCAGGTCGGTAACACCCACACCCGTGATGGTGCCGCTCGTGGCGGTGGAGGTGCCATTGCCATCAACGGTGGTGGCTGCGGCGGTGGTGGTCTGGGCCGCGAAGCCCTTCACGCTGCCGTCGGCGCCCACGGTCACCGTGGTGTTCAACAGGCCGGCGGTGACACCTGTGTCGGCAAGGGCGGTTGCGTTTCCAGTCACCGTGGTGGCGCTGGCCGCATCGGTGCTGTAACCGCGGGCAGTGATGGTGCTGTTGGCGCCAACATCGATCAAGCCGGTGCCTTGAATACCGGCAACCGTGGCCTGGGTGGCGGTGGCGGTGGTGTCGCCGGTGGCGCCGACGGCGGTGGCGGTGGTGGCGGTGGTGGTGACCCGGTTGGCGATGGTACCGGCGTTGGCGGTGATCACCCCATCGCTGCCGAGGGTGATGCCGCCGCCGCTGGCATTACCAGTGCCGGAGATGCCAAAGACGTCTTGAGAGGCCGTGGCGGTGGAAGCCGCCGGGAAGCCGGGCCCACCGACGTTGGTGCTGGTGGCGGTGATGTCGGAATCAACGCCGGCGGTGAGGGTGCCGCTGCTGCCAACGACGATGCCGGTGTCTTGGAAGCCGTAAACCTTGCTGCCGGCACCGGTGGAGTTGCTGTTGCCGCTCACCGAGGTGGCCGAGGCGGTGCCGATGATGCCCACCGTGGCCGAAATCGTGGCGGCGTTGCCGGCCGTGATGTCGGTGTTGTTGGTGCCGGTGCCGGTGTTGAGGAAACCGCCCAGGCTGCCGCTCAGGGTGGCGGTGGCGTTGGAGGCGTCAGCGGCAGAGCCGATGTCACCCACGTTCACCGCAGTGGCAATCGCGCTGCCGGTCACCGTGGCGGCGATCGTGGCGTTGTTGCCCAGCGTGGCGATGCTGGTGACAGCACCGGCGGCGTTGCCCACGAAAGCGCTGGCATCGGCCGTGCCGTTGGTGGAGGTGGCGCTGGAGGTCGCCGCAGCCGTTACTGGAAACGTGACCGACGCGTCGGATCCACAAGCACGCAGGAGCAGGATCAGTTCCGCTGGCAGACATGTGATCGCATCGCTGCAGTGGCTAGACAATCAGAGCGCGGCGACGGCGATCAATCTCGATCAGCTTGCCAAGGCCATCAACGTGACGCCAAGAACGATTCAAACAAGCTTCCAAAATCGCTTCAAGATGACGCCGATGCGCTGGTTAAAATTATGGTGGCTTAGTCAATTGCATCGTTTGTTGTTCCATAACAACGGCCAGCTGGACAACGCAGCCACGCTGATCATGGAAAGCGGACTTGGCTCCATCACAACGGCCAGCAAAAGCTACCGAGCCATCTATGGCAGGACTCCGCAGGAAGAACTAGATTTAACTAATCATGCCAGGGACAATACCGCAAGAGGCCTCGAATACGATGGCAAAACTGTTTACACGATCGATCAGGCCCTCGAACTGCTTGGCAACCTCAAGCTGATCTCACAAGACCAGCACCAGCTTCAGCCTCTGATCACACTCCGGGTCAAACTGAATCAGGCCTCTATCGCTTCAAACTTCTGAGTCTCAGCCTTGATCAACTCCAGGAGCAAGGCGGAAACCGTCATCTCTCGATCATGGGCCAGCAGCTTTAACTTTCTGCCCAGGGTTCGAGAAACGGACACCGAGAGGCGCATCTGCCCCGGTGATCGCGATTCCTGATGATTCTTGGTGGCGGCAGCCACGGTATGTCCCGTTATCTGGGTGCCGCTGAGCGCCCCCGGACCGATGTGGGCCTGAAAGGCCTCAACGGCCACGGCCGTGCCGTTGAGGTTGATCTGGCGGTGATCGTTCTCTGTGGAGGCCGAGCTGGCGGGAATCAGGCCGCGCAGGCGGGCCGAGAAGACTTCGCCCTCATCACCGGGGCTGTCGGCGGCGCCGTTGAGCCGGTGATCGATGGCATGGCCGATCTCTTCAAGCAGCACCGCCTCAATCTCGCTGGCGGTGGCCGTTTGCAGCCAGGCGGCGTTGAGATAGATGCGTTCACCACCCTGCGGCGCATCGCTGGTGTAGGCCCCGTTCATGCCGTTGAGGGTGGCGGCATCGAGGAGCTCAAGCCTGATCCCCAGGCCGCTGGCCCGGATGCTGGCCTGCAAGGCGTTGGTGGCGTCTGAGCTCCGATCCCCAAACGCTTCCTGCAACAGGGCGTTGAAGGCGCCCGAATTGCTGGCCCAACCCTGCAAACGGCCCTGCACCAGCTTCAGCGCCTCCTGCAGGGTGGAGCCACTGCCGATCTCGGTGCCGGCGAGGAGGAGCTGGGCCATGGGTTGGTACGGGCACCGGCCTCCAAAGCGGAGGCGGTTAATACATGCAGCATACACGTGCTCTACAGAGAGGTCAAGGCCTGATGTCGGCTTGAACTTGAAGCTCTGATCAAGCTGTCAATGAAGCGCTTCGGATTGGCGAATCTCAGTGACGTGGACCCCGGCAACCGGTCCAGGGTGAATGAGAGTCTTCATCCGGCCAGACTGGGCCGGGGACTTCACCATGAAACGCACCAGGCACACAGCGGAGCAGATCATCCGCAAGCTCAAAACGGCAGAGCAGCTGATCGCCCAGGGGAAGACCGTGGCCGACGTCTGCCGCGTGATCGAGGTGACGCAGCCGACGTACCACCGCTGGAGACAGCAGTACGGGGGCATGCAGGCCGAGGAGGCCAGACGGCTGACTCAGCTGGAAAAGGAGAACGCGCGGCTCAAAAAGCTTCTGGCAGAAGCAGAGCTGGAGAAAGCCATGCTCAAGGACCTTGCCGAGGGAAACTTCTGAGCCCGGAGCGTCGCCGCAGAGCCGTCACGGTTCTGCAGGAGCGTTACCGGGCATCTGAGCGCCTGGTTTGTCGTGTGGTGGGCCAGCACCGCAGCACCCAGCGTCACAGCGGCAAGGTCGTCGACTTGGAGGAGGCCAAGCTCAGGCACCGTCTCCGCGAGATCGCAGCCGAACACATCCGCTGGGGCCGGCGGATGGCCTACCGCCTGCTCAGGCGGGAAGGCTGGAGCGTGAACCACAAGCGGGTGCAACGGCTCTGGCGGGAGGAAGGCCTGCAACGGCCCACTCCCAGGAAACGCAAGCGGGCACGGCCAGCAGACGGTTCGGTGAGGCGCCACCGGTCCGAATATCCCCACCAGGTGTGGGCCATGGACTTCCAGTTCGATGCCACGGCCGACGGCCGCAGGCTCAAGTTCCTGAACGTGATCGACGAATACAGCCGCTTCTGCCTGGCGATCCGCGTCGGCAGGCGCTGCAAGGCCAAGGACGTGGTGGCGGTGCTGGAGGAGCTCACGAGCCTCTACCCGGCCCCGACGTTCATCCGCAGCGACAACGGGCCGGAGTTCCTTTCCCAGGCCCTACGGGACTGGTGTGAGACCAGCACCACCACCAGCACGGCCTACATCGCGCCGGGATCCCCATGGGAGAACGGCTTTGCCGAGTCATTCAACGGCCGGTTCAGAGATGAGTTCCTCAACACCGAGTTGTTCACCACGGCTCCAGAGGCGCAGATCCTGGCCGATCGTTGGCGCTGGGAGTACAACTCACTCAGGCCGCACTCGGCCCTCCAGGGGCGTACGCCCCTGGAGGTAGCTCAACAGGGAGCTGCAGCATGACCACAACCACCCACTCTCATAAGGCCTGGACCGATAAAGGGGGTCACGTCAGTAT
>Ga0310334_100347_pt1 | contig 12997 bp, 13 predicted proteins | sample LakMicMIDCLREDC7_FD_195548 | JGI IMG/M metagenome (GOLD analysis project Ga0310334, IMG submission 195548) | Enriched freshwater cyanobacterial communities from Lake Michigan, Michigan, United States - MI23.DCL.RED.C7 (v2) (version 2) | ecosystem: Environmental > Aquatic > Freshwater > Lake...
GACCCCGCCGCGGCCCCCCGCCCCGATGGCCCTGGCGGCGACCAGGACGCCCTGGAGTCCTCCCAGGTGCCCGATGTCACCAGCCCGGAGGCATCAACACAACCGACCGAGGAGAAACCCTCGGACCAGCCCGGGGGCACGCCCCCTTCCTCCCCCGATGCCAATGGCGCGGCGGCCGCCGCCGGCAACCTGCTGGAGCTGGCCCTGTCCGAGCTGCAGGGGCGCCGGGCTGGCTTGCTGGCCGAGATCGCCGCCCTCGAGCAGCAGCGGGATCGCATCCGCCAGGAGATCGGCGCCCAGGCCATCGGCCAGTCGGAATGGATCGCCAACCGGGTGAAGGGCTTCCAGGCGTACCTGGTGGGGGCCCTGCAGGATCTCGCGGCGGCGGCGGAGCAGGCCGAACTGGTGGTGGCTCCGGTGGTGGTGCAGCCTTCCCCCCTCGACTGGACGGCGGCTGCCGCGGAGGCGGTGGCCGCGCCAGCCGTGGCCGGGCAGTTCAGCCAGGACGAAGCGCTGATCCGGGGGGCCCTGGTTCGCTACGGCGGCCAGCCGGACTTCTACGCCGATCCGTGGAAGCTGCGACGCACCCTGGAGCCGGCCGGGGCGGCCCTTCTGGAGGACTGGTTCCTGAACCAGGGCGGCCGGGGGGCCCAGCCAAGCGGTGGCAGCCGCAACCGCAACGTGCTGGTGGCGGCGTCGGCGATCGCCATCCTCGGGGAGCTTTACGGCGACCGCTTCCAGACCCTGGTGCTCGCCGGCCAGCCGGAACGGCTGGGGGAGTGGCGCCGCGGCCTGCAGGATTGCCTCGGCCTGGGGCGGGAGGATTTCGGCCCCACGAGCGGCATCGTGCTCTTCGAGCGGGCCGAGGCCCTGGTCGAGCGGGCTGACCGGCTTGAGGAACGGGGGGAATTGCCCTTCATCGTGGTGGATGCGGGCGAGGCCGCCCTGGCCGTGCCGGTGCTGCAGTTCCCCCTCTGGCTGGCCTTTGCCGCAACCCCCGGCGAGATTGCCAGCGAGGAGGATCTCTATTGATGCCCCTACGCCCCTGATGCCCCCGCTGCACCCCCTAGCCCTGCTGCTCGCGGGCTACCTGCTCGGATCGATCCCCAGCGGCTGGCTGGCCGCCCGCTGGCTCGCCGGCGTGGACATCCGTCAGGAAGGCTCCGGATCCACGGGAGCCACCAACGTGCTGCGGGTGGTGGGCAAGGGACCGGCCCTCGCGGTCTTCCTGCTGGATGTGTTCAAGGGCACCGCGGCGGTGTTGGTCGCCAAGGCGGTGCTGGATCCGCTGGGTGGCAGTAGCGGGAGCTGGGGGGTGGATGGCTGGGTGGTGGCTGCCGGACTCGCGGCCCTGGCGGGCCACATCTGGCCGGTATGGCTCGGCTGGAGGGGCGGCAAGGCCGTAGCCACGGGCCTGGGCATGCTGCTTGGCCTGGCCTGGCCGGTGGGCCTGGCCTGCTTCGGCATCTTTCTCACCGTGCTGAGCCTAAGCCGCATCGTGTCGCTCTCGAGCGTGGTGGCGGCCCTCTCCCTGCCCCTGCTAATGCTCGGCTGGTTCGGCAACGGCGGGCTTCGGCCCGCTTATCTCGCCCTGGCGGTGATCACCACCCTCCTGGTGGTGTGGCGGCACCGCGCCAATCTGCGGCGACTGCTGGAGGGCACGGAGCCGCGACTCGGGCAGGGCAAGGGCGACCCCAGCCGAAAGGCCCGCTAGGCGAGCTCCCTGCTGCGGGTGGCGGCGGCCAGCACCGCCTCAATCAGGGCCGACCGCAGTCCGGCCCGCTCCAGCTCCCGCAGCCCGGCGATGGTGGTGCCGCCGGGACTGCTCACCATGTCTTTGAGCTGGCCAGGATGGAGCTCCCGCTCATGCAGCAGGGCCGCGGTCCCCGCAAGGGTGCGATGAGCGAGGTGCTGCGCCTGGACGCGCGGCAGGCCCGCCGCCACCGCCCCATCGGCCAGGGCCTCGGCCACCAGGGCTACGAAGGCCGGACCGGAGGAGGTGAGGGCCAGGAAGGCATCCAGCTGGCCCTCGGGCAGCTCCACCACCTCCCCCACCCGGGCGAACAGGCCCCGCACCCAGTCCTGGCGCTGGGGGTCAATCCCCTGGCCCCAGGCCAGCCCCGTGAGGCCGGAGCGCACCAGGCAGGGGGTGTTGGGCACCGCCCGTACACACACCCAGCCCGGGAACAGGGCTTCCAGCCGCTCCAGACGAACCCCCGCCAACACCGAAAGCAGCAGGGGGGGCTCCAGCTGGGCGCTTCCAGCGACACCAAGGTCGTTAGGGATGGCTGCGGCCCGGCTGGCGGCAACGGCCACGCTTTCCAGCTGCTGGGGCTTCACGGCCAGCAGCACAGTGGAGCAGCCCCAGGCCGCTCCAGGATCGGTGCTCACCGCTAAACCATGGGCCTCGGCCAGCTGGCGCGCCGAGCTGTCACTGGCCACCGCGGCCCGCACGGTGGCGGGGTCGATCACCCCGTCATTGATCAGAGGAAACAGGAGGGCCTGGGCCATCCGCCCCAGTCCCACGATGCCGAAGGATCCACGGGGCGGGGGATCTCCCGCAAGGGTCGGCGCCCCAGCGTCGTCAGCCCAGGGCATCCGTCCGGCCCCAGGCGGGGCTGGGGGCCGCATCCTGGGAGTCGGCGGGGGCAGACCGGCTCGGCACCACGGTGGGGGAAGCGGACTCCTCGCTGCCGGCGGTGGTCACGGTGACGCAGCTAGGGGCGAACAGGAAGATGCTCTCGCCCACCCGCTCCTGATGACCATCGATGGCGAAGGTGCCACCCGCCACGAAATCCACCGCCCGCTGGGCCTGATCCGGCTCCATCATCGTGAGGTTGAGGATCACGGTCTTGCGCTCCCGCAGGGCCTGAATGGCCCGGGGCATCTCATCAAAGCTGCGGGGCTCCATGAGGTACACCTCAGCCATCGCCGTGGAGATGCCGGGCATGCCGATCACGTTGGTGCCGGCGAAGGGATCGTCAACGCCGAAGTCGGTGTTCAGCGCCAGGGCACTGGAACTGCGCAGGCCCGAGCCCGAGAACGAAGAGGAACCGGACGGTTCGGACATCTCACCGGGGTCGTAATCCAGTTCGTCGTCGTAGTCGCCATCGAGGTAGTCATCACCGGAGACGACGGCACGCAGGCGGGAGAACAACGACACGGATGGAGGCCTCTGGGTGGATGCTCGGATCCTGAATAGCGTCCCATAGGAGTGAAGGCAAGGGCTGGACGGTCGTTCCTGGATCCGTCTGCCCCTAGAGGAGGAGTTTTCAGGTGGGGCGCGCACCGAACAGGGCGCCGCCCAGCCGCAACCAGGTACTGCCCGCCATTACGGCTTCGGGCCAGTCCTGGCTCATCCCCATCGAGCATTCCGGCAAGCCCAGCCCGCCGGCAAGGGCGGCGCAGTCGCGGAACAACGCAAGCCGGGCGGCTGCGTCGAGGCCGAGGGGAGCGATGGTCATCAGGCCGACCAGCCGGAGGGGCTTCAGTCCGGCCAGCCGTGGCCAGAGCTGGTGGAGTTCCGCGGCGCTGAGGCCGCCCTTGGCCGGATCCGGCCGCAGTTTCACCTGCAACAGCACCGCCGGCGCGAGCCCCTCCTCAGCCGCGATCCGGGCCATCCGTTCCGCCAGCTCCAGGCTGTCGAGGGAGTGAATGGTGCCGAAATGGCGCAGCACCGCGCGCACCTTGTTGGCCTGCAGCCGGCCGATGAAATGCCAGTCCAGCGGCCCGAGATCGGCCAGGGCCTCCTGCTTGGCGATCGCCTCCTGCAGCCGGCTTTCGGCGAAGCTCCGCTGGCCCAGGGCCACGGCGCGGCGGATGGCCTCGGCCGGCTGCCCCTTGCTCACCGCCAGGATCCGGGACCTGGCCGGCAGGCGCCGGCGCAGCTCCGGCAGGGCGGCCTCAAGGCCAAGGGGCAGGGGCTGCGCCAGAGCGGCCTCCCCGCCATCGGAAGGCGGTCGCTCGACGGCAGTCACAGGCGGCGCTTCAGAGAAAGGTCTGATCGAAAAGCTGGCGCCAGCGGCCGTGCTCTTCAGGACCACTGCGGCGGGACCGGGCCAGATTCTGTTCGGCGTGGTGGCGCGCATCCATCAGCGGGATCACCTCAAAGCTGGCGCCGCGGTTCTGGAGTGTGACCAGAAAGAAGATGCGCTGGGCATAGAGGGTCGCATAGAGATCACGACCTTCCGCCACAGGTGCGACACGGTAGAGCATCCCGAAGGTGGGGTGGTTGAGATAACGCTCAGCGCTCACGTTGCCTGCAGGGCTAGTGCCATTAAAGGCCACCGGGTTCTGATGGCATTCTTGCCGGCGGCGGGGCTCGCCTCAGGAGCCACCCAGGCGCCAGCGCAGCAGCACCAGAGCCCCGAGGGCCAGCCAGCCCAGACGACTGGGCCAGAGCGATCCACTGGGCGCCCGGTGCAGCGCATCGGGTGCAATCCAGCGCCCCCCTCGAGCCATCAAGGCCTCAGCACCCTGTTCGGATCGCAACAGGATGTTGGCGAGCAGGCGTTCACCCACGGCCAGCACCAGACCCAGGGCGCCCTTCCAGCCCAGTCCCTTCAGCGTCACGGCGCGGGTGGCAAGGGCCCGCAGCAGGTTCTGCAGTTCCTCCTGCACCAGGGGCAGAAAACGCAACGACAGCAGCAGGGTGAAGCCAAGCCGCTCCATCGGTAGTCCCAACCGGCCAAGGGGACTGAGCCACCAGCTCATCGCCCAAGCCAGCTCCTCCGGGGTGGTGGTGAGCAGCAGGAGATTGGCGCTGTGCAGCAGGGTCACCAGCAGGGTGGAGCTATTGAGACCGAGTTGCGCGGAGCGGCGGGTCACCACCAGCGGGCCGAAGGGGACGGGCCCGAGCTGGACCGGCCCCCAGCGCAGCAGCTCCCAGGCAAGGCCGCTGCGCTCGGGCGGCGGCTCGGATCCAGGCCGACTTGGCGCTTCCAGCCGAAGCTCCTCCGGGGGCCGCTGCAGGGTGGCCCGGCCGGTGCCGCCCGCCGGCAGCAGGGCCGTCAGCAGTCCCACAAGCACGCCCAGCACCAGCAGGAGCGGCAGGGTGCGCCGCCAGATCCGCAGGGGCAGCCCACTCACCAGGGTGAGCAGAAGCAGCAGACCCACCAGCCCTACCCGCCAGAGGGGGCCGGCCAGGATCGGTGTCACCAGGAAGGCCACGGTCCAGGCCAGCTTGAGCCGCGGATCGATCCGCTTCAGCCAGCTGCCGCGGTCCGGGCCGCCGTCATCGACGTACTGGCCGATCGGAAGCTGCCGCAGCCAGTCCATTCAGCGACCGCGGCTGGTGGAACGGGCTAGCTCCTTTTCGGCATCGCGCTGCTGCTTGCCGCGCCAGAAGAGGCGGATGGGCGACCCCTCGAAACCGAGCCCCTCCCTGATCTGGCGTTCCACGTAGCGCCGGTAGGTCTCGCCGAAGAGCTTGGGATCATTCACGAACAGGGTGAAACTGGGGGGCCGGGTGGCCACCTGGGTGCCGTAGTAAATGCGGCCCTGGCGCCCCCCGCGGGTGGTAGGAGGCGAACGCCAGCGCAGGGCCTCCTCCAGCACCTCATTCACCACCGAGGTGGTGACGCGGCGGCGGTGCTGCTCCACGGCCATCTTGGCCAGGGGGAAGATCGCCGTGACCCGCTGGCCGGAGAGGGCGGAGGTGAAGAGCATCGGCGCCCAGTCGAGGAAATAGAGCTTGGCGCGCAGTTCCTTCTCCATCGCCGGCAGGGTGTGACTGTCCTTCTCGATCGCATCCCATTTGTTGACCACCACCACACAGGCGCGGCCGTCCTCCTCGATCCGCCCCGCCAGGCGCTGGTCCTGCTCGGTGACGCCATCGAGGGCATCGATCACCAGCACGCAGACATCGGAGCGTTCGATCGCCTTGAAACTGCGGTTGATGCCGAAGAACTCGGGCCCGTAATCCACGCTGCGGCGGCGACGGATTCCGGCCGTGTCGAGCAGCTTCCAGGTGAGGCCCTCCCGATCGATGGTGGTGTCGATCGTGTCGCGGGTGGTGCCCCGAATCGGGCTCACAATCGCCCGATTTTCGCCGCAGATGGCATTGAGCAGGCTGGATTTGCCCACGTTGGGCCGGCCGATGATCGCCAGCTGGACCGGCTCCTCGCCCTCCTCCTCCGTGGTGGGCGGCAGGAAGCTGATCACCTGGTCGAGCAGGTCGCCGGTGCCGGCGCCATGGATGGCCGAAATCGGGTGGGGTTCCCCCAGCCCCAGGCCCCAAAATTCCGCCGCCATGGAGAGGCCTTGGTCGGGCGATTCACACTTGTTCACCGCCAGCAGCACCGGTACCCCCTGACCCCGCAGCCATTCGGCGATCGACTGGTCGGCCGCCATCAGCCCCTGCTGGCCATCGACGATCACCACGGCCACGGCGGCCTCGGCGAGGGCGAGGTTGGCCTGCTCACGGATCTCGGGGAGGAATTCGCTGTCGTCGTCGAAGACCAACCCGCCGGTGTCCACCACCCGGAAGGTGCGGTCGGCCCAGAAGCCTTCCTGGTAGGTACGGTCGCGGGTGACTCCGGGCTGGTCGTGCACGATCGCCTCGCGGCTCTGGCAGAGGCGGTTGACCAGGGTGGACTTGCCCACGTTGGGGCGCCCGATGATGGCGACCACAGGCAGCGGCACGGACTTATTCCTTCAATACGGTCTTGCATCGACCCTACCGCGCACGGTGGCGACCGCACTTCGCGGGGGATGCGCCGCAGAGGCCCTTTTCTGCCCGGCCTCCTGCTGAAGCTGGAGAGGTCCGCCGCGGCCCGGGCCCTGGGATGGTCGAGCTGATCGCCAGCCTGCTGATCGACCTGTCGGAGCAGAAGCTCTACGTTTACACCCCGGAGCACCAGCTGCTGCGCACCATGCCGGTGAGCAGCGGCCGGAGCCCCTCCCCGACCCCGATCGGCGCCAGCACGGTGCTCAGCAAGTTCGCCAGCGTCACGATGCGGGGGCGGGACTACGTGACCCCTGGCGTTCCCTGGGTGCTCTGCATCAACCCGGAGGCCACCATCTGCCTGCACGGGGCGCCGTGGCAGGAGCGGGCGGGCGAACGCTTCGGGGTGCCCCGCAGCCATGGCTGCGTGCGGCTCCCAACCCACCAGGCCCGCTGGCTCTACGAGCACACGCCCCTGGGCACGCCCGTCACGATCCGGCCCTGAGGGCCTTCAGCCCACCGGCAGGTCGCCGGGATGGCCCTGCACCGGGTCAAGGGGAGGCTCCAGCAGGGGCGGCAGGGGGCCGATGTCCGGCAGAGCCTCGCCCCGCTCGGCCAGGTGGGCCAGCAGCCAGTTCACGGCCGTGGCGCGGCGGGTGCGGCGGGGGTAAAGCTCGCCGATGCGGTAGCCGCCGAAACCCAACTGCTCCTTGAGCAATTGCTTGTGGGGGGCGGGAATCGAGCGGGTGAGGCGCACGCTGGCCGGCCGGGTGGCGATCAGCTCGGGGGCTTCGGGAAAGGCCTCGGCCCACTCCGTCGGTGTGGCAAATCCGGCGATCCAGGTGCTGGAGGCGGTGGCGGTGGAAGGGGCGGCCGCCGGCCGATAGCCCAACCGCGGCCAGATCAATTCGCACACAAAGCGATCGCTGAGCCGGTCGGCGAGCACCGCCTCCAGCAACGCACGGCTCAGGGAAAAGGAACCGACAGCGGCGGCCAGCGGGGCGTTGGCGTCCAGAGCGGAGCCCCCGGGGCCGGCATCGCCGGATCGGGAGTCAGGGGGCAAGGTGGTTATACCGGAAGGCACGGCCGGGGGCGGGGCATCGGAGAATGGTGCCGATGATCGCGCTTCCGACCAGCCCCTGCCGCAGCGGCGGCAGCCACGACGACGACCGTTTCCGAGCCGAAGGCCCGGCCGACGGGCGGTCTGGCGGCCCAGCAACCCCAGGCAGCCCCATCGCCTGGCCCGGCCCCCTGCACCTGAGCGGCAACGGGATCGACCGCCAGCTGCACTGCCGGGTCCTGCAGTCCCCGCTGGCCGGCGTGAGCGACCGGATCTTCCGGAACCTGGTGCGCCGCTGGGCGCCCGATGCCCTGCTGTTCACCGAGATGGTGAATGCCACAGGCCTGGAGCTGGGCCATGGCCGCTCCAAACTCGACGATCTGGCCGGCGAAAGCGGGCCCATCGCCGTGCAGCTCTTCGACCACCGACCGGCGGCCATGGCCGAGGCGGCGCGCCGGGCCGAGGCCTGCGGGGCCTTTCTGATCGACATCAACATGGGTTGCCCCGTGCCCAAGATCTCCCGCAAGGGGGGTGGCAGCGGCCTGATCCGCGACCCCGAACTGGCGGCGCGGATCGTGGCAGCGGTGGCCGGTGCGGTGCGAATTCCGGTGACCGTGAAGACGCGGCTGGGCTGGTGCGGCAGCAGCGCCGATCCGGTGAGCTTCGCCCTCGGCCTCCAGAACGCCGGTGCCCGGGCCCTCACCCTCCACGGCCGCACCCGGGAGCAGGGCTTCAAGGGGCAGGCCGACTGGGCCGCCATCGCAGCCGTGAAACGGGCCCTCACCATTCCCTTGATCGCCAACGGGGATGTGAGCAGTCCGGAGGAGGCCCTGCGCTGCCTGGCCGCCACCGGCGCCGACGGGGTGATGGTGGGCCGGGGCACCATGGGGGCACCCTGGCTGGTGGGCCGGATCGATGCGGCCCTGCGAAGCCTGCCGGTGCCGCCCATCCCCGATGCCGGCCAACGTCTCGCCCTAGCGGCCGAGCAGCTCGAAGCCCTGCTGGAGGCCCGAGGGGATCGGGGCCTCCTGATCGCCCGCAAGCACCTGGGCTGGACCTGCCAGGGATTCGCCGGGGCGGCGGAGCTCCGCCATGGCCTGATGCGGGCCGGCACCCCCCACGAAACCCGGGAGCTGCTGGCGAGGGCATCGGAAAGGATCCGGGCGAGCGGCCCCTGATGGGCCCTCGGATGCTGAGGGGATCGGCGCGTCCCCCTAGCGCTGGGCCAGGCCCACCAGATCGCGGCAGCCGGTGATCGCCTGGACCGCCAGCAGCACCGCCATTAGGAAGGCGGCCGCCACATGCAGCCGGCGCAGGGCGGGGCGATGGGCGATCTCGGGAGCCGCCGCCATGGCGAACAGGAGCAGGCCGATCAGCAGCCACCCGGACCAGAAATGGGACGCCCAGAAGGCCGGCTGGAGGGGACTGTCGGCCAAGCGCCAGACCTCCGGCTGCAGCCCCAGCAGCAGCAGGCCGCCCCAGGCCCCTAGGGCCGCCACAGCTCGGCGGCCCGGTCGACGCAACCGCCACAGGGCGGCACAAGCGGCCAGCGAAGCGCCGCCAAGGGCCCACAGGCGCACCAGGCGCTCACTGCCGCCAGGGAAGGGCAGGCCTGCCCCTTGGCGCTCCAGGAACGACCAGAAAAGGGCGCTCAGCACCGCCACCACGGTGCCGGTGGTCACCCAGCGGCCGTGGTCGGTGTGCTCCACCGGCACGGTGGGAGGGAGGGGATTGATCTCCAGGCGACGCTCCCGCACCAGGATGCCCAGCCGAATGGTGGCCCCCACCACGGGGTACACGAACAGGATCATCAGGGCCGGGTGGAGCAGGGCCAGCCAGTCGAGGGCGGTCATCACAGCGGGTCGGCAATCCCGGGGTGGAAAGCGTCTCCATGCAAGCACCGGCCCGGCAGGAGCAGACTCAGGGATTGGGCTTCGCCGCTTCCATCCAGGCAGGGATGGTCTCGGCGCGAAGGAGTTCGGTAGGCACAATCACATTCACTTGGATGGCCGAAGGCCAGGAATCTGGACTGATCAATTCCTGAACGCTGGGCCGGTTCCGCAGAACCACGCCAATCCCGATCAGGGAAGGAAACAGCATCGTGAAGCCGAAAGAGGCAAGCGCCATACGCAACTCCAGTCGCCGTCGAGGCGGACCATCGAGGGCGCCCAGGGGCTTGGCATTTCGATACAACCAGGTCAGGGCAAAATTGTTGATCGTAATCAGGCCAAAAAGCGCCAAAAACCACACATCAGTAAGCACCAAGTAACTCACCGAAGGGCGAAAGACCCTGGAGGCGAAGTAAAGACTAATCGCCGAGAGGATCCCCGACGACCCAAAGCGGGTGGCAGGGCTTGACTCCCGCCAGAAAAAACCAAACCAGGTATTCACCACAATCACGGCCATCGGAATTAGCAACATCAAAAGCACGCCCCACATCGGGCGCCGCCGGGCATAAAAAGTATAGTGATTCAAGACCTGATAACCCTGCGCCGATCCCTGCTTGAGGCCGCCGGGTCGATACACCGTTTGATTCATCATGGTGTCCCAGAACATCTGACGCTGGGAGGTGCCATAGCCCACGGCCCGCAATTCCAGGGTTGACTGGGGGTTGCCCAAGACTGGCACATAATTCACATCGAATAGACGCGTTCGCAGCCCACCCTTCGATAAACGACCGCCATCTTTACCAAGCACGGCTGAAACCTGAAAAATCATCGGAACCACGTGGATATCAAAAGGGAAAAACTGATATTTGGTTGAGACGACTGTCACGTTCTGCTCAAACCTTCCCTGCCAAAGCTTTCGACCATTAGCCAGAGTCACCTCGGTCTGCTGACCAAAACCAACGGGTTCATAGTGCTCGCGATTGAGCACCCTTAATCGCGTGGGATCAAAGTCAGGGCGAGCCTCCGGCGACCAGCTCACAACCAATGCCCCGCTGACCTGAAACTCGTTGGGGCGGTTGATATCATCAGTTATGGAGTAAATCTCTATCGCAGAGTCAACCTCTTGTCTAACACGCTCTTGGCGTATCGCATTAGCCTTGGCTTGCGATTCATAACGGGTGGCATCAAACCCCGCCATACCGGCCGGGGCAGCAACTGCGCTGGTCGACAGCAACAAACTGGTGAGCAGGGAGAGGCGCTTCATCGGACGAAATCAGCGTTTGCCAATGCAGTGATGTTTGGGCTCAGCGGCGCGCAAAACAGACAAGGCTTTGTCATACTCATTAGGCCGAAGAGGCAAATAACTGGCCGACCCAGCCACATCGTAAGATGCATTGAGGATAACTGCCAACGCGGAAGCACTAAAACAAGATCGCATCATGGCCTCGCGAGTTGACACACCACGAACCAACAAACGAAGCCGTTCCGGGTAGGTTCCATCCATCACCGTGGCGTCGACCAAAGGAACGGGATCACGCTGTGCCTCGCCCACGGCAAGGGCGCGTACGGGAACACCCCGCGCCTGAGCCTCTAGAAGCGTATTATAGGTAACAACACCCAAAAGTTTTGGATCGGCACTGATCCGATCCAATAACTTCGAAGGATCATCAACGCCAAGAAAACGCAAAGGTCGATTGCTTGTCCAAGCACTGAACAAGATATCGCCAATGGAGGCTCCATTCCAACCAATCCGCAGACTGGTTCGAGGCCAACGGGGATCAAGATCGCTCCAAAGCAACTGATCGCCAGCCTTGGGAAGGATCTGGGCCAATCGCTCCAGTTGAAGGCTCTGGGCAAAAGGATTGTTATCTGCCACCACAAAAGCGATGGCGCTGCTGGCGATTGGAATCTCGATCAACGGTGGAACCCGATGACGCGCACAGAGTTGGAGCAAATCCTTGGAGACTGGCTGGGTGCTCACAACCATGCTGTAAATGTCTCGCCAATAGTCCTTGCAATAGATCTCGATTGACCGACGGCTTGCCAAGGGAAACATCGTCAGAGACCAATTCTCCCCAAGCCAGGTTGAGTTGTTATTCTCCTTAGCAAGATCCATCATTTTAAGGGCCGCCATACCGAATAATGCCGAAGCCTGGGTTGATCCAAGAATGATTTCCGTTTGACCCGGCGGACTGCGCCGAGACGACTTCGCCGTCCCCGCCAACGAAACACCGGGTCCATCAAACAGGGGCGCTTCCCACGGTCGCCATGGCGCCTGGCAGCCACTAAGCGCAACCGATAGCAGGCTGCCCAGGGACAGCACCATCAACCGAAACGGGATGGACCTAGGCAAAACAAGCGGATGAATTTCAGATCACCATGCCATGAAACCTGCCTAACAATCACGCTGAACAGATACCCTCGGCTCGGGCATCACCGTGCTACTAGATCGCGGTTGACCTTCTGCCCGTTGAGGAGCAAGGCCCCATCACGGTCGCCGGGTCACCAAGGTCGCCAAAGAGGAGGTTGTGGGCCCTCAGGTCGCCGTGCACCAGGGTCAAGGTGCGGTTCCCGCAGGGGCCAGGGTGCGCTCGCCGATCCACGGCCGTCCTCAGCCTTGAAACGCTCGACAACCGCGCCGGAGCAACCTCAGGGCAGCACGTCCGGCCATCCCTGGCGGATCAGCAGCAGGGAGAAATAGGGCATCTCCCCGCCGGCCACGGCGGCCGCCGGCTCCACCACCTGGTCGGACCAGCCGACGCGGCGAGCAAATAGGGCCTCATCCAGCAGGCCACGCCGCTCCAGCAAGGGACGCACCCAGACCCAGCGCTGCCCGAGCTTGAGCAGGGCCAGCACCACGCTGTCCGCAGCGGCCCGATCTAGCAACGCTTCCAGCAGAGCCGGCTCCTCGGGGGTGGGGCGGATCAGCAGGCCCTCCTGCTGCAGAGCCAGGGGCCAGGCACCGGCGGCCGCCGCCGCGGCCACGGCACTGATGCCCGGGATCAGGCGCACGGGACAGCGGGGATGGAAGCGGCGCAGGGCCAGCAGCACGTAACTGCTGGTGGCAAAGAGCGACACATCCCCCTCGCAGAGCAGCACCACCGACCGCCCAGCCGCCACCTCGGCCGCCAGGCGATCGGCGGCCTCCCGCCAGGCCGCGCGGCGGGGTTGCACCTCCGCCGTCATCGGGAAGAGCAAGGGCAGGCGCTCCTGGTGGGGGGCGATCCAAGGGGCCGCGATGGTGGCCGCCATGCCAACGTCGCCGGGCCGGGCCACCGGGTAGGCCACCACGGTCGCGGCGGCCACGGCCCGCACCGCGGCCACGGTGAGCAGGTCGGGATCGCCGGGCCCCACCCCCACCAGGGTGAGGGCGGCACCGGCAGG